>OLOR01000158.1_pt1 | contig 74933 bp, 74 predicted proteins | sample 1672521 | NCBI WGS metagenome assembly OLOR01 (sample SAMEA3136695, study PRJEB25190) | human gut metagenome | biome: human gut; feature: human-associated habitat; material: faeces | place: Austria | collected 2013
TACTGTAACACACTCAAGACTCGCTTCAAATGCTGTGGTTAGCAGCTTATTTGACAGGATTTCCACCTGTCGGATTGCACGCCCTTTGCTGGACGCACGGTCTGGCACCCGGTAATTCTACTTATGCAAGCTTGCATTGAAGGAAAATGGCTTACAGGATTATGTGGATGCGATAAATGAATTTAATTAATACCTATACCAGTCCCTCCATACACACTTGTTGGGACTGGTCTTTTTATTCACAGATTACTTTCTCATATTTATGATATGTAATTGAAACCCCTGTCATCTCCTCCAAACTATATGTTCCCTTTTTTAAAACAATCGTTTCCCCTTGTATTTCGCAATCCATAACCACAAATTTGCCATCATAATTCGATACTATAGCTCTATTCTGTTCAATAACCTCATATGATTTCTTGTCACTAATTTCATAGTCCATTTTTATTGCAATTCCTGTTGCTACATTCATAACATGTAGCAGCAGTACTATTGATAATACTATCTTTTCAACTATATTGTATTTTCTATTTTTCCAAAAGAAATTCCTGATTATTATAAAATATGCTATCATTATGTCCGCAATTAAAAACACTATAATCGTCACATAATTATCTACAATTTGTCTCAACCATGTCCAAGGAATAATTTCTATCAAGTTAATTGTATATAATACATTTTGAATAAACAAAATACACACCGTAAAAAGAAACATCAGTATCACATATATCTTGCTGTTAATTTTTTCACTTATATACGAAAATATGAAGGGATAGGCAAACAGAAGAAATGCACATAAAACAAAAATCAATTTATTTTCGAACATTTCTGTTCCACTAAAATACTTTCCATCTATCCCATAAAAACTTGCGCATGAAACAGAAAAGCTCTTTGAAATCACCAAATTGTTCCTACCAAAGTAATAAACGCAGCTAAACCAGTATCCAAAATATTCCATACATTATCTTTCAAAAATTGCTTGACTTTACTATCTCTTGTACTTTTATACGCATTCTCTTGACTGTCTACAATCTCTTTACGTTGTTTATCTTGCATATCTTCGTCCTTCCCGTAAAACCTAAATTTAATTTAATTAATATTATAATACAGAATACACTTTATTCTTTGTCTTACCATCGCCTTTAAGAATCTCTAGCTTTTCTGCTTTTGACAACAAACGACTTGCCGTCTTTACCTCAACACCCAACAATTCTGCCGCAATAGCACTGTTTATTTTTTTATTTCCATTCAAATACTCTAAAACAACCTGCATTCTGGCTCTTTCCAATTCGTTTAGTACCAGGGTCGAGTAGACGCACCTTTTGCAAGATGCGCCCCTCCAAGGAACCGGACGTGCGGCTTTCCCGCATCCGGCTCTTTACGAAACGCATTATTCAACAATTATCATTCGTATACGCTGACATACACTCTTCCTTTGGCTAACTGGTAATTCGCGTCGATTGTCCGCAAAAATTCATTCCAGCTATAGCTCTACTTTTGACTTCTTCTATTTATCCAATAAAATAAGCTCTTTAGCTCGTTATATCTGAATTTCTTGATACTTGGTGTATTGTCTGTGATGCCATAATAATGGTAATAACCTGTCAGGATTCTGTTTAACTTCAGAATTATCTCTTCCATTGTTAAGGTACGCATACTTCCTATCAGTCGGTGCACCTCTTTACATTTCTTCGCAAACTTCTTCCTGTTGGTTTTCCTCTTTACTCTGAACTTCCCGTTCTTTACTTGTTGTTAACGGTGCCTGACCCCCGAGACGCTCTAGCTCGCAATTGCACGCTGTAATACACTCAAGACTCGCTTCAAATGCTGTGGTTAACAGCTTATTTGACAGGATTTACACCTGCTGGATTGTACACCCTTTGCTGGACGCACGGTCTGGCACCTGATGTTCGCATAGCCATCAGCCTGAAATATTACTCATCACTTATATTCCTTCGAATCGGATATACTATACTTTGTTTCTCAACATATATCTGACCTACATCTTCCGCTATAATTGGAACTGCTATATCTCTTAATGTACATTCAAGATCAAGTATATATGGTTTTTCATTTTCATTTTTAAATGTAATCCTGAATTCATTCTGATAATCAAAAAGTTTTTTCTCTTTTTTAAAGGTATGCCATTCATTATATCCTGCTGCCATTTCCTGATATTCTACAAAACCCATTTGTGGATCATTACAATTTTTAATTTTTTTTAAGGCTACTTCTACTCGCTTAAAAAATTCCTGCCGATTAAGAATTAACACACCATATTCGCCAAATTCTTGACCCATATTTTTTGGAAAAGGGCTAACTTTCTTATTTTCAAAATTTATATACATGGTGTAAAAGCAAATTATCTTTCTATTTCTATTATCTGCTGCTGAATAGCTCTTTATAATTCCTGGCTTATATTCTAATGGATTATTTGTATAATCTCTAACAACAATCATATATTGACCATTTACTTTTTCTAAATTTGCAGAAATCATTTTAGGATCTTGATTATTAATTATAAAGTTATTCCCCTCATTACTATCTCCTTGTCCTTTAGCATCACATTTTCTAAAAAAGTCTACAGTATTAAAGTATAATCGTCCATCCAAAAAATCTTGCTGATATTCATACTTTCTGGTAAACTTTATTAACATATATTCATCATAATCTTTTATCCAATTTCCTTTATTAATATCGATATCGCTCATTTCAATCTTCTCCTTTTTTAGCCTTCATTTTTTCAAAATTATTTACATAGTACCTTGGTCGAGTAGACGTACCTTTCACAAGGTACGCCCCCCACAGATCCTGACGTGCGACTTTCCCGCATCCGGCTCTTCATATGGCTAATCATATGCCTGATCTCTGTGTATCCGACACTTTTCTCCCTAAAATCAATTTCCTCGTCATGTCAATCTCTGTGTATTGGACAAGTTTCTTTCTTGGATATCGCCATATATGGCTCCCTTCCCTCCAGTGGCATTACCCACCTTCAACGGTACTATGGAACTATCCGACTACCTATATTTCTTTTGTCTCTCTTTCTTTTATTGACAAGACATACTCTGCTCCTTTTTTCTAAAGCTGAGAAAATATAGTTTCTCTCCAGTTGACGTACAATCCTTGTATTACATGAACAGGTCCTTCCGACGCCGCGGAGCTGTGTGAAATCTCACCTTAACGATAAACCCACATGTTGCCTTCCCCTCAGACCACAGAGTCGGCACTCCGATTTATGGTATTTCGGCGCTCAATTGCTGTCCCTGCAACCTTGCTGTCTACGCTTAGCCCATTACATTACTGTAACACACTCAAGACTCGCTTCAAATGCTGTGGTTAGCAGCTTATTTGACAGGGGTTCCACCTGTCGGATTACACGCCCTTTGCTGGACGCACGGTCTGGCACCAATGCTATTGTTTAATACCAGATGGCTGGCATGTAACTTTTCTGGCTAAGCCAAGGGGACAGTAATTAAGCCGTGGCACAATAAAACAGCCGCCAGACCTGTCCCCACTGGCTCAATTCACATCCCCCTCACGAGGGATGAACGCCAAAAAGAATCAATATAACTGCTCTGTGTTTTGATTTTGTCTGTTACAAGCCTTGCAGCCATCATTTTTCTGGCAAATCAATCAAGATCAAACACATTTTCTTTTTGTTTTGATGCGAATCCCTCTGCATATTACATATTGCTTGACATTCGCACTCGTTTTGTTAACCGTGCCTGTCATTTGGTTCACACTCAGACAGCTGAATTAATCCACTCTTTCACCTGATCCACAGAAACCTCTGCCATTTCAGCGATTTCTTCGATGCTGTCACCCTTTTTGTACATTTTAAGTGCCATTTTCTTTGCTTTATTTAGCTCACCTGCAGCCATACCCTCTTGCTTACTTTCGTCAATCATATCTCTAACTGCCTTACACATATCAATTTCCCCCTTTCCGTCTGGAACATAGATTGGTGTGTTTGTGACATCACGTATTACTCGCGCAGCATCATTATCCATAATCATTACCTGATTATCATTTAAAAACTTCGACAACGCTTTCTTATCTTTAGAATATTTAATATATCCCAGCACATCTCCAAGACTTGTCGAAAACTTTTCTAAGTCATTGTTTGCAAGCTTATATGGATCAATCAAGAAAATTCGATAGTCCTGAACAAACTCCAACAATTTTTTATCTTCCAGATCCATCATCTCATAGAGAGATAGCGGACCATCCCACTCATCTGCTCCGAAATGAACTACTAGCGTGATTACCGGACGAATCCGATCTTCTTTATAGAATCCAGAAAGATACTCACCCTTGTTATGTCCTTTTCTGTCACCTTTACTCTTATGTCTTTTAGCAACCTCCGAAACCTGCTTTCCATACTGAAGAGCATCGTAAATAATATTTCTCACAGGCATTGCATAATGAATCTCTGTCTGATTTTCCACTCCCAGAAGAATATATGATGCTCTTGAATCCTGCATGATGACAGCTGATTTCAAAACATCTCGATATTTCTGAACAACATCCTCAGTTTGATTTTCGTTTTCACCCAATGCAAACGGGATCGCAATTTCCGTTGTATCAAGTTCCTGCAAAAGTGCCGGCTTGACAACCTGCTCTCCATCATAAATGAGATAATTAAAGGCATCAGCAAATACTTCGTTGCTTCTTATGTATTCTTTTGTAACAGTATCAGCCATTCCCATCGGCAAACACCTCCAATTTTCGTTATCAATAGAAGTACATACAGCTTCCTATTGTATTTTCATGTTACCATAGACTTTACTATGCTTGCATTTTATCAAATTATTCCCTATTTTTCAACTGTTTTCATTCGACGCCATTCGGCTTTTTTCGAATATTTGTTCACAGTTTGTTAACCGTTTATTAACGGTGCCTGACCCTTTTTGCCCATACACCCGTAGGAAATCCCATCTGAACCCGCATATACGTTACAATAAGACTATTCATCATAGCGCCTCCATCAATCTCAATGCCTTTAACAAATCCTTCGGTTTCAAACTTTAACTTTATGCAACTCAGCCAAGTTCCAAATAAAACATAAGCGACAAATCATTTTCACATCTCAGCCGATCTTATGGATCGTTGCCTGCTGCTCACCTCGTAGCGGTGTGTGATTATAAGAGCAGCTACCGTGTAGATGTCTCTACACGACTTTATTTTACCAAAGCCTCACACTAATTCGACAGCATTCGATTTTTTAGTCATATTTTGTTCATTTTGCGTTTACAGTTTAGTACCGGGGGTCTGGCACCAATGGTAATCACAAACAGGTTCATCAGTTTGTTTTTTTTTACTTTTTTCGCTGGATATTCCAAAAAACTTTCTTTTGAATTCATTCAGTGTTTCGGTCAGATTTGCGATTGTTGCCTTAAGATCAACTGCGTTTTCCTGAAGCATTTTTACTGTTGCCTCAAGATTTTTAATCGTTGCTTGAAGGGTAGCAATCGTTTCATCTTTCTCATTCAGACGTTCTTTCAGCATCTGAATTAATTCCTGAGTCTGATCCAACTCCTGCATTCGTGCCTTCCTCCTTCCTTTTTTCTGAGTGCTATTATAAAGGAAAAACAGGCATGGTGCAACCAGACGCAAAAAGAGCTTCGTCATTCTGACGAATACTGTTTTGTGGATAACTCAGCTGTCAGATGACAGTACAACTGCAACACTCAGGCATTGGAGTCCAATCTGTCCACAAACAGGCGTATTCCTCAGCGAAGACTTGGGGACAAGTCCCCCATACGGGGAAGAAACGATTTTAAAAATTTTTTGAGATTCTCTGTTTTTCATAAAAACTAGAAGTCTTTTCGTTTGTCCCCGGCATGAATAGCTTTCGGTTGGTCAATGCTCAGTCCTTCAGTCAGCCAGCGAAACTGCTGACGGGTTAATTGACGGGCTTCACTGGCATTTGTAGGCCATTGAAAACGTCCGCTTCCATCAAGCCTTTTTTGCAGTAATACAAAGCCGTCTTTATCGAAGTGAAGTGCTTTGATTTTTCGTTTGTCTCTCCCACAGAACAGATACAGTGCATTCGCATATGGATCTAGTTCGTATTTATCACGAATAATCGCCATTAAGCCATCGAAGCTTTTTCTCATATCGGTCCTGCCGGTGATCAGGTAGATCTTCGATACACCGGACAGATCACCTAACACAGGCGATGCAGCGCTGACAGAGTATGAAAGATTGCACTTTCGGACGCTGCATTTGTGATTCCGATCTGAAAGCCATTGATCTGCACAAGAATTGCTGCATCTGCCTTTGCGTCCTTTGATAGACAGGACTGAGGATGTTCCGATACAGCCGGCTGTTCAAATGTAACTTGAACAACTTCCTGTTTTTGTGCAGTCAGAGTTGTTTTTGAATGAGACTCCGGTATTTCACAGGCTCTCTTGCGGAGTTTCTGAATCTGGTAATAAAAGTTACTCGGACAGATTTGATGCGTCTCGCACCATTGCTTATCCGTAAGTCCACTCAAGCGGCACTCCTGAATCAGAGAAAGCCACTCCTCATCTGTACGATATTTTCTTTTTGTCATAGGTGTCGTTTACTCCTAATTTTATTTAGAGTGGATATAGCACAGGCTCCAAATGATTTGAAGTAAAATGGTCCTAAGTGCAAAACTGAGAAACAGAAGACTTGCCACTCCATGCAATAATTATGACACGGTTTAGGCAGATATGGAATCCGGGGTGTTATTCATCGCTTACGAAAGAAATAAAAGAACATCCTAAAATTTATAAATCAATCGGCAATGGTACTTTTGATTACATTCCTTTAAAAAGTCAGGAACAGTATTCTATTTCATTTCGAGTAATACGTTTAAAGCTTTCAAATGGCAAAACAGAAGTTTTATATACGAATCTTCCGGCAGATCAGTTTTCACTTGAAGATTTACGAGAACTATATCATTTACGTTGGGGAATAGAGACTTCTTTCCGAGATTTAAAATATAATATAGGCCTTCGATATTTTCACAGTAGAAAGCAAGAGCTTATACTTCAGGAAATATATGCGAAATTGATCGCGTACAACTTTTGCCGATTAGTTGCTGAAGCAGCATCAGTTGGAAAGCAAAAAAATGAGAAAAGAAAATATTGCTATAAAATAAACTTTACAATACTGGTTAAGATTTGCTTTGAATTTTTAAAATGTTCAGCAGATCAAATGATTAATGTGGGAGCATTACTCCAGAAAAATTTAATTCCAATACGACCAAATCGAAACAGCCCCCGCTATTTGGGAGCGAGGACTGCTGCATCGTTTGAGTATCGTTAAAAAAGCAAAATAATAAATTTTTCAGTAGACAGATCCCCATCTGTCTGTTTGCCATATCTTTAATTAGCAATTAGAGATGCAATACGAGAACTGTTTTTATTAAAAAGTTTTTTTACCGACGCTAACAGTATATCACAGTTCTTAACTTAATGCAAACTAATTACCATTGGGGTCTGGCACCCGGTATTCTGTGCAATGTCTTTGATGTTTCAAAAATTGAAAACATTTATATCGAAGCAACTCGCTGTAAATCGCAGATTATTCCAGGACGTTCTTTCCCTAGAAGAAAAAGTAAAATGAATTGTCGCAAGCATTATGGAAACAGAAAAGTAACCCGTTAGCTATAATAACTGAATATAACTAAAGCAGTCAACTTCTGACATCAGAAGTGGGCTTTGTTAAAGTATGCCTTTTATTATTTTTCCATTTTCTTTCGGAAGATTTATTGTAAATCCAGTTTAGTACCAGGGGTCTGGCACGCAGTATATGGACTGATTCCTTCCACCTTGCGTTAGTATCGGGGGTCTGACACCAAAGTCCAGTGTCTGACCACAATGTTGTCTGGACCCCCCTTCGACTTTTTAGTCATATTTTGTTCATTTTGCATTTACAGTTTAGTACCGGGGGTCTGGCACCCGGTATTTTCGGCTTTATTTTTCCTAATACAGACGCTAATTCGACACCATTCGACTTTTTAGTTACATTTTGTTCATTTTGCGTTTACAGTTTAGTACCGGGGGTCTGGCACCCGGTATTCCTGGCACCTAATGTTCCTGTTAATCTATCGATGATTTCCACTTCCGGACATCTGCTTCCCAAATGGCCGGAAGTGCGATTTCATCGCACGAGAATATTCACCCCGGGTATTTGCTTTTCTTTTCTAGCATATTCGGAGCAATTTCAATCTTATTTGTTTTGTTTCCCATTTCAAGAAGTTCTTCAATCGTGTATTTTTTTACTTCTCTCTTTTCTCCCACTGCAGATTGAGTTTGATTCTTCTTTACCTTTCTTTTCATTCTGTTATACCTCATTTAATTCCTTTTTACTATTCAAATTTAACAGGTACGCCAAGGTAACAATATTTACATAAGACAACAAATATTGATCCACAAAGTTTTTGATTTCTTCCTCAGAGTCATGCTTTCCAAATTTAAACTCATCAAGAAAATCTATTTGTAATATAAAATTCACTTTTTCATCATCTAATACACTTACTGCAATTCCAATATATCTTTTCACATCTACATTATTTTCAGGATTTTTATACCATATACTCTTGTTTTGTATCTCCTTTGCTTCCAGTATATTCATTCCCTTATTATTATTTACAAAAATCTGATAAGAATAATACTGTTGTTTTTTTTCCAAAGGGATTGACTTTCTGATGTGAATTTTCTACTTATAAAAAGCTTCTTTTGGTATTCATTACAAATATATGCATACAAAATATCTAATATGGCAACTATTATAGCAACTGCCATGCTTTTATAATAAGCCTTATCCAAAAAAATTGGTATCAAAATACCCGCTGCTGCTGAAATCACCGCATGAATCCAACTTATCTTCCCAATAGAATAACACCATTTTAAAAATGATACCAAACCATTATCCTCATTTTTAATTTTATCTATCCAATCCCATACCCTATTCATACTATTTTACCTTCCACCTTATTTTTGTTAACGGTGCCTAAAGCCACCTCTCGGCAGCCCTCTCTGTGTGATGTAATGTTTTTTTGCTAGCAATCGAAAACTACTCCATCCAATTTTTCATTCGGATCTTTTATTTCGCCACTTTTGTAGTATACCAGTTTCTGACAAACTGTGCAACCAATTTCGTTTGACCAAATTCGACATTTTTCGACATTATTCGAACTTTTATTCATATTTTGTTAACGGTGCCTGACCCCCGGATCCAACTGTACAACAAAAAGCCTGTATAACTTCTCCATGGTATATTTTTCTGTTCCATAGAAAAGCATCTTATCATTGTGTAAGAATGGCTCAATTACATTCTTTTCTTCTTCCGCCAAATCGTTCAACTGCATTATGCACTTGAACAGCATCCTATTTTGTAGCGCCATTCCTAATCCTTGCTCAATCAGCGACGGCAATACGAAACTAGCTGTCACGGCGTGCTGTTCTCCTGTAACAAGTGCAGCAATGTAATCTTCCATTGCTTTTCGGTATATCTCGTTATAATCTATCGCCAATTTTTTCAATTCGATTTCCGGCAATCTATTATGCGTCTGATAAATTATAGAATGGTACTTTTTGTACACGCTGCCAAGATATAACACTGTGTCCTGTAACAATATTTTTTTCCGGATAAATTTGCTTTTTTCTTCCTCGTCATCAAAATGTCCTACAGGTTCTGGAAATTCTGCATCACCTACATCAAAAGCATATATATCATGAAAGTCTCTCAAAACAGAGCACTTTGCATCGTGAAGCTCATCTGTATTACGAGCATTGGTTAAACAATTCAAAAGTTCTTCGTCATATGAGATAAGTGGATTCATGTTTTCAAGATACACTGACATATCAGCACGGTTCTTAAAAATTTTATGATATAGCTTCATAGTGGAATCCCTACCTTTTCCTTCACATCTCAGCCAGTCATACGACCGTTGCCTGCTGCTCACCACGGAGAGGTGTGTGAAGATTTGAGCAGCTACCGTGTGTGAATTCACACGGCTTTATCTTGCCTAATACAGACGCTAATTCGACTGTATTCGACTTTTTAGTCATATTTTGTTCATCTCGCGTTTACAGTTTAGTACCGGGGGTCTGGCACTTTTTTCAAATGATTTGAAGTAAAATGGTCCTAAGTGCAAAACTGAGAAACAGAAGACTTGCCACTCCATGCAATAATTATGACACGGTTTAGGCAGATATGGAATCCGGGGTGTTATTCATCGCTTACGATATTTCTTCCTTTTTTCATACTTTATTGCTCCCTATATTTTTATTCTACCTAGTCAAGTAGAGCATTTGTAAGCACTATAGCACTAAGTAGTGGCACGTAAATGCCCTCTCGGGCTTCTGCACAGATTTTTCGTAAGCGCTCAATAGTAAGTACTCCACATCAATTAGCTGCTCTTCGGAGCGGCTTGATTGTAGAACTATTTTCGGCATTCGGCTAGCAGTTTGTCTGACCATGGAAGCAGATCCTCGCAAAAACAAATATCATGATCATCCATATGTTTTTGTATCTCTGTTAAGAGATATTCAAAATAATTGTAGAGTTTAAGCTTATTCGCTTTTGCAGTTTCTGCAATGCTATTTAGGACCGGGTTCCTGACCCCAATATCTTTGTCCGTTAAGTTCAAGTTTACCAAAATGGATTTTGTAAATCCGTTATATCTTCTTCATTAGTTTTATTCAATATACCTTTTAATATTAAATACTGCTCATGCTCCTGATATATCATATTAGCAAACTCATCTTCATCTTCTTCACAAAAATCTGCTACTTGCTTTTCTTTCATATCTGGTAATTCTTTATATATTTTATTGCTGTTATATGCTTTTACAACATCTGGAAACAAGCAAAGCGTTGATTCAGACAATCTCTTTAAATAGCTTATACACTTGTTTTTATAATTTTTTTCTATAGAGTCTACATAAGCTACATAGCCACGTATTTCATCATTCATTGCATAATCACCCGTGGCTACTTCATAATGAAGCATAGCTCGTATATCTTTTTTGACTTCTTTAGGAGCCTTTAATAAACCATCATTTATCGTTACTCCCAATACTTCCTTATGATTTTTAGGTGTCATAAAAACTGTTTTCCTTTGATTTAAGCAAAAGCCTTCATCTTCTACTATCTTTTTAATCATGCCATATATCTTTCTTAATAATTCTCTATCATCACAAGAAAATGTCAAATCATCCGCATATCTTGTATATACAATATTTCTTTTATTGCAATATCCTGCTATCCTAAAATCTAGTTTTCTACAAACTAAATTAGCAAGATACGGTGATGTAACAGCCCCTTGTGGCAATTCATCATTAACAACACATATATTTGTTAACAAATTTGATATATCAGCATTATATCCTACATTTTTAAAAATATAGTACACACTCTCTCGCTTAATCGAAGGATAAAAATTCTTTAAATCTAGCTTTAGTATATATAAATTGTTTTTATGCTTTTCTGCACAATACACCAATGGAGAACCTTTTCGAATATCTCTCTTAAATCCATATGAATATTGGGATGTTTTTATCTTGTATAAGATATTCTCCAAAGTCCATCGTTGAACTATCTTTAACGCTAGAGACGGTGAATTAATCTTTCTTTTATTACCATCCTTTTTTTTAATAAAAAAGGGGTTATATCTTCCCTCAGCATCCCTTTTAGTCAGCCAATAAACTAGTTTTTCACTTAAACTTACTTCTTTAACTAAATCATCAAAGCAAGTCAACATTGGCAATCCTAGAGACTCAATAACTATTTTATTACTATATTTATTCATAAAATTAGCACCACTTCCTTACCTTAAATCCTTTACCTCCAATCAATGGAGGAAATCCACTGTCGTGGGGTTACTCCATTGATTGGAGTAACTCTGTGTTTGTTAATTTTCTTAGGAAGACGAACCATCTTCCGTAAACAGATATGTACCTGCAACGTTCTAAGAAAGCAGTGCTAATAATATTGGCTATACATAATTTTTAATCTCATTTTATCAATAGTTCTCGTTTTATTTTCCAAAGAAACATATGACAAAAGAAGCTTAGCAAAATCATATCCCTTATCTGTAAGCCTATACTGAATTGACTTCCCTGCCGGCTCTTCTTTTTTTATCAAGCCTTCTTTGAATAACCTTTTTACTGCAGACGAATAGATAATATCAAATTCAGTTATGTTGTATTTTTTCTCATACAAATGCTTTAAAATTGCTACCAATGATTTTACATCCAATTCTTGATAAAAATACAACAACGTTATTATAAAATAATATTGACCAGAAATCAAGTTTAAATCCTTCAATTTCAGTTCTTTTGTTTTATACCTATATCCAAATTTTTTTTTCAAATACTTTTCAATTTTTTCTACAAGTTCACCAATATTATTATTGAAATAGATTACATTATCTTTATTATTCATTCTAACATACTCTACTGGTCCCTGCCTAATAAAGCTTTTTGCATTTTTATACTTTGTTTGCAATAACACAACTACCTTTTCCAAGGTTTCACTATTATTAACAAATGCCCCTAATTCTGTAAATGAACCCGGACTTTCGCAAACAATCAAGATTATATCGCTGTTGCTTGCCAAAAACTTCTCTAATGTTAGTAAATCATATTTTTTTCTATTAAGCATTTCCATAAACATATCTTCCGGATACAATATGGATAAATTATCATTATTTTCTAATCTACTTCTGATAATATCTCTATTGGATTTCTTTTCTTTTGTACTTGCTGCACCACACAAAAAAAGATCAATATTTCTGTGGCGTATATTACAAAATATATTATTATATATTTCATCCACAATATCAAATTTCTCTATCAATAAATTTACTTCCTTTCAACAATAAATCTGTATTTTCTTTATATTAAATTAACATGTCCAATGCCCTCTCGGGCTTCTTTTCCAATTAAGAGAGCCACCTCTCGGCAGCCCTCTCTGTGTGATGTAATGTTTTTTGCTAGCAATCGAAAACTACTTCATCCAGTTTTTAATTCAAGTTCTTCGATCTTACTACATTTGTATTTTATCAAATTGTGACAAATTTTGCAACCATTTTCGTTTTACCAAATTCGACACCTTTCGACATCATTCGAACTTTTGTTCACACTTTGTTAACGGTGCCTAACCCTCAGGTCACTCCCGACGCCGCGGAGCTGTGTGAAATCTCACCTTAACGATAAACCCACATGTTGCCTTCCCCTCAGACCACAGAGTCGGCACTCCGATTTATGGTATTTCGGCGCTCAATTGCTGTCCCTGCAACCTTGCTGTCTACGCTTAGCCCATTACATTACTGTAACACACTCAAGACTCGCTTCAAATGCTGTGGTTAGCAGCTTATTTGACAGGATTTCCACCTGTCGGATTGCACGCCCTTTGCTGGACGCACGGTCTGGCACCCAGCGCACTCCGTATTCATCACTTACTTAACATTGCTGTCACTCTTCAAAATGATAATAATTCCATAAAATAATGCTATTAATGGATGCATATATCTTGGCATATTAAACCAATCTACTAATATTGAAAGAATTAATACACCAAGAACTAATAATATCGCAGTTTCAATGATCCTTTTATGCTCTGTTTTTACAAGTTTCTTTATGTCTTCTATTGACTCTGTATCTAACCATATAAATTTTCCTAAAACTATTGATACTGGAACTACTAACTTTACAACTCCACTTGCTACCAGTCTTATGCTTATCGCAATAAATGCAGCTAATATTAATACCATTCTGTCCTCATCACTTGCTTGATACTTACTTAATCTATTAGCAAAATACTTTTCATAACAAACTCTGCTCAACAATCCTGCTATAAGAATAAACAATATTAAAATAATTCCATTCATATATTTACTATCGTAATGAAATTTTTCTTCTAAATAATAATATATATACATTACTATTGCAAAAACCGTACAATACGCACTTAACAGGTTTAATTGCTCCTTTACATATAAATACCCTGTTAATGAATATCTTTTTCTATAAGCTATACTTATACAATAAATAATAACTAATAGAGAAACTATATCCATACTTCCATTTTCAAATGCTTCTAACATGTATAAATACTCTCCATCAATTTTTATTAGTACTTTATACATTAAGTCACTAATGACCTAACATTATTTTTTCCAAAAATTACTAAATTTGTCTCTTAAAATCGCCCTTCTAACTGCTCTCTTAACCTCAATCATATGGCTGTTTCTAACCGACATTGATGACTTTACATCGTCTTTAATTTTATATCGTGTGTTGTAAGTTTCTACAAACAACTTAACAAACGTTGGATCATACCCCAAATAATCAAGCAGTTCTTTCCAGTAGTCTGCCATAAATTTTGCATCTACAAAGTACAAAGCCAACTTTTCTCCCAATCGTAACATAATTTCCTCATCGGCAGTTTCTTTGTATTTATTCTCTAGTTCCTCAATTTCAGGATATTTATTTCTGAGATTTGGCAGCCTATTCTTCACATTATTCAGAATCTCCAGTAACTTAAAATTAAGATTAATAAAAAAACAAGATTGGATAGATTCAATAAGTAAATTATTTCCTTCATATGATAGTGCCAAATTTGCATAATGGATATAGCCTTTATTCTTCTGATAAAAATCAACATATTCCTGTGCGTTTTTCTTACGAAGTTCAGTATCACAATCCTCGTTTTCTTTCTCTGGAATTGATGACGCATAATTGCTGACTATTTCTATACCACTATATATATCTTGAATGCATTCATTGCATCTAAAGTCCTGCTTTAGCTTTCTCTTGCTATACCATACCTGCCATTTATAAATAACAACAACAGAAATGATACTGCAAGCCATACCAGAAAAATAAGTATTTCTCACCATGTTACTTACTAATGTAGAGAATGGCAAATCTGCAATTTCTTTGAATACACCAACTTTCCATGCTATTAACGATAATAAAATCAAAGACAATAATGTCAGCGAAAGCATTACTTTTCTATACATATTTTTCCTTCCAATCTTGTAAGGTGTTTTGCACCATGGTGGTACCTAATCTTCCTATCTCCTTAACAATGCCCTCTCGGGCTTTCAAATTTAAGGGAGCTGCATTTAGACAACTCCCTTCTCTAATGCATCTTGCATTTCCTTTATTTTTAGTACATTTGTAATATATCATATTTCGACAAGCTCCGCAACAAAAATCCTTCGACAACATTCGACTTTTTAGTCATTTTTTGTTCATTTTACGTTTACAGTTTAGTACCGGGGGTCTGGCACCAATGGTAATTCTTTCATTAAATAATTATTTGCTTCCAAGGTCAATTTTTATAATTCCATGGATATTTTTCCTTTTTTCTATTGGTGGAGGTGTCATATAATCTCCATATCCATCTGTCAGAAATTCTTTATATCCTACTGGTGCCGAAAAAAAAGTATCTTCAAATTTCAAAGAAATGTATTTTGAAAAATATTCTTTTTTCATCGCCCAGACTCCAAGTTTCTCAGCAACTTGCGGATATATCAATTCACTTTTTTCTGTATTTGCAACCTTTACTATTTTCATATAGTGCTTCTGAATTCTATTTTTGCTGACAAACTGCGAAACAAAACGAACAGGTAAATAAATCATCCATCTCTTCCAATTAATTGTTTCATTTTCCATCCACGGTTTATAATTAACTTTAGTTTTCAATAACATTTTCAAAAAAGTTAATTTTGTAATAAGTTTTCTTCTTTTATTTTTGTCATTTGGTAAATTATCGTAAGGAAATAGATCAATAAAAATCCCACAGTTTGCATCGCTGTCCTGAGCAATTCTCTCTTGATAAATTGTTCCCTTCTTTCGTATTTTTGCAAAAGCATATCCATATTCTCTATCTGAATCCCAAGTTTGCAAGAAAAATTCGGACGACAGATTTTTCTTGGCTGTAGCAATAAATTTTTCATAATTATCTCGCGTAAAGCCGAAATCCAAATCATCATCCCATGGAATAAATCCCTTATGCCTTACAGCTCCTAACAAAGTTCCTCCATCCATAAAATATGAAATATTATTCTGTTCACAGATTCTTTTAACTTCTTTTGCTATCTCCAACTGTATAAGTTGAACATTCCTCAACATGACATCATCCATTATTTTTTTCCTCGACATTTCTCTTAAACTTGAGTATTAATTCATTCTCACAATTGTTTTAAGTTTTCTCTTAACTTTTCCGAATATGGATACTTTTGGTTTTACAAACTTTAACAATTCATCACAATTTTCCCCTGCATCAAGCGCAGCAAAAAAAGCATTTCTATTAGGATGAGGTGAAACAGATTTTCGACTGTCAGCCGTATTAGGAAGTAGTTCTTCTATGTTCCCCTCTTTATAAGTCATTTCGCCCATAATTTTTTTCAATAAGTCCATTCCTTTTTCACTATGCACAAATACTATAGAGGTTCCCTTATCATCGTCCATCTCTGGATATATATTATCAATGCCCCAACAGTCTCCTATTGTTATATCAGAAGGTCTTGATAAATTTTTAAACTTGCATGCATAGCATGACGGCCTCAAGCAAATGTTTGATAAAAACATTTGCATAAACGGATCTTCTGCAAAGATCCGTTCGTACGCCTTATTATTAGAAAATTCTAATAATAAGGCGAACGTTTTCCAGCCATATTTCTTATGTCTGAAAAACGTTCGCCGCACATGTCCATTGTGCAGCACCTCTTGACTTCTCAAATATCTATTCCAGACTTTAGGACTAGGTACTCCATGACACAAAACATCAAGAGTTAACAAATTAGGATATTCTTTTTTCAAGTACCCTTTAAGCCCTGCAATCTGACATGCAGTCCCACTATATAGCACCTGACGTCCCGCATCTAACGCTACTTTAGCTTCATAATAAGTGTTTTCTATCCTACTTTGTAAATATTTACTTCCTTGCAATCTTGTTATTTCTTCAATATGCTCAATACCTATATGCGACACCATAAATTCATCATCAAAAGCCGCACCAAATACCATACCACCTTTATGTAATACATTTTCTGCTAATAGAGTAAATATTCCTCCCGATGAACTTCTAAGCCTAACATCTTCTATATCCGCAAATGCCGCATATGCAGGATAGTGTAACATTTCATTGCTATTAGAGTCTGCGTTAATAATTGGACATGCTTTTTTACACAATCCACATTGTACACATGTGCTTAAATCAACTTCCGGATATGTGAATCCTTCATAGTCCGTTCTCATTGTGATGCATTTTTTGACACATGCCTGCGCGCAAGCAGAGCATCCGCAGCAGTCTTTTTTATTCAAAATTTCTATTTGATTAACAACTACTTTTTCTTTAGATAGTGCTTTTTTTAGATATTCAAATGAACGTTCTCTTTCTTTTTCTATGTATTTATCAACACATTCCCAATCAATGCTGCTATCTTCAAGATTTTTTTTATAAATTACTTTATCTTTTTGTATTCCACATTGTCTCAGTAGTGAAGTAAAGCGTGAATTTTGGTTTGCATGCTGATCCCTTCTGTTAAAAATATACAACTTCGTATGAAATATAATCGAAAAAACAGAAGCATGAAACGAATCTGTGCAAACATAGGTAGCGTTATTTATTAACCATATAAACTCTAAAGGATTAATAACTTTACATTTTCCTTTTAAGGCATTTATAATCTCTGCATTATTTTGCTTTGCTATTTTTTTTATAGCCGTTTGATATTCAGCACTTATTTCTCCTAACATATAAACCAGAATATATGGCTTCTTTAAATTAAATTTAGGCTTAATGGCCAACATTTCCCACTCTTGCCTTTTTAATAATAATGTAGGATCTACATGCGTTTCGACTGGAGTCGAACAGAGATTTCTAACTATTCTTTCTCCACTATCCTCTCTCACTGAAATCGAAGAAAATTCTGCTAAGTAATGCCTTATATCGTCCTTTCTAGAATCAGACAGCATATCAAGATTATCAACTCCAAAACTTGCAGCATACGAAATTTTTCTATTTTTCGGCACAAAGCCCAAAAGTTCAAACTCTGTTGCAAATCCAAAAGTTGGATTCCACACCTGGTCGCTTCCCGTAATGAAATATTCATATCCCGTCGGTTCTTTGCTGAATCTTCCATTATTATATGTTACATTGCTATATTGCAAATTTTTCGAACAACATTTCCGAAAATTTTCATTTCGCTTTTCATTTTCTCTGTAACCGTTATAATTCAGTATCCATTTCACCAAATTTGTAAATGAAAAAATTTTTTTATTAAATAGTGGTGAATTTGTAAGATTCAAAATGGTTTCTGCCTCAAATCCAAGTTCATTAACAATTTTTTGCATAGCTATATTTTGAAGCACATTTCCATAATTAGCATTTTTGGTCAACGTGATAATTCCAACTTTCTTCATACACCCTCCTACTCTTTAATAATGAATGTAATACTTATACACGTTTTTTACTGATCAACTGCAAAATAAAATCCCTATTTTTTATTGCCCACAACAAACAAATTATACAGAGAACTGCCAGAATGCTGTATCGCAATAATACAACTCGATAGAAAAGAGCTGGGCACATAATTAATACTGAGAAAACAATTGTCATCACGATTATTACAGATGCATTAAACGGGTTTTCTACTTTCTTCTCTTTGCATACTCTGCTCATAAACATATAATGCAGTCCTGCATAAATATAGTAAGAAACCATTGTTGCATAACTTGCTGCTATATAACCGTATTTTTGAATCAAAATATAATCAAGAATAATGTTTATTACTGCAACTGTCACAGATGAAAACAACATTGCATTCTGCTTATGAAAATAAATTTCAACATTTCCAAAATTACAATAAATAAAATACATAAACATACCGATCAGCAACGGTGGTGTCGCCCAAATTGCTGATTTGTATTCAGAAGGTGCCAAAACACCAATAACTTCTGGAACAATAAATGATGTTAATACAAATCCTACTCCTACTAATGAAACTATCTTGTAGACATTCTTCCCAATTTCCTTCATTTTTTTTGCTTCCAGCATCTCATAAATCCATGGAGTCACCGCTTGGTTGATACTTACTGTTACTATATTCATAATGCTTGTTACATTTGTAGATATACTATAGATTCCAGCTGCTGAAGATCCACAAAGAGTATTTATAAGAACTCGATCCGATTGTGTCATTATTGTGCTAGATAAATAATGCGGTATTAAAGGCAGATTAAACTTTATACCATATTTCCAGTATTTTAAATCAACAGCTTTCTTTCCTCTGGTTAAATTCAAAAAGTAAACAATGCCATATACAATAACATGCGTAATAACTGTACCTAGGATTCTTGCTTCTGCCTTATGTTCTGCCGAATTTAATACAAGTATTACACTTAAAGCTGGCATTAACAGCGAAGACAATATTGTAAAAACGGCCACACTCTTATATTTATATTCATATCTATTTCTTATTGACCAAAATGACATACCTGCTGAAAAAACAATGTCTATCATCATCAAAAGCATAATTGGTTTTGACAAGCCAATTACATCTGCCAATTGTCTATAGAATACAAATAATACACTAAATACAATCAAAGAAAGTATTGTAGTTAATGTCTGCATAGAAGATGTAAATCCGTCTTTATCACTCTTGTACTCAATCATGGCGTTATTATATACGCCATTATATAAATAAAGTGTGCAAAGGACAGTAAGAATGGCCTCCCATGAATTGTACATTGAAACAACTCCAAAATCGCTTGTTCCCATAACTCTCGTAAAAATTGGAGTAGTTAGAAAGCCTATGGCTTTTTGTAGCACACTACATGCTAAATACCACATAGACGCCTTTACTGGCAATGTCATATTGGTATACAACTGGCTTATTTTTTTTAAATTAGTTTTCATTTATTTCTCCGATTCTTCATGCGATTTCCCTTATAATGTCAACTATTTTTTTCTTCAACTCAGTTTTATACCGTTCAAAAATTGCTATAACCCTATCAATCAATTTCAAATTTTTCATATACTGATCACAAATAATTCTAATCTCCTTACTATGATCAGTAGCTTTTTTCCCCGAAAGGCCATTGTGTAGTTGTCGATAAGCAGTCCCCGTTTCATATGTCGGCTGAAAAAAGACTCCAATTCTTGCTAATCTCATCAACAAATCCAAATCTTCATAAAAATTGCGAGGATAATTATAAGCTCCAACTTTAAGAACGGTTTCTTTTCTAATACAATAATCTCTAGGTACTCTTTTTTGTTTAGATAAAGAAATAAGTGTTTTTAATACTCTATTTCCTTTCATAAATTCATTTTTTCTCCGTCTTCTGTTAGTTCTACACGGAATTACCTTTCCATCCTCATCTACCAAAACAGTAGTAGAATAAGCAAGTCCCTGATAACCTTTTTCCTCCAATAATTCAAGCTGTTTCATTTCATTTTTTAATTTATCCACATTGATATAAAAATCATCTGAGTCAATGAATGTCACATAATCATAACTTGCGTTCTGTAGTCCTAAATTTCTTGCCTTTGAAACTCCACCATTTGTTTTTGGATATATGAGCTTTATAGTTTCATTTTCCTTTGCCAATTTTTCAATAATTCTTCTTGAATTGTCCGTTGAACAATCATCTACTATTATTATTTCTTTTGGCATATAGCTTTGCTCTAGCACACTATTTACGCATTTTTCTATATATTTCTCTTTATTATAGTTAGGAATTATTATTGAAATCCCTTCCATAAACCCACTTCCTCACTTCCTGGATATTAATTTTCTATATTAAAACGTTTTATTGCAAGCGTATATCCCCAAAAAATTGCAACATAATTAATAATTCTTGATTCTATTCCAAAATAGCTAACAAAAGTCAAAAATCCTAATAGTACAATTGAAAAAGTAAATGCTGGTGCTATTTCGCTTTTCTTTTTTATTAGAAGCAATAATTCTTTTATCATACTAAGTAAAAAAGATACATAAACAGTTACACCAATAATTCCATAATCATATAGAGTATTAAGATAATCATTATGTGCTAGATTTCCATTTAAAATGTACATATAACCACGGTATTTATAAAATCTAAACGCATGATAACCATGTCCTATCAATTTTTCGCTCAATGTCGATGCATTAAATGCCTCCAAAACATTTTCCCAAATTGCGCTGCGCCCATTTGTATCACCATTCAACATTTCATTTAATCTTTCAACTATATCCAATTTCATTAGCTTTGTCACAAAATACATTGCCAAAAAAATTACAAAAATTGCAAGAATATATTTTGCCATTCTATTAACTATAGCTTTAACATTTCTTCCTTGAACTTTAGCTTTTACAAGGAAATACCCCATTATTCCGACAGCTAAAACAAGGATACAACTCCGCTTACTTGTCATTAGCATGATAAGAAATGTACATATTAAATAAATTACATTAAACTTAATGCCATGCTCCATATCCATTTCATATAATGAAAATGGGACCAGTGCTAAAAGCACATATGTTGGAAACATTTCACTCGTTCCTGGAATTATCCCCAAAATATGTTCAATGACCAAAACAAATGAATATCCCAAACATACAATTTTTGTTATCTTTAGAATTCTAAAAAGAGATACCTCTGAAATACAATTTTGAGCCGTGACCTCATAAGCAGTAAGAAATAGAAGAGGCCATAAAGCTGCATCTGTAAAATCATTTATAGAAGTTTTGGTAACAATAAGAATATTAAGTGTCACTATCAGCACATAAGATACTGCCAAAAATGTAGAACCCCATATTGTTACCTTACTCTTGATATTTTGAAGAATAATTAATAGCGCAAATACAAAGCAAATAAGTCTAGCTAATAAGTATCCCATAGGTTCGCTATTTGAAAATGTTAAAATTCTATATGCAAAAAAGCAAGACATAAGCAATACGCAAACCAGTTCACCATATAACAGATATTTTTGTATCGCTTTCTTACTCATTTTTTTTTAACTCCTTCATCATTGTAGAAATATCTGCAAATAAATCACAGTTATTTTTTAACCATTTCTTATCTCTCTCCCACCATTTGATTGACAGTAAATAATTAATTTGTTCTTCTTCAAACCTTTTTCCAATTATTTTTGCCGGAACACCTGCTACAATCGCATATGGAGGTACATCTTTCGTAACTAAAGCATTCGCAGCAACAACTGCTCCATTTCCAATTGTCACACCAGCAAGAATTGAGGCACCATCACAAATCCAAACATCATTTTCAATCTTCACATAATACTGATTATCTGGATCAACATAAGATTCTTCACAGTATTTTTGTTTTTCCACATATGTAAAACCAGCTTGTTTCTGCAAAGAAAAAAAAGCCGGATGTATCGATACAAATTCATGAACCGGATGATTTCCGTGAATAATTCGCACATTTGGCCCAATACACGTATATCTTCCTACATTGCAACCTTCTATGCTGCTATTATGTCCAACATAAGTTGCATACCCCAAACTCGATGATACTATTTTTGCATATCTGTCTATAAAATTATTTCCTTCAAATTTGCAGTCAAAAGATACTTTTGAGCATCGTGCAAACCTACATTTTCTTTTTTTTAATTTTATTTTTTTTATAGTACTTTCAATACTTTCTCGAATTGCACTCATATTCTACTCAACCTTTTTTATAAATTTAGCAGGATTCCCCGCCCATATTTCATAATCTGGAATAGATCTAGCAACAACAGATCCCGCTCCCACAATGCTTCTTTCACCAATTGTAACTCCTTTAAGAACTATGGTGTGAGCACCGATGAATGCACCATCTTTTATTACAACGGGGGCATGTTTTACTCCTAAATCTACAGTTCCCATTCTCTCATTAAAATCCAAAGAATGAAAATCATTATCATAAATTTTGCAATTTCCTCCTATCAAAACATTATTTCCTATTGCAATCGAATCTACCGCAACAAGAGCACTATTTGATATTCCGGTATTATCCCCAATTGTTATAGTTGCATTATTTTTTGCAAATAAAATAGTTTTCACGTCACCACCAATCGGATTAGTTTCTCTGCAAGAAGTGATTGATACATTTTCGCCTATAGTGATTGTACCTGTTCCTCTAACAAATAATGTCCCATGTGTGGATAGCCTTTTTCCACAATTAATTTTTCTCAATCTCAGCGTCAAAAGATTGATGACATGACTTGGAAACCATTTAATTGCTATAATTGTTCTCTTTAGTCCCATATTTATTAAATCATATTCCTTTCAAAACTCGATACACTCTCGTTCCCTTAATCATATTGACCATTTGATTTCTAACTGTTTTTATAATCTCTATACTTTTTACTTTTATTTGGGGTTCTCCATAAGATAACGCCATTCTGCTTCCTTCTTTAAATACAGCCTTAGAATGTGTATCACTCACTCCTCCAGCTTTAAATTTTGTCAAACATTGGTCAATATAATCAAACTTTTTCCCTGCTTTATACATTCTATAAAGTAATTCTTTATCCATGCAGTATTTATAAGTCACATCAAACAAACCACATTCCTCATAAGCTTTTTTCTTTACAAATGTAGATGGATGAATCAAAATCATGTTATACAACAGTTTACTTAAATCATGTTTAGGTTTAAACACATACTCTAAATTTCTTTCGCTATCAACCCAATAGCAATTCCCATAGTATATATCCACATCTATTTTTTTACATTCATTTTTCAATATCTCCGATGTTTCCGGAAGCAATTCATCATCTGCATTAATCAACCCAATTAATGTTCCAGATGCCATTTTTATTCCTTTATTAAACGCATCACTAATCCCTTTGTCTCTTTCTGAAATGTGCTTAAATAGTATTCCCTTTTCTGCAAAAGATTTCTCGTAACTACAAACTCGATTGTACGTTTTGTCTTTTGACCCTCCATCAATAATAATGTATTCATATACTGGACATGTCTGATTTAAAACTGATTTTATAGTTCTATCTATACACTGTTCAGCATTATAGCAAACAGTAACAATTGACAATTTCATATTATATTTCTCCTCATATTTCATTCTTTAGGCTTTCATAGACATCAATAAGCATTGCATAGTTTCTTTTTTCTGTGTATTTTTCATAATATTTAGATGCTGTACTTTCACATATACTATTGCATTTCATTACGCAAGTAATCATATCTTCTATAGAGTCAAATTGAAATTTATAACCTGTTATTCCCTCTTCAACAACACTTCCAGCATTTCCCAAATCAGAACAAATGACAGGCGTTCCAACACTAAACGCTTCCACAATGCTCATCGGAAATCCTTCATACCACTGGGTAGGCAATACAAGTGCTTTGCTGTTTGCTATTATCTTTAGAGCCTCATCATTTGGCACAAATCCACGCATTTCAATGTTCACATCGTTTTTTCTAATGAACGACTTACACCAATCTTCCATTGGACCGGTACCACAAACAATTAACTTTGGGGCTTCTTCTCCCATACGTTTCCAGGCTTCAAAAAGTAAGTCAATTCCTTTTAGCTTATCTAATCTTCCTGCAAAAACAAATTGATCTTTTCTATCCTTTTCTGGAATATATTCATTTTTGCATTCAACGAAATTAGGCTTTACAAATACCCTTTCCGGTTTAATTTGCTTTAATCCCAACAGTTTTTGCTTATTAAAATCAGTCAAGCAAATATAATTGATTTTTCCGTAAATTCCTGTCATTCGATGGAATGCAGTACTAAGTACACATGCCAATGTCTGAATTTTACTTCCTCGATAGCAACGGTGTTTTACTGCGCATTTCAAACCATACTTTACGCAATCTTCACAAATATGCCCATCTCTATAAAAAGTCGCACCGGGACAGAGTAGCCGAAAATTATGTATCGTCTGAACCACTGGAACCTTCATGCGTCTTGCCGCATAATAGACCGCTGGACTCACCAGATTAAGTGTGTTATGAACATGAACGATTTCTATCTTCTCATCTCTTATCAACTTCTTGATGTCTCGGTATGTTCTTGGATTAAACACTGTTGTAATTGGAAGAAAAACTTTCTGAAGTTTTGACATTTGCTTCAATTCTGCATTATTACGGCTATATAAGATTACTTTATGGCCATGCTTCTCAAGCATTTTCTTTTCATTGGCAACAACTGTATCTTCTCCACCTGGAATCTGGTAATAATTATGTACAATCAAAATATTCTTTTTTTTTGCATTGTCCACAGTCATTACCTCACTTTCCCCTTATCATTGCATTCCAAATAAACTTCGTATTAGTGCTCCAGTATCTCTTAAACAGTCTCTTCGGATCTTGTACTAAGCGATACACCCATTCCAGGTTATGTTTCTGCATCCACATCGGAGCACGCTTAATATTCTCTGCATAATAGTCAAATCCAGCTCCGACACCAAGCATCAGTCCATCAATTTTTCCCTGATGTGCTGCCATCCACTTTTCCTGTTTTGGTGCTCCAAGTCCGACCCAGACAAAGTCCGGCTTGGTTTCGTTTATTCTTTCTATAACTGCTTTATCTTCCTCTTCCGTCAGAGGTCTAAACGGTGGACTATACATTCCAGCAATTTCAATTCCTGGATAGTGTTCTTTCAGTTTTTTCTCAAGCAGTTCAAGAGTTTCTTCCTTACTTCCATAAAAATAATGACGATACCCTTTCTTTGCAGAAATTTTAAAAATTTCTCCCATTAAACTTGGACCAGTAGTTCGCGCCATGTTTTTACAGCCACGTCTACGTCCAACAGTAGAAAGAGGACCGCCATCTGGAATTGCCATTAATCCGCCATTCTGGACTGCACAATATGATGCATCCTCATAGCTTGTCACTGTTGTATGTACATTAGAGACACAAATATAATCTCCCTTTATGTCTGAAAGATTTTTATCAAGGTACTCCACTAACCATTCCATGTTAATCGCCGCAATGTTTACGCCTAAAATATTGCATGTCGGGATCTGAGCCTTATCTACAGTTCTCTTATATACTATTTTCTCTTGCCCTTTTCCTTTAGTACCTTTCTTCATTCTTCAAACTCCTCTATCTCTATTTTTCTTTATTACTTTCAAGCAATTTCAAGTGTTTTCAAATAGTCTCTAACCAGTTTTACATACTCTTTATACATCTTATTTATCTCTTCTGTACGTTCATATGCATCATGAGAAATTTTTTTATGCCGATCACCCAGATCAGTGTTGTCAAACAATTCTACAAATTCCTCCAATTGCATTTTACATAATCTTCGTATTTCATTAACCATTTCATAAATTTCTTCCGTTATAAATGGTGCATTTTGCTCAACAACATTCTGCAATGCACCTGTTGAATTATTCGCTGCATGGTAAAGTTGAAGATTCTCTTTGTATGCCTCATTCTTATCAATAGGTGTACTACTACAGCCACTAGGAATCATCAAAGATATGTCCCTCACCATATTACACATAGCTTTCGAAACTTGTTGATTAATTTCTATTTCTCTATCAAAGTACGCCTTACTTACATATCGCTTTCCTGCCATCCTAGATTTATCTTCTGCTAATTGTTTATTCAATTGTGATTTATATGTCTCAAATCTTTCATCTAACTCGAGTTGATATCGTTTTTGAAGCGCAGTTGCAATGTTATTAGCAGAATACTTTATCATTGCTGCAATCACTATGCTTCCTCCACCAAGAGCAGCTAAAAATTCTGGCGCTATTTCTAAAAAATCTTTCATATAATCCCCTTACTTATATTTTATAACCCAGTACTTTCCCCTCTCACAACCTAGCGCTTCGCCATCCCACCTTCATTCATGTGGGCTGTCGAAGCGCTACTCTGTCATTGGCTACGGAAAACGCGGCAACGCGACGATTTTCCTTTCACCAAGTCTTTTTATTTTCCCTTACATTGATCCTTCCTTGCCAAGAACAGTCTTCACTGTCTTAAACAAGATCTTGATATCAAGTGCAGGTGTCCATTCCTTTATATACTTTGTATCAAGTCTTACGACTTCCTCAAAGTCCGTGATATCACTTCTGCCGCTGACCTGCCACATGCCGGTGATACCTGGCTTGATTGCAAGTCTTGCACGGTGATGAATCTCATACTCAGAAACCTCTCCCGGAAGCGGTGGTCGTGTTCCCACAAGACTCATATCACCTTTAAGTACATTAAAGAACTGTGGAAATTCATCCAGACTCGTTACTCTAATGAAATTACCAACACCAGTTTTCTTTGTTCCATCTGGCAGGATCTTATTTCCTATAACTCGCGGATCGAAATCAAGCTTAAACATCTTTCCGTCTGCTACACGGTTTTGCTTCATCAGCTCAGCTTTTCTTGCTTCTGCATCCATGTACATACTGCGGAACTTATAGATCTTAAACTTCTTTCCATTCTTTCCTATACGCTCCTGAGAGAAGAATATCGGTCCCGGAGAGCTGATATAAATAACCGGAGCTACAAATATGAAAATGATAACTGTAAGCAGACACCCAACAAGTCCGCCTGCAATATCCATTACACGCTTAAATAAAAGCTGCTTTGGTGATGCATAGTTTAAACTGGTTGTAAGCACTGTGTAGGAACCAATCTTTTCCACAAACTGAGGACGATCCTCCACTTCTGCAATCTTTGACATTCTAAGATGCATCGTTACGCCAGTTTCTTCTAGCTTTTTAATAAGCTCATTTGGATATGGCTTATCATCTGGAACAACGATAAGCACCTCATCTATCCACTGCTGACACACATACATCGGAGCATCCTCGCTGTTTGCTATTACATTCACACCGGCAATGCTCTGACCAGTCATATCTTTATCAACGATAACCAAGCCGCTAATTAAGAACTTTCCATAATTATTGGACTGAACTGTCTCAACAACCTTTTTTGCCTCTGCCTTTGTTGTTACGATCAACAGTGATCTGCAGTTTTTATCCCACTTGCCACTTGCCAATACACGCTTCCAACCCAATCTTGTAGTGTAGGATAATATAAAATATAATACAAGTGTAATGCCAAATGTCATTCTTGAGTAAGCTGCGCCCTCCTGCATAACAAACAAGTACGCAATTCCCAAAAGACCAACAACAGCAACATTTCCAGCCGTTGCTATCAGTTCCCGGTAGCGTCCTCTCTGTGTTACATGATGCAGCATATCAAGCATAAACATCGTTGCCAGATCAGCAAACTCCAACACAATTGCCATATTGCGGTAAACAAGATCATTGTAGGGATTTATACCCAGTCCCTTGATCAGATATGCGAGATAAAACGCTATCTGCAGGCAGATCATGTCAAGCAAGATAAAATCGGTGTGTTTAAACCAGCCTTCAGATTCTTTTCTGTACATTACTTCTTTTTGCCCTCCCTTATACAGCCGCAGCACCCCCCCCGAAACTCGAGAGTGATTCTGCGGCTGTCTTCCTCGAAAGTCTAATTTTTTTTGCTTGTCTATTATTATCCTACATTCTTACAAACAAGTCAAGAACCATTTTTGCCAAAATACAACAAAGTTTGTAGGGGAGTGTCAGCGATTGTCACTTAGTGGGGAGCGCCTAAAACATTTTATTAAAGTTGCAAACTCCACCAGGTACCAAAGCAGCTCCTATACCCTGCTTATGAATTTTTTTATGCGTATCAAGATTTACATTAATACCTCTGTTTTCGTCAAGAACATCTACCGGATCTGTAAAAAGTTCTTTCTCATTTAAATGATGAAATGCAGAATTTTTGCCTAACGGCTCGCCAGTTATCTCATCATACTTAGTACCTCTCTGTTTTTTTAATTTAGGAAGTTCCTTACTTGTATGTGTATCCAGTTTTCTTCTGACAGTCTCCGCCTGATCAGAATCGCCAATTCTAATCAAGCTATCTCTAGTATACCTATCTAGATCTGCATCTTCTGCATCTCTTGTTTCATGAGAGCGTTTATCTAGAAGTCCCACAACACCCGAGGATTTAATTGCGCTTACTCCATTGAAGTTTCTCTTATCCTCATCGTCTAATTGATTATCATAAATGAATTGCCCTCTCTTCTTTGTCGTATTGAATATAGTATTCATTGAGTCCTGAGGAACATACACATTTCCATCATTTTCACTACTTATCTGACTGTGTTGAAAAAATGAAACTGGCGGATACATCTATATCTCAAAAATATGATATTGATTTTCATCGCAAAATTGCCGAACTTTCTGGAAATTCTTTTTTAATTTGTTTTATTGAAGCTTTATCTCAATTTTCAGATCGCTTTTTTTGAGGAGATAGCCAGATCTCAGCTGTTCCGATTTAATATTTATCATCAACCTCGCCAAGCCCTTTGACCGGGGGATGTCCAATTATTCTCGCCTTATCGAATAATTGAATATTGCCTGCCATGTGTCAGAGCATGTCGACCTATTCCATTATCAATATTTTCCCGGCTCATTAGCTTTACTTTCGTTTCGGCTCTGTTGCTCCCTGTCCTACGCTTAAACCTAATGTTACCATTTTGATTCCAAGGACTCGGTACGGGTGACTGGCTAGGTCTTACCCGACGGAGTTTCTCCGCTATATTAAAATCAGCTTACAAATGCTCTATTTCAAGCAAGTGGAAATCTTCCGATTTCTCAGCTCGCACCTGTCAACTATCTTGACAATCAGCGAAAAGCAGAAGTTCTTGTATTCCATCAAGTAACTTCTGCTTTTTCTCATAGTCTCAATCGGAAAGCTATCACGGTAACGTTGCTATTTCATTTTCTTTAATACAATCCAAAATTGCCCTTGCCGGAAGAACAAATCCCTGTCTATAACGCGCATTTTTATCTTGAATACATTTTACCAAGCAGCCTTTCAGCTTTTCTACCGTATCAACACCAAAAATCAGCATTATCTTTTCACAAAATCTTTTTGACCTTAACTTAACCCACATTGAACTATATTCCTCTGCATAAATATAACAAATAGGAAACCATGTAAAATATGATGTAAGTTCTTCTAACCCCAGACCATTATACACCTGGTGCAAAAATAAATCGGCTTCAGCTAACTTTTTACCTGAATAAATAGGCAAATACTCCCTTTCATTGCATAAATAATGTCCTGTCAAAGTGAGTTTATTTTTGAGTTCTCCCGACAATGTTGGTTTGACTTTTTCTTCTAGAACATTAGAATAATGATAGAAACCATTGTAACTTACAGGGCGTATGTCGCTACCTACCGGAGACATACGTAGAAAGTATGTATGCACTAATAATTTATTAATATCTGAATATAGCTCAGCATGTAACATGTAAGTTACTGTGCAAACAAAGAGTTCCCAAATATGCACTCTAAAGATATCAAACAAATCAGGATTCACACTAAATGCATTCGGAACAAACGTTTGAACATTGTATAATGTATTATACATTTTTTCAAATGTATCAGCCATACTTTCTCCAAAGCAATCCGCTTTTAGCGCAACCTGTTTTAAATAATCTAAAAAGATGTTTCGGTACTCTTTTAATGAAACAAAATCTTCTAAATATGTATTCTCGTCAATTGTCTTCCTAAAAAAAGGGTTGAGAGCTTCAATATAAACATCAATAAATTCTTGAAGTGTAGTAGATTTCAACCTATTTACTGATATCCCTGCAACTCTCAATTCTGCTTCTTTCACTGGATACAATCCTGCTGGAGCTTCCTCATCAAGCCATTTAGGTCTACTACCAAGTTCTGGCTTTCTTCTTGCAGGCTTCTCATAAATATTTCTCAAAAGAGATTCATATTCTTTTTCATAATTATCACCCGTAAGGTCTTTATAAATTCTACTTTTCAAGTATGCTGGCATATATGGATCTCCGTTTTCATCTCTCTCCATAATCACAGGAATAAATTTTTCCTGTCTAGCATTCTGATAAACCTCAGCAGATATTATCGCAGTTTCGGTTCCTACACCACCTTGGCGCTTATCTGCTTTAGATGCATACCCCTTATCACAAATTATAAGAACTTTATCAATATCTGAGTTTGTCACACACTCTTCCATAAACATGTACTTATCTTGTCCATCTTTTAAATCCCAAATATCCAATTTAACATTTACGCCATCATGCATTAATTTCTGTGCCAATTCTTCAACACTTTGTTTAAACAATTCATTTGTCCATGAATAGGATATAAACACTTGCGGTATTCTGTCTAGCATTTTGTCTCCTCCTAGTTATTTCCTCTATTATTTACGTGCTACTAATTCTCAATTTCCTCTTAGTCTATTTAATTCTATCAACAAGATGTATAGAAAACTCATTCCAACAACTATCTCACATAATAATGCCGTGCTAGCCATTTCGTCACTCCATCCATCCCAGGAAAAACAGTTCTTTCATTCATATTCATCTGATCCAACATATCTCTTATACGCCATTTCAGACTTTTATCAATTACATACTTAATAGTATTGTCTGTAGTTTTTAAAAATTCCTCAATTCCTAACGCATCATCTCCATGCTCCATCTGCGATGGTATTACAGAAAAATATGAATACTGACTAACAATTCGCTGATCAATTGATAATGGTTCAATCAATGCCAACGCACTTGCTTTCATTTCTCCATCATATGTTTGTAGTACATCCGTATTTTCCGGAATCAACTTGTCCATCATATCTACAGTTAATAAATGCGCATTCTCATTTTTGAGTATCTTCTGATACCGATCAGGAAGTTTTTGATTCAGTTCTTCAATATCGATTCTCCACATTGCACAGTCATGATCCCCCATTGTATCTAGTGGCTCTCCACTTGTTGCAAAATGAAGCGCCACCAACACAGAATACGACCAGTCTAACAAACGAGTCGGAAGGCCATGATGTTGCCCAACTATCATTTGTCTCCATACAGATTCCCCTAACTTAGGATCCTCTATCGTTGCATACTTCGTAAAATTACGAAGTATAACTGGCTCCATTATGTCCTTCTTTTCCTTACAATTTCTTTGAAGTGTTGTTGCTAAATTAAAAGCTGAATTTGATAACCCTCTGTACAAATATGGAGATCTGTGTCGCTTAATTCCAGTTTCATATTTCTGATCCCAAATCAAGTCGCTTATTTGATTTATTTTCTCTATTTTAATTGTATCCATTCATAATTCTCCCTCTGCTTTATTTTCATTTATTTCATTGTCGAATTACTGTCGTACTAATTCACCTTATTACTCAATTCTCATATTACTAATTTGGAACGTTCCCTGATTCTGCTTAATCTCATCCGGATGTATAACAAAGCAAATCTCTGAAATTGTGCTTAACGCCATGCTATACATATCCTTCAACGGTATCCTCAAAAGATTCTCTCCTTTATTCAACACAAATTCAAACGTTTGAAGTATCATATTTAAATCTGAATACTTAAATTCCACAGATACTCCTGTTAATGAATCAGTTACATTATTAATACACACTACAAGCTGCGCATTCTCATTGGCATTCAGATATACTTCCAAATCCATTTTATCAATATATTTTAAAACAAAACTCAAAAATTTGGGATAAAGTGTTTGACTTCTTTCATATGGATTTAGATTAAAATCAATACTCACTTCTTCATTTGCAGCACGATATTTAATCAGATCTTCAGGTTTTAGTACAAAAACACTGTCGTCAAAGAATACCCCCATCCTTGCTGAATGCATCAAACTCTTTTCGGTCTTTCCTTCTGGGATATCTTTTTGTAATGTAACCGTATAACCAGAACCAGGCAATGCCCACTTTCCTATTGTTATTGTATTAACACCATCTTTACGATATTCTGAAGTATGCTTTTCATATGTATGCACATTAAATGAAGAAAATGTTCCTGTTTTTAACTTATACTTATTATCCTGATTTCCACTAATTATAATAGTTGTCAAAAAACTTCTACACGGAAAAACCAATTGATACACATGAAAAAATTGATTCACTGGTATTTTATGTGAAGTCTTATGTACAACTGTAATACTATTGCTATCATACACCAATGGCATTGCATTTCTTAAAAGATATGGAAACTGTCGATTTTCGTGAGTGCATTCAATTTCTGATACAATTTTATCGCGATAATCAACTCCATTTATTGTAAAGTCCTCATGTTTATAACTCTTAGCTTGCTCAAGTGTTTCAAACCTAGGCGAGGATGAATAATAATTTATATCATTTTTAACATTCAAAAATTCTATTCGAGTCGTTATTCCAACTCTCAATTGATCTCCAATAATTTCCAAAACGATTTCGCGATTAAAATTATCAATATACGTCTGTTTTGTAATACTGTGAAGTATTTTATCATCAATATTATCTACAAAATCATATGCCAAACGAATATCTTTATTTTTTCTGATTATTTCATATTCAACTTTTCTTTTTATATCAATAAGCGTCTGGATATTCATTTTTTCAATATCATCATTGCCACCCACCTCATTGTTTTTTATCCATCCTCTTCTTTGATTCGTCTCAAATTGCTTATGCAATGCTTGACTAACTTTCGTACACAGATCATCTGGATTTTTCCAAAACTCACTTGGATTTTCAACTAGTACCCTCTCGGTAAATTTCTTTAACAAAAACAATTTTTCTGGATCATCTTCAATATCGCTATTTGTTATTGCTGCATCTCTAGCCGCAACGAATGCTAATACTGGAATTTTCTTTTCCTTTGCATAATTATACTCTTTTTCTGTATAACTAATTCCATCCTTTGTCATTGAACCGTATCTACGCTTAATTACTAAGACATAATAATCTGAGCTATCAATAGTTCTTCTTATCTGTTCCCACTGCTCCACGTTATCTGCACTAAACATTTCCATTCCTATCGGAAAATGATAATCCTTCAGAATAGTTGCAACCAATTTAGCACGTTCTTCTTTTAAATCTTCATATGTTGAACTAATAAAAATCTGAAATTTCTTCTCCATCCATATTCTCCTTCCGTATTTTTCACCAAACTTTTATTTTTTCGAATTGTTCTACGCATTAATATTTACAATTCAATTTTTTGTTTCACAAACACATTCTAGCACAATGACTATCATCTTTCAAGCGACTTTGCACTTTCGTTTTAATTTACTCAAAATAAACTTTCTGCTTTGCAACAATAGTTGATTCTATACCAGAAAAGCAGAATTGTAGTCGTTAACTACTCACTCTGATGCTCTGCAAGATAATCCAAAAATGATGCATATCCAAATTTTCTCTTTCGTGCAATCATATTTGCCCATATGGTATTTCCCTGCGATTCATCGATATATCCAGCATCAAATGCCATTTTCATAATGTCACCTGTCGTAAGATGAGAAAGACCATATTCTGTAACATAGGCAGCTATATCTCTTATAAGAAGGTCGAGTAGACGCACCCCTTTCAAGGCACGCCCCTCTAAAAATCCGGACGTGCGGTTTTCCCGCATCCGGCTCCTTACGAAACGTATTGTTCAACATTTATCATTCGTATACACTAACATATGTCCTTGGAACTACCAACGGGTAATTCGTATCTATCATGTTTAGAAAGTTATTCCATGTATAGCTTAGGGCTTGGCTTCTTCGGTTTAGCCTCGATGTTATTTCTTTGATTGTTAGAGTGCGCATACTTCCTATCAGTCGGTGAACCTCCTTGCATTTCTTGGCAAACTTCTTCTTACTGGTTTTCCTCTTTACTCTGAACTTTCCGTTCCTTCCTTTGGAACAGTAGTGCGTAAAGCCAAGAAATGTAAAGATTTCTGCTGTATTCTTCTTTGGTTACCCCATCAATTCCTACTGCTTTATCTTCATCCATTTCCTCATGGCAACTCTTTAACCTTTCTTAAAATTCTCTAAAAGTTTCTCTTTCTGCTCCAGCTCCATCACTTTCTTTGTTTGACAGTTTTATTTTCTCTCTAAAACATCTACCAACTTCTTTATTTCTTTAGACTCTAGCAGACACCTCATTCTCTCTTTCCCTATTCTAAGCTCGGGTTTTCCGCACCTAATACTATTTGGATAATCTGATATACAGCAATCTTTGTACCAGCATTCGCCCATTGAAGATCCTTTTATCGACCACTTCTCATTTGCTGTAAGTTCTCCTGCTAATGATTTCATTACTCGTTCTGTCGAATATCGCTTAAATCCAGATAAATATCTCAATGTATTTTTATCAGCAATCTTTGCTAAATTAATGCTATGATTTTCCATTGCTGACAATAACACTTGTCTGATCTCAATCTTATCCCTCTTGCCTGTTCCTGTCCAACTTGCCAATTGATCAAACGCCAAAATCAGATACTCAAAACAAATCATATCCAGAATTACAACCTTCCCTTCAGATCTGCTCGCTATCGATTTTAATACCCGATATTTATTACGGATATCCTGATTATCAACTACATAATCAAACGCGATATAATACCTATTACTATCCGATATCTCCACCTCCGACAATGCGTCCAATATTCCTTGATTGCTTCCTTTACTTTCAACAACAAATTCACCGTCAAAAATCAACAGGTTCATCAATCTCCAGAAATGAAGTCCTGCCCCTATATCCTCTGTCCACAAATACCTCATCTCACACCTCGTCTTCCAGTGTTATCTGATTTTCATCAAACTTCAATACCTTAAAACTCTTATCCGACACATTAAGCCCATCACAGTTTCTTGAAAAAAGCATATACTGATTCGAGCACTCGAAATTGATAAATCTTCGATCCTCATCATCTATCAAGATATCTGCATTATCAATCACAATAAAACTATTTCTACACTGCATTAATGATTTTGAGAAATCGTCAGTCTTGTAATTGAACAATCGAATTGCTTGGTAATCTTCCGTTAATCTTAAATCCTCTAGCATTTCGTAGAGAACTGTTTTTCCTGTACCACTGTCTCCACCTACGAGTGTTATCCTGTCATCAAATATCAGATCATATGAAAACGGAGCCGCCTGAAATGCGATCCTATTATAAATCATTTTCTTCTCTCCTCTCATATTCCTTGCTCCACCATGCACTATATCCTCTGCTGCCTACTACTACATCCGAATCATTGAATCGAATTTGGGCATCATCTGGAATATCAGCTAACGATGGTCTAGACATATAAATCTTTATATGATCCATAGCAAATATAAATTTAAGCACATTGGGTCCACATTCCTCTACACACACTACTTTGTCCGGATGCTTGATAATATTAAGCAACGTCTTACAGCCTGACGACAAATTGCGAATTGTTCCCAATCCATATTTGGTTTCAATATGCTTATCTGTGGTCAATCTTGCCTCATCAACCTGCTGAATCAGTTTGACTTCCTTTTCAGACATTTCTTCATTTGCTGTATTTAAATTAAAATACAAATCATTTTTAAGAATCCAATTCTTTGAATTTTTCTTTTCTGTATAAATATCAATCATTTTATATCACTCCTTATTTCTTGAAAATTGATCTCATGTAATGTAAATATTCCTTTCAGCACAGAACTAATAGCAACCTCATCAGTAGGTCCTTCCACGATAACAAAAACAACCTTTTTAGCTCTCGACATTACCTTCTACCGCCTTTCCAGCACGCCGCGGGGGCACGCACCAGGCACCGGCAACAAATAAATACCAACTCTTGAGAAAATTTAAAAATCGTTCAATTCTCTCATATTGTTTCATCGCTCCTAGCGTAACAATTCAAAGCTTTCGAATGTCTGTCAATTCCACTTCTATTTTTTCACCACTAACACTGCGGCCTGTATCATCTGCTCCGCCTTCTTTTCCCTCATAGGCATATCCTTTTCCATTTTGAAGAAATAAAAATGAAAGCGGTCATCCAACTTTTGCTACTCTCTGGCGAAGACGTTCTTCTTTTACATATGGGCGTCCCATATTATCCTCATCAATCTCAAGTTCATAAGTGATTGGTCTTGTATTGCTGCTTTCTCTATAATATAATTCAAATTTTATCGGTTCTGTACTTCCCTGTGAACGAATCTGCTGAAAGCCGCTTCGATTTTTTGCATCACAGGCTGCCATAACACATTCTTCAAGTAATTTGAGATAGAAAAATATAAAGCTTGATACTATTGAAGGCAAACACAACATTATTGTCATTTTACTATGGTAGGTCTCAATTACCCCTCCGTCTGTGCCTTCGGCACAGCCACCTTCCCTTTCAGGTGAGGCTGTGGCAATATGACATTTCACTTGAAACGATATCCTTTCAGGGGAGGCTGTCGCTCACCAATATTTTCTATATTAACTTCTACTCATCTCCATCTTTTTCATCATTTCTAACAGAAAATATTAGTGTTCTGCCAGATATTCAGAAAATGTTGCGTACCCTAATTTTCTCCGCCGCGCAATCATATTTTTCCAAATAGTATTTCCTTGTTCTTCATTGATATATCCAGCATCGAATGCCATTTTCATTATATCACCTGTTGTAACATGAGTAAGTCCATATTCCCTGACATATATTGATATATCTTTCAAATTATTACTGGCGAGAATCCCTTGCTTCTCTTTTGCTAACGCAATAGAGGCAGCTTCTCCACGGCCTATAATTTTATGTCCGGGTTCTGGATTATTCGTAAGCTGTCTATACAGTTCATATGTATCTGTCCCTGTCATAATAGTCTCAACTATTGCCTCTTTGTTTTCAATCATTATATCAATCTGTGCTTTTAAACCCTTAACATGATTGACACCAGGATGAGATAGTTCGCTATATACTTCCTTTGGAATAATAATTCTTCCCGGAAATAACTTTGAAAGGATACTCTCATTGTCAACCCAAAGGAATGCCGAAATACAGTCAGTATCGAAGAATAATGGCTCAGTCAATTACCTCACCACCCTCCTCAATACCGTACACAAGATCATCTCGAAAGGCATCCAATAGTAATTCCTCATATTTTCCATTTGAAATAATTTCTTTATTTAATAGCTGCTCTGCCTGATCAATATAATGACCATACGTATAATACTGTTTTTTCTCTGGTAAGGGACGATACAAAGCTGAATAAAATCCCATTTCCTCTGCTTTCCTTCTGACACCAGTATTCAATATTGCATCTAATTCATTTTTATTTATATAACGTCCATGCCCACAATGGTTTAATTGATAGACAGCCGCCTGATGACTTACTCCAAAATACTGTTCGATCCTAATAATATCTTGAATAGTAAGTTTATCTATTTTATCTGCATGTTTTTCCAGAAGGCTGTCTGCTTTATCTACCAATGCCGCGCGCGGCATTAAAAAATACGCCGCAAATGCATCCGCATTCTTTTCAATTTCACTTCCTGAACCAATCTGTTTTGCACAAATAGCCCTCATATTATCGTCATAAAACAAATGATAAAATTCATGTGCTAGAGAAAATCTCCGACGCCCTAATGTCATGGATGAGTTCAATGCAATCGTATATCTTTCATCAGACCCCTTTATACACATTCCACTAAGTTTATTTCCCATTGGATAATATACAATTGTCAATTTTTCAATTTCCTGCGCCAATGAAAAAATATCAACAGGCGAATTGTTATCCTCACCTAGCCTTTTTCTTAAACGTTCTGCTTTTGTCATCAAATCTGCGTAATCAATCATTCGTTTGCCTCTTTCAATAATTTTCCCATAACTTCTGAATTAAGTGCAATTCGGTTAATAACACTAATGGTCTCCATATCCTCATTTGTGAGATCATTCGCTCTGAAAGCAACTGATAACTCAGATGCTTCAATTACATTACTTTCCATATCATTGACGGAAATTCCAAACAAACATGCAAGTTTTTCTAGCATATCAGCAGATAACGTGCGTTCACCCTTCTCAACTTTTGAAATTAAACTCTGGTCAACATTGAGAAAGCGAGCAATACTAGTCTGGCTAAAACCCATTTTATCTCTAAGTGCTTTAATGTTTTCTCCAATAAATTTTTCATTCATCATATCAGTATTCCTCCTTTTGCTTTACTTATATTATATCCTTATTTTGTCATAATTTCAACTGGTTTTGCATCAGAAAATATGACATTCTCAAGTAAAACACTATAAATTAAAAGACCGCTTCCACCATGCTTTCACACAGCTTCTGCGGTCTTTCTCTTATCTTGTCTTAATCATGCAGCGCGTCGTCTTTTCCGACTACAATCCATATATCGTAGGAATCAAATTTCTTCTGGCTGTCTGGTATCTTCACGTTTGTATCGGCATTAGGGTCGGCACTATCAAGTCCTTCCTCACGGTATTCCGCATTTGGGAAAAGGTCATATACGCCTTTCGGTGCATTTCCACCTGCTGTCACATAGACAACGGTGTGATCATTAATCTCTCCCTTATAATCTGCCATTACAACATTTGTGAAACCCTTTCCCTGAAGGAAGCGCTTCCAGTAAGCAGCAACACCAGCTTTGCCGGTTCCATTTAACACAATAATCCGTGGGTTCTCTGCAGAAAATAAATCTGCTTCTGTACTTTTAGCTGACTCTGATGCGATACTTTGTGACTCTGTCTCGCTCTTCGTCTCTGACTCACTTTCCAGATGACTTTCAGTCTCAGATTCCGACTCAATCTCGGTCTGAGTGTCTGTCTGAACCTCTGGCGTACTGCTTTCTGCCTCGCTTATTGTCTCGCTCTCTGGCTCCTCTGGCACAGTTACCTGCACCACATCCTTAGTTGCCGCTTCCTTACTTTCTAACACTCTTATGTACTCCTGACGTTCCTTTGCCTGTGAACGGGAGTAGTAAAACAGGTAGCCCATACCGCAAAGCAGTACCAGTACAACCAGTACATACAAAAACGCATGCACACCTGAATTATCCTGCTTACGTCGTCTATTGCCTGCCATTAAAAAACTCCTTTGTCATTCACAATTACTTTGCAGCAGAAGTAGACTCAGCCTCAGTAGCTTCCTCTGTAGCTACTTCAGTCTCAACTTCAGTTGCTTCCTCTGTAGCTGCCTCAGAAGTCTCCTCTTCCTCGTCGATTACGGTGATATCCTCATCTTGGATTACCTTAGTTAAAACAGTGAACGGTCCAAGGTTCTCGAAGGTAACAGTCAGCTCACCAGTCTTTGGATCAAATGCGTCTAACTCTAAGTACTTCTTCTCCTTGGTCTCTGGGTCAACTGTCATGATAACAATGTCTTCCTCGTCCATATCAACAGTAGCCTCGCAGGTAAAGCTTACCTGTGCATTGCCATCCATATCGTAGGAAATCTTGTCCAGATCCTCGATTGCCAGATCAACAAAGGAAGTCAGTGCCTCATACTGCTGCGGCAGAATCTCGTTGTCCTTGTTGGTCTTCTGTACTTCGTCCTCTAACTCAGCCTTGGTTGCGATGGTGAATGGTCCAACATGATCAAAAGTAGCGGTGATTGCACCGGTCTCTGGATCAAACTCATCCGGCTCAACATAGGAGATGGTTCCATCCTCTGGATTAACAACTACAAATACCAGATCCTCTGTGTTCATGCCCTTTAATGCATCAAATGTCATTGTCATGGTGAACTCGCCGGTCTCCTTAATCTGAAGCTCCTTAGAATCATCTACTAACATATCAGCGAATGCGAACATTGCCTTGTACTCGCTTAAGTTGATGGTGTTCTCTTTGTTGGTGGCTACTTCGGTAGTCTCGACATCCTCAGCTTTTAATGCTTCCTTTAACTCCTTAACGATGACACTTGGTAAGCTCGTATACAGATCAATGATCCTCGCTGCCCTGTCCGTAATATGCATTTGCACCATGCTTACGGAAATAGTGCTTGTCGAGCAGATACTGTTGAACACGCTTGGTTCTCGGGTTTAAGGTCATTGTGTTATAAGCCATCTCAGCAACCTTATCGAGAACAACTGCATTATATACTGCTCCTGCCGGTGTGCGTCCCCATGCAAATGGTCCGTGATTCTTTACTACTACACCTGGAACTGCCATCGGATCCTTTCCTGCAAAGGTCTCAACGATAACATTACCAGTATTTAGCTCGTATGCTTCCTCGATCTCCTGTGCAGTCAAATCTCTGGTGCACGGAATATCACCATAGAAATAATCGGCATGTGTGGTACCAAATGCCGGAATGTCAAGTCCTGCCTGTGCGAATGTAACACCATAAGTAGAATGCGTATGTACAACGCCTCCTGTCTCTGGAAATGCCTTGTAGATGACAAGATGTGTCGGTGTGTCTGATGATGGCTTATACTTGCCCTCGACTACATTGCCTTCCATGTCTACTACAACCATATCTTCCCATGTCATAGTCGCATAGTCGACACCGCTTGGCTTAATTACAACAAGACCCTTTTCGCGGTCAATTCCGCTGACATTGCCCCATGTATAAATAACCATACCCTTAGCAACAAGATCCATGTTTGCTTCGTAAACTTCTTTTTTCAGCTGTTCTAACATCTTTCTCCTCCTGTCTTTATGCGTCTTTTGGCGTAAATATACAGCTAATTATAATTATGCTACTTTTGGCACATTCTGTCAATATTGCTGAAGTTTTCTGCTCAAAAAAAGATATCCATTCCCTTTGCGCTGTGTCCCTCTAAGGCGAAATGGATATCTCTTTAATTTTCGCATATTGCTAATGTTCTGTCAAGTTAGAAATCGGCTAATTTTCTTGTTTTTCTTACCATAAATCAGCCAGATCATAAATCAGCTTTTCTGTCTTGTCCCATCCAAGGCATGGATCGGTGATGGATTTTCCATAACAGTGTTCTTCTACCTTCTGGCTGCCATCCTCTAAATAACTTTCGATCATGAGTCCCTTTACAAACTTATGAAGATCTGGTGATACGTGGCAGCTGTGCATAACGTCTTTGCTGATTCGAATCTGCTCTTCGTACTGCTTTCCGGAGTTTGAATGGTTTGTATCTACGATTACTCCCATGTTTGGCAGATTTCTCTTTTGATACTGCTCGTAGAGATTTCTGATATCCTCATAGTGATAATTTGGCATGTTGTTTCCAAATTTATCGACATAGCCGCGAAGGATTGCATGGGTATATGGATTACCATGGCTCTTGACCTCCCAGCCTCTGTAGAGGAAGGTGTGGCTGTTTTGTGCTGCCACGATGGAATTTAACATGACGCTGATGTCACCGCCTGTAGGGTTTTTCATGCCGACAGGAATCTCAAGTCCTGATGCTGTAAGACGATGCTGTTGGTTTTCTACTGAACGTGCACCTACGGCAACATATGAAAGAAGATCTGACAGATAACGATGATTTTCCGGATAGAGCATTTCGTCTGCACATGTAAAGCCAGTCTCTTCGATTGCACGCTTATGCATCTCACGGATTGCGATGATGCCTTTTAACATATCTTCTTTTTTCTCCGGGTCTGGCTGATGAAGCATGCCCTTGTAACCTGTACCTACTGTACGCGGCTTATTTGTATAGATACGCGGGATGATAAAGATCTTATCCTTTACCTTTTCCTGTACGTTTACTAAGCGTCCAATATATTCTAATACGGCATCTTCTCTGTCAGCTGAGCATGGTCCGATGACGAGGATCAGCTTATCGTTTTTGCCTTCGAAGATGGCGCGGATCTCTGCGTCTCTTTCTGCTTTGATTTTCTGGATTTTATCGCTGGCAGGAAATTCTTCCTTTAACTCCTTTGGAGTCGGAAGCTTTCTGTAAAATTCCATGTTCATAGTGGTGGTCTCCTTTTTCTTTGTCTTGCCCGTTTTTGCTTTTACGCGTTGGCGCTTTCAAGTATTAAAGTTTATCACATTTTTCCACAAAAAGCAACCCCCATTTTCTCAGGCAGACCAGACTCCGTTAGCATCAAAATAATAATATCTTCCATCAATCACTTGCCAGCCAGTAACCATCTTTCCACTTAGCTGCATATAGTACCAGGCGCCACCAACATTTTGCCAGTTGGTTGTCATAGCTCCTGACGCATCAAAGTAATAATAGCTTCCATCAATCACTTGCCAGCCAGTAACCATCTTTCCACCTGGCTGCATATAGTACCAGATGCCGCCAAGATTTTTCCAGCCGGTCACCATCTCTCCAGATGCTTCAAAATAATAATAGCAGCCATCTACCACATACCAGCTAGTTGCCATAACTCCTGATGGTGTGATGTAGTACCAATAACCGTTACTCTGCACCCATGTAGAAGTGGTCATATAACCATTATACTCAAGGTAATACCAAGCACCATTAATCTTAGTAAAATCACTTCCTGCTTTTCCGTTGCCATCATAATAATACCAACTGCCATCGCTGTCATTATACCAGCCAGTAATCATGTAACCATCGGAATTAAAACGATACCAAGAGTCATTAATCAATTTTACCGTATCAGTACACATCTTTCCGTTCTCATCCAGATAATATGTATGACCGCCATCGACTAAAAACTCATTCTTTATCATGGTATTATTTCTAAAATAATACCAACCATCTGTCATTCTCTTCCAACCATTTGATGGCTGACCCTGCGTACTGGAAAGCACACCATCTGCCCCAAAATAATACATAATTCCACCAATGGATACCGAGTAATTTGTACACATACGACCATCAGATGCCAGATAATAGGTTGCTGAACCAATTGTAGTTATACCAGATACTGCTTTTCCATCAGAGCCATAATAATACCAAACATTATCACTATCCAAATACCAGCCTGTTACCATCTTGCCACTCGCATCAAACTGATACCAGTTGTTTATACCAGATGCCCAGTCATGTACCATACGTCTCTCACCTGTGACCATTTTTCCAATTTCAAAATAGTAGGTTTCGTTTCCAATAGTCTTTAATCCACCACACAATTCGCCATTTTCCACATAATACCAATCACTACCAAACAGCAACCATCCATCAGAAATGCCACCTCTCTGACTCGCAAGCGCACCATCTGATCCAAAATAGTAGAATATGCCATTTTCTACAGCTACAAAGTCGGTTCTCATATAACCATAGAAATAATAGGTAACACCATTAACTGTTGTAAGACCATTTGCCTTTACTCCACCCTTTAGCGGATCATAGTAAAAATACGGTGCATCTGCGCTCTCGCGGTACCAGCCTGTAACCATATGGCCATTCGCATCGAGCAGGTATTCACCCTCTTGCATATAAATACTGCCGGTCTGCTTTATACCATTTATGTAGTAGCACCAATACCCCCCTTCCATAACCCAGCCAGTTGTGCCGCTTACATAGGTATTATTTGGATCAATCTCAATTGTTTCCTCGTCCTCGATCATTACCTGCTCCTGCGTATCAGTTACACTGCTAGCATAAGCATCCACCGCCGCTGCCGAAAGACTAAACGCAACTGCCGCCATCGCAACAGTTAACTGTCTATTTTTTTTCTTTGTATGCCTCATTGATTGCTCTCCCTTCCTATTACAAATTGATCTATTATCATTATAATCGCAATCAATAGCCTCTTCAAGTCTATTTTTTAAGATATTGCTTAGCATCCTTTAAAAAGCTTACTACAATGAGGATCATTACAAAACCAATCGGAAATGCTGCGATAATGCTGACAGACTGTAGATTGCTCATGGAACTCTGTGCAAACACCAGTGCAATCGGGAGAAGCACCAACAGAATACACCACATAAACTGGATCAGCTTGTGCGGCTGCTCATTTGCACCGAGACGATGATAGCTATAGCAAGAAGCTGTCAATGCAATAGAATCAAAAGAAGTCGCATAGAATGCAATCATCGTTACAAGCACAAGAACCAGCACGAATGGTGCGCACGGAAGTGTTCCGATAATATCGGTAATAAGGCCATATGCATCGCCTGTCTCAATATAGGTTGCCAAAAAATCAGCTGCACCACTCATCTGTTTTCCAAGAGAATAGTTGCCAAGGATGATGAAACTCATGATGGTAGATCCAATACCGAATACATATCCACCTAAAATGGTCTGACGCACAGTTCGGCCTCTCGAAATATTTCCGATGAAGAATGGTGCTGCCACGCACCATACCATCCAGTATGCCCAATAGTAGATCGTCCAGTTCTGTGGGAAAGAAGTAGTACGTTGTGGGTCAGTTGCAGTGGCAAGTGTGAAGAAGTTCTGAACCATTCTTCCAATTGCAGAAAATCCAGTTTCAATTATGTATTTTGTCTCACCACCAAATAAGAGGACATAAATCAATAAGCCAAAGAACAGATAAATACAGGCATTTGCCAACACACTAATTCCCTTAAAGCCATGAAGAAGTGAGTATGTATAAATAACACAAGTGATTACAATAATCACAATTGTAACAGCAGTCTCATTTAGCTGCACACCAAACAAAGTGTTAATGATTTTTGCCATAAGCGGGGTAGCCACACTGAATGTAGTAGCAGTTCCAGCAAGAAGCGCAAATACAGCGAGCAAATCGATGATTCGTCCAGCAATACCATCAGTATGCTTTCCAAGAATCGGGCGACATGCCTCGGAATATTTCTGACGGTCTCTTTTGCGCACATGCAGCATAAAACCAAACGCTGCTGCCAGCACCAGATAAAATCCCCACGGAATCAGGCTCCAATGGAAAATTGGGTAAACACTTGCCCAGTCCTGAATGCTTCCCATTTCTGCGATATGAGGATCGGTCGCATACATAAACCACTCAGAAAAAGAGTAAAACAAAATATCAGCTGCAAGACCGCAGGTAAACATCATTGATCCCCAGGCAAAGAAGGAGTATTTTGGCTTTTCGTCCTTCTCACCAAGAACAATCGTACCATATTTGGAACAAGCAATATAGATGGAAAGTAAAAAGATGCCAAGTCCGATAATCAGGTAATAGGTTCCCATGGTGTCACCAAAGAAAAAACGAATTTTACTTAATACTTCGTTAGACTGTGACGGCGCCACAAAAAACACGATGCACAATACAACTACAATAATGAGTGGAAGTAGTGTGATAAGCCAATCAATTTTCTTTTTTTCATTTTTCATAATAATATTCCCCTCTCTTTTTACTGGTTTTCCAGATAATTCTTGTAGGACGGATCGAGCGCAACAAGTTCACTTAAGTTGTCGATCTCAATGATATCTCGATACTCCATCGGATGAATTCCAAGTTTGTACTCATCCGGGTAGCAAAACATTGCAACATCATCCCAGTAGATCTGACGATTCTTCTTTTCTTCAAACTCAATCTCAAGATGACGTTTTAATTTAGCACCGTCTTCTTTATTCCAACGTGAAATGCTAAACAGCTGCCAACCATGTTCTCCACCATTTCTGCCACAGTGTGTAACAACACCATTTTCCACGGTAAGAAGCCACTCGTCAGTCTTTCCCTCACACCAGACGCAGTTGTAACCAGACCGTTCAAACTCTGGCGTTAAAATCGTCGGATTGTAAATGATTTGATCACCATCAAGGATAATTACGTCCTCAAGATGCTCTCTTGCTGCATACAGGGAAGAAATATTATTGCAGGTTTCATATAGCATGTTTTCGATCAATACAACTCCTGGATACTGCTTTGGCAGCTCTGCAAATGCCTCCTTTAAATAGCCGACTACAATATAGATTTCAGTGATTCCATTTTGATGAAGTCCCGAAATTACTGTATCGATCATTCGCACTCCATTTACTTTGATTAGTGGCTTTGGCGTATGTAAACTGACTGGTTGCATACGTTTTCCAATTCCTGCTGCCATGATGATGGCTCTTTTTACTTTATGCATAGTATCTCCCTCTTTTTCATTTCATTACTGGATATTTATAATCTCTTCAGATGCAATACGATAATATTCTTTTGCAAAACGATACTGACGTAGGCTGTACTCACCAAACTCCACGCCAAGACTTCGCTTGTACTCACACCAATTGCTCCAAAGAAGACCACAGACAGCAATATAGCAATATATCTTGATGCGTGTTTCTTTCGGACATTCCCCATCAAAATAGATAGAAATCAAACGATCAACCTGACGCTTATTATACATTGAATAGATACAGAACATTGCGATGTCAACATGTGGATCCTGCATACCAGCATACTCCCAGTCGGTTAGCTGAAGCTGTTCACCATCTGCCCCTGAATAGAATAAAAAATTATCTGGAACAGCATCAATATGAGTTAACACCTTCTTCCCTGCATTTGCCTCTATATAGGGCTTCAGCGACAAAACATTTTCTTTTGTCTTCTCATAATCCCGATAGATTGATGGTGCACCCTCCCATAGACTCTCATAAAACGCAATCTGCTTAAAAATGTCAAACTCATGATCAACTGTAAGTTCCATCTGATGAAATTTTTTCAACAGCTTCATGCATTTCTTCAGATCACTTACGTTTAATGGATCACATGGACGAACTCCCTCTAAAAATGCGGTAATCTTGTAGCCGTTTGCTGGATTAATGTAAACTGGATCATCACAAATGCCTTTTCCAGAAATTGCACGATACACATCGGCTTCTTCCTTGCGGCTAATCAACTGTGAGGTGCCTTCTCCCGGAATACGCATGATATACTTTTTGCCCTTGCATGAGAACAAAAATGAACGATTGGTCATGCCTTTTTTTAGAACAGAAATCTCGACGATCTCTTTTGGATCGGCCTGCAGCTGTTTTGCAATGACAGCGATCGCATCGGATTTTAGCTGTTCAGAATCGCTATCTAAGTCTCGCAGCTGCTCGTAGGTGTTTATCTCAACAACATCGCATGCATGGACAACACGCGCCGCCACAATCATACGATCTTTCTTGTAAAGAGCCTCTTCCCAGAAGGAATCATCATATGCCGCTTTTTCGACTAGCTGTACAATCCGTTCTGTCACAAGCGCTGCATCTTCTGCCGTCAGATAGGCAATGCCAATCATAGCATTTCCTGCCGTCTGCGATGTGCGCACAAGCTCCATCTTTCGATTGACACGAACATCACTCTGCTCATCTACCAGATCACTGACCATATACCAGGAATACAGCTCAGCTGTGCGAAATGGGTTCTTGTCACACCAGATATCACATGGAACAACATACGCATTCGCGAGATGGTCTGATACCAATTTCATAGAATGCAGGTTATTTTTTCCAGCATACTCTGTATTGATTACAAGCTCTACTCCAAATTCGTCAATCAAATATTCAAACTGCTCCTTCATAAAACCGACAACGACGTAGATTTTTTTTATTCCTACCTCGTGCAGCTGGCGAATCAAACGCTCAATCAGATACTCGCCATTTACCTGTAAAAAAGCCTTCGATGATTCAAGATTAATCGGCACCATACGCATACCAAATCCCGCTGCAAGAATAATAGCCTGCTTTGGTGCCTTATCTGCAAATTCATTCTCAGCCTTCTTTGTCAATCGAATATTATCGTCAATATATCCTTCCTTTAGCAGCTGACGCAGCGAACGGTTTACAATTCCAAGCGAATGACCACTTAGATCCGATAATACACGCTGATTGATATATGGCTCTGCGTGAAGCGCCTCTAAAATATCGCATTCTTGTTTGTTCATATTATTTGTCCTTTCTATTTTCGTGAACAAATTGGTTTTAAATTACGGTTACAGACTACCATCATTCGTTTATCGGCCTGTAACCGCAATACGGTTGTAAGCATATCTCTTTTTTGTCTTCTTGTCAATACTAATTTCAAAACTAATCAACGGATGATAATAAAACACCAAATTGGCAGTCATATTCTTCGTTTGCCCATTCGATTATGCGGCCGTCTCTTTTTCGTGTGAGCTGAAGAAATAATTTTGTTTGCTGTGATTTCTGCGTCCATACTTCTTTCGGAATGTGACATTCTATAACAGTATCTGTGCCGCTGTTCCATGTGCTCGGATCACTTTTGATTTCGAAGGCTCTGATGTTTTTGTTGTTTTTTGTAAGAATCAGTCTGCAAACTACCTCTTCGCACATATTGGCAAAGCCGGTATTTTTAATTGTGAATGTAATGACGTTTTCAGAGATCTGGTTTTGTGTATCTTGTGTCTGCTTTTTCTTTTCCGGACTGACACATGATATCTTAACCTGTGTGACAGTAAATCGGTATCCCATATGACGTCCAATATAGTCATATTCGCTTATCTCTTCGCCATTCCACATAATACGATGTGCCTTCCAGTCATCTAGTACTTCTTTACTGTAGATACTATTTAGGTAGCTGACATGCATCTTTGCAAGGTCTGCCACTACCTGATTCCAGTCAAGTGTCCTTTGTGGGTAATCTGTATTGCCTGGGCTTTCTGATACCGTGTTCATCCCGCCAAGCACCTCTCCTCCGCAAAAGCTTTGCTGCATAAAGCTTTGCTGCCATGAAAGCTCGTCTTCACGTGCCCAAGGTGTCTTTTCTCTTTCGCTGTTTTCAGACAATGCACTTTTGCGTATTGTGCCGTATGTGCCTAGATCTGTCTCTGAGCCAAATATAGCGTCATTAAAGAGTGTGAAGTTTGTATTAGATGCTGTCTTTTGGCAGCTAAGCTGCCTTAATTGTACCGGCTTTCTGACTGCGATAGGGCAACTGCCTTTAGTGGCCTCTAAAAATGTATCAGATAGTTCTTTCATTCGTGCTTCACTTAGAAATTTGGAGCCATGCATCTCGCCCCAGCTGCCGACAAAAAGTCCCTGATGAACTAGAATCTTTCCAGGCAGACTCTCCTTTTTGCTCATGTGCTCACATATGATGCTTCCTAACTGCTTCATGTGACTTTTGACGATTTTGATTGATGATGGCTCATTTTCCATTCCTCGTCCGTTTGTATCGTAGACGATGCGAAGGATTATTCCTTTGTCATGCTGCTCAAAGAAGGTGAGGATACTAGAAAAATATTCAAGTGCTTCTTTTGGAATTTGCTCACAGCCACGAAACGCATGAATATCAATGAGAAGAAGAACAAGTTCTTCTTCCTCACAATCTATGTAAAGAAAGTTTTCTTTTGAGAGATCAAAGGTGTAAATATGATACCAGCCACAGCCTGGATTTTTAAGAGCACGCGTGCTCTCTTTTAGTTGTATGTCTGCGTCTTTGTTTTTGTCAAAGGCAAGATGTTTTTTCAGCCATTTTATCACTTTCTTTCCCCCGGATATCTTTTTTTCCATGAAGAAGGATACCATACTTACTTTTTTTAATCAACAAATTATGATTTTAATTATGCTATTTATAAAAAAAGGATAAAATATGTTAAGTTTAGATTAAATTCACACCTTGTCGTTTGATTTTTTTTGTGATACGCTTAGCAGGATAAAAATTTCTTTATCACATTTATCATTGACAGAGGCTGGGAGGTTATTATGGAATTGACTTCAGACGAATTTTTTGAGAGGCTGCTGTTATCTTACAGCGACTACTTTGACATCATCCGTGATACCTCTTACAAGGATCTTTCAGTTGCGGCTGAGGCTGCTTTTCATTCTTTTTCTGAAAAGTATGTCTTGGTCAAAAAAGCTCAGCTGTGGGCCGCTGAAGCTCACGAATATGTCTTCTTTATACGAACTGGCCATTTGGATGAGGAGACTTTTCGCACTTACAACGATGCACTGCTTGAGGAAGGCTTGTCACGTGTGGAACCGAAAAAGGACCACATGTACACCTATGTGTCTGTCGTTTTTCTGGCAGAGTCTATAGCCCCTGAAGTGCCTAAGCTTATTAAAAAGACACGCTGTCACAGAGACTATCGCATGTCGCTTTATGGTTGGATGGATTACCGTATCGCAGCATATGACTGTACTTCGAAAAGGATTTACACAAACTGGGCGGGACGACCGCTAAAGCAGACCCTCCTCTCTGTCACTAAAAAAAGGAGGAAACACAAATGAACGCAGTTGTACTTCTCGTAGTAGGCGTTGCCATTTTAGTTGCTGGTTACATCTTCTATGGCGGATGGCTGGCAAAGCAGTGGGGACTTGGTGAGAATAAGGAAGAGACTCCTGCTCACACAATGGAGGATGGTCAGGATTATGTTCCGGCTAAGGCTCCTGTCCTTATGGGACATCACTTTTCATCTATCGCTGGTGCAGGACCTATAAACGGACCTATTCAGGCCGCTGTTTTTGGCTGGATTCCTGTTATGCTGTGGGTTTTGATCGGCGGTATCTTCTTCGGTGCTACTCATGACTTTGGTGCATTATTTGCATCCTTAAGAAATAAGGGCCAGTCAATCGGTGAGATCATCGAAACTTCTATTGGCAAGCGTGCAAAGAGACTTTTCTTAACATTTGCTTACCTGACACTTATTCTTGTTGTAGCTGCATTTGCTTCTATCGTTGCAAATACTTTTAAAGCTACATACACCGCTGATGGTGCAGTTGATGTTGCAGCCAGCTCCGCAAATGCTTCTACTGCTATGATTTCTATTCTGTTTATCTTAGTCGCCATTGCTTTTGGTTTCTTTGTTTACAGAAAAAATGTACATATCGCAATCGCTACTGTAATCGGTGTTGCTGTTATCATTGCATGTATGGCAATTGGTCTTAACTGGCATCCGCTTTATTTAAGCGGTGATACATGGATGATCATTGTTGGTATCTATATTGCTATCGCATCTGTTACACCTGTATGGATTTTACTTCAGCCAAGAGATTATTTAAGCTCTTTCTTACTGTATGGCATGATGATCGTCGCTGTTATTGGAATCTTCGGTGCTCATCCGACTATTGATATTCCGGCTTTTACCAGCTTCGTTGATAAGGGTACTGTTGGTTCTGGTGTTTCTCTTGGAACTATGTTCCCGGCATTGTTTGTTACTATTGCATGTGGTGCAATCTCTGGTTTCCATTCATTAGTTGCTTCTGGTACTACTTCTAAGCAGCTTGATAAGGAAAATGATGCTCTTCCGATTGCATACGGCGGCATGTTAATTGAGTGTGTACTTGCAATCATCTCTGTATGTGCTGTTGGCTATATCTGGAGTGAGTATGTTCCAGGCGGAATCGTAACTCCTACCGCTGTATTTGCTACTGGTATCTCACGTATGTGCGCAAAGATTCCATTTTTAGCTGGTGCAGAGAGTGTTATCTACTCACTGTTAATCCTTGCTGTTTCTGCATTCTGTCTGACTTCACTTGATACTGCAACTCGTCTTGCTAGATATATGTTCCAGGAGTTCTGGTTAGCACCTGGTGAGACATACAAGGACGCTACAGGCATTAAGAGAGTTTTAACAGATCCATATTTTGCTACAATTATTACAGTAGTTCTTGGCATTGCACTTGGTATGACAGGTTATGCAAAGATTTGGGCATTGTTTGGTGCATCCAACCAGCTGCTTGCTGCACTTGGTCTGTTAGCTGTAGCTGCATGGCTTGGCAAAGTCGGCAAAAACAATAAGATGCTCATCTTCCCAATGGCATTTATGCTTATCGTAACAGTAATCTCACTTCTTCAGACCATCTACGCAAACGTCACAAACGCAGTCGATATGTGGAGCTGGATCCGTGCAATAATCGGAAGCTTACTTGTTCTTCTGTCACTCGTTCTTGCAAAAGAAGGCTGCCAGACATTGTTCAAGAAGAAGGCGTAATTGCTTCGTGTATGTTAAAAAAAGACCTCCCGAGGGAGGTCTTTTTTGTATTACAAATTACTTCTTGATTAACAAGCTCTTTCCTGTCATTTCTTTTGGCTGTTTCATTCCCATCAGCTCGATCAGTGTCGGTGCGATATCTGCTAAGCAGCCGCCTTCGCGTAAGGTGTACTTTGGATCTGCATTTACAAGGATGAACGGTACTGGGTTTGTTGTATGAGCGGTGAATGGCTCGCCTGTCTCATAGTCGATTAACTGCTCTGCGTTTCCGTGGTCTGCACAGATGAAGAGCTGTCCGTTTACTTCCTTGATTGCTGCTACTGCCTTTCCTACGCACTCGTCTACTGTCTCTACTGCCTTGATTGCTGCAGCCTGTACACCAGTATGACCTACCATATCCGGGTTTGCGAAGTTGATGATGATCACGTCATATTTCTCTGACTTGATTGCCTCTACAAGCTTATCGCATACCTGATATGCGCTCATCTCTGGCTGTAAATCGTATGTTGCAACCTTCGGGGACTTTACAAGGATACGATCCTCGCCCTCGTTTGGCTGCTCTACACCGCCATTGAAGAAGAAGGTAACGTGTGCATACTTCTCGGTCTCTGCGATTCTTGCCTGCTTTAAGCCATTCTCTGCTAAAAACTCACCGAAGGTATGGGTGATTTCTTCCTTATTGAATGCTACAAGCTTGTTCGGGATTGTTGTATCGTAATCGGTGAAGCAAACGTAGGTTACGTCTGGTCTTGCCGGTCCACGATCAAATCCTGTAAACTCGTTGTCGCAGAATACGTGTGTCATCTCTCTTGCACGGTCTGGGCGGAAGTTGAAGAAGATTACGGAATCCTTATCCTGAATCTTGCCTACTGCCTCGCCGTCCTTTGCTACTACTGTCGGTACAACGAACTCGTCTGTAACACCCTCATCGTAGGATGCCTGAATTGCGCATGCGCCGCACTTTGCCTGCTTGCCCTCGCCGAAACGAAGTGCACGGTAAGCCTTCTCGACACGATCCCAACGGTTATCTCTATCCATTGCGTAATAACGACCCATAACGGATGCTACCTGACCTACGCCAAGCTCTTCGCACTTGTCCATAAGTGCAGTTACATATTCCTTGCCTGATGCCGGCGGTGTGTCACGGCCGTCTAAGAAGCAGTGAATAAATACCTTGTCTAAGCCCTGACGCTTTGCAAACTCAAGCAGACCATAGATGTGGTTGATGTGGCTATGAACACCGCCATCTGATACAAGACCCATCAAGTGAAGTGCTGAACCATTCTCCTTGCAGTTCTTCGCTGCTGCGAGGAATGCCTCGTTTTCAAAGAAATCGCCGTCCTGAATGGACTTTGTAATGCGGGTCAGCTCCTGATATACGATGCGGCCTGCACCCATATTTAAATGACCTACCTCGGAGTTACCCATCTGGCCTTCTGGAAGACCTACTGCCATTCCGCTTGCCTGTCCCTCTACGAATGGGCAGTTTGCCATCAGATCGTCCATAACAGGTGTATTTGCCTGCTTTACAGCATTGCCTTCTACTTTGTCATTCAGGCCATAGCCGTCAAGAATCATTAATACGGTTGGTTTCTTCTTGCTCATAATATTCCTTTCGTGCCGGCATTCGCTTTCAAAAAGCTTTTACTCATTTCAAAAAAAGCCTTAGAAAGCGCTGGCTCTGCCTTACAAAAAGCAGAGCCAGAGCCGGAAATATTTACTTATTAATTACTTGTTGTAATTTACAATCTTTCCAAAATCCGGCTTTAAGGATGCGCCGCCTACAAGACCGCCATCGATATCCGGCTGTGCGAACAGCTCTGGTGCACTTGCTGCACTTACGCTGCCGCCGTACTGGATACGGATTGCTGCTGCAGTTGCCTCGTCATACACCTCTGCGATGCATGCGCGGATTGCGCCGCAAACTTCCTGTGCCTGCTCGGTTGTTGCAACCTTACCAGTTCCGATTGCCCAGATTGGCTCGTAAGCGATTACTGCGCTTGCTGCCTGCTCTGCAGTTACGTTCTGGAAAGCGATCTTGATCTGCTGACGGATCCAGTCGAGGGTGATACCCTGCTCTCTCTGAGTCAGAGTCTCTCCACAGCAGATGATTGGTGTAAGACCGTACTCGAAAGCCTTTAAAACCTTCTTGTTTACAGTCTCATCTGTCTCTGCAAAGTACTCTCTTCTCTCGGAATGTCCGATGATGACATACTTTACACCGATATCGGTAAGCATAGCCGGAGCGATCTCTCCTGTGTATGCACCCTTATTCTCAAAGTACATGTTCTCAGCACCAACCTGAATGTTGGTTCCCTTTGTTGCTTCCATAACCGGTACTAAATCGATAGCCGGTACGCAGAATACAACATCTACTTCGTCATTTACTACTAAAGGCTTTAATGTGTTTACCAGCTCTACTGCCTGAGAAGGTGTCATGTTCATCTTCCAGTTGCCGGCAATAATCTTCTTTCTTGCCATTTTTTTGTTCCTCACATTTCTTTTCTTTGATTTTCTTAAGCTTATCAATCCTTATCGTCAGCTGCTGCTACGCCTGGAAGCTCCTTACCCTCAAGGTACTCAAGGGAAGCGCCGCCGCCGGTAGAAATGTGGCTCATCTTATCAGCAAATCCTAACTGATTTACTGCTGCTGCGGAATCTCCGCCGCCGATGATGGTGATTGCATCTGTCTCTGCCAGAGCCTTTGCTACTGCAATGGTACCCTTTGCAAGAGTCGGGTTCTCGAATACGCCCATCGGTCCGTTCCAAACAACAGTCTTTGCGGACTTAACAGCCTCTGCGTAAAGCTCTGCTGTCTTAGTTCCGATATCAAGACCTTCCTTGTCAGCCGGAATCTGATCAGACGGTACTACAGTTACATCGATTGGTCCATCGATTGGATCCGGGAAGTTGTCAGCTACAGTGCTGTCTACCGGAAGAAGCAGCTTCTTGCCAAGCTTCTCTGCCTTCTCCATCATCTCCTTGCAGTACTCAAGCTTGGTATCGTCTACTAAGGACTTACCAATTTCCTTGCCCTGAGCCTTTAAGAAGGTGAATGCCATACCACCACCGATGATTAAGGTATCGCACTTCTCAAGCAGGTTGGAGATAACGTTTAACTTATCTGCTACCTTTGCTCCACCAAGGATTGCTACAAACGGACGAACCGGATTCTCTACAGCATTTCCTAAGAATGCGATTTCCTTCTCCATCAGATAACCAACTGCGTTTGTGCCGCCCTTAGCGCTGATGAACTTGGTAACGCCTGCTACAGATGCGTGTGCTCTGTGTGCGGAACCAAATGCGTCACATACATAATCGTCTGCTAAATCTGCTAACTCCTTGGAGAACTCCTCACCGTTCTTTGTCTCCTCAGCACCGCGGAAACGGGTATTCTGAAGAAGAACTACATCTCCGTCCTTCATTTCAGCTACAGCCTTTGTTGCAGCCTCGCCAGTTACGTGGTAATCGGATACGAATACAACCGGCTTTCCTAACTTCTCGGACAGTCTCTCTGCTACTGGAGCTAAGGACTCCTTCTCATTCGGGCCATTCTTTACCTTGCCTAAGTGAGAGCAAAGGATTACCTTTGCGCCGCCGTCGATCAGCTTCTGGATGGTCGGCAGTGCAGCCTTAATACGGGTATCATCAGTAATCTTGCCGTCCTTTAACGGTACATTGAAATCACAACGAACAAGAACTCTTCTTCCCTGAAGGTTCTTAAGATCGTCAACAGTCTTCTTTAACATGGAATTTTCTCCCTTCTGATTACGGGGCAGTTTGCTGCCCTCGTATTAAAAAGAGGCCCGGTCCTTTCAGACCGGACCCCGTAGGTCTTTGCGCTTAAGCGAAACTTATGCTAACTCAGCGAAGTACTTAATTGTACGAACCATCTGGCTAGTATAGGAGTTCTCGTTGTCATACCAAGAAACAACCTGTACCTGATACAGATCATCACCAAGCTTGGAAACCATAGTCTGGGTAGCATCGAACAGAGAACCAAATCTCATACCGATAACGTCGGAAGATACGATCGGATCAGTGTTGTAACCGAAGGACTCGGAAGCTGCTGCCTTCATAGCTGCGTTGATACCCTCAACGGTAACGTCGCTGCCCTTAACAACTGCAACAAGGATAGTGGTGGAACCTGTCGGAACCGGAACACGCTGTGCGGAACCGATCAGCTTGCCGTTTAACTCTGGGATAACCAGGCCGATTGCCTTAGCTGCACCAGTAGAGTTTGGAACGATGTTAGCTGCACCAGCACGTGCTCTTCTTAAGTCACCCTTTCTGTGCGGTCCATCAAGGATCATCTGATCTCCGGTGTAAGCATGGATGGTGGACATGATACCGCTCTGGATTGGAGCGTAATCGTTCAGAGCCTTAGCCATTGGTGCTAAGCAGTTTGTTGTACAGGAAGCTGCGGAGATGATGTTATCCTCAGCGGTCAGAGTCTTCTCATTTACAGAGTAAACGATAGTCTTCAGATCGTTTCCAGCCGGAGCGGAGATAACAACCTTCTTTGCACCAGCGTCGATATGAGCCTGTGCCTTAGCCTTGGAAGTATAGAATCCAGTACACTCAAGAACTACATCTACACCGATCTCTCCCCACGGAAGCTCAGCTGCGTTTGCCATCTTATAGATAGTGATCTTCTTTCCGCAAACTTCGATGTAATCGTCTCCTGCTACTACAGAATCAGCGTACTGATACTTTCCCTGTGCTGTATCATACTTTAACAGGTGAGCCAGCATAGCCGGGCTTGTTAAATCGTTGATTGCTACTACCTCATAACCTTCAGCGTTGAACATCTGTCTGAAAGCAAGACGGCCAATACGGCCAAAACCATTAATTGCAACTTTTACTGCCATGATTTTTAATTCCTCCTAAAGAAATTTATTAGATTATATTATCACATAATTGCTTTGTTAAAATATAATCAATTACTGATATTTTACCTTATCCCGACAAATATATCAAGTGTTTTTCTTTCTTTTTCTTGTTTTTTTTTTAATTAGTTGGTTTGGATTGACTTTTATATGTAGACAGCGTATTCTTTTTACTGAAACTTACGTTAAACTGAATTGCAAGGAGCATTTATTATGATAAAATCTGATTTTCATGTTCATACATCTTTTTCTACTGACTCGGATACGCCTGCCAGGGAGCAAATTGAAGCGCTTATTAATAAGGGGATTACTGAGATTTGCATTACTGACCATCACGATATTGGCTACACTGCGATTGAGAAGGCTGATGTGAATACATCTGAAAGTACAAATACAAATATTGAGTCTCGTCCGTTTCGTATTAATCCTTTTGCCTATTATGAGGCGATTCTTGGCCTGATTCCTGAGTATTCTGACCGTGCCCGTATCTCAATTGGCGTGGAGCTTGGTCTTCGCACTGATTATCACCACAGTATTGAGGATTTTGCTGAGGTTTGTGCATGGGATTTTATTATTGGATCTACTCATGTAGTGAATGGACTTGACCCTTATTATCCGCAGTACTGGGAGGGCAAGTCAAAGCAACAGGGCATTATGGAATATTATGAGGCTACTCTTGCCAATATCCGCAAGCTTGACTGTTTTGATGTGTATGGTCATATTGATTATATTGTGCGCTATGCGCCTAATCAGCGTGAGAATTATTCGATTCTTGATTATAAGGATATCATTGATGAGATTTTGAAGCTTTTGATTCAAAATGGAAAGGGAATTGAATGTAATACGGCTGGCTTTAAATATGGACTTGGCGTTCCAAATCCAGAAAATTATGTGTTAAAGCGCTATCATGAGCTTGGCGGTGAGATTCTTACTATCGGCTCTGACGGTCACAAGCCTGAACACACGGCATATGCTTTTGATAAGGTTCCTGCTATTCTAGAATCATGCGGTATCCGCTACTACACAGTATTTCATGACAGAAAACCGATAATGCTGCCATTATAAGTCTTGTTATAAGCTTTACATAAAAAACTCAGGAGTGATCACAAGATGATCTGTTCCTGAGTTTTTTACTGCGTTTTAAGATATCGTGGTACCAGATTGCTTATCAGTATTTTAATACTTTTGTTGCTGTGATAGCAAGTGCTCCTGGTCCGATATGGCATGCTACACTTAAGGACAGATGGTCGATGTAGATATCATGTTCTGGGTAGATTGCCTTTACTTCATCACGAAATTCCTCTGCTGCTGCTAAATTATCGGTATGAGCTATTGCGATATATATATCTTCTGGTGATGACTTTCCATCGAAGCGCTCCTCAATATCCTTTGCAATGGCATCGAGCATAGTGTTCTTTGCAATCTTGTAGGTACGTGCCTTTGAGTAGGCATCAAGCTTTTCACCCTGAATCTGTAAAACTGGCTTTAATCGAAGAATTGTTCCTAATGCTGCCGCTGCCGGTGTAATTCTTCCGCCTTTTTTAAGATAATGCAGCGTATCAAGCGTGATGTAGATGGTTGAGTCAAATTTTGTCTCCTCTAAGCGTTTCTGAATTGCCGCTGCATCGTATCCTGCCTCTGCCATACTCTTTGCATCAATAACTGACTGACGCTGCGTAACGGAGATACGCTGATTGTTGACTACATAGACCTTTCCATCATACTCTTCTTCCTGAGCCAACATAATTGCAGTCTGGCAGGAGCCGGAAAGTCCACTTGACATCGGAATATGAACGATCTGGTCATATTCTTGCAAAATTTTATCCCACAGATCTGTTACACTGCCTGGTGATGGCTGAGAGGTAGAAATATTTCCGCCCTCACGCAGTTTCTTGTAAAATTCTTCCTGTGTCAGCGTAATGTCCTCATAATAAGTCTCACCATCAATCTGAAATGGCATTGCAAGTACAAATACGCCTAACTCCTGTGCCTGTTTTTGTGTAATTCCGCTGTTACTGTCTGTAACAATAGCTATTTTCATAGTTTTCTACTCCTGTCTGATTTTGCATTTCTCTATTTCGAACTCCTGTTTGCTGATGTATTCATGTATAAACCAGTCAATGGCCTCATAAATTGTAACAATCAGTTTCAGGAGCCTTCCATGAGTTCTAAGACAAAAATCTTTGTCCTTAAATCCAGAAATTTAATCTGGACTGCCGTGATCGTTGTAATTGTTATTCTTCTTGCTATTTTGCTCGCAAGCGCCCTGCATCTGGATAAAAACCAGAGTCGTTCTTTTCCGAAAGACATAACTGAATCTGCTTCTTCTGCAATAGTATCAAGTCAGTCTTTTTCGGATACAGAAAGCTTCACACTTTCTGGTTCTTACATACCTGGAAGATACGCCGCATCTGTTGTTCTGGGCGGTGATACAGTTGATATTGTCGTGTGTGTGGACAAAAATCACATTAATTCGATTCGTGCCCACAACCTTGCTCAATCAGTTGCCACGCTGTATCCGCTCGTCCCTTCCGTACTGCAAAGTCTGGAATCACAGATTCTTTCTTCGCAGAGCTTGCAGGGCGTAACCTACTCTGACTCCTCACAGTACACGGCTTCGCTTCTTATTGATGCAATTACACGCGCACTTAAAAAGTCAGTTACTTACTGATCTCTAGCAGTTTTTCTTTCATCTGCTGCTCCATCTGTGCAAGCTGTGCCTGTGCCTGTCTGCGCTGTTCACGGCCTTCCTGCTGAATCTTTAAGATCTCGTTCATCGTGTCGATTAAGATGCCATTTGTCTGTCTAAGCGTCTCGATATCGACGATGCCGCGCTCTGATTCTCTTCGGATATCAACAGTTGTCTGCTTTAGCTTTTGCGCATTAGAAAGCAGCAGCTGATTTGTCATATCCGTTACTTCCTTTTGAGCCTTTGCCGCCTGTGCGGAATGATTCTCTCCCATTGCAATGACCATCTGATTTTTCCAGAGTGGGATTGTATTTACAATAGTGGACTGAATCTTTTCCGCCATGACGGTGTCGTTGCTTTGAACCATACGAATCTGAGGTGCCATCTGCAGTGCAACCATGCGAGTCAGCTCAAGATCATGAACTTTCTTTTCAAAGCGCTCGATCATAGATGAATAGTCGCTTACTGCCTGTGCATCCTCCTGTGTGCCGCTTGCAATGGCCTTTTGGCGCAGAGTCTCTAACTCTGTCTGTCTTGCCTTATCGACCTTCTTTTTTCCGGCAAGGATGTACATTGAAAGCTCCTTGAAGTAGGTCTGATTTAGCTGATACATCTGATCAAGCATTGCGGCATCCTGAATAAGCTGTACCTGATGCTTTGTGAGGATATCAACAATCTCATCAACCTTTCCCTCTGCCTTCTCGTAGCGTGCCTTAAGCGCCTCTAACTTTCCAGTTGATTTCTTGAAAAAACTTGCAAAAAATCCTTTTTCTTCCTCTGGCTCTCCTGTCTGCTTTAACTCGCTTACTAAGCTTGCCAGCATGGTTCCTGTCTCGCCAAGATCCTTTGAACGGACATTCTCAAGCGTTTTGTCAGAAAAATCTGCGATCTTTTTTTGTGCACCTGCACCGTACTGAAGTACAAGTGTTGAATTATTCAAATCTATTTTCTCTGCAAATGCCTCTACCTGCTTTTTTTCCTGCTCGCTTAACAATGCTTCTTCTTCGTAAATTGGCTCTGGCTTTGGCATTTCCTGCTGTGGCGCCGGCGCTTCTTTTTTTGTCTCTGTAAATGGTTCAAATGTCAGCGTTGGCACTGCCTGATCTAATTTTAACTCTTCTTCCATAAGTATCCTCCCATCTGGTTACATATGAAGCCCGTCATCGACTAACCCCTCTTGTGACAGCAGAGTCTTCAGCACAGCAATATCTGTCTGAATCTTCATGCGGTCATCTTCGTAAAGGCTGTCGAGAAGCTTGTCAAACGCGTCGTTGATTGTGTCTAGCGCATTCTCTATCTGCGCCTTGGACTCTCTTGCTTTGTCTGTATCAATCCTGTCAAGATCACGGTATCTTGTTACAAGGCTCATCGTATTTGGCAGGTAATATTCGGTAAATCTCTTTATGGAGCCAATCTTCTCTGGTGTCTTTTGGACACTCAGATAAATCAGTCCAATGACCTCCTCTAAGTGACTTAACTTTTCACTTATCACTGGCTGCGGCAGTTCATCGTTTATCTGGCGAATCTGCTTTATATATTCCATTCCCACTCTAACTGCTTCTCTCACCTCTTTATTGCCTGCCTGCTGCTCTTCCTCGCGTCTGGCATTCTCCATCTGCTGTTTTGAATGCAAATACAGTTCATAAGTCTCATCATCAAGAATCAGACATGACTTCTCATCATCCATATGGCCCTGCAGAAAATATCCCTGTGAAATCATGCGCTCTAGTTCCTTCTGCACCTTTTTCTCAGGAAGACCGACAGCACCGCTTAAGCTTCGCACGGCGCAAAGTGCCTTTGTGCCAATGCACCTTTTATAGCGCTCAAAGCGACTTATACGTCCTAAGCGGTCGCAGCCATTTTTTAACAATATGCCAAAGGCAATGGCAAACGGCAGGAAACCTAAAAAGCCACAGCTTGTCACAAGCGGCTGTCTTCCGATCAGTCCTAGTACAAGCAGTATAAATGCCGGCAGGCCGAAGCCTGCTGTGCCAATTCCGCCAAAGGTGCACATCAGTATGCCTGATACCTTTCCAGGTGTCTTTTTGGTAAACCTAAGCTCTAGCTTTTCTTTGTCGGTCTTTTCATAAACATTTCCCTTTTTATTTCCCTGACCATTTTTTCCGGTAAATGCTCCTACCGTCTCCTGCATGATATGATCGGCTGTCGATGAAATTTTCTCGCTTAATCCTGAAAAATCCATTGATTCCATAGCCGAGTTCACGGCATCTGTGACGGTATCACATATACTTTGTCCAAACTTTGAGAAGTCATTCTCGTCCATACTTATTTTCCCTTCATTTACGCAATGATATCAAAGAGCGGTTTGCATGCCGGATAGATCTGCTTAAACTGCTGATAACGCTCCTCGTATTTTGCTGCAAGTACCGGATCTGGCTCTACAGTATCGATTACCTTTACGATCTTTCCTGCTGCTTCCTCTACAGATGCGTACTCACCGCATGCAACTGCTGCAAGCATTGCACCGCCAAGGCCTGGACCTTCCTCGCTCTCGATGACATCTACGCTGATATTTAAAATATTAGCGATCATCTTCTTCCACAGTGGGCTCTTTGCTCCGCCTCCGCAGATCTTTGTGCGCTTAATGTCGATTCCAAGTGATTTTGCTACCTCAAAGGAATCTCTAAGTGCAAATGCAACACCCTCTAAAACTGCCTGTGTCATATCGGCTCTTGTAGTGTCCATTGTCATGCCGATAAATGTTCCTCTTGCCTTTGGATTGTTGTGCGGTGAACGCTCGCCCATCAGATATGGCAAAAAGTATACATGGTTTTCTCCAAGCTTTGTAATATCAGCCTGCTCTTTTGCAAATTCTTTTGTCTGAAGAATTTCTTCCATCCACCACTTGTTGCATGATGCTGCACTTAACATGCAGCCCATCAGATGGTATGTGCCGTCTGCGTGTGCAAATGCGTGAAGCGCATTGTTGCTGTCCACACGGAAGTTTTTAGAGGAGATAAAAATAGTTCCGCTTGTTCCAAGGGAAATGTTGCATCTGCCCTCTCCTACTGTTCCTGTTCCAACTGCCGCTGCCGCATTGTCTCCTGCTCCTGCTGCAACTGCTACATGATCTGTAAGGCCAAGCTCTTTTGCCAGATCTTCCTTAACACAGCCTACCTTCTCGTAGCTCTCGTAAATTCCAGCTAACATGTCCTCTGTAATTCCACAGATTTCACACATTTCTTTTGACCAGCAGCGATTCTTTACATCAAATAAAAGCATACCTGATGCATCTGATACATCGGTGCAGAATACGCCTGTCAGACGATATGCCAGGTAATCCTTTGGCAGCATAATCTTTTTGATGCGTGCAAAATTCTCTGGCTCATGCTTCTTCACCCACAGAATCTTCGGTGCTGTAAAGCCTGCGAATGCAATATTGGCTGTGTACTCAGAAAGCTTATCCTTTCCGATTACATTATTTAAATAATCAGTTTCTTCTGTTGTACGTCCATCATTCCAAAGAATAGCCGGACGGATAACATTGTCGTTTTCATCAAGAATAACAAGACCGTGCATCTGTCCGCCAAAGCTGATTCCTGCAACCTTTGTTGTGTCGAAGCCGTTTACAAGTTCCTTGATTCCTGCGATCATCTGATCATACCAATCATATGGATTTTGCTCAGACCATCCCGGATTTGGGAATGAGAGCGGATACTCCTTTGATACGATGTTGCAGATTTTGCCGTTTCCTTCCATCAAAAGAAGCTTGATAGCTGATGTTCCAAGATCAATTCCAATATAATACATAATCGTTTCCTCCAAATACTTTGTTCCCTTTTTATTTTAATCTTTGACAACAGTGCCTGCTGCCTTTTCACCGATATAAATCGTATAGCTGCCTTGATGAACACGCTTTACGCCATCATCATCACAAAGTCCAAATGCTTCCTCTGGCAGCGTAATGTGAACTGTCTTTGTCTCACCTTTTTTAAGAGCTGCCTTTGCGATTCCCTTTAACTGCGGATTTGGTGTTCCTTCGCGTTCTGCCTTTACATATACTAAGACGGTCTGAGTACCATCCATCTGTCCAATATTAGTTACATCTGCTGTGACTTCAACACCATCTGGTGTAACCTTTTGTGTGCTAAGCTTCACATTGTCAAGCGAAAACTCTGTATATGACAAACCATATCCAAACGGATAAAGCGGCTTATTTTTCATGTAACGGTATGTGCGACCTTCCATGCTGTAATCTGTAAATTCCGGCAGTTCTTCGCTTGTGCGGTAGAAAGTAACCGGAAGACGTCCTTCTGGGCATGCATCGCCAAAGAGTACCTGTGCGATTGCATTTCCGCCTTGTGCACCAGGATACCAGCACTGCATAATGGCATTTACATGCTCATCTGCCCATGTCAGATCCATTGCACTTCCTGTCAGAACAAGAAGGATTACTGGCTTGCCGCTCTCGTATGCCACTTCAAGTACTTCATTTTGAAGACCTGGGAAACGCAGATCAAGCTTATCACCGCTTGAAAACTCATTTCCTGTATCGCCTTCCTCGCCTTCAAGGCTGGCATCAAGACCAAGGCAGACAACTACTACATCACTTTCCTTGCAAACACCCTTCACCTCTGCAAAACGGTCACGGCTCTGAGTCAGATTGCTGCTTCTGTCCTTGTAAAGATGGCATCCTTCTGAATAAACAATGCGCATCTTCTCGCCGTCTGCTCTTGGATGCTCCTTTGCATAATCCTCAAGGCCTTCCAAGACTGTCACATAGCGTGATGCAGTTCCCTCATAATTTCCTACTAATGCCATGCGATTGTCGGCATTCGGTCCAATGACACCGATTGTATGGATCTTTTCTTTATCAAGCGGAAGCATCTGATCATTTTTTAACAGCGTCAGACATCTTTTTGCTGCTGTGAGGTTTAATTCCTGCATCTTCGGTGAATCAACTACTGAATAAGAAATCTTATTGTATGGATTATCGTCTGCCTTGTCAAATACGCCAAGCTTCATGCGTGTTGTAAAAAGATTGACAAGTGCCTCGTCAAGACGTTCTTCCTTTACAAGACCGTCGCGAACAGCATCAAGAAGATAAACAAACAGCGTACCGCAGTTTAAATCACAGCCATTATTCATTGCCAATGCAACAGATTCCTCTGCATTCTTTGTTACATTATGACCTTCATAGAAATCTTTAATTGCCCAGCAGTCTGATGTAACGTGACCCTCAAAGCCCCACTCATCACGCAAAATATCTTTTAATAAAGTCTTGCTTCCACAGCATGGCTCTCCGTTTGTACGGTTATAAGCGCCCATGACAGCCTCGACTTTACCCTCTTGTACACATGCTTTGAAGGCTGGAAGATATGTCTCATAGAGATCTTTCTTAGACACCTCTGCATTAAAATAATGACGCATACCCTCTGGTCCGCTGTGAACAGCAAAATGCTTTGCACATGCTGCCGTCTTTAGATATTTTTCGTCATGGCCCTGCATTCCCTCGATGTAACGCACTCCAAGACGTGATGTCAAATACGGATCCTCACCGAATGTTTCATGGCCTCTGCCCCATCTTGGATCACGGAAAATATTTACGTTTGGTGCCCAGAAGGTCAGGCCCTTGTAAATATCATGATCTCCAAACTCCTGCTGCATGTTAAATTTTGCACGCGCCTCTGTAGATACGGCATCACCAATCTGCTCCATGAAATCTTCATCAAACGTTGCTGCCAAACCGATTGCCTGTGGAAAAACTGTTGCTGTGCCGGCTCTTGCAACACCGTGCAGAGCCTCATTCCACCAGTTGTAAGAAGCAATTCCAAGGCGTTCAATTGCTGGTGCGTTATAAAGTGTCTGATATACCTTCTCCTCAAGTGTCATTTGTCCAATCAGCTCTTTCGCGCGTTCGCGAAGCTGTTTAAGACGTTCCTCATTGTGTACTAAATCGTTCATTTTCATATACCCCTTTCATATTTAATAGTAATTAATATGGGCGGATTTCATCTTCGCTGTCATCCCCGTCAGTGATTGAACGTATCACTGCGTAGTAACCCATCTTTTCATTGACCTTTACATAGACACGATCACCCTCTCTATGACCATTAATTGCTTTTCCGAGTGGTGATTCAATGCTGATTTTTCCCTCAATAGAATCACAACGCACAGAAGTCACAAGTTTAAACTTCTGTACTTCTTCCATTTCTTCGATGTAAAGCTCAATTGTTTTATTTAAACCTACGACGCCTTCCTGTGATTCATCAGAAATAACGGTAGCGTTTTTTAACATTCTCTCTAAATAGCGAATGCGACTCTCATTTTTGTTTTTATCCTTTTTTGCCGCATAATACTCAAAATTCTCACTGAGATCGCCCTGCGCTCTTGCCTCTGAAACAGCTTCAATCGCCTCTTTTCTTACAACGAGTGTGCGGTACTCTATCTCTTTTTTGATTTTATCGATATCTCCCTGCGTTAAACGTTCTCCCATGTGAATTTCATGTCCTTTCTATACACCGAGTTGGCGTATTATTAAATTTCCTACTCATGAATAATATTCAGTGCTTTTGCACCTGTCGCCTTGATAAAATCCTGCGGTGAAAGCTTTAGCTGAACTCCAAGCTTTCCGGCACTGACGCATATATATGGGCAGTCAAGCGCACTCTCGTGGATAATGGTTGGATATTCCTTTTTCATGCCAAGGGCAGTACAGCAACCGCGAATATAGCCTGTGACGGCGTTGATGTCCTTCACATGGATCATCTCAACTGACTTTTCATTCACTGCCTTTGCACACTCCTTTAAGTTTAGTTCTTCCTCGATTGGAAGAACAAATACACTATATCCCTTGCTCTTTCCCTGAAGAACGAGTGTCTTAAAGCAGTTCTCATGTGGAATCCCAAGTGTATCTGCTGTGTGTATTCCATCTATAAATTCATCACACTGGTATGACAGCACCTCATAAGAAATCTTGAGGCGGTCAAGTATGCGCATTGCATTCGTTTTTGGTATCTTTTCTTTTGCCATTGTTGTCTTCCTTTCTGCTTATATATTTCTGTCGTAGTCCCGTAGGCAAAATATTTAATCAGTTGCTGTTTTTTACAAATCTGCTTAGCATAACAGCGCCTGCTGCAAACATAAAGATCGCGATAAACTGTGATGTTGACAATACACCAACAGATCCTCTTGGATCGTTTCTTAAAAATTCAATAAGAAAACGGCCCACTGCATAAAGCATCAAATATACGGCTGTAACAATTCCTGATGTCTTTTTCTTCTTTTTGTAAAGCGTTCTCTGCAAAATAAAAAGAATTATTGCAAATATAAAGTCTCCTGCTGCTGAAAACAGCTGTGTTGGAATAAGCGATACACCTGCCGGTGCAAGACAATCTGCCGGAAATGTGACACCATACCATGCGGATGTCTCTTTTCCATAGCAGCAGCCTGCAAGAAAACAGCCGATGCGTCCGCACCCTTGTGCAAATGCTACACCTGGCACTGCACAGTCAAGATAAGGTAAGAAGGAAAGCTTCTTTATTCTGGTGTAAATTAACGGGCTTAAAAAGCCTGCAATCAGGCCTCCGTACACAACAAATCCTTCTCCAAAATTAAGAAGAATAGAAGGATCTGCAATAATTGAAGGAAACTCTACAATATAGTAAAGCAGCTTTGCACCTATAATACCGCCCACTATTCCTACTAGTCCCATGGAAAAAAGTGCATCATCATCAAGACCGGAGCGCTTTGCAAGGAAACAGCCTATCGTAAATGCACAGATAATTCCTACTGCAATCATAAAGCCATATCCATAAACGTGAAACGGCCCTATGGAAAATAAAATACTATGCATCCTGATCTTCCTCCTCATACTCTGTTCCTGCTTTTTTGCGGTATATCAGCCAGGCAGCAGCTACTAAAACGACAAATCCTACACCATGAACGGTATCATTTTTTGCCGCTGGAATTAACCTGATTATGACAAGCTGATATAATACTTCCCAGATGGCAAGTGCCGGTATGATAAACAGTATAAGCTTCGCTTCAAAACGATCTTTCATACACAATTCCTTTCACAATTCCTTTCTTTTTTGACTAGTCTCATAATAGCACAGCATCTTTCAACCGTCAAGGCAACATGAAAAAGGTTGTAAATTAAAGGCAGACAATGTGCTGTCTGCCCTTAATTTTTACTGTTCGTATTCGTCTGAATCAGATTTTTGTGGATCCTCTGGTGTATTTGATGCTATCTTTGCACCGACAATGCTTGATAATAATGCCTTTACATCGATTCCCATTCCCTGTGCCAGTCCTTCTGTTACCTGTGTAGTACTGTTTATGATATCCTGGAGCATCTTTGCACTGTTTCCTTCACCATACATGGTGATCTTATCTACCTTGGACAGCGGCTCTGCAACGTTCTTTGCAATTTCTGGAAGTGCCTGCATGATCATCTCGATAATTGCGGCCTCTCCATATTTTTTCATTGCCTCTGCCTTCTTATCTATACCTTCGGCCTCTGCTGTTGCCTTTGCACGAATTGCTTCTGCCTCTGCAAGACCAGTTGCACGGATACCTTCTGCTTCCTGCTCTCTGGCAAATCGAACTGCCTCTGCCATGGCTTTCTTTGCCTCTGCATCCTGCTGCTGCTCGAACTTCTTTGCTTCTGCCTCTTTCTGGCGCTTGAACAGCTCTGCCTGTGCCTGCTGCTCTTCACGGTAACGATCTGCATCTGCCTTTGCTCGGATTTCTGCATCAAGGCGCTGTCTTGCAATCTCAACCTCTTGCTTCTTTAACTCGGCATCACGCTCTGCTCTTGCAATCTGCGCGTTCACAGTCTCTGTCTCAATACTCTTTTGCTGTGACTGTGCCTGAATCTTGTAAGCAGCATCTGCCTCAGCCTTTTTATTATCAGATATAATCTTAAGTTCTGCCCTGCGAATCTCCAGCTCATTGTTTTTCTGTGCAATCTGCGTATCTGAAAGAACTCTCGCCTCATTTGCCGCCTTATCTGCCTCAGCCTGCGCGATAGCTATATCTCTGTCGGCCTGTGCCTTAGCTATGGCTGCATTTTTCTTAATGAGTGATGTATTGTCAGCACCAAGATCCTTGATCAAACCATTTTCGTCTGTTACATTCTGGATGTTGCATGAAATGATCTCAATTCCAAGCTTATCCATATCCTTTGACGCCTTCATCATAACCTGATCGGAGAATGAGTCTCTGTCAGTATTAATTACTTTTAATGACAAGGTACCGATGATCTCACGCATATTACCCTGAAGGGAATCCTGAAGATCAAGTGCAATATCGCCTGGCTTTTTATTTAAGAAGTTCTTTGCTGCCAGCTTAATTCCATCTGTTGTTGGATTGATTCTTACCTTTGCAACTGCATCCACATTTACATTAATGAAATCGTTTGTCGGAACAGACTGCTCTGTCTTAATATCAACTGTCATCTGTCCAAGATACAGCTTATCCATTCTCTCTAAAAATGGAATCTTAATGCCGGCACGTCCAATAAGTATCTTGCTTTCCTTTTTCAAACCGGAAATTATGTATGCCTGATCCGGCGGTGCCTTAACGTAGCCGCTCGCTAATATTGCAAGAATGGCTATGATTGCGATCACGACGATAATAATAGGAAGTGCTGCCGTGTCCAAAAATGATGATTGCTGTACTGCTGCCAATGCTGTTTTCATACTGTTGTCCTCTCTTTCTAGAATCCTCTTTGCTGCTATGCCCAACTGATGTGTCTGATCTGGTGATTTTTGTCTTAGTTGAAGTAACTATATTTTGCACGCAACTTTGCTGTAAGTTCTTCGACTCTTCTGATTGCCTCGGCTACTTTTCTTCTTGTCTCATTGATCCTTGACTGGACCAGATAGTCGGCTACCACTCCGTCAAAAAAGAAATCTGCAAAGCTTAAAAAATCACCCGTCTGTAACTGTATTGTATCATCTGCTGCGACATTACGCAATTCTTTTTGGAACTGTTGAAGATAATATCTTGCCTGTGAAAGATACTTCTCTGCTTTTCCCATTTTGGAATGCTTAATTAAATCGGTAAAAAATCCGCCTCCCAATAAATCGACAATTCCCCAGTTTCTTGCACTGTCTAGTTGCTCACTCGCTGCATACAGGCTTTGCAGGGCATTTTCTCCTGCTGTGAGAGCTTCTTGAATCTCTCTTTCCATCATGAAATCATTCATGTCTCTCCTTTCCGTGTGCCACGGTTAGGATAATAAAAAAGAGACCTCTACCACGGCACACACCGCAATAAAAGTCTCGCTTTCTCATTTGATACGGATGCTTATCGCATCGGCTGACGGTTTCAAACCCACCCCAAATATAGATATATGGGCGTTTCACTACTCCCCTTTATTTGCTTGACAAAATATTATCATACTTTTTATTTTCTGTCAAGAGATTGCTTCTTTATTAAAAAATGTATATACTTAAGATGACTACGCTCAATCACGGCACTAGCCAATAGTTTGAGAGAAAGGTGAAATTTTATGAGTTTAGCAATGAGAAATGAAGTCCCTGTTGAACTGACATGGGATCTTTCCCTGATTTATCCGACTGAGGAAGCGATGTACAGGGATGTTGAAAAAATGAAGGCTCTATGTGCTTCTATGGAGGAACGCTTTAAGGGAAAGCTGACAACGCCTGAAACTATTTGTGACTGCTTAAATGATCTTCAGGAGATGACTCGCCTGATGACACTGACTGGCAATTATACTGATCTGGCTGTTTCGGTTGATTATTATGACAGCCACAATCAAGAGAGAAATGACCGTGTAATGAATATAATTTCTGACATCAACAGCCGTTTAAGTTTTATCAACAGCGAAATTACCGAGCAGAGCGAAGAAACACTGAAGGCTTCTATTGCAATTGCCGGCGGCAGCCGCATCTATCTTGAAGACATACTTCGCCGTAAGCCGCATCAGCTGCATCCTGAGACAGAGCGCGCCTTGTCTGCACTTTCTCAGACCTTAAACACGCCTTATCAGATTTACAACATGACTAAGCTTGCAGACATGAAGTTTGATTCCTTCCATGCTAATAACAAGGATTATCCGCTTGGCTACTCCCTGTTTGAAGATGACTATGAATATGAATCTGACACACAAATCCGCCGCAGTGCTTTTGATGCATTCAGCAAGAAACTGGCTCAGTATGAGAACACAACTGCTGCCGCTTATAATTCACAGGTTCAGACTGAAAAGACAATGGCTACACTGCGCGGTTTTGAAAGCGTATTTGACAGTCTTTTGTTTGACCAGAAGGTAAGCCGCGAGCTTTATGACCGTCAGATCGATCTGATTACAACAAAGCTCTCTGTTCATATGCGCAAGTATGCACGTCTGTTAAAGAAAATTCACAAGCTGGATCGTATGACCTTTGCTGATTTAAAAATTTCCGTTGACCCTGAATATGATCCAAAGGTAACTATTGAGGGTTCTAAGGAATATATCGAAAAAGGTCTTTCCATCCTTGGACCAGAGTATGTAGATATGGTGCGTGAAGCTTATCGTGACCGCTGGGTTGATTTTGCAAAAAATCAAGGCAAGTCAACTGGTGGTTTCTGCGCAAGCCCCTACGGAACTAATTCCTTTATTTTGTTAAGCTGGAACGACCGCATGGCCGATGTATTTACACTGGCTCACGAGCTTGGTCATGCTGGACATTTCCGTGCCTGCAACAGCGCACAGTCCATCTTTGACACTGATGTATCTTCATATTTTGTTGAGGCCCCGTCCACTATGAACGAGCTTTTAATGGCGCATTATCTGCTGCAGTCAAATGATGACAAGCGTTTCCGCCGCTGGGTACTCTCCTGCCAGATCAGCAACACCTACTATCACAACTTTGTTACACATCTGATGGAGGCTGCTTATCAGCGCGAGGTATACCGTATTATCGACAACGGTGGCAGCGTTCAGGCTGATACATTAAGCAGCATCATGAAAAAAACTCTTCATGATTTCTGGGGCGATGATGTAGAAATCTGTGATGGAGCCGAGCTTACATGGATGCGCCAGCCGCACTACTATATGGGTCTTTACTCCTACACATACAGCGCTGGACTGACTGTTGCCACACAGGTCTGCAAGCGAATTGAAAAGGAAGGTCAGACTGCTGTGGATGACTGGAAGAAAGTACTTGCAGCTGGAAGCACACTGACCCCTGTTGAGCTTGCCGCACTTGCAAAGGTAGATATCACAACAGATGCACCTCTTCTTGATACTATTGAGACAATTGGCGACATGATTGATGAAATCTGCCGTTTGACTGATGAGCTAGAGGAAGAAGACAAATAAATAAAATGGACTGGCTAACAGATAAATAATCTGCAGCCAGTCCGTTTTTAATTATAATTATTTTGATTAGCGCACTAGTTTTCCGCGCTTAATCATGTGAACAATATTAAGCTCTTCATCAAGAATAAGCAAATTTGCATACTTTCCTGCTTCTACATCGCCGTAATCATCTAATACGCCGATGCTTCTTGCCGGATTGTGAGTAGCAGCTTTTACTGCACTCGCAAATGGAATTTTCATTGTCTTAACTGCACAGCGAAGACAATTCATCAAATTAGTAACACTTCCTGCGATTGTAGCTGAATCAGATGCAAGTGTGGCAAGATTTCCCTTTACCTCTACCTGCTGACCACCTAAATCGTAGCAGCCATCCTCAAGACCGCAGGCTCTCATAGTATCACTGATCAAAATAACATGCTCATCTGTAAACAGTTTAAACGCAAGACGTACTACTGACGGATGAATATGAACATTATCGCAGATCAGCTCTACGTCAGCTTCAGCATCTGCTGCTGCTGAAAGCGGACCTGGCTTACGATGATGAATACCTGGCATTGCATTAAAACCATGTGTCAGATGATTGGCACCATGCTCAAATGCCTGCATTGCTGTATCGTAGTCAGTACAAGTGTGTGCAATAGATACGGATGCCACATGATCTTTGATTTTTTCTACAAAGTCAATTGCATTCTCTGTCTCTGGTGCAACATCACAGATTCGAATACGTCCCTTTGCACGCTCCTGCAGACGAAGAAGCATATCTGCATCTGGCTTTTGTACATAGTCAGAGTTCTGTGCACCAACACGGTTAGGATTGATAAATGGTCCTTCTAAATGAAGACCAACAAAATCTGCGCCCACAGGACTTTCATAATCTGCTGCAATGTCCATAATCTCAGAAAGCTTATCCTCTGGATATGTCATCGTCGCAGGACAGATCGCAAGAACACCTTCACTGCCCTCGTATTCCGCTATTTTATCAAAAGCTTCCTTTGAGGCATCACAGGTATCATATCCCACACAGCCATGGAAATGAACATCGAGAAGGCCTGGAATCACATACATACCTTTTGCATCAATGATTGTTTCATCTGAGCTTGACGACGTTTCTTTAGGCGTAACAGACGCAATGCGCTCGCCGTCTACTGTAACCTCTCCATCAAAAATCTGACCATTGCTGCAGATCTTTGCATTTAAAATTTTCATACTGTTTGCCTTTCTTTTGCTTACAGCTTGCAAAGAGACAATGCTGCCTCATCTGCAACGATTGTAACGTCCGGATGAATCTGAAGAATGGATGCCGGAACATATGGTGTAATTGGTCCAAATAATGTGTTCTTAACTGCTTCTGCCTTATCCTCACCACTTGCTACAAGAAGGATCTTCTTTGCCTGAAGGATAGTTCCGATACCCATTGTGTATGCCTGACGCGGTACATCTGCCTCTGACGCGAAGAAACGCTTGTTGGCATCGATTGTACTCTGTGTCAGATCTACGCAATGTGTTACCTGTGCAAAGCTGTCAGATGGCTCATTAAATCCGATATGTCCATTACGTCCAAGTCCAAGAAGCTGCATATCGATTCCACCAAGAGAGCGAATCTGATTTTCATAGCGACGGCACTCAAACTCGCTGTCCTCACAAGTTCCGTCCGGAATAAAGGAGTGATCAGGGCGAATATTCACACGATCAAATAAATGAGTATGCATAAAGTAATAGTAGCTCTGGTCGTTCTCTTTTGTCAGTCCGCGATACTCATCAAGATTAACAGTTGTTACCTCGGAAAAATCGATATCATTCTTATGATACCATTCTACCAACTGATCATAAATTCCGATTGGTGTTGAACCGGTTGCCAGACCTAATACACATTCTGGCTTGATAATTACCTGGGCAGAAATCAGATTTGCAGCCTTGCGGCTCATTTCCTTATAGTCCTTGGTACAATAAATTCTCATTGAAACTTCCTCCGTTTTCAAAAAAATAATATTTGTCTTTTTATTATATCATCAATACAAAGATAAGTAAACTGATATCTCGGTTTTTCAAAGCTAAAACCTTATCACTAGGTATATTACAAAAGCGGCTCCTGCTTTCGCAGAAACCGCTTATCAATAATGTACGCGAGAAGATTCGAACTCCCGGCCTTCTGATCCGTAGTCAGACGCTCTATCCAGCTGAGCTACGCGTACATATGGGGCCTATAGGGCTCGAACCTATGACCCTCTGCTTGTAAGGCAGATGCTCTCCCAGCTGAGCTAAGACCCCAAATATTTAATTGTAGCTGAAAGTTATTCAGCAAACGACCCGAAAGGGGTTCGAACCCTTGACCTCCGCCGTGACAGGGCGGCGCTCTAACCAACTGAGCCACCGGGCCTAACTTACGTCGTTAACTTCATCAACAACATGTAATATGTTACCACATCTTTAGCCGTTTGTCAACAACTTTTTAACTTTTTTCGCTATGGACATCTGACAAATTGGTTGGCAGTGGACCCTCAGGGACTTGAACCCGGGACCGACCGGTTATGAGCCGGTTGCTCTAACCAACTGAGCTAAGGGTCCATAGGAAAAAAGCCGATGATCGGACTCGAACCGATAACCTGCTGATTACAAATCAGCTGC
>OLOR01000165.1_pt1 | contig 73939 bp, 51 predicted proteins | sample 1672521 | NCBI WGS metagenome assembly OLOR01 (sample SAMEA3136695, study PRJEB25190) | human gut metagenome | biome: human gut; feature: human-associated habitat; material: faeces | place: Austria | collected 2013
AGGGCGCAGGTGTAAAGACGGCGACGTCAAAGCCGAGCGCTACTAATTGCCCGAAACTTTCCGTGTGTTGGGCTTATTCCTTGAGTTGTTCGGGTTTTGCTTGTATGAGGATGTCATGCCATACGTTGTCCGGTGGAGTCCGGACATTCGGAAAAGACATTTATGGTGGTGATAGCGACGGTGTTCCACCTCTTCCCATCCCGAACAGAGAAGTTAAGCCCGTCATCGCCGATGGTACTGCAATGCAATGCGGGAGAGTAGGCAGCCGCCTTTTTTCACATGAGGGACGTTTCCGGCAGTGAGCCGTGAGACGTCCCTCTTTTTTGTCATGTCGGAAACGGGTGTTTTGCGGTGACGCGAGGTCCGACTTTTGTGTCGGCAGTGTCTTAGCCGGTTTACGCCCTTAATTCCGAATCGCATTATACTTCCATTATTATTTCGTGCTGCTGCAGCCAGATTGTATTCAGCTTTATCGAAGATGTGGCGAGCTAAATCTTGAAAAAGATGAATACAGGATAACGGTAGCAGTGTGGAAGTAGGATGAGGAGATGACAACAAACATTAAATGTATAATAGCTGTTCTAATGTTCTCAAAAAACCAGTGCCGAGCAACAGTGGGTGACGTCGCGCAGGGAGATGCCGAGACGTTTCATGTCGCAGTGACGCTTGATAGTCTTCAACGGATATTTCATTCCGTAATAGGCAGTCACCATCTGTATGCACGTCGGTCCACAGTCGTTTGCCTCAATCTGCCGAAATGCAGGCACGCGGCGTTTATGCCTCAGTTTTCCCTTTTTCGTTTTGTGAATATCCATTTATGTCTTTTTAGTCTTAAAAAATACGGTGGCAGAGACCTTTAGCCTGCCACCGTAAATATTTTATTTATCTACATCTTTTTCTTAGGAAAGACGTTGAATCTGTATATGGCGTGCAGGAGCACATATCGCGGAGGAGTGTTGTAGAAACGCTCCACACGTCCCTGCGTGTTGATGCTGCGCTCCACCTTCTTCAGCTGGTGTAGAATGTCGAACGCGTCGGCACGGAGTGTGAGTTTGCCTTTGAGGAAAGAGCGGGTCAGCCGTGCGTTCCACACGAAGTTGTCGTCATTCATGTCAGACTCCTCATAGCCGCGGCGGCTGTAGACAGTGAAGTCTGTTTCAAGCACGAATTTCCATGGGAGCGACACTGTGCCTGTCATACCGTAATTATAATTGTATGCGTTGATGGTTGTGAAATCATCGCGGTCACCGCTGGAATTGGTCCAGGTGAACGAGCCCTTCACACCGACTGAATGTTTTCCAAGGCTATAACTGAAGTTGACATTCTCTGAAAGCACGGACGTCCTGACCGTACTTTTTACCGGTGCGGAAGCGAGATCGTCGCCAATCATGTCAACACTGTTGTAATAGTTCCATGCTGTCGCGGAACTGAAAGTGAGACGTTTCTTCTTGTCAAGTGTTCCGTTGGCGTTCATGTTCAGATACATATTCCAGTTGCTGTTGACATTATAGAACGAATATTCCCTGCGTCCTGTCGCACGGTCGTATACATAACCCATCGCCACATCGTTTCGGCTTACGTTGAATCCGGCTGAAGGTCTGAAATTCAATATATTGCGTGTGTTGTTATAACTGATACTGAAGCTGTGTGACTGCCTGTTCTTAAGATTCCTGTTACCATAATTTGTGGTTACCATCGGATCGGAGTCCTGAACAAAGCTGACACCATAGAGCATGTTCGGGGTGCTCATATCCATTTTATAATCGAACCGTATGTCCTCTTTCCAATCCTTAGTGTTCCATTTCATTGTAAAGGACGGAGTAACAAGGATGTTGGTGCGTGCAAAAGCTGTATCAAGTTCCGCGCGCTGGTATTTCAGTCTTTCCCTTTTAACACGTGCAATAAGTGCAGGAATGAAATACATACGCGACTTTTTATTATCATATACCTTTAATGTATAAGCGACAGTTAAAGTATGGGCATTCTCTATAAGAGCTCCCCGATAGCTGTTGCCCGCGTCCAATGAAGGCATATATTCGCGCACAGAGGGAAGCGTGCCAATCGGATGTGTCGTGCCGATACCCCATCCGTCAATCTGCTCAAGCCGATACAGGCTTTCCTTTGTATTTATATAATCCTGATTGAAACCATAAATGAAAGCCAGATAGTCCGACTGCCCCAGACTGTAATGATAGTTGGCTTCAATATTATAACTATATCCTCTTGACGGAGTGCCGTCCTTAAAACGGTTGATAAAATCTGTAGATGCCGGATTCTCCCTGAAAAAATCAATCTGTTTCCTGTCAAAGTAATTATAGTCTCCGCCATTAAGGCTGCCGCTGACCTTGAAGCCCAGCGCATCCTCACAATGAGGTATCTTTATCTTCATGTCTGCAGTCAGATATGTGTCCCATGTCTTTATTCTATAATAGCTGTTTTGTATCTGTCGGTTTATAAGCCTGTTGCGAAGTTCATCCGACAATACGGGGACTGACAAGACGGATACGAAATCATTGAAACCGTTCCATGTCTCTTCTGATGTGGCGGAAAGAATGTCCAGTTCCTGTTTCCTGTCTGTATAGCTTGCACCCTGACGTATGTCTATCGACACCCGGGCATCATCTCCGCCCGGCGTGAGATACAGTGTATGATTTGTATTGACAAATGTGTTGCTGAAATCGGCATCCTGTACATGCCGGTCATAAGTATTGCCGCCTGAAAGGAAGTTTGTGGTAAAAGTGTTCTGTATCTCATGATTGTCGTAGCGTGAATAGTTGACGTTTCCGGCATAAGTGAAACGTTTCTCACGGTCGTCGATGTTGAGGTTAACGCCGAAACTCTTCGTCGTAAGCCTTCCATATGGCATTTTGTCAGGAGTCCAGTCGGAGGTGCTTGGAGTAGTGAAATCATTCAGGTTATTTATATTTCCATAAAACGACAATCGGGAATGGTCGGTGGAACGCATGGCAAACAGTCGTGCCATATACATATCGTGATTGGCTCCTCCGGCGTCTACATTGCCCATCCATCCGATGTTGTACTGTTTTTTCAGGTTAACGTCCATTACAAACTGTTTGTCATTGATGATATCCTTGCCCATGAACTTGCTGAACTCACCTGTTTTCTCATAAACCTTTACTGTATTGACAGCATAGGTGGGAAGATTCTCCAGCATGATAGTATTGTCGCCCTTAAAGAAGTCTTTGCCGTTGAGAAGAAGACTCTCCACGAAACGCCCATTCACATATATACGTCCGTCCGATTTCAGTTCCGCTCCCGGAAGCTGTTTTATGAGTGCGTCCAGCATAGACCCCTCTGCCAACTGAAAGGCGTCAGCATTATAGACCAATGTATCATCCTTGTGATAGAATTTCACTTTCGTTGCCGTAACGACTACCTCATCTATCTTGTGAACCTTCTGTTTACGTTTCATTGTCATCTGTGGCAGGTAGATATAAGTCTCCCGTCTGTGAAACTTTATATCTATAGGATAAAAGTGAGGTTCGTAGCCTTCGCTCTCGGCAAACAGGATGTATTTGCCTTCTGTCTTAACTGGAATGCTGTAGCAATTGTATTTAGGTGTATACTCATACCAGGTTCTTGATGTGTCTACAACAGCACTGTCTGTTGTCATTAGCGTTACCTTGGCATTATTCAACTCTTTTCTTGTCACATAATCTACCAACTGACCATATATTCTTCTTTCTCTGTTATCCTGTCCGAAGGATGAACATATACAGACCGTCATTAATATAAATATAAAACCTCTTTTCATAATTATTATTTTTTATTTTGTATGTTGCAAACAGTTATTGTATTTCTATGTCTATGTCAGACTACAGAATCTACATCTTTTTCTTAGGGAAGACGTTGAATCTGTATATGGCGTGCAGGAGCACATACCGCGGAGGGGTGTTGTAGAAACGCTCCACACGTCCCTGTGTGTTGATGCTGCGCTCCACCTTCTTCAGCTGGTGTAGAATGTCGAACGCGTCGGCACGGAGTGTGAGTTTTCCTTTGAAGAAAGAGCGGGTCAGCCGTGCGTTCCACACGAAGTTGTCGTCATTCATGGCAGACTCCTCATAGCCGCGGCGGCTGTACATCGTAAGGTCGGTGTCGAGCTTGAATCCGAACGGGAGGTGGAGATAGCCGTACAGTCCGTAATTGTAGTCGTAAGCGTTGATGGCGGTGAAATCGCGGCGGTCACCGTCAGTGCCGACCCATGACACGGAGCCCTTGAAGCCTACAGTGTGCTTTCCAAGCGACCAGTCGAGACTGAGGGTCTCCGAGAGGATAGAACTTTTAACAGTGCTCTTAACCGGGGCGGCGGCAAGATCATCGCCTATCATGTCGACACTGTGGATGTATCTCCACGAGGTGGAAGAGTTGAAGTACAGGCGTTTCTTCTTGTCCAACGGACCGTTCATGGTGAATCTTGTGTCAAGATTCCAGTTGCCGTTCACATTATAGTAGGAGTAAGTGCGGCGTCCCGTACTACGGTCATACACATAACCCATCGCCACATCGTTCTCGCTTATGTTGAAAGTCACAACAGGAGAAATCTTTATGGTGTGCTTTCTGTCGTTATAGTCAAGGCTGATGGTGTGTGAGCGTCTGTTCTTCAGATTCCTGTTGCCATAGTTTATGGTCGTCATAGGGTCGGAGTCGTCAACGAAGTCGAGAGAATACAGCATGTTGGGGGTGCTGCTCTTCATATTGTATTTAAGGGCACCGCCCCTCAGATAGTCCTTTGTCGTAAGATGCAGCTCGACCGACGGTTCCATCATCACCGTGCTGCGGCTGAAAGCCGTGTCTATACGTGCGCGGTGATAATCAAGTTTCTCGTTCAGTATATTCAGCTTCAATTCCGGTAGCAAGCGCATGGTCAGTTTGTCATTACGCCACAGGTCGATAAAGGCATTCACTGCTACGGAGTGGCTGTTGTCGCTTTCCACCGAGCTGTAGCTGTTCTTTCCGTCAAGCGTCGGCAGGTATTCCGTGACTGACGGCAGCGCGCCTATGGGATTCTCCGTGTCCGGTCCCCAACCGTCGAGAGTCTCGAGATGGTATAGTTTGTTGGAAGACCTGCTGCGTCCGGCACTCATGTTGTATTTGAAGTATAATGTCAGACGGTCGGAGAATACCATGCTGTAATAGCTGTTGAGATTTATCCTGAAACCTCGCGAGGGTGTGACATCGTTGTAGCGGTTAATAAAATCAGTAGAGCCGGTTCCTGATAAATAGTCTATGCGCTGATGGGTGAAGTCACGCATGTCGGACCCGAACAACGAACCATTGATGTTAACATACAGGAAGTCACTGTTATGAGGCATACGCAGCATCATGCCCGTACCTATATTGGCAGACCACTGCTTGTTGTCATAGTAACGGTTTTTTATCTGACGGTTTATGAGACGGGCACGAAGATCGTCGTCAAGCACAGGAGCCGACAATATCTTTGAGAAATCCTCAAATCCGTCCCATGTCTCGTCATATGTTGCGGAAGTCTGTGATATGTCATGACGCATGCGGCTGTAGCGCGCTCCAAGGTTGAGGTCATACTCCACACGCGATGTATCGCCCTTCGGCTTCAGTTCCAGACTGTGGCTCGTGTTGAAGAACATGTTGCAGAAGCGGGCTTTCTGTACCTGACGGTCGTAGGTGTCACCGTCGGAGAGGAAGTTGGTCCGGAATGTGTTCTGAACCTCATTATTGTCATAATGTGTGAAGTTTGCGCTTCCGTTATATTCGTAACGTCCTTCACGGTCGTCCACGTTGAAATTCATGCCGGCATTCTTTGTTGTGAGCCGTCCGTAAGGCATCTTGTCCGGTGTCCAGTCATTGGTGTTGGGAGTGGTGAAGTCGTTGATGTTGTTGATGTTGCCGTAAAGGGAGATGCGTGAGTGGTCGGTGGAACGCATGGCAAACAGGCGTGCCATGTAAAGGTCGTGGTTGGCGCCTCCTGCGTCTATGTTACCCATCCATCCGATGTTGTACTGCTTTTTCAGGTTGACGTCCATGACAAGCTGTTTGTCGTTCATGTCGCGGTCGAGAAACTCGCTCAGCCTTCCTGCCTTGTCGTACACCTTCACCGTGTTGACGGCATAGGTGGGCAGATTCTCCAGCATGATGGTGTTGTCTCCTTTGAAGAAGTCCTTGCCGTTGAGCAGCAGACTCTCCACGAACCGTCCGTTGACATATATGCGTCCGTCAGACTTCAGTTCCACTCCGGGCAGCTGTTTCACCAGCGCGTCGAGCATCGAGCCTTCTGCCAGTTGGAATGCGTCCGCGTTGTAGACAACAGTGTCGCCCTTGTTGTAGAACTTCACCTTGGTGGCAGTAACCACTACCTCGTCTATGGCATGCACCTTAGGACGTTTCATATATATGGTGGAAAGCACTCTGTTTGTCTCTCGCCGTCTGATGTCGCTTACCTCTATCGGAGTATATGTTGTCTCATATCCTTCCTTCTCAGTCTTTATGATGTAATTTCCTTCCTTGACGTTGAACCTGTAAAGTTTTCTCAACGTTATATATCCGTTGTCGTTCAGGCAGCTGTCAAGTGCCACACTGTCCGGAGACAGAAGTGTAACCTTAACATCCTCTATTGTCGTGCGCAGAATGTAATCCTGTATCGTGGCATAAATCTTGACACTTCGTTCTTTCTGTCCGAAAACATTGCAGGCGCACGAGAGCATAAATATAAACAAAACACACTTTTTCATAAAGTTAGGTTTTTATAGGTTTCCTTTTAATAACATACAGAAGTACTTCTCCTCATGTTATTATGATATCATCAGAGTTTGACGGCTTTTTATGATATAAAGACGCTCGAATCACATAATTATAGACAAGACAGCAAAGAAATTAACGTTTGTTTTCTTTGCATTGTATAAAAGGTAAAAATATGTTATAATATTGACTCCGGAATCAATATACACGAATCGTGTTTGAGATTTGACGTAAAACCGTCTTTGCTTTTATTTAATGTATAGGAGTAAACTGTAAGGTGAAAAGACAGCTTGGGCTGTCTTATGGCATTCGGTTTAACCCAAGCTGTGGTAAGAATCAGAGTTCAAGAGCGAGCGCAGCCATGATGGCGTCGTCCATATCATAGTATCTGTATTCTCCGAGGCGTCCGCCAAAGATTATATTGGGGAAAAGGCTTGCGGCGGCTTCGCGGTATCTGTTGTAAAGACGATGGTTGCGTGCATTGTTCACCGGATAATATGCCTCCAGCCCCGGACTCCATTGGGTTGGATATTCGCGTGTGATTATTGTGTAAGGAAGCTTAGGTTGCGTAGGACAGAAATGCTTATGCTCTATTGTACGCGTGTAGGGCACATCAGGCGATGTCTCGTTTATTACGGCAATGCCCTGATAGTCGGACACATCCACACGTTCGGTATGGAACTCCAGACCGCGATAGTCCAGCGCGCCGAAACGATAGTCCATCAGTTCGTCTATCATACCTGTGTAAACAATCTTTGGCGCACGCCCGAGCCAGAAGTTGCGTTGCTTGCAGAAGTCTGTTCCTGTCAGTGTCTCCACACCGTCGAGCATTCGTCTTACCATGGCATGATATCCGTTGGCGGGGATGCCTTGGTGTCTGTCACCGAAATAACGGCTGTCGAACGTTGTGCGTACGGGAAGGCGTTCTATTATCTCCGCAGGTAGTTAAGTCGCAGCACGTCCCCACTGCTTTTCGGTATAGCCTTTAATAAGCAGGTCGTATACCGTTCTGCCTATAATGCTGACAGCTTTCTGTTCAAGATTTTCAGGATTGGGATAATATTCTTTCTCACGTTCTGCTGCCAATATGCATGGTATGTCGTCAGGACGCATTGCACCGAATATCTCATGGAAGGTCATAAGGCTGACAGGCATGTGATAATATCTGTCGGCATTGCGCGCAATGACTGTATGCACGTAACTGTTGAAGTCGGAGAACCGTCGCACGAAAGACCACACTTGCTCATTGTCTGTTTGGAAAATGTGTGCACCGTACAGATGAACATTAATGCCTTCTGTCATCTTGTCGCGCACATTGCCGCCTACGTCACTGCGGCGTTCGAGTACCAGACATCTCAGACCTTTCTCTCTGGCTCGCCATGCTGTGACAGCTCCGTAAAGTCCGCTGCCTACAATTATTATGTCGTAATCGTATGAGTCCATATATGCATTATGTTTTAAATCATAAACAGATGCTCTAATTTGACAGCAAAGATAAGGATAACATTCGTGAATCTTATAACATTGATTGATTTTGAACAGCTAACCTACCTCTAAATTGCAATAACAAAGCAGAAGTTTGGCTGATAATGATGAAATATAATAGATGCAATCCTTTTATCACGTTAATTGTCATTCAAATAAGTCTTTTAAATAACCTATTTTTATACTTGCAAAAGTATAAAGAAGATGTAGAACTGTAAAGTTTTCCGCTGATAATTTTGTAATTAAACGATTTGATTGTATCTTTGCAGCAACAGTTCTCGCCACGCCTCTCAACGATGCGTACCACGGCGAGACTTCGTTTTTTATAGATGTATATGAAATATGCCAAACAACCAATAGCACTATCGCAGCAACTCAAACTTTTAGAGCAAAGAGGTCTGATAATTCAGAATGAAGAAACAGCCTTAAGCCAACTTCAATCTATCAGCTACTTCAGACTTGCGAGTTATTGGCATTCTATGGAAGTTCCGAACTCTGACAAGCATCGGTTCCTCCCTGACAGCAACTTTGATGATGTCATTGAATTGTATCAGTTTGACAAAAAGCTAAGGACATTATTTTTCGCATCCATTCAAGACATTGAGATTGCCTTACGCACACGAATCATTCAATGGTTCTCTTTAAAATACGGAGCGTTTTGGTTTATGGATGTAAGGCTTTTCAAAGACGAGGGCATATTTGCAAACTGTCTTGAGAATATACAAAAGGAAGTAAACCGTTCAAATGAAGATTTCCTGAAAGAACATTTCAAGAAATATAATGATCCGTCGTTGCCTCCTGTATGGAAAACTATGGAAGTTATCTCTTTCGGCACTTTATCCAAGTTATATTGTAATTTCAACGATACCGGCGTAAAGAAGCAGGTAGCAAAAAGCTTTGGTTTACCACAGTATCTATATTTGGAAAGTTGGATGAAATGCGCATCTGTTTTACGAAACTATTGTGCTCACCACGCACGACTTTGGAACCGCCGTTTTCCTATTATGCCTCAGCTCCCAAAAAGCTTGCCTCTTCAATGGATTGGTACAAAATGCATACGACCAATCAAACTATATGGTCAAGTTTGCTGTTTGGCATATTTGGAACAAAGTATTAATCCCAATAGCCAATTCAAAAGCAGAATAAAAGCTTTATTGTCAAACACTCCACAGACAATATTAAAAGCGATGGGCTTTCCTGCAAATTGGCGTGAAGAACCTTTGTGGAACGACTAAGCACAAACATTCAAAAATGTTCTTTTTGCAGGTTTGTGAATATTTAATGAGCCTTATTTTCGAAGAATGCCAACCAAGTGACAATATATCAACAATCTACCCGCATATTTTTATGTCATAAAAGGCGGTAAAACGAGAAAGTGGGGATTCTTGTTATCCCCACTTCCGATGATTTTCAATCTTCTGTTCAATACTTTACGCCGGTTTGCGGCTTAATACTCATCCTCGTTGAAGTATGTATTCCTTCGTGATTATCAATGACATCCGTTAATACTGTGTGATTTCGGGGACAGTTATTTCACTATGAAAAGTGATGAAACGCCATTGCACCATTCCCTTATCACGTTAATTATCACTCAAATAAGTCTTTCAAAGAACCTATTTATACTTGCAAAAGTACAAAGAAGATGGTTAATTGCAAAGTTTTTCGCTTTCCATTTTGCTATTTCGCAATAAAATTGTACCTTTGCAACAACAGATTCCGCCACGCTTCCCATTGAACAGCGTACCAGGGCGGAACTTTTACTTTATATAGGGTTATGGAATACACAAAACAGCCGATAGATTACCCACAGCAAATCCAAATGCTGAAAGAACGGGGATTGATAATCAAAGACGAGAAGCAAGCATTAGAACAACTCCGAATCATAAGCTATTTCCGTTTGGCGAATTATTTGCGCCCGATGGAACAAGACAAGGAAAAGCATACCTTCAAGCCAAACAGTACATTTGAGAATGCGCTCAATCTTTATTACTTTGATAAAGAATTGCGGGCTTTGATATTTACAGTCATCCAGAGCATTGAGATAGCTTTGCGGACAAAAATCATACATCACGTTTCATTGAAATACGGTGCATTTTGGTTTACGGACATTAATCTTTGTACTAACCAACAAATGTTTGCTGAAAACCTTAACCATATACAACAAGAATTGCAACGTTCCAAAGAAGATTTCATCTTAGAACACTTTGCAAAATATACAAGTCCTACATTTCCACCTGTTTGGAAAACATTAGAAGTCGTTTCTTTCGGTACGCTCTCTAAATTATACTATAATCTATCAGATAAAGCAATAAAGAAACAGATTGCACAAGACTTGGACGTTCCACAACATCTGTATTTGGAAAGTTGGATTAAAGCCACAACCGTATTGCGGAATTGCATTGCTCATCACGCCCGTATTTGGAATCGCCGTTTCCCCAATATGCCACAACTCCCTAAACGGATGCCGAAAGCATGGATAAGCAATACACGCCTCCCCATGATGAAACTTTATGCCCAATTATGTTGCATTACCTACTTGCAGAACAGCATCCACCCTAACAATTCTTTCAAACAAAAGCTGATTGCACTTTTAGAAACACATCCCAATGTAGATGTAAAAGCAATGGGCTTTCCTGCAAACTGGCGTGAAGAATCTCTATGGAAAGACTAACAAAAACATTCAAAAATGTTTCTTTTCGTAGGTTTGTGAATATAAAAGGATGTCAATTTTTGAGGCAATCCACATAAATGTCAATATATCAGCAAGTTGCAGCGTTCCCAAATATTCACTTCTGATTGTTTTTGAATATGGGAAAAAGGAAAAGGTTGGCCGTTGCTGACCAACCTTACTATATATCAGTTTGAAAATGTAAGTTAATTTGACGAAACCAATTTTATAGGTGTATTACTCGATTCATCTCCCATCATAGAATAAAACATTAAATTTCCCTTGAACACTAAAAAAACTGGAGTCTCTTCATAAATCCCTGTACCATCTTTTCCTTTGAGGGCAACGATATATAACCCTTGTTGGGGTTCATTGATGCTATGGATATCCCAGCCCACCATATTTGTCCAATTCTTTGAATCTGTATAATTTCGAGTGGGTTTAGCGGTATATTCTGTTACGTTATTTCCTGATATAACAAACTTATGATATAAGCCTGTTAGACGGTCTGGAGCTGTCGTCTCCCAAGTTGTACCATTAAGTTTTCTTCTAAGATCTTCGCGAGAAGTGGCCGCTTCCCATATTATATCAGCCTCCTCCTTTAATATCCCCTCACTTTGAGTTTCTTTCTCTCGTACTATTTCTTTTTGAGAAGCAACTTCCTCTTGCATTATTTCTTTTTGAGAAGTAACTTTTTCTTTTTGTACGTTAGTATCATTATCAACCTTTTGCTTACCATTACAGCCAGTAATGAGCATAGTTGAAAGTAAAATAATTGTTAGCTTTTTCATTGTTTTCTATTTTAAATTAGTTGTTTACCATTTTTAATCTAGCTTGCACAAAATTATCTCCCCAAATAAATGTAACTGCATCTTTATGTTCTTTGGAAAAATATATGTATGCGCATGGAAGGTACTTACCGTCAATTTCCTTCAAAAGTACATTATAAATATCCTTTTCAGGTTCGTAAGCTCCTTCTATTTCCCATTGCAAAAATGAATGCCATTCTTTAGGGTCGTCATAATTAAGTGTACTAGCGGATTGATATTGCGTGACCCTGTTGCCTCGTATAACAAAACGTAGCCAACGGCCTGTATATTCGTCTTTTTCAACAGTTTCCCATGTAGTTCCATCTATTTTATTTAAAATCTCATCACGTGAATTAACCCCTCCCCATTCTGATCCTTTTGGGTCATCTACATTTTCAGTAGCTTTTCTTTCTAAGGAAGTAGTGCTGTTATGATTAACTACACGTTTTGATTTTTTTGAGCCATTCACATTCTCTGCAATTCTCCCTTCTAAGGGAATAATGCTACTACCATGAGATTGTTTCCCAAGATAATATCCAACAGTTGCCGCTATTAAAATTGCAAACACACAAATAATAATATATTTCTTTTTCATTATATGTGGCAGTTTATTTGACTATAATGATTTATCAATTGTTACTTTTCTTGTTTTTTCAATTCGTCAAGATATGTGTGGTTTTCATCATATTTTTTCCTTGCTTCTTTATATGTGAATACCATAGAAGAGTCTTCACTTATGTAATTTGGAATTAAATATTTAAATCCTTGTTTGGGAAATGTCGCAGTTCTTTCCTCTAAAATATAACCGTCTTTTTTGCGTATTAGTTTGAAAGTACCAATAGGGGCATTACAATGAGGACAACTAACAAGATTTTCATCCTCAAACAAATTACCGCAGTTATCACACTTTATTTGCGCCATAATAAAACATCCTGCATCTATGGCTCTGCGATGCGTTTATATTAACCTTTAAAGACACAAAAGAAAAGTGGAGCCTCCATCCCACCGCCCTTAGTGTAAGCCTTCGACTGCTTGTAATACGGACAGGGAATGTGCTCCACTTTGGACGGTATATCGTAAATACACGAATATACACATACCAAAGAGAGCATCCTTCCACTATACCTTGTATTACATGGTGAGTTGTCGAAGTTCACACTAAAAGGTATAAGCGAAATGCGCTTTCTTTATATGTCTGCACATTAACCAATAATGTACGTGACAAAGGTACGCAATTTCTTTGGAAAGATGCTCTTTTTTGATGATAAAACTGCAAATGTATGCAATTTATTTCTTAAAAATCCAATAAGTCGTATGTTTCCAGCAATTCTTTTTCACGAATGCCCAAATATATCTTAGTTACACTTATGTTTGAGTGATTAAATAATTCAGATAAACGTACTAATGCGATATTTGCGTTTTCTCCCGATGATTCAAAAACTTTTCTGCCAAATGTTTTCCTCATTGTATGAGTGCTGAAATGTTCTATCTTCAAATTGTACTGCTTTTTTATTTCTTTGAGCAACACGTTTATCCTTTGAGTACTATATATCATTTTCTTCTGAGACAAAAAACACTTTTCATTATCGTTTGTGATATGCAACGCGTCATGGCATTTACGGATATGTTGTTGGAAGTCCGCATTGATTTTCACAACCCGTCTCTTCGCTGTTTTCTTTTCATGCAAGACAAACTTATCATCATCAAGCAACATTGACCAACTAAGCGAAAGGAGGTCACTTATTCTAAGTCCGAAAAATGAGCCACAGCCGATAAGGAGCGACATACGGTAATTGCCATCTCTATACAGTTTTCTGATTAAGGATAACATTACATCCCATTCCATATAGTCCGAAGTCTGATATTTGTGAATTGCCTGTTTCATAACATTCAAATTTGCTGATTATTTCCTGTTTCTGAATATCTTTAATGCCTTATCATTCGTAACTCGCTTATCTTCAATCCATATTCAAATCTGTGGAGAAAGTGAATATTCCCGTTCAACCCTCTTTTTATAATCGGAAGTCTTTTCAATTTTGTTGTCTATCACATCAACCAACATATCAAAATATACGCCATCAACGACTTTAACAACCTTGCCACGTTTGACAAATGCCACCTCAAACAAATCGCGTCCTTCATTATAAACCACCTCTACAACACCACGAAATTTAAATCCTTGCACTTTGAAGCGCATTCCGTTAGAGATAGCCATTGGGGAATTAAATCCCCACGACCAAACCACCATCAGCTTTGCTTTGAGTATGCTCATTATGTGTTGTGCCATTTCCATATCAAGCTGCCATTTGAAAGTTTGTAGGAAGTATGATTGCCATCAACTCTGCTTTCTTAGCCTCATACACTTTGTTAGCTTCCTCATCCTTACTCCACATATTTTTATGTACGTTCTCGTAGGTTGCTTTCCAAAGTTCACGCATTGCATTTCTCACAACAACGTCCTTGATAGAAGCTACCAATTCAACGAAATAACGCATTGAACCTCTTGCGTTGTCAATGGCAGGATGCGTGTAATCTGCCATCATCCACCACCAATCGTGATTATTCAGAACCTCTAACGCCTTGTTGATTGTTTCTATCGTTGCCATATCGTTTGAACTTTTATTGTTATTACTTTGTTTCTTAATCACAATGCAAATATATGACATTTACTAAATACAAGCAAGTTTCTTAAGCTAAAGAGATCTAAAAAGATGACTTTCATTTATTATATATCATCTTTCTCTGTTTTTCCATTTCAGAACAATATAAAAAAGAGAAAAGAACATTATTATTCTGACTTGGAAAAAGTAAGAAATGAAAAATGGAGCTTGATAAAGCCCCATTCATTTAATCCACTATTCCGATAATTCTTTCTTCCCGAAACCCTCGCCATGCCATCTTTTCCAAATCTAAATAAGCGAACATTCCATAGTAGCGTTTCGGGAGTCCTGTCCCTACAATGTTGGCTTTAACTGCATCACTTTGTAAAGTTCCCACCGCATAGCGTACTGTCCCATCAAGTTTCATATAGCAGAAGCGGACAACTTCGCCTCTCATCATACGTTTCTTCAATGTTTCAAGTATGATTCCCTTAGAAATGGAAGTTGCTTCATCCATTTCATACCCCATGCACTTAATTGCCGACTTTACTACATTTGCGGTGTTAAACTGAATTGCCTTCATATTTATTTTCTTTTAATTGTTTCACTTGATTATCACGATGCAAAGATATGACATATATTGAATAAAGGCAAATATATAAAGCTAAAGAGTCTTAATAAGATGATTTATATTCATTATTTGCCATGTTTTGTATATCTTTGCAGGAAAAGTATCTATATGGAACTAACGGAAAAGAAAGAAAGAACAGTAATTCATTTGCAGATTGGCGAAGCGCATGAATACTTTGGAAGTATAGCCAATATCTATGAATTTCATTCAGCGGAAGAGCTTGGAATAACATACGGCTCATTGCGCAATTATGGTTTATCCGCTGATAAACCGTATGCCAACAATAGGTGTATCATTCGGAAAGGTGTGCTGCATCAAAAGGCTGGTGGCAGGGGTAGAAAGAGTTGACTATGCTGCTTCTGCCAACTCCTTCCGCAACCTACTAATGATAATTCTAAGCTCTCGCTTTTCTTTGAGTGTTCTTGCGCAAAAATAGTAGTGCGTAAATTCTTCCAACTCCGCATAAGGATCGTGATAACACACTTTTTCCTTCAAACCCTTTGTGTTAATACCGTTCTCCTTACACCACCGATACAACTTTGATTTACCCACATTTATTCCCATTTTCTTGAATGCTGCGAGGTTTTCAGATACAGACAAAGAACAATCGTAAGCATTCCCTACCTCTTCATCTTTCAGCATTTTCCGTACTTTATTTTTCATCGCATTGGGCGATATTCCGTGCAATGCACAATATGATTTATCCACTTCAAACTTTCTTTTCTTCCGCCTACTTTGTAGCCGTATATCCTCCAAAGGCTTTTTTACTACATTCCTTGCAATGTTTGCCAACACCTTGTTAGATAGAACTCTGTCAGAATTGTCATAGTAGTATGTCCGCTCGCAAATCAGGTTATACAACAGATGCTCAAATGTAATACTCGGCAAAATCTTCTTCATTATCAAACCTGCAATATACAGTTTCTTCCTGCGATTATCGCCGTCACGCAATTTCTTTACAACTGAAAATTTTGTTTCATCTCCGTTGTTTTTAATGAAAGAATCAATGTAGGTTTGGCGGTAAATTTCCTGATAATCTGACGGAATTAGGGCATATCCATCTTGATAATGCAGTTCTGTATGCGTAAAATATCTGTACTTTGTTCTATACTTATCTATCAAATCATAAGGAGAAAGTGAATTGACATCACTTATAAAGCCTCTGTCTGCTATGACTAAATCTTCTACTTCAATTACCGCATCATTATCTTTCTTTGCTGACTTTAATAGTTTTCCATTTGAGATTGATAATGAGGAAGAAGAAAGAGCATTATTATTCAGAAACGGAAAGTCAGAATGCGAAAAAACATTATCTGTAACATACAACTCACATTCGGCTTTCGCATTACCACTAAATTGTTGGCTTGGTGTCCGTCCGCAATTATCCTTTATTTCAATACCCTGAATATCTTTCCTTATGCTTTCAGCTATGCCATCATAAAGAGAATGATATGTTTCTACCGTATATATCGGGAGGCTGAACAAATAGCACAAACGGAATCTGTATTTATAGTTTGACTTCTCCGTATGATTGTTTGGAGTTGTGTAATACAAAGTTGGTTTCTTAACCAAACAATCCACAAAATCATTCATCTCAATGTCGCTGTCATCAATGTCAACAAACACCATATCAGCGGAAAGAAACTTTGCATCTTTCTTCTCTGACAATCCAAATAATATCCCATTCGTCTTGAAACTATGGCAAAAGCAATATCCTTCCCTTATCAATTTGGCAAACTCCTCAACAGTGATACTTTGCCGCTGATATTCCACCGAATCCCACTTTATCAAGTTCTTATCCGAATAAGACTGTGTGGAAACGCTAATTTCAAATTTCTTACTGTCCTGAAAATACATACTTGCGCTTTTACTGTCAATTATAATGGAGGGATAGTATTAGCCACCCCTCCCTTAACCTCATTTTTCATCAAAAGGTTTGTTCGGTCTCTGTTTCCAATACTGCTTCAACCCGTTTGAAATGTGCTCTTTGTGAGACTCACTCTTGGAGCGTCCTCTCATACTTTGGCTGATTTTCTGCTTTACAACATCATCTAACTCTCTGTACTGTCTTTTGCCCATATCTTCATTTTTACTTTTTTATTATATACTATAAATATAGCCAATGGTGAGAAGTTTATCAAGTATTATAAGTTATAATTACAATTTTTCAATAAATTATTTTTGATACACTGCTAACCGAAGTGATGCCTACCCCTCTTAGCCTTGAAAAACATAATAAGTGCGTGGATACGTATGCAATTATCTGTAAATCAACAAATAAAATCATAACAGCATCTCATTATAGCACTTATAAATCTTTCCCAAATAGAGGGGTAAGCCAACCCTATGCGGCCAAACCAACTTTCTTTAACTCTCGGATGTAATCAAGCAATTTTTCATACATCTGCCTATGTTGTTCTATCTGACTGCCTTTAAGCATATCTATTGATATATAAGTATTGTACTTTGTTACCGAAGGACTTAACTTTTCGCCTAGCAGCACACCATCCGTAGATACACCCATCACGTTATTGCTCCCATCTTCGTATTGAGACCCCATGTAAACTAACATATTTCTTTTTAAAAAGTCAAGTATAAAACTCTCGGAATAATCAACATCCCCTTGTGCAAACCTCTCATTATACCGTTCAACAAAATGTTTTTGGAAAAATATCACAGAGCTACCATCATCGGTAATCCATGCAACGTAAGGATATCCTTTGCGATAAAACATTAACATAACGGCAAATGCCATTCCGAATTTCTTATAATCACTCTTTCCGTGACAGAAGGGTAGAATTATAAACTTATTCAGACGTTTTGTAGTTATGTTAAATGGCTTGAAATATATTGTTTTACCACACTTTCCAAACTTCAGAACATATCGCCGATATTTATTATCGCCTAATTTTCGCTCCATCCTCGCAATAACTTCATTCTTAAAATCTCCTAACAACTCTGCTGCTACTTCCAAAAGACTCATTTTATCTACTATCATATCAAAAGTATTTTACTGTTAAACAACTATGATTTCTCGGTTTTCCTATACGCCGAAAGGTTTGACTTTAAGACACAGTGATGGCCGTACTACATACTCTCGTATGCAGACAAAGGCAATTAAATCACTAAAATTAAGTTTGTTAGATTGGATTAACTTGCCGTAGCAAAGGCAGGATAGTAATGCTTCGACAAGAACTGCTGAACATCATCGTAGGTATACCAAAACTTATCGCCGACCTGATGAAAAGACAACAAACCATCGTCACGATACTTTTTAAGTAGTTTGTCTTGAATGCCCAATACCTCTTTGATGGTTTTGTTCGTGTAAATCACAGTGGAAGATTGACACAACGACCTCATGCCCCTTACTTCGTCAGCAAGAGCATAAACACACTCGACAAGTTTGTTAAACTTGTCCACCTCAACGGTAACAGTCTGATTTTGGGGATTGCCGTAACTACGGCGCATGGAGAAAATCTTTTCCATAAACTATTTTATTTTTATAAGTTATGGACATTAGACCACCGTTTAAATAGTAACACGGTTGGCGGGTGACTTCTAAGAAGTTCCTCTCGGTAGCACACTTCACTACCACAATCTGCATGTCCTTCAAGATTGCGAGTGCAAAGGTAGTAAAAGATTGGCAGAAATGCAAATTTTTAAAGTTAAATAGTGTTTTATGTTTGGTGGTTTCAGAAATTTGTATAGACAAATCCGCATATACACCTAAATATAAACAACAAAGGGAGGCTGCGTTTTAGCCTCCCTTACTTTGATTACCTTATCCTACAACACATTAAAGTTCAATTTGTCTTGCACTTCCTGCTCCAAAGTCTTAGACATAAACTTTGCGTACACCTTTTCTGTCACCATAACACTGCTATGCCCCATCAATCGGCTAATCTTATGCACATCCACACCCCTATTTAAGGCCCAAACGGCGAATGTATGCCTTGCAACGTGCATTGTGAGATTGAAAGGCAAGCCTATTTTGTCACCTAATGTTTTGAGCGAAGTAAGGATTGCCCTGTTCTTGTTCAACCTCTGCCGTTTTCGTTCTTCCTTGTTCCGTAAATCAAAATCGTCGGAAAGCAAGCCAAAGACAAACCTTTCACTTACGCCCTTTCCTTTCCACTTCTCCAATATCTTAATCGCATTGTCATTGAGAAAGATGGTATGAGGCACATCCCCTTTATAGAGTATTTTCTTCAGTTCCCTTTTCTCAAAGTCAATGTTGCGCCATTCAAGCGTAATAATGTCAGAAATACGCAAGCCGCAAGCATTGAAAGAGAACAAGAACATATCCATATAATCTTTCGTTCTCGGATATTTCACATTATTATATAAAGAGACAAATGCCGCCATCTGTTCCTCTGTCAGATAATGCACTTCCTCATCTTCTTCATCTCCCAACTCTTTCTTTGTCGGCAAATACAGTTGGGCGATTGCTCCTGCAACCGAAGCATCCAACAGTTTATCAAGTACGGCACGCCTTGCGGCTTTGATGATAGGTGTTATCGTTTTGTTGATTGTGGCATTGATGTTTCCTTGCCGCTGCCGCCAAAAGATGTATTCCTTAATCAAGTCAACCGTAACTTCGCTTACATAGATGGAATCCTCCTTTTGATAATCCATCAGAAATTGTCTGAACTTATGTAACGAACAATAAGCATTGTCACGAACAGACACGCCAACTTTGCCCAACTTATACTCCTGCTCTATTGTTTCTATGGCATAGTTCACAAAGTCAGTCTTTGCCGATTTGCCGTTTGGCCGCCCCTGTACAATCGCCCGAAGATTGTCTATCGTGAGCCTACTGTTCTTCTGCGTGAACTCATAGATTTGTTCGTCTATGCTGCGCCGCTTCTGCTCTAACTGATTATTCAGCCTTGCACTTTGAGGATGTTTCCTGCTTACAGCCTTGTTTGCCTCATCCCAATAAGCCTCCTCAATCCAAACGCCCGTTTCCGTCCGTGCATGTTTCGTGCCCATCACGTACTCAAGATAGATAGGCAACTTTCCGTTAGCATCGGGCTTCCTGTCCTTACGCAAATAAAACTTGCCCGTCAGTTTGCTTGCTTTTACTCTTCCCATAATTTACTATCCACTTTTTAGGAATATGCGATGCAAAGATAACGATTTTGGGGACAGTTATTACGCCTTAAAAGGCGATAAAACGAAAAAGTGGGGATTTTTGTTGTCCCCACTCCCGTTGATTTTCAGTCTGTTGCTCAATACGTTACGCCGATTTTCGGCTTAATACTCGTCCTCGTTGAAGAGGAAATCTTCTTTTGTCGGATAATCAGGCCATATATCCTCAATGCTCTCATACACGTCACCTTCATCCTCTATCTCCTGCAAGTTTTCAAGCACTTCGAGCGGTGCGCCGGAGCGCATGGCATAGTCTATGAGTTCATCTTTGGTTGCGGGCCAAGGTGCATCTTCAAGTTTAGAAGCCAATTCAAGTGTCCAATACATAATCTTTCTTTTTATATTAGGTTTTTTATGTACGCGCAAAAATAATAAAATTTATGCTATATGCAAGAAATCGTGAGAGTTTTTTCTGCTGTATTACTAATAAAATTTAAATTTCTTGCTAAAACAAACAGATAGTCTGATAGTCTGTTCATGAAAGCAAGTGATGTGTAATCATTTGTATTTCGCTCCGTCATCGACAGCATCCTGCGTTCCGCACGCCTGCACAATGCACGGCAGACATGGCATGTGGCTGCCGCAGGGGCTCCCCCTGGAATGACGAACGAATGTAATGGAGGCAGCGAACTTTGCAGTCGGTCTATCTCATTCTCAAGACCGGCTACATCAGAAGCGGAAACAGTTGATTGTGAGAAACCGGCAAACTCGTTCCCTATCCGAAACAGCAGACATTGTATCTCGGAGATGAAGTCTTTGTCACGACCGTCCTCCATCACGGATGTAAGCAGACCGAGATATGAGTTGAGCTCATCCATAGTGCCATATAACTCAATACGCCAGTCAGTCTTGTATGTACGCTTGCCGTCTGGCAGCGATGTGGTGCCGTCGTCTCCGGTACGTGTGTATATCTTCATTGTCTTATATTAAAAGTTCACAATATAATTCTGTTTTATCCTTTTGTCGAAGAACAATATACCGCAGTAATACAGATCGAATGTAACCCCTGTACGGCTGTCATTCATCATACTTTTCCATATCTCCCGCGCGGCATGGCTGCTTTTTATGCCCTCGAGAATCATTATGGAGTCATCAGGTATGTTGTCTATAAAACAAGGAGAGAACTCTCCGTGCACGTCTTTCAGATTAATGCGGAAAAGCAATGGCGACGGAATGCCGTCATATGGCTTATTTCTTTCAACCGCATAAGTGTCACGATAGTCAATCACCCTTGTCTTGCGGCATCCTGCATTTACGTATGCCACAAGTGCAGCGTCACTTCTACCGATATTGATGAATGTCATCGGCTGCTGATAATTGGCGATTCTAAAATACAGTCTGCATAACTTCTCGTCTGTAGAACCGATATTGGGAAACTTCTCTCTAAGGTCTGCATATGCGTAATATGGATAGTGCTCGTTTACCACATATCGTATGAAACGATAGGCGGACGGTGACTGTACTCCAAAGCCACGACAATGGGTGATGCGGCTCAACCACGTCACTATCTCACGAAAACCATAACCATTCCAGACCACGTGCACGGATATATTTTGTTATTACGTTTAAATGTGTAAGCTTACTCCTATTTAGCGGTACGGAGACAATATCGGAATGCTGTCTATAGGCCACCGAGTGCATCTTATCTTATGCAAAGATAATGAAAGGTGAGTGCAACAGCAAGATGGGAAAACAGAGTTTTACCGTACTTGATACTGCCGAACCGCATCTTATCTTATGCAAAGATAATGCAAATGAGCGGAAAGAGAGCTTGCTCTTTGTTTCCCGAGTGCAGCTTATCTTATGCAAAGATACAATTAAATCGCATAAAATAATTAACAGCTTTCACAGTTTATTTAAACCACAATCAGTCATCAGAAGGTTTTAGCGTGTCATGATGCCTTATGTCAGGTGCTTAAACGCTCTTCAATGATTAAAAAAACATGTCTCATTGTTGTAATCCTTGACATAGCCAACATGTGGTATAATGTGAGTAAATTAAACCTCCAGTCATACAAATCACGCATAAAGTATGATGATTCGGAGTAAAACCAAAAATTGAATGCCGTATGTTTTGCGTTAAGACATATAATGCTTATATTTGCGATAACTGAAAATCTGAATCGTTATGAAGAAAATGTTATTTCATATCCCTGCGGCTTTGTGCCTTGCAATAGTGTTCGCGCTTGCGGCGTGCGAGCAGCCTGTGACTGGTGATGTAGATGACACGAAGGGTGAAGAACAGCTGTCGGAAGGCGACATTAACGTGAAATTCAATGTTTGCAACTTGGAGATGATGCCCTTTGACGACGCCGTTTATGCAGCCCGCAGGGTTACTGACATCCGTAAGGCTTGCACTCGTATTGAGCTTGCCGTGTTCAAGGGAGACCGCCGTGTGGCAATTGTGAGGCAGGATAAGGGTGATAAAGTTTTCGGACAAGTATCCCTGTCACTCGACGAAGGAGAATATACTGTAGTCGTGATAGCCCATAACGGTGAGGGAGCCGCAACGCTTACATCACCGAATGAGATAAAGTTCAAGGACAACAAGGTCACTGATACGTTTTACTATTGCGGTGACATAACGGTTGACAGTGATTCATCCTACGACCTTACTCTCAAGCGTGCCGTTGCCATGGTGAGGTTTGTTGCGGAGGACAAGGTGCCGGCAGGAGTCAGCAGTATGAGGTTCTATTATACGGGCGGAAGCAGTACCTTCGACGCTGTGAACGGTTGCGGATGCGTGAACTCCCGTCAGACGGAAATACGCAATGTGCCCGCCGCAGCCCATACGGCTTCATCGCATTACGACATATACACTTTCCCGCACAGCGACGACCGCCCGCTCAATATCACGGTGACTGCACTCAACGCCTCGGGCGGTATTGTGGATGAGCGTAAGTTTGAGGACGTGAAAGTAGAGCGTAACCAGATTACACGTTATTCAGGCATATTCTTCGGAGAGTCACCGGGTGCTGGACGGTGCATATCCATTACCGTTGACAATGAATGGACGCAGGTTGACTATTCTTATTGAGTCTTCATGCCTGTCTGTCTCACCATTGGCGGTCGTCCGGACCGCCAATCCGCGTTTTCGTCTGATTGTCCGCTCTTCATCCATATTCCAAAAGGCTGCTGTCATAATGAATCCGTATTTTGTCCGATATCGTCGACTGAATAGAGTAAAAAGTCTAAGTGCAATATGTCATAAAGCCTTGTGCAATACTGATAAAGCATGACTGTTCGGAATAAAGGTGTCTTGTTCTTTATGCATTCGAAGGTAAATGTTGCTGCGATAATTTAAAATGGAAAAGAACATTAAAGCCGGTTTGGAGCATGATATAATATAAGCTGTAATATACACCTTATTTAATAAGGGCAGATTCTCATGCTTCATCCGTATTACGTGCTGATGTCTGACGGTTTTAACCCGAATTGTCATCATACTTCTGTTCTTATTTCGTGCAGCTGTCAGTCATCTTTTGTATAATACCAACACACATAATCTGGAAAAGCGGCAGGCTGACTTACGGCAGTAGCGAGGTGGAGGGACAAAGCTCCTATAACCGGATAACAAAGAAGTTTTGGCTGTCTGACGGCAGATTCTGGTTTAATCATAATGCTTCAGATTTAATTCATGTATATCACGACGGCAGATATGCATAAAAATGGAGTGCGTCCCAAGCTTTCCATTCACTTTTGGGACGCACTCCTTTTCAGACATCCGGTGTTACGGATATTGTCAAATTATCTTACAAGAATCTTCTTTGTGGCAGAGCCGATCTTAACTACGTAAACGCCTTCGCGCACGCTGACAGCATATCTTCCGGATACTTCACCCTTGTATATCTGCTTGCCGCCAGGTGTGTAAATCTCTGCCGTCGTGGGCGAGTCTGTAGTGAATACAAGCTCATGGTCACCGCTCTCGACAGTTACTGTAGCGTCGGAGACTCCGTCTATTGAGGTTGAGATGGTGAACTGTACAAGTACGTCGGTAGCCTTGGTGACAGTGAACTTGTTGTCTACGATAAGCTTGCCGTTGGCTTTTGCCGCAGCTGCCTTGTATCCTTCAGCCGGTATTGCCTCCAGCCTTATCACACTGTTCTTCATCACCTTGTCGCCGCTCTTCACCTCGCTGTTGTCCTCATTGTAGAGCTTCACTTCACCGTTGCTTGTCGGTATTATTGTGACGTAGGCAAGGTCGCAGCCTGTGCCGTCGCCTTCAACGTCCAGCTTCCATCCCTTTGCTCTTGCAATGTCGCTTTCGGCATGGGATGCGTCGTTATCGTTGGCGCTTCCTGACTCGTTAACCCACAGTGTGTTGGTTGTGCCATATCCTGAGCTTTGCACCTCTTTCCATTCGTTGAGCGAATAATAGAAGTCGTTCAGCGTACATGCGTCCCAACCGTTGTTTCCTACATATACCAGTGAGAGCTCCGTCTGGTTGCTGAGGTCAAGTCCGGTGAGGTTGTTGCTTTGTACAAGCAGTGTCCTCAGTTTCGTGTTGTTGCTCAGTTCCAGCTCTGTCAGCTTGTTGCCATAGGCAGACAACTCTTCCAGCTCGCTGTTGTTGCTAAGGTCAAGTGACGTGAGACTGTTGCCGCTCACGTTGAGCGTCTTCAGTCTTGGCATACCTGTCACATCCACTGTGTTAAAGTAGTTGCCTTGCAGTATGAGCTTCTCCACCTTGTCGCATGCCCCGAGGTTCATCTCTGAGAGAGCATTGTTCTTCAGGTCTATGTTCACAAGGTCTTTCTGGTTCGACAGATTGAGGTCCTCAATGTAGTTCCCGTATGCTATGAGGTCGGTCAGCTTCGGATTGTTGGTCACGTCCAGACTCTCGAGTTCCGAGTATGCGCAGTCAAGGAACTCAAGGTCGGGCTGGTTGCTCACGTCAAGAGTACTGATTGCATTCATGTATGTCTTCAATGTGCGCAGTTTTCCGTTGTCGCTGATGTCTATGGCTGTTATCATGTTGTCAACACCGAATCCCGAATAGCTTGAGAAGTCGGCGTAGGTCACGTTACCCTTTACAATGACCTTTGTGCCTGTCGTGCCGTTGTCGTTTACCACTGCTTTTACAGTTTTGCCTATGACGTAAGGTTGGGGTTCTCCGTCTCCCCAGTCAACGGTTATCTCCGTTCCGTCCTCGTCGGCGGCAAGGAAATACTGCTGCACCGCACCGCTCGGCACCGTCAGTGTGATGGTCGGCTCGGTAGCTTTTACGAATACTGGTTTCACCGTTGCGGCGGCTGACACTACGAATATGGTGTCTTCCACCAGTTGTCCGTTTACCTCCATGCCTGCGAGTTTGAAGCCTTCTGCGGGCACCTGTTTCACCGAGATGGGGTAGCCGGGTTTCACCTTCTCGCCAACGGCTGTCCATGTATTCAGGTCCTCGCCCATCTGAGTAAGCTCTACCGAGCCTTCTGCGGCTTGTTCCACGGTGAGTGCCACCGGCTCCATCGGTGCGCTGCCGTCACCCTGTACGTCTGTTCTGTATTGGTATTCCTCGCCTGTTATAAGCTCTGTGTCTGAAGTCTCCACTCCCGGAATGCCGTCAATGTATACGTTTGTCCAGCGCGATTCGCTCATGTGCGGAGGCATGGCGGCAAACGTGAAGTTCAAGGTCTGCGGTGTCATCCGATTGTTGTAGCGCAGGTCGAGTCTTTTCAGACCGTTGTAACCTATCTGGTCGTGCATGTCAAGAAACTCGATGGCTGTGTTTTTCGCGCTGACGTTAGCCAGATACAGCTTGCCTGTGAGGTCGAGACGTGCTATCTCCGTGCTGTCTATGGTTATGTTGCGCAGCAGCCCGAGCTTGCTTACGTCAAGCTTCTTTATTGCAGTGTTGCTTACATTCAGCTCTTGTATGTTCGTGTTGTTGTCTATGGCGAGTTTTGTCATCGGGGTATGGTCCACGCTGAGAGAGCGGAGCTTCTTGTTGTTCACAAGATTCAGCTCGGATATTTTTGTGTTCGATATTCTCAGCAAGTCCAGTTCCGGACATCCTGTTACGTCAATCTCGGATATCTCTATGTTGCCGCTGATTTCAAGACTGTTGAGTTTTGGATAGAAGTCACCGATGGTAAGGTCCATCAGCGAACCGTTCTGTATGCTCAGATAGTTCAGCTCGGGCATGCTCTTTTCGTAGAAGTGCACTATGTCGCAGTCGTCCATGTGGACAGACACCAGAGAGTTGTTGTCCGCGAAGACAACCGTAGACAGTTCCGGATTGCGGTTTATCGTGAAGCTCTCCAGTTTTTCCATAGCCATCAGGTTGAGCATGACAATGTTGTTGTCGCTAAGGTCAAGCGATTTCAGATTGTCAAGACCTGTGAGGTCGGTGCCCTCATAGGTAAGCAGGTTCTTCTGGGCGTTGAGTCTTGTCAGTGTCTGCTCCCCATAGAACGCTATCGAGGTTATCTGCTGCTCAGGCACGTCGAGCGCGTTTATAGCCCCGTATATGCGTACCGTGTCACCGAGAAGCTTGCCCTCGACGTCCGAGTTTGTTCCCCACCACGTCTTGGTGCCTTTCTTTACCTTTTTGCCGTCGCCGAAATCCACTATTATGGAGTCACCCTCCGTCGGTTCGACACTGAATGTGAACGTTGAGCCATAATCAAGGCTCGTGCCTATCTTCACCATCTTCTCTTGTGCGGAGAGGCAAAGAGATATGATGGCAAAGCCAAACATAAGTAACAATCTTTTCATACAAAAAATCTTAATTTTATGGTTTGTAAAAGAAAAATGTGTGATAAATTTATAATAAACCGTTCAATGTGTAATTTAATTAACATTTATTTAACCATAAATTAACATTCGGATGTTTGGTATGGGAACACCATTGGATGCTTTGCGAACACTCCCTCGGATTGATGTATTTTTACCGTCATATTTCAGGTTTTATATCCATACTGTTTCCCAACGATACTATCACAGTCTGATAATCAAAAATCATGATTCTCCTATACATATTTTATATGGCAAATTTCCATCATCCCGCTGCTGCTTTCCCTTCGCTCTTTAACCCCGAATAGGTCATTATACTTCCGTTATTGTTTCGTACTGCTGTCAGCCGGATTGTCTTAAGCTTTATCGAAGATGTATCGGGCTACACCGTGAAAAAGCTGAAGGCGAGATGACTGCGGCAGTGCGGAAGAAAGATGAAGAGCTGACAACAAACCTTAAATGTATAGCAGGCATTCTAATGACATATTGGACTTACAGTGTGCGGGGGCAGTGTAGTGAAAGGACTTGAATGCAATATGGCGGCAGGAAGGCATGTGATGGGGAAGAGAAGGGGATTCTGAGAATGTCGGTGATGTTGCTCTCTGGTGTCATTCCGGGGCGGTCGGCATCGGATGTTGAGGCTAAGTGTGAAGTAAAAAATATTGACATATTTATTTTGAAAAACAGAAATGCGGCGGGCGCGCGGATGTGTTCATGGATGTGTTTTTCCTTTCTGTGTCATGTCGTGCGCATGATTGTGTGGCGTAATATTTGTCCCAATTTCGTTGTTATTGTTCTTTTCCGGTGTATGTTCATGTTGTCCGGTGGTCAGCAGAGGCGATTCTATGTTACCGGAAAGCCTGTTTTGTCTTACCAAATGTGCTTTTCAGTGTGCTCATAAAGCCTTTTCCGTGCGGTGAAAAAGGGTTTCTTTTTATGCTATTCTTGTAATGTGCTGGCAATCTGGAGGTTATGATGATGCGCTGAAAACTGCGTATATGGCGGCAGATTGCCTGCCGTTTGTCTCTGCGCTGTTCTCAGCGGGTTTACGGTGTACGGAAATTCGCTGTTTCTCCACTATGTGGAGGGATGTGCATATGGTTTTAAATACAAAAGGATTGTTTGTACTCTGACAATAAATTCAGATATATCAGTCTGCCTCACCTCCCTTTTCCGCACCTCTGCCGTAATCCTTTCTCAGGCTTTTTCAGGTGTATCCTATAACATTCCCTATCATTATGGAATGCGGTCTGTATTAAACCCGAATCGGTCATTAGGACGTATGTATTTGGATAAATCTTTATTTCACATACTCTCCGGGTTGTTGCCGCGTTCAAGTCGCCGGTATGCTACCCGTCCCACCGCACAGCATCGCGCTGCATATACGGTGAAGACGGAAGCCATACCGTGCGCTTCCAACTCATGAAAAAACCATAGCCTCCCTGTCGGTCAGGTTTTTCATCATTTGTTCTGAGTGTCCCATTTGTGGGTCTCGGTGCATTCCAGATAGAGAATCTTGTCTCCAGCCTGCATCCTGAACTTGCCTTTCTCGAGTATCCATTTGCCGTCCGCACCCACAAAGGCGAGGTCGCTGCCTTTCAGGTTGAACGACACGGTGCGCTTCTCGCCCGGCTTCAGCTCTATCTTTCTGAACGCTCTGAGACGGCGGTTCTCCGGAGTGAGCGACGCAACCATGTCGCGGCTGAAGAGCATCACCGTCTCCTTGCCTGTCATTGTTCCGGTGTTGGTCACGTCGACAGACAGAGTTATGTCGTCACCGGCTGTGAATGTGTCGGCTGAAGTCCTGAAGTTGTCGTAGCCGAACGTGGTGTAGCTCAGTCCGTAACCGAAGGGCCACTGCACCGATATTACCGCGTCGTAGTCGTAGGCACCGTCCATCTTGTCCATCTCCTCGCTCACGCGATAGTCGTATGTGGTGAGAGCCGCCGGATCCTTCGGGTATGTATAGGGCATTTTCGCGCTCGGGTTGGTTTTCCCCGAGAGTATTCCGGCAAGCGCGTCCGCACCGTAGTTGCCGGGCAGCAGAATGTTGACGACAGCCTCCGCAAGCGGTTCGATGTCGCTGATTATGCGCGGCCGCCCCTCGTTGAGGATGAGCACGACGGGCTTTCCTGTCCGGGCGAGAGCCTTCACGAGGTCGCGCTGGTTGGCGGAGAGCCTGAGGTCGGAAAGGTTTCCGGGAGTCTCGCAATAAGAGTTCTCGCCTATGCACGCTATTATTACGTCGGCTCCGGCAGCCGCCTCCACGGCTTTCTCTATCTCGGGAGGATTCTCCTCGTAGTAGTTGCCTTCCGGTACATAGGTCACTCCTTGCTCGAGCGTCACGTTGTCCTTGCCGAACTCGTCGCGCAGAGCCTCATAGATGGTGTTGTGGTCGGCTGCGTAGCGGTCGGCAATGTGTCCCTGCCATGAGTAGCTCCATCCTCCGTTGAGGCATCGCATGGAGTTGGCGTTTGGTCCGGTGACAAGCAGTCTTGTGCCTTTCTTCAGCGGCAGGATGCCGTTTCTGTTCTTCAGCAGCACCTCAGACTCGCCTGCGGCTTTCACTGCCAGTGCCTTGTGAGCCTCCGACGCGAACTCCGGGAAATCCTTCATGTGCGTCACGGGAGTGTCGAACAGCCCAAGCCTGTACTTCAGACGGAGCACGCGGCGCACGGCATCATCGATGCGGCTCATCGGCACACGGTGTTCCTCGACCAGCTCTTTGAGCAGAGTGCAGAAGTCGAGGTCGTAAGGTTCCATCGCCATGTCTATTCCGGCGTTTATGGCAATCTCTATAGCCTCTTTCTTGTCTGCGGCAACATGCTCGCGTGTATAGAGGTTGTTGATGTCAGCCCAGTCTGTGACGAGCATGCCGTCCCAGCCGAGTCCTTCCTTGAGCCAGCCTGTCAGAAGCTCCTTGTCGGCATGCATCGGCACACCGTTCACGCTTCCGCTGTTCACCATTATTGTAAGCGCGCCTGCCTCGACGCAGGCTTTGAACGGAGCGAAACATTTTTCTCTCAGTTCGGATACGGGGATGTAAGCCGGCGTGCGGTCCTTTCCGGTCCTCGCCTGACTGTATCCCATGTAGTGCTTCACGGATGTGGCAATCCTGTCGGAAGGTATGTGGTTGGGGTCGTCGCCCTGAAAACCGCGTACCGCCGCGCTTCCCATTATGGCGTTGACGAGGCAGTCCTCACCGTAGTTCTCCCATACTCGCGGCCACCGGGGGTCTCTCGCCATGTCGACGGTGGGCGAATATGTCCACGGACAGTTGGCAGCCCTGGTCTCGTAGGCGGTCACTCTGGCGGCGTCGTATGCCAGCTGCGGATTGAACGAAGCCCCGATGTTGATGTTCTGCGGAAACAGCGTCCCGCCGAGCGTGTAGGTCGTTCCGTGGTTCTGGTCGAGTCCGTAGATGCACGGAATGCCGATTTCCTTCATCGACATTTCCTGTATCAAGCCTATTATCTCCTGCCACTTCTCAGGCGTCTGGGCTATAGGTCCGGGCGCGTTGAGCACCGAGCCCACCTTGAATTTGGCTATGGCGTTGTGGAGCTTGTCCCTGTCGAGCCTGAACTCGCCGTCTTTCCATTCGCCGAGAACGTCGATGGAGAGCTCTGTCATCTGACCTATCTTCTCCTCGAGAGTCATTCTGCCCAGAGTATTCTCAATCTTCCTCTCTATTTCTTTGTCCTGACGTATTGCCGGAGACACAGCCTGCGAGGCGCAGGCTATGCCGATGGTTGCCGTCAGAGTCATATTTCTTAATGAAATCATAATACTTTCCGTTTATTTTAAAACCACTGAATCGATGTATATACCGTGTCCGGTGACGATGAATCCGTCTTGCTCAATTATCATGCCGAGCACATCCCGGGTGAGTGTGAATTCGTATACTCCGGCTCCGTCCACGTCAGCCTTGTCGGCTCCGGGCAGTGCTGTCCACCATGCGGTGGTGGGTTGCAGCTGATGGTAGGTGTCTTCCGGATTTGTGGAATAGTGTATAGCCATGACCGTACCAGCCTTCACCGTGGCGAACACGTCCTTGTCTATGAGATTGAACGTCTTGTTTGGGTCACCGTCAGCGAGCCCCCACGACACGTAGTGATGCCCTGACCATAACACCATCTCGGTAGTTACGGATAGCGGCATCTGCTCAACAACCGACTTGCCTTGACAGAACCTCACCTTGCCTCCGTCTTTCGTGGTTCCTGTAAGAGTGTATTCGCCTTCGGCAAGTGTGGGGAAAATCATCCTTATCGTGTCTGATGTCTGATGGGTGAATTGCCTTATCTCCGCATCGCCTACTTTCAACGACGCTATCTTGTCGAGATTTATTCCGGTCAGAGTCCACTCCGCGTCTGCCCTCGCGCGTCCGGCTCCCGATGTGACGAGGGCTGTTTTGCTCACCGTGACAGTGTTTGCGCCGAACTCTTCTCCGTCCGTGTCTGTAAGGAAAACCCTGTGCACGCCGTCCTCAACGTCTGTCGGCACGGTGTATGTGAGGTGTGGAGTGCCGCCTTCTGTCGAATAGGCGGTAGGGGAGGGAATGCCGTTGCCGATTCTTACGCTTCTCACCTGTTCGAGATTGTCGCCGTAGAGCACAGCCACTGTGCCCGGAGCTACAAAGCGTTCGTAGCCCTTCTCGGCTGACCAAGGGTCTCCGTCGAGTGGGTTTACCCTTATGAGTCCCTCGCGTGAGGTGGATTTCCCCTTCACCGTTGTCGCAACCACTTTCATCGTGTAAAGCCCAGCTGGCAGCCCGATGTCTATGCTGTCGCCTTCGGCAGCCTTGTCGCCGTCTATATACCATACCACGTCGGTGTAGTCGGCTGGTGTCACGGTGAGCGTCATCTTGAAGTTGGCGTCGCGGCTGATGGCGGCGATGACGGGCAGTTCCCCGTTCTGTCTGTCGGGGAACATGGGTGAAAGGATGTGCGGATCGTCATCCGGTCCTACCGTAGAGAACGGCTCGTCGTCGCTACAGGAAAGGCATATCATGCACAAAGGCAGCATTGCCGTTAATAGTCTCAGTATTGATTTCATAGTTGTTTCTTGTTTTATTATTATGAATTATTCAACGTCCCACCATACATGGGTGTTCCAGCTGTCCTTGCCGCCCATGCGTTTGAGAGCCTCGTCATATCCGGGTTTGTTGTAGGATGATTCGAGAGTAGGGTAGCAAAGCCTTACGGGTATGTCCTTTCCGCCTGTGAGATATTGTCCGAAACCGTACTCGGCGGGCGATTTGAGACGCGGATAGCCGGAACGGCGCACGTTTGCCCAGCATTCGGCAGGGTTGGTGAAGTGCAGTATCCATGCCTGTGTGTTTATCGCGGCTTTAGCCTGTTGCTCGGTGTGGCCTATGCCGTTGCCGGCTATGTATGCGTTGAAGTCGTTGTCGGATATTCTGTCGTAGCCGTAGTTGTCGGCAAGGAAGTCCATTGCCGCGCGCACTCCTTTGCTGTAGAACCCTTCCACCGTACCTCCTGTATTCCATTTCTTCAGTGAAGCCTCAGCAAGAAGCAGGTTCACTTCAGCGCATGTCATCACCACGCCGGGGTTGTCGCCGCGGAGGAAGTTGTTTGCAAGCTTCGGCTCAGTCTCGCGTGCCATCGTGGTCTCTACAGACGGGTTGGTCTTTGCTATCTCTTTCATCATGTCGCTGTCATATCCTTGCGGCCACGGGTCGTAGGAGAAAGCTCCCGGCTGACAGGGGTTCATGGCTATGCCCTTACCGGTGATTTCGTCTGTAAGGTCTATCCGGTTGTCGGGGCTTGTCTGGCTCATGAGCCCGTCATAATAGAATCTGGCTATCATGAATGTGCGCGGGTCTTTCGTGTTGTACAGTTGGTTGAAGAACGTCGAACACAGATAGCTCGGGTTGTTGGCGGGGTCGTTGCCGAACAAGAGCTGCGACAAGGCGTTGCCTCTGTAGTCGGTGTAGGAGTCTTGTCCGAAGCTGAACGATATGTCCATGTATTTTATCAGTGCGTCGTCAGAGCCCGATGTGAGCACTCCGCCTTCAGAGGCGAGCGCGTCCTCAAATTCCTTCCGCGCCTTCTCGGGTGCTACGTCGGATATGCGCATGGCGTAGCGCAGTCTGAGAGAATTTGCGAGCTTTATCCATTTAGCCACGTCTCCGTTGTATATCACGTCTCCCGTTATTCTGTCGTTGGCGGCGTTCAGCGCGGATGCGGCATCTTTCAGCTCGGTGAAGAAATCGTTGTATATGTCTTCCTGCGTGTCGTATTTCGGGTTGTATATCTCTTTCAGATAGCCTTGCCCTGCCTCGCTGTATGGCGCGTCTCCGTAGATGTCCGTGATGACTGACATCATATAGACGCGGTAGATGCGCAGTATGGCGTTGATATTCTTTCTGTTCCCGTCCTCCGCGCTGCGATGGATGGCGTCTGTGAGGTTCTTTATGGCTTTCGGATAGAACGATGTCCATATCCTGCCCATCTCGTTGTTGTCCACCGTGTGGCGTCCTCCGTAGTTGGTGGTGTTCCAGCATCCCATGAGCTGTTGGGTGAAAGCATACAGGTAGTTGCGGTATATCTCCACCATACCGAGGTCGCCGTATGTCTGCAGTTCGGCTGTCGTGAGTTGCGCGTTGGGGTCTATGTTGTTGGCTTTCGACTTGTCTGTGTTAAGGTCTTCCATGTAGCTGTCGCTGCACGATGAGCTTATTCCTGCCAGCAATGCCGCAGACAATATAATAAAAGTCTTTATCTTTCTCATTGTTCCCATGTTGGTTAAAATTTGATATTAACGTTTATGCCGTAGCTCTTTCTTGAAGGCAGAGAGCCGTATTCGAGTCCCATTCCGGTGGTGTTGTTGTAGTTGGAGTCCGGATCGATGTTAGGAATGTTTTTCCAGACAATGAACGGGTTTCTCGCAACAAACGATACCGACATGTCCTGAAGCACTTTGCCCAGCCATTTCTTCGGCAACTGGTATGCAAGTACTATCTCGCGGCACTTCACGTAAGAGTTGTCGTAGATGAACATTGACGGTGCGTTGCGGCACACACTCATCCAGTAGTCCTCCGGATTGATGATGATGTCGTTCTTTCGATAGGTTCCGTCGCCGTTGTCTATCACTCCGGGAGCTACGAATCCTCCCGTCGGATTCCATTCGGACGAGCCCTTCGGTATGCCGGCTTCCTGACGCAGCTCTTCTGAGTGATACCATTCGTCGCGACCTTTAAGCGTTGCCGGACTCTTTCCTGACTCGTGCGCGGCACGTGCGGACATAGAGTACAGGTCGGCACCGACCTTGATGTCGAACAGTGCGGAGAGTGAAAGGTTCTTGTAGTGCAGTGAAGTGCTGATGCCGCCTGTCCAGTCCCATGAGGCGTTACCGAGCACATGGTTGCTCTTGTCATACTTTGGCAGACCTGTCTGAGGGTCTATAAGGATGTCTCCGTTTTTGTTTCTCACGAAGTCGGGACCTACAATCGAGCCGAAGTTCTCGCCCACCTTGGCTGCTATCTGTACGTCGAGCCATGAGGCTTTCTCAAGTTCGAACATGTCCATATTGTCTACAAGCTTCTTCACTTTGTTGCTGTTCTTGGAGAAGTTGAAGTTCAGGTCCCATGCGAAATCGCCTGTCTGGACCGGGCGGGTGTTAAGAGTTATCTCAATACCTTGGTTCTGTATCTCTCCGGCATTTATGAGACGGTAGGTGTAACCGGTAGCCCAGCTGCTCGCAACTCCCATAATCTGGTCCTTGCTTATCTGATTATAGTAGGTGAAGTCAAGCCCGATGCGGTTGTTGAGAAACTTCGTCTCAAAGCCTATCTCAAACGAGTTTGTCCTTGTGGGTTTCAGGTTCTTGTTAGGTATTGTCTCGTTGTTGATGTATCCGATGGTATAGCCCGGATACGTGAACTTTGATTTTGTGTATACCAGACCTAACTGATAAGGGTCGGTGTCACTTCCCACTTGTGCCCACGACATGCGTATCTTGCCGTACGGCAGGATGTTTTTCCTGTTGATGAGTTCGGAAAACACGAAGCTGCCTGAGACCGAAGGATACACGTATACGTTGTTGTTCAGCGGCAGTGTGGACGACTGGTCGCCGCGCAGGGTAGCGTCAAGGAACACGAGACTCCTCCATCCGAGATTCACAGAACCGAACAAGGAGTTTATCTGTTTGCGGTAGCTGTTGTGCTCGATGCTTGTCTCGTTGAAGCTCATTATGGCTATGACGTCGGGTATCTGCATGTCTTTAGCTGTGTTGAGTGTGGTTTTGTTGTCCACCTTATATATGTTTCCGCCGAATGTTCCGGTGAAGTCGAAGTCGCCCCAGCGGTTGTTGTATGTCGCGAGAAGCTCGAAGTTGTACATCTTGTTCTCGAACTTGCTGTCCTGAAGATAACCCGATTCGTATCCGGGAGTGGTCGGAGCCTTGAAGTCCTCGAACGAGAACCAGTTGAATTCTGCACCTGCCGTGCCCTTAATCTTCAGATGGGGATTGATGTTCCACGTAGCTGACGCATGCAGACGGAACAGGTCTTTGTCCGAATTATTGGAGTTTTTGTATACGTCCCAGTACGGGTTCACATTGTAGGGATCCATTCCGTTCCAGTTGGAATATTCTCCGTTCTTGTCCTGATAGGTGCGCAGCCACGCCTGATTGTATGTCGTCGCAAGTGTCATGAGGTTCTTTCCGATGTTCGACTTGCTGTCTCCCAGAGCCGGACGGTTCTTTACTCCTTCGTGCGTATAGTTGACAGAGAAGTCAAGATCCACCTTTCCCAACGTGGAGTTCGACCTCAGATTGAATATGTCGCGGCTCATGTTTGTGTTTGGAACGATGTCTTTGTTTCTCATGTCGGTGAATGTGAAGCGCAGTCCGGTGGTCTTGTTGCTTGACGAGACGGTGAGTGTGTTGTTGGCAGTCACACCTGTGCGGAAGAAGCCGGAGATGTTGTCGGGAATGATGAGGTAAGGACGCTTCACCCCGTCGAAATATTCCAGCATGTTGCTGCCGTCTGCCTTTGGACCCCAACTCTTGTTTGTGTTGGACACGGCGTCAATGCTGTATGTGCCGTTGCTGCCCATACCGTATGTCTGCTGCACGTCGTTCCATCTGGAGAGCTGCCTGTCTATGGTCAGCGTTCCGTTGTATTCTAAGGAGAACCGTTCGCCTTTGCCTGCCTTCTTTGTCGTGATGAGAATCACGCCGTGGCTTGCGCGGCTTCCGTATAGGGCAGATGCCGCCGGACCTTTCAGCACCGACATTGTCTCGATGTCGTCGGGGTTGATGCTTGATATGCCGTCTCCAAGGTCGTAGCCGCCTGATGTTCCGGCGCTGCCGAAGTTGGTGTTGTCCAGCGGCACGCCGTCAACGACATATAGCGGCTGGTTGTTTCCGGTCATCTCTGTGTTGCCTCTGAGCAGCACTCTTGTCGAGCCTGACGGTCCGCCTGCTGTCTGGCTCACCACGAGACCCGCCACACGGCCTGCCATCGAGTTGATGACGTTTGTCTCTTTAGCCTTCTCGAATGCTTTGCCGTTCACTTCGTCGAGTCCGTATCCCAGAGCCTTGCGGTCTCTCTTTATTCCCAACGCCGTGACAACCACCTCATTGAGCAGCTTCGAGTCTTCCTCAAGCACTATTGTCATCGGTTTTGCCGAGGCTGTCACCTCCACTGTCTTCATTCCGATGTAGCTCACAACGAGTGTGGCTCCGCTTCCTACGTTCAGTGTGAAATTGCCGTTGATGTCGGTTAAAGTACTGTTTGTCGTGCCTTTCTCAGATATGGAGGCACCTATGATAGGACCGGTATTGTCTTTTACGATACCCGTCACTTTGATTTGTTGTGAATTGATCTGCATCGGAGCAGAGCCTGTCGCGGCTGACGCCTGTGCCATTACAGGCATGCCGCCGGCAAGTGTTCCGCACAACATAATCCTTGAAAAGAAACTTACATTCATGCGTTTAAACTTTAATTATGTTCAGTCAGTTTTATCCAGTCTACATACATGGTTGCCTTTGTCCCCTTCTTCAGAGCCGTAATGCTGCCGCTGTCGGTTATTCCGGTGAACGTTCCTCCCACGGCAAGGTTGAACAGTATGAAGAAGTTATCGTGGAAATAAGGATTGTCTTTGATGTCGAACGAGCGGAAAGGCTTGCCGTCAATGGATATGGCGGCGCGCGTCTCGTCCCACGTAAGCGTGTAAGTGTGATAACCGCCGTCCTGGAGGCTGGAGCCGACACTGGCGGCATGGTATTGCTGTTCGTGCGATGCCGGGCTCTTGCCGAAGTGTATTGCCGTGTTCACACGTGATGAGGCTGTGCCGGTGGCAATCCCTTCCTTGTCGCCCATCTCCATTATGTCAATCTCTCCGCAAGCCGGCCATTCCTTCCCGTTGTCGCCCATCATCCAGAATGCGGGCCACAGTCCGTCTGCCGTCTTGGGCAGTCGTATGCTCGCGCTGAGCGTGCCGTATCTGAAGCTTTTCTTCCCCTTGGAGTTTATTCTTCCCGATACTATCTTGCCGTTCTTCCATTCTGCCGTCAGCATGAGCACGGACCTGCCGCCGTCCTTTCCCACCTTCACCTGCTCAGGGCTGTATGCCTGCAGTTCCTCGTTGGTCCATCCGGCTTCGTGGGTTTCCTTTGTCCATACAGAACTGTCGAACGTCTTGAAGTCGTCGAAGAACACCACGTCCTCTTCCGTTCCTGTGGCTGCGCCCTTACTGTCGGAGTCTTCCTGTCCGGAAGCGCATGCCGTAAATACCGCACATATAAATGTGAGAGTAAGACTTACTTTTCTGTTCATTGCTTGTTTGTTGTTAAGGTTATGATAAATTTATGACATTAAGTTTTCGGGTCTTCTGTCTCAATCCGCTGTCAAAAGTAGTAAGCCTTTCCTTATATGAGGGTTTGATGGCTGTTATTTATGGGTTTGATTCTTGTTATTTTTCATAATACGCTCGCTGTCAGTATAATAGAAAAGGTTTGAATGCCGTTTTTTCTGCATTCAAACCTTCATCTCAGCGTGTTCAGAAGTAAGTCTTAATCTGTTTCTTCCGCATATCGGCTTGGCTGTATGCCAAAATACTTCTTGAAGACGGTGCTGAAATATTTCACGTTTATGAATCCCGTAGCCTCTGACACATCCACTACCGAACCGCCGTTTTTAAGCAGTTCCGCAGCACGTTCAAGGCGTATGATGCGTATGAACTCCTGCGGAGCTCTTCCGGTGAGCGATTTCAGTCTGCTGTAGAACAGCGTGCGGCTCATCGCCATCTCCCTGCACAGCGCGTCGATGCTGAAATCAGTGTTGCTTATGTTGTCCAGCACGATGTCTGTGGCTTTCTCAACGAACATCCTGTCATTCTCAGACAGAGACATCACACTCGCCTCCCCGTCCTCAGTGGAAGCCGCTCCCTGACTGCGGTCTTTATCCATAGAGCCGGTGGCGTCGGTCTTTCTGACCGCATGACGGAGCAGACTGTCGCGCATGCGCCGCCTGTTTTCTATCATGCCTTTAATCTTCAGCTTCAGTATCTCGGTGCTGAAAGGTTTTGTGAGATAGTCGTCAGCACCCTTCCGCAGACCTTCCACCACTGCCTCGTGGGTTGTCTTTGCCGTCAGGAGTATTATCGGAATGCCGGAAGTCTCGGGCTTTTCCTTCACGATGTTGCAGAAGTCGTCGCCTTGCATGCCGGGCATTATGACGTCAGATATGATGAGGTCGGGGTAGGCGGTCTCCATGTATGCGAGTGCTTCGGCTGCGTTGGGCTTCTCCACCACCCTGTAGTCAGCCGAGAGAGTCTTGCACAGATAGTGCCGCAGGTCGTCATTGTCTTCCACGACAAGTATTGTCTCACCGTTGTCGCCGTATCCGTCGTATGCCGGAATGTCGGAGGGCAGCACCTCGTCCAGTATGTTGTCGAAGGACGACTGGCGCGAGCCAGGCACCGCCCGGGCGAATGTCCTGTCGAGCGTGACGGTGAATGTGGTCCCGACACCTTCTTTGGAAGAGAACCTTATCTTGCCGTTAAGGAAGCTGACGACGCGCTGCACCTGCAGCAGTCCGAACCCGAGACCGTGCTCCTGCGACTCGTACGCGTTTCTGGCGCGGTGTATGTCGGAGAAGATGTGCTTGTGCTCGTTCTGCGGTATTCCTATGCCGGTGTCCTCTATCCTCACGGTTGCCTTCTTGTTGTCGGCGGTCATGCTTATCCTTATGCTGCCTCCGTTGCCGGTGTATTTGCATGCGTTGGATATGAGGTTGTCGAATATGATCTCGAGCATGCGCTGTGTGGCTTTCACGCAGACCTCGTCCTCGGTCAGCGACAGCGACATGCTCAGTCCCTTCCTGTCGCATACCGCCTGGAAACATGCGGCTTCTTCCGTGAGCATCTCGCAGAGGTTGACCGGCACAAGCCTCGTTCTGTTAAGGTTTCTTCCTATCTTCTCAAATTCAAGCAGCTGCGATGTCAGGGAGTAGAGCTTCCTTATGTTGGTGTTTGCCAGCCCGAGCAGATACCTCGCCTTGTCCGGAAGGTCGGTCTCGTTGAGCAGGTCCTCCAGCGGTGCCATGACCAGAGTGATTGGCGTGCGTATGTCGTGTGATGTGTTGACGAAGAAGTTTATCTTGTCGTCATAGTGCCTCTTCTGCATCTGATACAGCTTGTAGCGTGTGGCAAAGTATCCTATCAGTACCAATATAATAATGTAGCACAGCCACGCCCACCACGACATCCACCATGGAGGGAGTATGGTCAGCCCCACGGTTTTCTCGTCTATCACCTTTCCCGTGCTCTTGCTCATGCTGCATACGCGGAACGTGTAGCTGCCCGGCGTCACGTTCTTGTATCGTGCCGACTGCGCCCTGCCGGCGTCGCTCCATCCCTTGTCGTAGCCCTCAAGTATGAAGCGGTAGACTATGTCGTTCTGGTAGCGCAGGTTTATCGATTCGAAATTGATGTCGAAACTGTTCTGGCTGTGTGTGAGCCTTATTTTTTCTGACGCGAGCATATTGAACACCGAGCTCATGAACTCGGGGTCGTTGCTGTAAGGCACGTCCACGTCGAACTTCGTGATGCGCAGCGGCGCGTCGTAGTCAACCCTCGTTATTTCAGACGTATTCAGCTCCACCGCACCGTTGGTGCTGCCGAACAGTATCCTGCCCGAGGCTGTCATGACGCATGAGGCTTTGTTGTATTCCTGGCTTATCCTGCTTATGTAGTTCAGGTTCCATATCTCCCCGCCGTTCATAACAGCTATTCCGTTGCCCGTGCTTATCCATATCCTGCCTTCCGAATCGGGCTTCAGACCGAATATGTCGTTTGACGGCAGACCGTCGTTAGAGGTGATGTGCTTCTTTATTTTGCGCTTTAAGAAGTCGTAAAGCAGTATTCCTCCGCCCTCGGTGCCGAGCCATACGGTATGGTCGTTGTTGAACAGCATGGATATGATGTACGCGCTCACGTTCTTGCTCATCTGCTCCTTTGCCGACGCGAAATGTCCGATGCGTCCCGTCCTTTTGTCTATGATGTAGAATCCGTCGGACGTAGCTGCGGCTATGCGTCCCTTTCCTAATGTCTCGAAAGAGAATATCTGTTTTACGGCGTACGTCCTTCTCAGCCGCCATCCGCTGTCCAGGTGCATCAGGTCACCGTCTATGCTGCCCACCCAGTAGTCGCCGTCGGTGTCTTTCTTTATGGAGAATATGTAGTTGGAAGTGATGTTGTCGGTCTGCCTTGTGAGATGTCTCGTCACGTTGCCTTTGCTGTCTGTGACGAATATTCCGCTGGCGTAAGTGCCCACAGCCATCTCTCCTCCGTTGCCGCGGCACAGCGACACGCACACCTTTCCGGGCAGAAGGTGCCGCCATGTGCGGTTTGCCGGACTGTAAACACTTATCCCTCTTTCGGTGGCAAACCACATGCTGCCGTCCTGTCCTTCGGCAATCGACTTCACGTTGTCGTTCACAAGCGACTGCCTTTCCTTGTGTCTGTGCGTGATGAAGGTTATCGGATACTTTGAGAATATCACTTGTGAGACACCTCCCGTATAGCTTCCTATCCACAGATTCCTCTGACTGTCCTTGAACGTTGTGTATATGCCGCTGCTCGTCAGGCATGCGTCGCCGCCGCTGTCGTCGGAGTCTATGAGCCTCTTTATGCTCATGTCGCTGTAGCTGTAGGTGAATATTCCGCTTCCGTCTATGCCCACTATCAGTGTGTCGGAGTCGTATTTTATTATCGAGCGTATCGGGTTGTCGAAGATGTCCGTGGCTGTCGGCACATGCGTCAGGGCTCCTGTGCCAAGGCTCAATATCCACAGTCCGCTGTTGAACGTGCCAATAAAAAGATTGTTCCTCTCTCTGTCATGATACAGGGTCTGTATGCTCTTCCCGTCGAGAAGTCCTTTGACGTGTCTGCCGGAGGTGTCAGTGATTTTCAGTCCTGCGGTTGTCCCCAGATAGAGAGTGCCGCCTAAAGACACGATGTCGTTGACGTCAAGTCCGGCGATGCATTTCCTCACCCTGTTGTTTTCCGACGCATAAAGTCCGGAGGTGAGTCCGAACAACTCCTTTCCGTCCTCCGTTACATGATATTTGTTAAGGGTTATGTTGCCGGATATATACCTTGACAGTTGTGTCTTCAGCTCAAACCTGTCATACACGTCCGAATACTGATACACCTTTCCCGTGTTGTCATATGCCAGCAATGCTCCGTCGGGCAAGTAAAGGAGCTGTATTATCCTTGCCGCAAGGTCACCGTAGTTGTGCTCGTCCGACAGTCTGTAGTTCCTCATATGCTGTCCGTTGTATCGGTCTATGCCCGATTTCGTGCTTATCCATATGGCGTGATGCCTGTCTTCCACTATCGAGTAGACACGCTGGCTGCTCAGTCCGTCGGTGTTGCTCGTGTGTCTTACGCTTGATACGGTGAGGCTCATGCCGTGGCATAACAGCGGTTTGCAGGCTGCGAGGACGGACATCAGTATGCAGGTTAGTAATATCTTGTTTCTCATATCAGTAAGTATTGACTTGATGTGTGTGTGATTCATGCACATAAGTAGTAATGACAAAGATAATGCAAACGAGCGGAAAGAAAGCTTGCTTTCAGTTTCCCGAGTGCCGCTTATCTTATACAAAGATAATGAAAGCGAGTGCAATGAGAACTTGCTCTTGTATTGCCGAGCGCATCTTATCTTATACAAAGATAATGCAAACGAGCGGAAAGAAAGCTTGCTTTCAGTTTCCCGAGTGCATCTTATCTTATACAAAGATAATGAAAGCGAGTGCAATGAGAGCTTGCTCTTGTATAGCCGTGCGCATCTTATCTTTGACAAAGATACAAATAAAATAATTACACAGGCTTCAATGAGCACAATTTTTTACCCGTATGCGGTGCGGTGACGCTTTAATATGATGTTGTGAGCCGGTGACGGGTGCGTCAGTTGTCGCATCACATCGCTGTACGCAATGGCAGAGCGTATGAAAAAAAGACGGTGTTGTGAGCCGTTGTGCGATATAAAGTCTTACCTTTGCATCCGCAAGTCAGGCGCGTATGCCGTATGGTTACAATGTTTTTATTATCGTTAAAAGTTCATATTACAGTAATATGTTAAGAGTGTTGTTGTTTATAGGAGCCGGAAGCTTTGCGGGAGGAGTGGCGAGATATATGCTCTCTCACACGGTGCAGACCGGTGTCACCTCCGGTTTCCCGTGGGGCACAATGGTTGTCAATGTGCTCGGATGTTTTGTCATAGGTCTGCTCAACGCACTGTTTGAGCGCGGACACGTCATGAACACCGACCTGCGCATGTTCCTCACCACGGGTTTCTGCGGCGGTTTCACCACCTTCTCCACCTTCATGCAGGAGAACTGCACCCTGCTTTCCGACGGCAGGTTCGTTCATTTCTCGCTCTATTCCATACTCAGTTTCGCACTCGGACTGTTCGCGGCATTTGCCGGACAGTTTGTCGTCAAGGCTGTGTGAGTGTCGGTTGGCGGGACGGATGTGCGGCAGGCGGCTTGCGTTAGGTATCCCTTTGTCAGTCCGCTTTTTATGTCTTTTTAACAGACAACGTCCGGAAAAGCCTTTCCCATATGTTAAAACGCTCTCCTGTTTTTCTCCTCCCGCACCTCCGTTCCAGAGATTCTGCGGGGTGGGGAGCGTGCTTTAAGGTTGAACCCATGGCATAAATAGACAATGTCGCTGCCCGTCCCGGTATGCGGAAAAGCCTGTTTCGTGATGCTGGACAGTGCTTGTCATGCCATGAAACAGGCTTTCCTGCGGCACGAAACGGGCTCTTCCGCGTTACAGGAACGGCTCTTCCGTGTCACAATATCGCCTCTTTTGAAGCACAAAGTAGTGTAATCACTTGACTGTCAATTATATACGTGTTATACTGTAAAAACGGAATATTCCCGGGAGAAAAGCTCCTCCGGATGCTAACTGCGTTAAATCGGGGTTAATGAATGTTAATCCATGATGGCTGATAAAAGCCTTTCTTTTGATTGCCAGAAATCAGTCTGTATGTTGCGAGGGTATGTCCTGTAGTACTTTTCACGCTTTATCGCGACTATGTGTTGTATTATCTATGAGTCGCTTTCTTTGTGAATTTTACCCTTTATTCATGTTCCTGTCGTACGCATGGTTCATTGCGTATGGTCAGAAGGGGAAGATGTTTCTGGCATATATTGCAGCACTACTTCATATATGTACGTGTCTGTTTACTGGCTCAGGCATTGCCGTCGCGGCACGCATGCCCGGGTGCGGAAGTGAAAAGTTATGCGTGAAATGCAATAAAAGTTAGACTGGTTGGCAATAAAAGAGAGAAAGCGACGTTATTAGTACGTGTTTAAACGCAAAATAATAACATTCATCCTCCTTGCGCTTGCCTCCTTGGGAGCGCGCGCGCAGTATGACGTGTCGTTCAGTCATTATTTCGACATGGAGCCTTCGTTCAATGCGGCGGCTGTGGGCAAACAGTCGAAGCTGAACATTACGGCAGCCTATGCCATGGACTTTGTCGGTTTCGAGAACAATCCGCAGACAATGTATGCGGCGGCAGACCTTCCTTTCTATTTCCTGAAGGGTCTGCACGGAGCCGGTCTGCAGTTCATGAACGACAAGATAGGTCTGTTCAGCCATCAGCGTCTTACCTTGCAATATGCCTACAAGCATAAGCTCTTCGGCGGAACGATAAGCGGAGGACTGAGCGTAGGACTGCTCAGCGAGAGCTTTGACGGTACGAAGCTCGACGCGGGAGAGGCTGGCGACCCGGCTCTGCCAAGCACAAAGGTGGAGGGAAGCGGCTTCGACCTGGGCGTGGGACTGTACTACATGCGCGGTCCGTGGTATGTGGGAGTGTCGGCGCAGCATCTCAACGCGCCCCTCGTGGAGCTCGGAGAGACCAACGAACTGCAGATTGATCCGACATATTATTTGACGGGCGGATACAATATAAAACTGCGAAATCCGTTTCTAACAATAAAACCGTCTGCGCTCGTACGCACCGACGGAGTTGCCTGGAGAGCCGACATCACAGGCAGGCTGATATACACCAACGACAAGAAAATGATGTACGGAGGCGTTGGCTACAGCCCCACCAACTCGGTGACATTCATGTTCGGAGGCATGTTCCACGGAGTGATGCTCGGCTACAGCTACGAGTTCTACACATCGGCGATAAGCCCCGGCAACGGCAGTCACGAGCTGTTCATAGGCTATCAGATGGATCTCAATCTGATAAAGAAAGGAAAGAACAAACATAAAAGTGTGAGAATATTATAGGAAATATGAATAAGAAGAACAACAGTTTGACGGCATTGCTCGCTCCGGTGTTCTGCCTCGTGCTCGCCGGATGCTTCGGCGGACGCATGGCATCGTCCGGACGGGGTGGCGAGGTGGTGGGCGTGAGCGGCAAGGCTTTCACAGAACCTACACCTTACGGCATGGTCAAGATAGACCGGGGCTACCTGCGCATGGGACTGGAGAAGGGAGACAGCCTGTGGGGTATGCAGACTCCGGTGAGAGACATCTCGGTAGACGGCTTCTGGATGGATGAGACCGAGGTGTCGAACGCAAAGTACAAGCAGTTCGTGTTATGGGTGCGCGACAGCATCGTACGCACCCGTCTGGCTGACCCTTCGTACGGAGGCGACGAGACATACATGATAACCGAGGATGAGAACGGCGACCCCGTGACTCCTCACCTCAACTGGAAGAAGCCCATACCGCGCAAGCCCAATGAGGACGAACTGCGCGCCATAGAGAGTGTATACACCACCAATCCTGTCACAGGAGAGAAGATGCTGGACTACAGACAGATGAACTATAAGTATGAGGTGTACGATTATACGGCGGCAGCGTTGCGCCGCAACAGGCTCAACCCGGAGGAACGCAATCTCAACACCGACAATACGGTGAACCCGGACGAGGTGGTCATGATATCGAAAGACACGGCATACATTGACGACGAGGGTCGCATCGTCAGGGAAACAATCAACCGCCCGCTGAGCGGACCGTGGGACTTCCTCAACACTTACATCGTGAACATATATCCTGACACCACATGCTGGGTGAATGATTTCCGCAACTCGGACAACGAGATTTACATGCGCAACTACTTCTCCAACCCTGCCTACAACGACTACCCGGTGGTGGGAGTCACCTGGGAGCAGGCTAATGCGTTCTGCGCGTGGCGTACCGAGTATCTGCTCAAGGGTCTCGGACCGGAGGCGCGATTCGTGCAGAGATACCGGCTTCCCACAGAAGCCGAGTGGGAATATGCCGCCAGAGGCAAGGACGGCACCGAGTTCCCGTGGGAAGATGAGGGCGTGATGAGCGGTGAAGGGTGTTTCTTCGCCAACTTCAAGCCCGACCGGGGCAACTATACAAAGGACGGCAATCTCATCACAAGCAAGACTGGAATATATGCCTCGAACAGTAACGGACTCTACGACATGGCGGGCAACGTCGCCGAATGGACGAGTACGGTCTACACCGAGGCGGGAGCGGAGGCGATGAACGACCTCAACCCGCAGCTTGAATACAACGCGGCGAAGGAAGACCCTTACAAGATGAAGAAGAAAAGCGTGCGCGGCGGCTCGTGGAAAGACCCTGAGTCGTACATCCGTTCGGCATGGCGTACGTGGGAATATCAGAACCAGCCGAGGTCGTACATCGGATTCCGGTGTGTCAGAAGCCTTGCAAGTACATCAAGTGGAAAACAGAAAAAGAAATAAACAGCAATGACTGAATACAGCAAATACAACATTGTCTATCGTCTGCAGAAGTGGATCGACAGCGTTCCGGGGCAGACTTTCCTCAACTATGCTTACAGTTGGGGAGCATCAATCGTTATTCTCGGAACATTGTTCAAGCTGACACACCTGCCCGGAGCGAACATTATGCTGTTCGTAGGTATGGGGACCGAGGTCGTCGTGTTCTTCATCTCGGCGTTCGACCGTCCGTTCGACAAGACGGCGATAGGCATGGATCTGCCCACGCATGTGGAGGATGAGTATGACGGAGACGACGCTGAGGGCGCGGAGAATGATGAGGCAGCCGCTGCCGCCGCGCCTGTACAGACTGCCGTGCAGGGAGGTACAATCATTATAGGTACGCCCGGAACCGCACCCGCGGCGGCTGTGGCTGATGCCGGAACAGGCGGAGCTGCGGTGGCAGGAGGCATTGCAGGCACCGCCGTCGTGGCTGGAAACTGGGTGGCAGGACAGCAGCAGAACGGTGAGGAACTGGCTGAGGCGCAGGGCAATTACATCGAAGAGCTGAACCGGCTCACGGAGACTCTGCAGAAGGTATCGGAGCAGAGCGAGCGTCTCACACGCGACAGCGAGGAGATGGAGATGCTCAACCGCACGCTCACTGGCATATGCCGGGTGTACGAGATGCAGCTTAAAGGAGCCAGCCAGCAGATTGGAACCATCGACCAGATAAACGAGCAGAGCCGCAAGATGGCACAGCTCATAGAACAGCTCAACGGCATCTACGCACGCATGATAGAGGCGATGACGGTCAATATGCGCGCCGCCGCGCCCGACAACGCCCCAAAACAGTAACCGCAGACCGAACCGCCCGAGTCCGGAAAGGACTGCGGGACGTGATATTAAAGTATAACATAAATGGCAATAAAGAAACGACCGATATCGCCGCGCCAGAAGATGATCAACCTGATGTACGTCGTCCTCATGGCAATGCTTGCTCTCAACATATCCACCGAGGTGCTCAACGGCTTCTCAATCGTTGAGGAAAGCCTCAACAGGACAACCTCCAACTCGTCCAAGGAGAACGATGCCATATACCGGAACTTCTCCGAACAGATGAAGGCGAACCCTCAGAAGGTGAAGGAATGGTTTGAGAAGGCGACGGCGGTGAAGCAGATGAGCGACTCGCTATATAACTTCGCGCAGCAGCTGAAGACCGAGATTGTGCGCATGGCAGACGGGAAAGACGGCGATGTGATGAACATCGTGAACAAGGAAGACCTTGAGGCTGCCAATCAGGTGATGCTTGCTCCCGGCACGGGAAAGGGCAGACGGCTCTACGATGCCATAAACAGTTTCCGCACGCGCATCGTGTCCATGGTGACCGATCCGCACCAGCGGAGCATCATTGAGAGCAACCTTACCACCAGACTGCCTAAGAACGCTGTCACAATGGGTAAGAACTGGCAGGAATATATGTTTGAGGACATGCCCGTGGCAGCTGCCGTCACGCTGCTCTCCAAGCTTCAGAGCGACGTGCGCTACGCCGAGGGCGAGGTGCTGCATACGCTTGTCTCCAATGTGGATATGAAGGACATACGTGTCAACCAGCTCAATGCGTTCGTCATACCTGAGTCACGCACCGTCATAAGCGGGGACCTTTTCTCCGCCCAGATAGTCATGGCGGCTGTCGACACGACCCAACATCCGGAGGTATATGTGGGAGGCAGAAGGATAGACGGCAACACTTACCGGTTCACGGCAGGCGGAGTGGGAGAGCATTCGTTCGGAGGTTACATCACGATGAAGAACGGCAACGGCGACATCATACGCCGTGACTTCACGCAGAAGTATACGGTTGTCGGTCCGAGCGCGACCGTCTCCGCCGACCTTATGAATGTACTCTACGCCGGATATGAGAATCCCATAAGCATAAGCATCCCGGGAGTGCCGCTCAGCAGTGTGTCGGCGTCGATGTCGGGAGGCTCGTTCCGCTCCATCGGAATGGGACGCTACATTGCCCGTCCTACGACAGTTGGACAGGATGTCACCATCACCGTGTCAGCCAATCAGAACGGACGCACGCGCCAGATGGGCAAGTATGTGTTCAAGGTGAGGAAACTTCCCGACCCGACAGCTTATCTTCAGATTGGCACCGACCGCTTCAAGGAGGGCGGACTGCCTAAGGCTTCGCTCATGGGAGTGAACGAAGTGAAGGCTGCCATAGACGACGGCATACTCGACATACAGTTCCGTGTGCAGAGCTTCGAGACCGTGTTCTTCGACAACATGGGCAATGCCGTGCCGATGGCTTCGGACGGTGCGTCGTTCAGCAGCCGTCAGAAGGAGACCTTCAGGAAGCTTTCGAGAAACAAACGGTTCTATATCTCGCGCGTCACTGCGGTGGGACCGGACGGCATAACGCGCCGTCTGCCGGGCTCGATGGAGGTCATCGTGAAATAGAACTGAACAGGAATAACAGAAAAAGAACATACAACGAGTATATATATTATGAGAAAACTAATGTTCATATTGATTGCGGCATGCCTCGCGCAGAGCGTTTCGGCACAGCCTGAGGCACGCCGCAGGGAACAGCGGCAGGCTGCCGCGGCAAGTGTCAACGCCCTCTCCACGAGAGCGCAGATATCGTTTCCCACGCAGGCTCCTATGAACGAGGATGTCGTATGGAGACGCGACATCTACCGTGAGATAGACCTCAACGATGAAGCCAACGCCGCGTTGTATTATCCGGTTGAGCCGCTCGGGTCGCAGATGAACCTCTTCACCTATATATTCAAGCTCGTGATGCGTCGCAGCGTCACGCCATACGAGTACAGACTCGACGGCAATGAGGTGTTCGACGAGTCGGCGAAGGTGAATCTCATGTCGATTCTCGACAACTACCACATATTCTACGAGCGCACCGACAGGGGCACACGAATCGACGACAGCGACATCCCGTCGCGCGAGGTGACGGCATACTATGTCAAGGAAAGCGCATATTACGACCAGGCGACAGCGACGTTCCACACAAAGGTGACGGCTCTCTGTCCGATACTACGCCGTGAGGACGACTTCGGAGACGCCGCAACCTCCTATCCGCTCTTCTGGGTGAAGTACGACGAACTGGCTCCGTTCCTCACCCGTCAGACCATCATGACGAGCAATCTCAACAACGCAGCCACCATGAGCGTGGACGATTATTTCACCCGCAACATGTATAAGGGAAAGATATACAAGACATCCAACATGCTCGGAAAGACTCTTGCGCAGTACTGTCCTACAGACTCAGCCATGTCGAAGGAGCAGAAACGCATAGAGGGAGAGCTGAAGGAGTTTGAGAAGAACATATGGGGCGACCCCGTGCGCAAGGATTCTCTCGACAGCATAGCAAAGCTCGACAAGAAGGAACTGAAGGCTGTGAAGAAGAAAAACCGCAGGTCGGGCGGAACGTCGAAGACTGTGAAGAAGAAGAGCAGAACGTCTTCAGGCTCGTCGTCTTCGTCGTCATCGGCTCGCGTCACGGTGCGCCGGCAGCGTCGCTGACATGTGTCTGACGGCAGACATGCCGTGAGTGAGACAACCATATTATTAACACCATAAACTCAAAGGCTTATGAAAAAGATTTTTATACTGGCATGCATCATGATGACAACCTTGTTTGCGACCGAGTCATCCGCACAGATCAAGTTCGGACTTAAAGGCGGTCTGAACGTCACAAGCATGAACTTCAGCAAGGAAGTACTTGATGCAGGCAACCGCACTGGATTCTTCATCGGTCCGACAGTGCTGTTCACGCTGCCTGTCGTCGGTCTCGGCATCGACGCGTCGGCAGTCTACGACCAGCGTGAGGCAGAGCTGAAGTATGGCGGAAAAGAAAGCGACAAACTGAAAACCCAGGCTATCAACATCCCGATAAACCTGCGCTACGGATTCGGACTCGGCAATACCGCCAGCCTGTTTCTCTTCGCCGGACCGCAGTTCGGGTTCAACGTGGGCGACAAGCATCAGTCTCTCTACAACGACGTTGCCTCATGGAGGCTCAGCTCTTCGAACTTCAGCGTGAACGTCGGTGCCGGAGTCATGCTCATAAACCATCTGCAACTGTCGGCTAACTACAACATCGCGTGTGGAAAGACAGGTGACGTGACGGTGATTGACGCTGCAACCGCCGCCACAGAAAGCATCCTTTCGTCGAAAGGACGTTCCAATGCATGGCAGATTTCTCTGGCATATTATTTCTGAAAAAACTTTTTCTCGCATAATTGGAAGACCCGCTCATGCGGGTCTTCTTTTTTATACAGGCATGTGTCATGAATTAAACGACATCGGATTGTGCGCTCTTCTGATAAGGCAAGGATATAGCCGTATCCGGAAAAATTTATAATGTCGGTTAATTTGATACAGTTGCTTATAGTTCCGTAATAGGTGTCCCGCCGTCATCGGCGTGCCGTCCGGAAATAAAAAACAGCACGTGCGAAAACATGCCTTATATAGTTTGCCGGATTAGCCATAAATAAGTAAATTTGCAATACTTATGGTTTACGCAGACATCATACTCCCACTTCCTCTCGAAGGCGTCTTCACCTATTCCGTGCCCGACGGCATGACAGCCGCCGTGAAGCCCGGGATGAGGGTCGTTGTGCCTTTCGGACGCAGCAAGAAATACATCGGCGTCGTACTCAGGACGCACGGAGAGGAACCGTCGTTCGACGTGAAGGACATACTCTCTCTGCCCGACCCGCACCCCATTGTCACCGGTTTGCAGCTGCGGCTCTGGCAATGGATAGCCGACTACTACATGTCGCCGCTGGGCGATGTGTTCAAGGCTGCGCTGCCTGGCGGACTGAAGGACGAGGACGGATACCGCCCAAAGACGGAGCGTTGCGTCACTCTGTCCGAGAAGATGCGCTCCGGGCAGTCGCTGCATGTGGCTCTCAACATGCTCGTGCAGACACGTGCCAGAAAGCAGAGGGAACTCTTCGAGTGCTTCCTTGCCATGAGCCGATGGGACGAGGCATGCTCCGGAGGCTCGCGCGATTCCGTGACAGAGCTTACGTGTGAGGAACTGCTGAACGAGGCGCATGCCACTACCACTGCCCTGAACGCTCTTGTGACGCGCGGCTTTCTCACCATATACGAACGTGAGGTGGGGCGTGTGGGCAACGGTGGAGAGCCTCATCCCGAGAATATGAAGACGCTCGGAGACGCCCAGCGGAAGGCTTTCGACGAGATACAGGACACGTTCAGGACAAAGAACGTGACGCTGTTGCACGGCGTGACGTCGAGCGGCAAGACCGAAATATACATCCATCTCATTGACAAGACGCTGCGCGAGGGCGGTCAGGTGCTCTATCTGCTGCCGGAGATTGCGCTCACGGTGCAGATAATGAAGCGTCTGCGCAACGTCTTCGGCGACCGCCTGGGCATATACCATTCCAAATACAGCGACGCCGAACGGGTGGAGATATGGAAGCGGCAGCTGTCCGACAATCCCTACGGGGTGATACTCGGCGCGCGCTCGGCGCTCTTCCTGCCTTTCAGCAATCTCAGACTCGTCATTGTGGATGAGGAACACGAGACGTCGTTCAAGCAGCAGGACCCTGCTCCGCGCTACCATGCGCGCTCGGCGGCGATAATGCTCGCGTCGATGTGCGGAGCCAAAGTGCTGCTCGGCTCAGCCACTCCTTCGGCGGAGAGCTACAGCAACGCGCTCACAGGCAAGTACGGACTGGTGAGCATAATGACACGCTACAAGAACATACAGCTGCCGGAGATACAGGTGGTGGACGTCAAAGACCTGCGTCGCCGCAAGATGATGAACGGTCCGTTCTCGCCCGCTCTGCTCGCGGCTGTGCGTGAGGCGTTGGCTGACGGACGCCAGGCGATACTCTTCCACAACCGCCGCGGCTTCGCTCCGATGACCGAGTGCCACGTGTGCGGGTGGGTCCCGCATTGCGACAAGTGCGATGTGAGCCTCACTCTCCATAAGTCGCTCGGACGCCTTACGTGCCATTACTGCGGCAGTGTGTTCTATGTGCCCGACCGTTGTCCGTGCTGCGGCAGCACCGACCTGCGCGCTCGGGGATACGGAACGGAGAATATCGAGGACCGGGTGCGCGACATCTTCCCCGAGGCACGTATCTCGCGGATGGACCTCGACACCACACGCACGCGCAATGCGTACGAGCGCATCATCGGCGAATTCTCTTCCGGACACACCAATCTGCTCATAGGCACGCAAATGGTGAGCAAGGGTCTCGACTTCGGCAACGTCGCCGTGGTGGGCATTCTCGACGCTGACACCATGCTGAACAACCCCGATTTCCGCGCCTACGAGCACGCCTTCATGATGATGTCGCAGGTAGCCGGACGGGCGGGACGCAAGGGCAGCCGTGGAAAGGTGATTCTCCAGACACGCAATCCGGAGCTGCCCGTGATAGGAGAGGTGGTGAGAAACGACTTCAAGACGTTCTACAAGGAGCTCTTCGAGGAACGCCGCATGTTCCGCTATCCTCCGTTCAGCCATATAGTGTGTGTTTATCTGCGCCACCGCGACGCACGTGTGGCTGACGACGCTGCCGCCGACATGGCGCGTCTTCTGCGTGCCGCGCTCGGCGACAGGGTGCTCGGTCCCGACCGTCCGTCGGTCGCCCGGGTGAAGACAATGAGCATAAGGAAGATTCTCATAAAGCTCGAGAACGGCATAAGTCTGCCCCGCGTGCGCGAGTGCCTGCGCTCACGGCAGTCTGTTCTGATGCAGAACAGACGCTATGCCACGCTCGAGACCTACTATGATGTGGACCCGCTGTGAGCCGTCGGTCACAGGTACGCTCCACTGACGCGGTGTCCTTTCATGCCGTTTCACGGTTTGTCGGGAGTAAAAAATTTTGACAGTACGGATTCATGAAATAGAAGTGAACGAACGTTAAAAACGGCTTTGTGGCTCACTTCAGACACTCTCCGTAAGATGAACGGCAGCTGCTGATGCGTAAAAAATAATATACGGGGTAATGAAAAGTATATTCCTGCCATGCTGGAAAGGCTCTTCTGTCATACGGCAAAGCCCGTTCGGTAATACGAAAAAGGCTCTTTCGTGATGCGAAAGAGCCTTTTTCATGTTCCGGAACAGTGTGTTTCAGTTCTTTGTTTTGTGCATTATGCTGATATACAGCGAGTTATACGGTTCTTTAATAAAAACGCCTTTATGCCGCCGTTTCGGTGTTTCTGAGTATCACGCGCATTCTCGTGGAGTTGGCGTTGCTCTTTTTCACACCCGCGCATGCTGTTTTCTCGCAATTCCGGACAGGTTTTCACTCCTGCCGTCCTGGCAGAAAGAGCATGCCGCCCGTCGGTTCACAGCTTTATGTCAACGCCCAGACCGATGACGCGGTTGGAGCGTGTGAACGAGTCGCTTATTTTCATCGACGCGCTTGCCTGCACCTTGTCATAGTCTCCGTAGAGCGTCTGGAACCATGCGGCGTTTATCTTCACCTTGTCCGTCACGTTCACCCCGATGCCCAGTCCGTACGACCATGAGCTGACGTTATAGCTTATGTCGTTCATTGCCTTGTCGTTGAAGTCGTAGCATGTGCGCTGTGCTCCCGCGCTCACCTGTATGTATCTGTTGATGTCATACTCCGCTCCGAAGAGATATTCGTTGGTGTCGCCAAGCATGTCCCGGGTGTATTGCTCCGTGTCGGTGTCGAAGTAGCGGTGATAACCAGCCATGACGCGCAGCGATGGAAGCACCTCATACTGCGCTCCCACGGTGAGAAGGGCAGGCGAGTCCTCCGCCACCTTCCTGCCGTCGGCATATTTGTCGAGCATGCTTATGTTCTCTGCGCTGAGACTGTTAGCCGATTTGTTCTTCAGACGCATGCGGGTCTTGAACTCATACTTGGCTGCGAGGTTCAGCCTTCCAGCCTTGAAGTCCACTCCGATGATGGGTGCCACGCCCCAGCCGCTTTGGTCGCAGTTCAGCTCTATGTCCTGTGTCATCATGGCGTAGCCTGTCATCTGTGCAGCCTGAGCCCTTGCCTCGGCAGCCTTGTCGTCGAGTCCGGCAGCCTCATACATGCCCGCCGCCTGATTGAGCGAAGCCGCGAGCGACCCGAAGAAAGCCGGAGCGGCGGTCATGGAGAGCTGTCCGCCCGTGCTCTGTTGCAGTGAGATGTTCTTCACGTAGCCGTAGTAGTTGGCGGTGCCGTACAGCATCCGCAGTCCGCCATACACCGAGATGTTGTCGCTTATCTTGTATGAGCTTCCGAGAGTGAAGCCGTAGTAGTACTGCCTTCCGCGCATGAAGGGGTCCATGGAGTAGCCTCCGGTGAGCTGTGTGCCCATCGGTTCGAGGCTGCTGTTGATGCCTGCGGCGAGCAGGGCTGCCGGAATGCCTGCCACGACACCCTCGAACGAGCCGAGACCATTGTCGAACTCACACTTTCCTCCGCCTCCTGTTATGGCGAAACCGAACTGGAATGTCCAGTCGTCCTTGACGTATGCCGCCTGGAACGACGGCACTACCGGCGCGTCGGCGACACCCTTGAACTTGTGGGCGTAGCCGTTGGAGGCTGTCGCCGGGTTGTTCACGTTGTTCTTGAACAGGTCGCCGTAGGCTGTTGTTATGGTTCGTGTCTGGTGCACGTTCTGCAGGTTTATGGACAGATGGAAACCGTTTTCGAGGAAAGCCACGCCCGCCGGATTGCTGTATACACCGTCGATGCCGATGGCGGCGTCGCGCGCCGGATTTCTCAGGAAGATTATGTTCTGGTTTGTGTTTGTGAGTATGCCGCCCGCGAATGAGCTTGTGCAACATGCGGCAAAGAGAGCCGCGAGGGCTAATTTTGATTTATTCATCTTAATATTGTTTAAATGATAGGTCGCAAAGTTAATTAAATTGCTCTTTAATACAGTAAAAGATGTTTTGTGTTTAATGAATGTTAACTAAAAAGAAACGGCATGCTGCACAAATGATTGTATATGTGCAACATGCCGTTGTCTTATATGACGTATGTGTGGTCAGCCTCAGTTGTATCCCCACCTGTTCTTCCGTTTCGGACGGTCGGGCGTCTTTTCATACTTCTTCAGCTCCGGATAGGATATCCGTGTGTGGTAGATGGCTTTGAGTCTTTCTATGAGCACCTGCTTCGCCTGCTCTATGTCGTGGAACGTTATGGGGCAGTCCTTGAAGAATCCGTCAGCCATCTGGCTGTCTATTATCTTGTTTACGAGCGCGGATATGCTCTCTTCGGTGTATGTGGGGAGCGAGCGCGAGGCTGCCTCCACGCCGTCAGCCATCATGAGTATCGCCTGTTCGCGTGTGAACGGGTTGGGTCCCGGATAGGTGAACGGTGTCGGGTCCACATCCTCGTCGGGGTGTTTGTTCTTATAGTTTATGTAGAAGTATTTTGCCATTCCGCATCCGTGGTGGGTCAGGATGAAGTCTTTTATTATTCCGGGCAGTCCCGCCTTCTCCGCCATCTTCACTCCCTCGGTGACGTGACTTATCACTATGCGCGCGCTTTCCTTGTCTGATATGTTCTCGTGAGGGTTCACCCCAGCCTGGTTCTCGGTGAAGAACACGGGGTCGGACATCTTTCCTATGTCATGATAGAGTGCTCCCGTGCGCACGAGAAGGCTGTTGGCGCCTATCTTGCTGGCTATTTCGGCAGCCAGATTGCCCACGGTTATGGAGTGCTGGAAGGTGCCGGGGGCTGTCGCGCTGAGGTCGTGCGGCAGTCCGCGGTTGGTGTTCGACAGCTCGAAAAGCATGACACTGGATGTGAATCCGAACGTTTTCTCGATGATGAACATAAGCGGATAGGACAGAAGCACGAGCACGCCGTTCACGCAGAAGTGGTAGTACATGTCACCGTCAAGCATCGGGAAGTCGGTGTCCTGTATCATCTGGAGGGCGAAGTATACGGCTGAGCTGCCCGCGGTGACGAAGAGCGCCGCCTTGAAAACCTGCGAGCGGTGGAGCAGTTCGCGCAGTGAGTAGATGGCTATGAGTCCTGAAACTATCTGGATGATGATGAACTCATACTGGTATTTCACCGCCGTGGTGCAGATGAGAATCATCGTCACGTGTGTGACGAACGCCGTTCGCGAGTCCATGAACACCCTCACGAATATGGGAACGATGGCGAACGGAATGATGTAGACGCTCAGGAAGTTGTGCCGCATGAAGAACGACACGATGACGGGGAATATCGTTATCAGCGCGTAGAGCATGGCAATGCTTCGCGGTTTGTCGAAATAATCGCGGCGGAACAGTCCGAGATATGCCGTGAAGAGCATTATCATGATGGTCACGAATATGGTCTGACCTATCAGGATTGACGTTATCTGGTTTGCCGATGCGCCCCTCCGCTGCATCTCCCGTTCGAAAGAGCTGAGCACGCGGTATATGTGTTCGTCCACAATGTCGCCCCTGTCTATTATCTTCTGCCCGCTCATCACCATGCCGCTTGCCGACGGTATGCTGCTGAGCAAGTCGCTGCGCTCTGTCTCGTTGCGCTCCTTGTCGTATATAAGGTTCGGTTCTATGTAGTTGTTGAGGTCGCATTTCTGGAGTATCTGCCTCTGTTGGGCGAGCCGTTCGTCCATGAAAAGGAACTCATATGCCGTCATCGTGGAGAAGACATAGGTGATGCGGGTGCTCTGCGCGTTGGTTCCGTCCACTATCCTTACCATGTTCGACGAGTCCTTGTATATCTCGTTGTATTCCGGAGTGTCCATTATTCCCGACTGGTAGATGCGGTGCAGCCTGTCGGCTATTATTTTCAGATAGTTCGCCGGAAGCCCCGGTATGCCGGTGCGGAAATCGTTCCACAGCTTCTTGAGCTCAGTCTGCTCCACGTTCTTGTCGTAGTTGTAGTACGGCTGATAGTTTGCGAGCACCGAGTCTTCCTGTTGTTTTATTATCTCATCGGTCTTGTAGATGGGGAAGTCGAACTTTGCTATGAACGAACTGTACATCCACGGCTTGCCGATGTCGTAGCGGTAGTGCTTGCTTTCGGTCCTCGGCAGCGACCACACTATTACAAGTACGGTCACGGCAATGAGCGAAATGCGTATTATTATGTTACGGAGGTTTTTCCCTCTGTTTTTGTTCTGTATGTTCATAATGGGTGTATTAATTTGTTTCCTTTGCGAAAGTAATAAAAAACTGACAACATTTGGAAAATTTATATTACTTTTGCAGGAAAATTATAGATAAATAATTTATTTTGCATTCAATGTCAGAGAATAAAGTCAGAGTGCGTTTTGCGCCCAGCCCAACGGGACCGCTGCACATCGGCGGAGTGCGGACCGCACTGTTTAATTATCTCTTCGCGCGTCAGCATGGCGGCGAACTTGTTTTCAGAATAGAAGATACCGACTCAAACCGGTTCGTTCCCGGAGCCGAGGAATATATCATAGAGTCGTTCCGCTGGCTCGGAATTAAGTTCGACGAAGGTGTGTCCTTCGGTGGCGAATACGGTCCTTACCGCCAGAGCGAGCGCAGGGACATCTACAGGAAGTATGTCGACATGCTGCTCGAAAAAGGCATGGCGTATGTGGCTTTCGACACTCCCGAGGAGCTGGAGAAGAAACGCAGCGAGACGGCAAACTTCCAGTATGACGCCCATACGCGCATGCAGATGACCAACTCGCTCACAATGACACCGGAGGAATGCAGCCGTCGCATAGCCGACGGGCAGCAGTATGTGGTGCGTTTCAAGGTGGAGCCGGGACAGGAGGTGCATGTGGACGACATGATACGCGGTGAGGTGGTTATAAAAAGCGACATCATCGACGACAAGGTGCTTTACAAGAGTGCCGACGAACTGCCTACATATCATCTTGCCAACATCGTGGACGACCATCTGATGAAGATAAGCCACGTCATAAGAGGTGAGGAGTGGCTGCCGAGCGCGCCGCTTCATGTGCTGCTCTACAGGGCTTTCGGCTGGGAGGACACCATGCCGAAGTTCGCTCACCTGCCGCTTCTCCTCAAGCCGGAAGGCAAGGGCAAGCTCTCCAAACGCGACGGAGACAGGCTCGGATTCCCCGTCTTTCCGCTGGAATGGCACGACCCCAAGACGGGCGACGTGTCCTCCGGATACCGCGAGAGCGGCTATTTCCCGGAGGCGGTGGTAAACTTCCTCGCTCTGCTCGGGTGGAATCCAGGCACTGAGCAGGAACTTTTCACGCTCGACGAGCTTGTCAGTCTCTTCGACATAACAAAGTGTTCGAAAGCCGGAGCACGCTTCGACTATCAGAAAGGAATATGGTTCAACCACGAATATATACTGCGCAAGAGCAGCGAGGAGATAGCAAGGCTCTTCGCACCCATCGTTGCCAACAACGGCGTTGACGAACCGTTTGAGCGCGTGTTGAAGGTAGTGGAGATGATGAAAGACCGCGTGAGCTTCGTGAAAGAGCTGTGGCAGCTCTGCTCGTTCTTCTTCATCGCACCGACGGAATATGACGCCAAGACCGTGAAGAAGCGTTGGAAAGCCGACTCGGCAAAGGTTATGGGCGAGTTGGCTGAGGTGTTGGATGGCATCGAAGACTTCTCCGTGGAAGGTCAGGAGCATGTTGTCATGGCATGGGTGGAGTCGAAGGGCTACAAGCTCGGTGACGTGATGAACGCTTTCAGGCTCACTCTCGTGGGCGAGGGAAAGGGTCCCGGCATGTTCGACATATCCGCGTTCCTCGGCAAGGAAGAGACTCTGCGCCGTATGCGCCGTGCCATTGAGGTGCTGAAATAGGCAGAACAGTCATGCCGCCTTGCGCTTGTTGCATGCTGGAAAGGTGCTTCCCGCACACAGAAAGCGGTATTGCCGCGCTACGGGAATTGACATACGAGATTATGATAAAAATGAGAATGGAGAACGTTGTCCGACGTTCTCCATTCTCATTTACGTTCTTTATTGTTGCGGAAGTTCCATTTTTCATGCATCCGGTGTCATATTCTTGTGCGTCATATGTTGAATTCTTATGCCTCGGATGCTGCATTCCCATGTCTCTGTCATGGCATTTCCGTCACCGGTAAGAGATGATGTGGAGAGCCTTACTCCACAATCACCTTGCGCGTCTTTCCGTTTTCGCGTACGATGTTCACGCCCTTCTGCGGCTCGGAAAGCCTCATTCCGCTGAGTGAGAAATACTCTTTCACACTCTCACCGGTGCTTATGCCGCCTATGCCGTCGGTAACATCCTCATTGGTTATGGGTCTTATTATAGGGTCGTCGGTCATTCTGAGCACCCTGCGTCCCGGTCTTCCGGTGAACTCCATCGTGCCTATGTACATCAGACGGTTGTGTACGGACGTTGTGGAATTGTGCGCGTGGAACGCTATGCGCATCTTTCCTTCCTTGTCGGTGAATATGGTGTGGTGTCCTGTTCCCACAAGATTCTCTACACGGCACAGTATAGGATCTCTGTATTTGCCCCATGTCGGATTGCTGAGAGATGATGTTGTGGCGCATCCCACAGCATAGTCCTGGCTGTTGTAGTCGTTAGCCGAGTATGTGAGATAGTATTTGTTCTCGAACTTAACCATGTTGGGTCCCTCGCATACCCTGCCGAGCAGCTTCTCCCAAGGCAGTGTTACGTTGATGCATTTCTTCAGTGTTCCGTCTATCGGAGTCATGTAGTCGTCCTCCAGCTCGCACATCCATATGCAGTTGCCGTCGGTGAACCGTACGAAGAAAAGGTAAGCCTTGCCGTCGTCATCGAAGAAAACGTGCGAGTCGATGCACTTCTCCGAGCCCAGAAGATTGTTCATCTGGTATGTGCCTTGCTGCCTGAACGGTCCGAGCGGAGAGTCTGACGTGGCTACGTAGAGATGCTCGTTGGCAGAATAATACATATAGTATTTGCCGTTCTTATGATAAACCTCCGGTGCCCAGAACCATCTTTCTTCGGTCGTCTGGTTCCTGTTCAGGGCGAGTCCCCGGTATTTCCAGACATACAGGTCGTCGGAAGTCCATACCTCGATACCGTCGGCGTTGTGCGTGCCGTAGGCATAATAAGTGTTTCCGTCGAGCAGAACGTAAGGGTCGGCAAGCGGCACCTTGCTCTTGGCTCCGTCTGCGAGGACGTTCACCGCAGACATTAACAATGTGATGAGAGTTGTGAATAAGTACTTCATAAATTAGGTTTTTTAATTTGATGCGGGGCAAATGTACGAAAAAAACGCCACAAACAGCTAATTGTTGCGGCGTTTTTACAATTATAGCATGATATTTTATCCGATACAGGCATTTATTGTCTGTCTCACACGTTCGGCTGAGGTGACTTCCGTCGATGTCTCGTCAGCGTCTTTGCTGCCCATGAACACGCGGCTGTTGATGTAGTCCATGCCGCTTTTCACCTTTGTTCTTGCGGAGAAATGATACTCTCTGAGTGATGTGAGAGAGCGCAGACGCGCAATGTTGTTCTCGTTTACGCCGCATCCGGCGAGCAGTATTATGCGTCCGTCAGCCTGTCTGTCGAGTTCCTTCAGCAGCTGTGCGCCGCTCAGGGCGTCGGGTTGCTGTCCGGAGGTAAGTATGCGGTTGAAGCCGAGAGAGATGATGTCCTCGAGAGCCTTCTGCGGGTTGCGGCACATGTCGAAGGCTCTGTGAAACGTCACCGACATGCCAGCAGCGCACCGCATGAGCTGTCTGTTTGCCTCAATATCCACCTCTCCGTCTTTCGTCAGACATCCGAACACCACACCGTCGGCACCGAGTTCCCTGCACACGCCTATGTCTTCTGTCATGCGTTCGAGCTCGAGCGGAGTGTAGAGAAAGTCGCCTCCGCGCGGCCGTATGATGACGTGCAGGCGTGTGGACGTGAGCAACCGGCGTGCGGTCTTTATCTCTCCGTACGACGGAGTGGTGCCTCCCTCGGGTATGCCGGCGCAGAGTTCCACACGGTCGGCGCCTCCTTCCTGTGCCGCCAGACAGCTTTCCACGCCGTTGGCACACACTTCGAATCTGTAGTCCTGTCTACTGTCCATATCCGGCAAAATGTTTGCGGTGAGTGTGTCAGAGCTTTTCTATGACGCGCGCCATGCGCTCCAGTCCTTCAATCATGCGGCTGCGCGGGCACGCTATGTTTATTCTGAGGAATCCCTCTCCTGCGGTCTTGCCGTACATCGTGCCGCTGTTCATCATCACGTGTCCCTCGCTGATGAGCCTGCGGTTAAGCTCGTCGGAACTCATTCCGGTGCTGCGGATGTCCGCCCATACCAGGTAGGTGCCTTCGAGCCGTGTTATTCCTATTGCCGGCATGCGTTCTCTGAAGAACCGTAGCAGCTCCGTGTAGTTGCCGTAAAGATATTCGTTGAGGCTGTCGAGCCATTCTCCGCCCTCGTTGTAAGCCGCCTGAAGAGCCACGACACCGAAAGGATTGACGTCGCATATCTCGTTTATGTTTATGGCACGGTCTATCCTGCGTCGCACGTCGGCGTCGCACGATATGATGTTGGCAATCTGCAGTCCTGCGATGTTGAATGCCTTCGTGGGCGAGTTGAGCGTTATGGAGTTGTGCAGGCACTCGTCGGATATTGACGCGAAGGGCGTGTAGCTGTTGCCTTTCATTATAAGCTCGCAGTGAATCTCATCGCTTATCACCTTCACACCGTGCCTCATGCATATGTCGTTGAGGCGTCTCATGTCCTCTGGCAGCCACACCCGTCCCGCCGGATTGTGCGGGTTGCAGAGCAGGAACACCTTTGTGCGCTCGTCGGCAGCCAGCCGTTCGAATCCTTCAAAGTCTATGTGATAAGTGTTGTCCTCATATATCAGCGGATTCTCTGCTATGACGCAGCCGTTGTTGCGTATCGAAGAGAAGAAGCAGTTGTACACCGGTGTCTGTATGATGACCTTGTCTCCCGGTTCTGTAAGAGCCTTTATGGTAGCCGATATGGCAGGCACCACGCCGGTGGTGTAGATTATCCAGCTGCGGTCGATGTTCCAATTGTGGCGTCTGCCGAACCATCCTGTGATGGCGTCGTAGTAGCTTTCGGGCACGATGGTGTATCCGAACACACCGTGCTCCATTCGTTTTCTGAGAGCCTCGGCTATGCACGGCGCTGCCTTGAAGTCCATGTCTGCCACCCACATGGGCAGAACGTCGTCCTCCTTTGCCGTGTCCCACTTCACGCAGTCGGTTCCGCGGCGGTCTATAAGAGTATCGAAATCGTATGTCATAAGTTTTATTTTAGGATGAATGGTATGTCATGCGCCATACCGCCTTGTGCGTCATTGTCTTGTGCGTACGACGCAGTCGGCAGGCTTGCGTATGTTTTCGTCGATGGTGACTGAGCCTATGCTGTCGGCGACTATGAGTCCCGAAGTAGGGTTCTTTATGTTTTCTATGTGTCCTCTGATGTCGGCGCGCACTGTGGAATACTCGAACGCGCGGTCGCATGCTGCGTCGAAGGTGCAGTTCTCAAGCACCAGATTCTCCGCGTAACACAGCGGTTGCTCGCCCGCTATGTGGCAGTTGACGAGGCGCAGGTTCTTGGAGTGCCACCCCAGATACTCTCCGTCGAGCACAGAGTCGTACACTGTGACGTTCTCCGTCTCCCAGAACGAGTCCTTGGTAGTTATGCGCGCGTTGCGTATCTCGGCGTTCCTCACATACTGGAACACATACTTAGAGTCGCTCTCCAGTCCGTCCACAACTATGTTGCGGCTGCCCATGAAGGGGTAGGTGCCCTCGTGCAGGGTGACGTTGCGTATGTTCAGACCGTCGATGTTCCAGAAAGTCTCGTCGGCATCGTTTATCTTCACGTTCTCGAGAGTGAGGTTCTTCATCTCCCGGAAGAACTTCGGACCGTCTATCACGCTGTCCTTCATGGTCATGTTATCCGAATACCAGATTGCCGATCTTGACTCCGGAGCGAAGTAGCAGCGTGTGATGAGGCTTCCCTGCACGTGCCACCACGGGTACTTGCCGTAGAACCGGCAGTTGTCAGCCTCTATGTCGCTGCAGTGTTTTATTCCCGACTCGCCGTCGGTGATTGTAACGTTCTCGAGACGCACGTTGTGTATTTCGAACAACGGGCGTTCTCCTCCGAAAGATCTGTCCTTTATTGTTTCCATGTCGTGTTGCTTGTGTTTTATGTTATGATATGTTGTTGCGGAGCCTCCGTCGTATGGCGTCGGCGTTCCGTCTGTGTGTGTTCTCACGGGTGCAAAAATAAGAAAAAACACCGTAAGCGAACATAATTATATTACTGAAAAGGCAACCCCTATTACTGATGTGTGCCGCCGCATGAGAGCGCGGCGTCCTTTATTGGAGAAAAAAAGGTGCGGACAACGCTTCCGCGTCCACACCTTTATACTGTTGTCTGTATGTCCCGGTATTACAGGTTCGGGTTCACCTTGCTCCATTCAGCTATCGGTGGAACGATGTTAAGCGTAACAAGCTCGTCGCGCATCTTGCAAAGGTGCTCGTAGCTTGCGTCGAGCTTGGCGTTCTCCTCGGCTGTTCCCTGCGGCACTTCGTAGTGAGCGCCGGTGGTGTCGAGCGTGGTGTTCATAGCCATCATTATGTGGTTGTACTTGCCGGTGTTGACATATGTGCCTACCGGGAAGCGGAACTTCTCACCGCCCATCACCGCGCGTATCATCTCTACAGAGAGGTATGCCGGGCTCTGGAACGAAGACCTGCCGCGCAGCTCGATGATTTTGGCACCGCCCTGTGTCACGTCTTTCTTCATCTGCTCCCATTCAGCCTCGGGGAACTCGTCTGTTCCGATGATGTCGGTGAGCTTTCTGTCGTCTATAGTAACGTGTGAGCCGAACACTGCCATCTGCTCTCCGTGTCCGCCGTATGTGGCGCATCCCTTCACTTCGCTCTGCATAACGTTGAACTTCTTAGCCAGCGCGCTCTGCAGACGGGTTGAGTCGAGGGCAGCCAGAGTGGTTACCTGAGACGGTTTCAGACCTGAGTAGAGCAGTGTGACAAGACCTGTGAGGTCAGCAGGATTGAAGATGATGACAACGTGCTTCACGTCCGGGCAGTACTCCTTGATGTTCTTTCCCAGACCTTCTGCAATCTCGCAGTTGCCTTTGAGCAGGTCTTCGCGTGTCATGCCAGCCTTACGTGGAGCTCCGCCTGAGGATATGATGTATTTCGCATTGGTGAATGCTTCCTTGGCATCTGTGGTTGCTGTGATCTTTACATCGCCGAAACCGCTCTGGCGCATTTCCTCTGCAACACCTTCCGGAGAGAAGACGTCGTAAAGACAGATGTCACTTGTCAGACCCATTGTCAGTGCTGTCTGAACCATGTTTGAACCAATCATACCGGCTGCGCCGACGATTGTAAGTTTCTCATTAGTTAAAAATGCCATGATGAAAATTATTATTTATGTTTGTAATGTTGTTTTTTGGGGTGCTCCGTTCCCGCCTTCCCGGCACGTGTTGAGAGCCGTGCGGCAGCCCCGGTGTATCTACGTGCAAAGATAATAAAAATTGGTCTATCAGCTGTATTTATTTTGTTTTTTAATTGTTGTTTATTCTTAAAAACGGCAGGGAGCGTGGGGCTGCCGTGCCGCGTAGGCTCAGGGACGGGGCGGCAGGCTGTGAGACGGGTGTGCGGCATGCCCTCCGTAGGGATGAGGAGAGGGGTCGCGTCGAGGCAGGGGAGCTGTGCGGGAACGCTGTTATGGTGACTTCGGAGTGCCGGTCATCACTTTGCATAATTATGCGGAATACGCCTCCGCGACATGCATGAATATTCACCGCCGTTCGACGAGAATGGCTTCGCGCCGCGCAGGCGGCTTTCCGGCTGCAAATACGCGAGTTTTGAGCATGACGGCAAAGTGTCTGATAATAAGCCGTTTGTGCTGTATGAGATGAAAACAAAGCCCGCTCCGGTGTGCGGAACGGGCTTTATGACGTCGCGGAAGAGGCTTTTCCGCAGTGCGGAACGGTGCTTTCGGAGGGATGGAAGGTGCTTTCCGGAGGTGTGAGATAGGCTCTTCCGTGTTGTTCCTGAGTCTTTGCGGACGCATATCCGTGTAAAAATACGTTTTTTATACATATATTATAATATGTCAGTATCTGTTTCGCGATTTTATTTTGTCAAAACTTTTTACCGACGTTTACGTATATTTATGCGATTTGCGGAAAAGTGCCAGTGTTGCGTCAGGGTGTGTAATGGGGGAAGATTGCGGTGGTGGCAGGTGAGTGTGTGCCTCGGTTATATTGCGCATGGTTGCTTGTGAGACGCAAGATTTTGCGTCTCTACTTTAGTTACCAGCGTGAAGTGGCGAGGTGTTTACATGTGTGGGACGGTGCGGGTGAGGGCGGCAGTGCGGAAGAAAGATGAAGAGCCGACAACAAACATTAAATGTACAATCAGCGTACTGATGGCATGTTGGGGTTAAAACAACGTGTGGCAGTATGTCACAACCAGTCGCGCAGCCGCTCACGTATGGCGTTCGACTCGCTCAGCATTCTGAGAAACTCCTGCGCCGAACGCTTTCTGTAGACATTCTTCAGCACGTGCACACATCCTTCCATTCCGTTTCCCGGCATGTCGATGGACACGGCTTTCACGCCCTGCTCGTTGTGGATGGTGGCTTCAGAAAGTATTGTCACCATCTGGCTCTGGCGTATGAGTTTGAGCAGGATGTTCACCTCGTTCAGTTCTATGCGCACGTTGAGCCTACCCTGAAAGGCAGACGAGAGCCTGTCGAAAGCGTTGCGCGCCTGCAGTCCTTTCGAGGGCAGGGCGATGTCGTAGTGGGTGAGGTCCTCGATGGTCGCTATGTCGTGTCCGGCGAGCGGATGGTTGTCCTGCACTACAGCCGCGAGATGGTTGCCGAAGAGCACGTGCGACTCAATCTCGTCGTAGTGCTTGGTTGGCTTGAAGGCGAGTACGAAGTCGAGCTCACGGTGTCCGAGCCTCTCCATGAGGTCGGTCATCGGACCGTAGCATATGTTTAGCTTCACCTGCGGATATTGTTTCATGAACGTTATCAGCGTTTCGGTGAGAATCGGGCTGAATGTGAACGTCACGCCGATGTCCAGTGTTCCCGTGAGCAGATGCTGCAGGTCGTGAATCCGGTCGATGCATGTGTCGGCGGAGTGGAGTGTGTTGCGGGCGTAGGGCAGCAGTTCCTCTCCGGCTTCCGTAAGGCTCACGTTGTGGCTGTTGCGTGTGAACAGTTGCGCGTTCATCTCCTGTTCGAGCTGCCTTATCTGCTGCGACAGCGTGCTTTGCGTTATGAACAGAGCCTTTGCGGCTTCGGAGAAGTTGAGTGTTTCGGCTGCCTTTACGAAGTATTTCAGCTGTCTTAGTTCCATGTCGGTTTCTTTTTTCGGTGAGTCTGTGTCGTGTTTGTTAAGACTTGTCTTTTACAAAGATAATGCAAGGTGAGTGCAATGGGAAGACGGGAAAACTGGGTTTTACCGGTCTTGACATTGCCGAACCGAAGCTTATCTTTTACAAAGATACAATAATATTTATCTTGTCGCCTGAAAAGACATCTTTTTTAATAAGAAAACCGGTATTGTGGCACCCACCACCATACCTATGATGATGAACGTGCATGTGAATCCGTTGTACGCCAGAAGATAGAGATAATGGTTGAACACCGGCTCCTCGCTGTGGTAGAGACACATGAGCAGAGCCTCTATGGTGTGGTAGGCATACATTCCCGGAATCATGGGCAGCAGGGCGGGGAAGAAGCATGACTCCGCCGGACTCTTCGTGAAGCGCGTCAGGAACACCGCCACGATGCCGATGGCGAATGCCGCTATGGCGCTCGCGGGGATGATGTGAGTGTGGAACACGCCGTTGTTCATGAGCAGGAACCTCACAGAATGCCCCACGGCGGCTGTTATGGCACAGTAGAGATATGTGCGTCGCGGCGGATTGCTTATGCTCGAGAAGCCTATTGCCGCAATGGCTGCGAAGAATCCGTCCTGTAATATCTGGAATAGCATAATGTTGTTTCTTGTTAAGATTTCAGTGATGTTTTCGGTCTTGTACACCGTCTTCCGGTGTCGGGATGGTCAGGCTGCGCGTGGACGGTCAGAACAGACTGAGGTTCATCAGCAGCAGTCCTGCGCACAGACCAGCCGACAGGCATGCCGTGAGCACGGCGGCGTCGGTAAGTCTGCCGAACATGCATATGTAATGGCCGTCGAGCATGTCGCTCACCGAATTGATGTAAGGAATGCCCGGAATGAGGTAGAGCACGCTCGTGCCTATGGCAATCTCCGGTGTGGCACCCCATCCGAAGAGATGGCTTCCTGTGCATATGACGGATGAGAAGAACGCCGAGCAGAAGAAAGTGAGGCGCACGTCGGCTTTCGCTCCGAGCATTATCTGCTTTAGACGGTAGCCCGCGAGCGTTGCTAAGAACACGGTGAGCATTGCCGCCGCGTCGCCTCCGAAGAGACGGCAGAAGGCAGCGTTGGCGAGCGACGCGAGCAGAAGGACGAGCCATTGGTTCTCTGGCGGAGTGCGGCTTATCTCCTCAAGCTCCGTGCAAGCCTTGTCGAAGTCAGCCCTTCCGTCGGCAACGTCCCAGCTGAGTTTGGAGAGCCGCGTGTTGATGTTGAAGCTTATGCCGCACCTGTGTATCCTTTTTATGTTGCTGTAAGACTCGGTGTGCTCCTTGTCCCACACCGAGAGATGGATGTGTGCCGGCATCACAGCCATGTCAGACTCCATCCCGAACGCCTCCGACATGCGCCGGATGTTCTTCTCTATGCGTGCGCATGTGGCTCCGCAACCCATCAGCCATGCCGCATAGTCGGAAAGAAACATGCACACTTCCTTCGTCGATGGCAGGCTTCCGGGAAGTGCCGAAGTGTTACATACAGTCCTGCTCATCTGCCAGATATTCGTCACCGGGACAATAAAAAAGTTCTGTATCCTTGCTTATCTCAAAGAAGTGAGGGTCGCCCTCCTTGTTGCCGCATTCCTTGCGGAAGTTCTCTATAGCCCTGAAAACAAATGTAAGAGCCAGCACTCCTACGATGATGATCCATGTGATAATGTAGATATTCATAATCGTTCTGTTATTTTTACCGGTGCAAAGGTATCGCCATGAACGGGGGTACGGAATGTTTTGCTGACGGAAAAAACGATAGTCGCTATAGAGAAACGCAATGTTGGTGACTCAGCAATATTTTGCAGGTATGACGATAATATGATAAGAGCATAAGAAAAAACGTGGAACAATTGTGCCGTTTTCTGCAAATTTAAGTCTATGTTCCTCTTTTCATGGTAAAAAAAGGCTGTGTCCTGTATTGTGCAAATAAGGATTGCGCATGTTTGTAATAAGAAAAAGTGAATGCCGCTAAAGGCAAAAATGAAGGGCTGGAAGCAGAATCCAGCCCTTCAAGGAGTGTTTTTTCAGAATCAGGTGTGGTCTTGTCGCGTCACAGAGTGATTTTGAGCGACATGTTCTCACCTGTGTTTCCAGCCACGCTCGCTATGTATACGCCCTTGGGAAGACTGCCGAGCGACACGTGCGACTTGTTTCTGACGCTCATTATCTCCTGCCCTGTGGAGGAATGGAGGGCGACGGATTTCAAGGTGCTTCCGTCGTGGGCGCGGAGCGTGCGCGTGGTGTTGTCGAACACTACACGGAAGTCTGCCGCGCCGGTCTTGTCTATGCCCGTCGAGAAGAAAGTGTTGTCGCGTATGCTGCGTATTTCCTCTGCAGAGAGCAGACCCTTGAAGAAGTATAGCTCGTCAATCTTTCCGTGCCAGTAGTCTTTGTTGTTCTTATGTCCTCCAATGCGGAAACCGCCCTGGCAAGCCTCGAAAGCGTTGGTGGCTACAGTGAGGTCGCGCTCACCGTCTATGTAGTAAGTCACGTTGCGGTCGACGGGATTGCACACTACAGCCACGTGCTGCCAGACACCCCGTCTGAACGATCCGTCGGATGCGGGATTGTGTCTGTTGCCGAGGAAATTGTTGAAAAACATTCTGGTGTCACCGCCAGACTGAGGCGTCTCCAGGCGTGTGTAGAGCAATATGCGTCCTGTTCCGTTGTGGTCTTTCTGCGCGAGCAGAATCTCGTCGCGGAAAAAATTGCCGTTCTCCGCAGTGCCGGAGGTGGGCACGGCAGTCTCCTCATCATATACCCACGCGCATATGGTGTACTGCGTGTCCTTGGTGTTCACGGTGCCGGTGGTGTTGAAATCCAGATACTGAGCGTTGCCGTTGAGCGACAGAGCCTGTCCGAACCTTCCCTCGGCAAAGCTGTGCCCGTTGGAGGACAGCGGATAGTTGTTGGGCGACTTGTCCGTGAGGTCGCCGTCGAAAGGATAATAGAACAGTAGTTCTTTCTCCGTGTCAGCCATCTCCTCCTTAACCTTCAGTCCGACGCTTTTTGCCCAGTTGTTCCACAGAGTCTTCATTTCCCTCACCTTGTCGGGATGCTCGGCTGCCACGTTGTTGGTTTCGGAATAGTCTGTGGAGAGGTCGAACAACTGCCATCCGCCGTTGCGCAATGACGTCATCTTCCAGTTGCCCACACGCACGGCGCGTCCGTTCTCATGCTCCCAGAACAGAGTGCGCTCACCGTTCCATTCACCCTCACCGCTTATCAGAGGCAGCAGACTGCGTCCCTCGGCGGCGAGCGGCTTAATGGAGTGTCCGTTGTAAGTGGACGGATATTCGGCGCCAGCCAGCGCGATGCATGTAGGCATGATGTCGATGAAGTGGCAAGGCTCGTTCACGATGGAGCCTTTTCCGCTCTTCATGCCTGCGGGCCAGTGCACAATTGTGGGCGCGGCGATGCCTCCGTGGAACGACTCCGCCTTCCAGTAACGGAAAGGCGTGTTGATGGCTCCCGCCCATCCAGTGCCGAGATAGTTGTAGGACAGCTGGTCGCCCGGCGTCCTCGAGTCGTGCGTCACCATCTGTCCGTCGCGCGTGCGGTCGTGTCTGTCGAACTCGCCTATGCCGTAATTCTCTGATGATGCGCCGTTGTCGGAGGAGAATATTATTATGGTGTTGTCGTATTCGCCTGTTTCCTTAAGCTTCTGTATGATGCGTCCCACGCCCTGGTCCACACAGTCTATCATAGCCGCGTGCACCTCCATGTTTGCCGCCTGAAACTCCTTGTCGGTCTCGTTCTCCCAAAGGCGTCCCGACTCATTGCGCGAGACGGGTGTCTGCTCAGGACTTATCAGTCCCAGTTCCACCATGCGTGCGTAGCGTTTCTCGCGCATCACGTCCCATCCTTCGTCGTACATCCCATCATATTTCTTTATGTCTTCCGGCTTGGCGTGCAGCGGCCAGTGAGGTGCGTTGTATGCCACGTACATGAAGAACGGCTCCTCCTTGGCGGAGAGGTCGTCGAGCAGGTCTATGGTCTTGTCTGTGATGAAGTCGGTGGAATAGAAGTCAGACGGTATTGCGTCGGTGTATATAGGTTCTTCGTTGTGTACGAGCGAGAACGGGTCGAAGTGGTTCACGACGCCCCATATCGTTCCCCAGTGCTCGTCGAATCCGCGGTTGCACGGATAAGTCTCAATTGGAGCGAACGGCCGGTTGTTGAATGTGTTCTGATGGGAGAGCCATGCCATCTGGTCGGCATTGTTGCCTATGCCCTGCGTGAGCGACAGATGCCACTTGCCAGTCATGGCAGTGTGATAGCCGGCGGTCTTGAGGACCTCGGGTATGGTGACACATTCGGTGTTGAGACTCTGTCCCATCGCCATGATGCCCGCCTGCTGTGCGTAGAGTCCTGTCATGAGTGCGGCTCTTGACGGACAGCTCCGTCCGGCATTGAAAAACTGTGTGAATCGCATTCCGTTGTTTGCAAGGCCGTCGAGATTGGGCGTGTGTATCTCTCCGCCGAAGCATCCGAGATCGGAATACCCCATGTCGTCCACCATGATGACCATGATGTTAGGCCGCCGGTCCTCAGCCTGTGCGGATGCCACGACAGGCAATGCGGCAGTGGCGGACAATAGCAGTTGTCTGGATTTTCTGATGTTCATAATAGATGTTATAAATTAAATGTGATATGTAGTAGCTTCAGTCAATAATCCGGTTTCGGGTTGCGGACGGTTCGTTAGCGGAATGCCCGCGTATGGTATATATTGGAATATGTATAGTATTTATGCTATACAATGATAATGTAAGGTTATTGCAACGGCAAGATGTGAAAGCAATGCTTTACCGTACTTGACATTGCCGAGACGCAGCTTATCTTATGCAAAGATAACGAATTATTCGTATAAAAGGATTATTTTCGTATAAAAAAGAACTCAAAGAGACCGGAATTTCGGTAATGGTGGCAACAATTACGTTGTAGCAATAGGGTCATCGGTGTATGCCGTTGCAGGCGGAGGATGCCGGTCAGGGTTAAAATATATTATGCAAGTGGTGTTGATAAGAATAAATTTTGTAAGTTTGCAATTACGGTTAATCAATAAGGAGAATTTATGAAAAACGTAATAGAAGAAAGACTCAGACGACTGCGTGAGGTGATGAGGCGCGAACATCTCGCCGCGTTCGTGTTTCCCGGCACCGACCCGCACGGCAGCGAGTATGTGCCTTCGCGCTGGGAAGGACGCAAATGGGTGTCGGGGTTTGACGGGTCGGCAGGTCTTGCGGTGGTCACGACGGACGCCGCCGCGCTGTGGACAGACTCGCGCTACTTCATAGCAGCCGCAGAACAGTTGCGCGGCACGGAGTTTGTGCTGATGAAAGAGAGAGTGGAGGGCACGCCCGATCCGGCAGAGTGGATTGCCTCCAGACTGAGCGGTGCGACATCTACAGAGGTGGGAATAGACGGCATGAGCAGCAGTGCGGCAACGGTAGAGGCACTCATCGCTGACCTGCGCAAGGCGGGCGGCATCACCGTGCGGACAAATCTCGATGTGCTGGAGGAGATATGGGACGACCGTCCGGCACTGCCGGAGGGTGCCGTGTGCGAGCATTGTATGGAGTATGCGGGCGAAAGTCGTGCGGAGAAACTGCGTCGCATACGAGCCGCGTTGCGCGAGGTGCATGCCGACGGAATGCTTATGTCGGCACTTGACGACATTGCATGGACGCTCAACCTGCGCGGGAGCGACGTACACTGCAACCCGGTGTTCGTGAGCTATCTGCTCATAGCGCACGACAGGGCGACGCTGTTTGTGGACCGCAGAAAGCTCTCGCCCCGGATTGAGGCGGCTCTGAAAGCCGACGGGGTGCGTACGGACGACTATGCCAACGTGGCGCGAGGACTGAAGAAATATCCCGAATACAACATACTTATAGACCCTGATGAGACAAACTACACACTATATAAGGCTGCGGCGGTTCACAACGTGATAAGACACACGTCACCGGTGCCGGCGATGAAGGCTGTGAAGAATGCCGCCGAGATAGAGGGGTTCCGACGCTCTATGGTGCGCGACGGTGTGGCACTGGTGAGGTTCCTTATGTGGCTGAAGCCTGCCGTGGAGCGTGGCGGGCAGACGGAGATGAGCGTGAGCGAGCGTCTGCGCGGGCTGAGGGCTGCCGACCCGATGTACAGAGACCTCTCGTTCGACACCATTGCCGGTTATCAGGAACACGGTGCCATAGTGCATTATGAGGCTGACGGAGAGAGTGACGCCGCGCTGAGACCTGAAGGTATGATACTGATAGACAGCGGGGCGCAATATGCCGACGGCACTACGGACATAACGCGCACGGTGGCGCTCGGTCCGGTGACAAACGAACAGCGGCGTGTGTATACGCTCGTGCTTAAAGGACACCTGCAACTGCAGAACATGAAGTTTCCCTACGGAGCGTCGGGCACGCAGCTCGACGCGGCGGCGCGCATGGCGATGTGGCGCGAGGGAATGAACTATCTGCACGGAACCGGTCACGGTGTGGGCTCATATCTGAACGTGCACGAGGGACCGCATCAGATACGCATGGAATGGCGTCCGGCACCGCTCGTGCCGGGAATGACCGTTACCGACGAGCCGGGACTGTATCTTCAGGACCGCTTCGGAGTGAGGACGGAGAACATGCTGATTGTGAAAGACTATATGGAGACGGAGTTCGGACGTTTTCTGGAGTTCGAGCCGCTCACGCTCTGTCCGATAGACAAGACGCCTATAATTGTCTCAATGCTTACTGACGATGAGCGGGCGTGGCTCGACGATTATCACCGTCGTGTATACGAAAGGCTTTCTCCGTATCTTCTTCCGGACGAACGCCTGTGGCTTGAGAATGCCTGCTCGCCTCTCTGACAGGTATGTGGCTCAGGCAGGTCAGTCGTTTGTCGGACGTGTCTGAGCCATGTTCATACCAGTCTGCGCTTCACTACGGCAGGATTTCCGGCGGCAAGCGAGTCGTCAGGAATGTCGTGCACAACCACCGACCCGGCTCCGATGATGCACCGGCGTCCGATTGTGACGCCCGGACAGATGATGCATCCTCCGCCCAGCCATGTGTCCTCACCGATTGTTACGGGGAATGCAGATTCCTGACACTCGCGCCTCTCTATGTGGTCAATGGGGTGATGGGGAGTGTATATCTGACATGCCGGACCTATCTTCACGTTGTCTCCTATGCGTATATATGCTCCGTCGAGCATCACGCAGTTGTAGTTTATGAACACATTGCTGCCTATGATGATGCCGTTGCCGTGGTCGCAGTGGAACGGCGGGCATACTGTCGACGATTCGGGTATGCCGGGTATGAGTTCCTCTATGACACTGCGATAGCTGTCATCGTTGATTGTCATTGTCTGCAGACGTGCGCACAGCTTTTTGGCATGAATCAGACTCTCATGTATCTCACCCTTGTCAAAGCGGTACATCTCACCGCTCCTCATCTTCTCAAATTCTGTTTTCATAGTTATGGTATTGGTTTGTTATGTGGCAAAGATAATGCAAACGAGCTGAAAGAGAGCTTGCTCTCAATTTCCCGAGTGCCGCTTATCTTATACAAAGATAG
>OLOR01000168.1_pt1 | contig 73317 bp, 82 predicted proteins | sample 1672521 | NCBI WGS metagenome assembly OLOR01 (sample SAMEA3136695, study PRJEB25190) | human gut metagenome | biome: human gut; feature: human-associated habitat; material: faeces | place: Austria | collected 2013
ATATATAATAATATGTATATTATATATATTGGAGGCTAAAAAAATGAGTAGAGTTTATAACTTTTCAGCCGGACCATCAATGCTGCCTGAGGAAGTATTGAAGAAGGCGCAAACTGAAATGCTGGAGTACGGTACAAGCGGTATGTCCGTTATGGAAATGAGCCACCGATCTAAGGACTATCAAGATATTATCGACAGTGCTGAAGCTCTTGTAAGAGAACTTATGCACGTTCCTGATAATTACAAAGTATTGTTCTTGCAAGGCGGCGGTTCAACACAATTTGCTATGATTCCGCTAAATCTTGCGTCCAAGAATAAGAAAGCTGATTATGTTATAACAGGTCAGTGGGCGAAGAAAGCAGCTGCCGAGGCTGAAAGATACATTACAGTCAACAGAGTTGCATCTTCTGCTGATAAAACTTTTTCATACATACCAAAGCTTGATAAATCAACATTTTCAAGCGATGCAGATTACTTCTATATCTGCTACAACAACACAATTTACGGAACAAGATATACAGAACTTCCACAGTGCGACGTTCCTCTTATCGCAGATATTTCATCATGCGTAATGTCAGAGGAAATCGACGTTTCAAAGTTCGGTTTACTGTTTGCCGGTGCACAGAAAAATCTTGGCCCTGCAGGTGTAACACTTGTAATCGTTCGTGAGGACCTTATAGGCGACGCAATGGATATTACTCCTACAATGCTTGACTATAAGACACATGCCGACAACGGCTCAATGTACAATACTCCTCCGACATACGGAATATATGTACTAAAGCTTGTTCTTGAATGGATAAAGGAACAAGGCGGAGTTAAGGCACTTCAGGAAATCAACGAAAAGAAAGCTAAAATTCTTTATGATTATCTTGATTCATCAAAGATGTTCAAGGGTACAGTAGTTCCGGAGGATCGTTCACTTATGAACGCGCCGTTTGTAACAGGTAATGAAGAACTTGATGCTAAGTTCGTTGCAGAGGCAAAAGCTGCCGGTTTTGTAAACCTAAAGGGCCACAGAACAGTCGGCGGTATGAGAGCAAGCATTTACAATGCTATGCCTGTAGAGGGAGTAGAGAAATTAGTCGAATTTATGAAGAAATTCGAGTCAGAGAATATGTAATTATATTACACCCGAAGCTATTCGGGTGTTTTATATAAATGAAAAGGAGATTAGACAATGTTCAATATATTGACACTTAATAAGATAGCTAAATGTGGTCTTGACCAGCTTAACGATAATTATAAAATAACTGATGATGCCAATGTTGACGCAGACGGTATCATTCTTAGAAGTTTTAAAATGCACGATATGGAATTGCCTGAATCACTAAAGGCAGTTGCAAGAGCAGGTGCGGGAACAAACAATATTCCGATTGACAAGTGCAGTGAAAAAGGTATCGTAGTATTCAATACTCCGGGTGCAAACGCAAATGCTGTTAAGGAATTGGTTATTGCAGGTATGTTGTTGGCATCAAGAGATGTTATCGGCGGTGTCGCTTGGGCAAATACACTTACCGGCGATGACGTTGACAAGCAGGTTGAAAAGGGTAAGTCAAACTTCGCAGGCTGCGAAATTAAGGGCAAGACTCTTGGTATAATCGGTTTGGGTGCTATCGGTATTCTTGTTGCAAATGCGGCTTATGCTTTGGGTATGGAAGTTATCGGATATGACCCTTATTTGTCGGTTGACTCTGCTTTAAAACTTTCAAGACACGTTAAAAAGGCTAACAGCCCTGAAGAAGTTTATGCGGTGGCAGATTACATAACAATTCACGTTCCGCTAATGGATTCAACAAGAAATACAATTAATGCCGAAACAATCGCACAAATGAAAGACGGTGTTATAATTCTTAACTTTGCAAGAGGCGGTCTTGTAAATAATGCGGATATTAAAAAGGCTTTGGCTGACGGTAAGGTTGCTAAGTACGTTGTTGACTTTGCTGACAGTGAAACAGTCAACCAACCGGGTATTATAAACATTCCTCACCTTGGTGCGTCAACTGCCGAATCGGAAGATAACTGTGCAGTTATGGCTGCTCAGGAATTGGCTGATTACCTTGAAAACGGTAATATCCTAAATTCGGTAAACTTCCCGAATTGTTCACTTCCTGAAGACAATATCGGAAGAATTGCTATTGCGCATAAAAATATTCCGAATGTTATCGCTAAGTTTACAGAGGCACTTTCAAGTGTGAATATCTCAGATATGATTAATAAGTCAAAGGGTGAGCTTGCATATACAATCATCAATACTGACCACGCAATCCCTGCAGAAGCTATTGAAAAGCTAAATCAAATTGACGCTGTTATAAGAGTCAGAGTTATTAAATAATTGAATTTATAGCTAAATATGAGCCGTACAGACTAAAGCTGTACGGCTTTTTGTATGCGTAAAAGTTTGGAGTGTTATAATTAACAACAATAGCAACAAAAAAGACGGAGCATATGCTCCGTCTTATATATTACTGTTTTCTGATACCTGCGTGAATTCGCTGTTTAGCATTTTCAATGCGTTCGGCAGATGGGGGAGATATACTTTCCAATGTGTAAGGAATACCTAAGTTCTCCCACTTGAATTTACCAAGTGTATGATAAGGTAAAATCTCTACACGGTCTACATTTGAAAGTGTATCAATAAAATCACCCAAAGCGTCTAAATCTTCATCAAAATCGCTGTGCTCGGGAACAAGAACGTGTCTTATCCAAACAGGCTTATTGATTTCAGAAAGATACTTTGCCATTTCGATAATATTTGAATTATCAAAACCTGTTAGGTCTTTATGGCGGGTAGGGTTGATTTCTTTCAAATCAAGAAGCAGTAAATCGGTATATTTCATAAGTTCTTCAAACTTGCTGAAGAAAGGATCTTCCTTTGTGAAAGGATTACCGGCAGTATCAATACAAGTATTAATACCAAGCTCTTTAGCTTTTTTGAACAATTCAATTACAAAATCAATTTGTAATAACGGTTCGCCGCCGCTTATGGTAATACCGCCGTCTTTACCCCAATAAGGTTTAAAACGCAATGCACGTTTTAAAATCTCATCGGCAGTTACTTCATCTCCGCCGTCCATTTTCCAGGTATCCGGATTATGACAGTAGCGGCACCGCATATGGCAGCCTTGCATAAAGACTATAAATCTTACGCCGGGTCCGTCAGCGGCACCAAAACTTTCAGTTGAATGAATGTGTCCTATCATATCAAATTACATTGATGCGTGACAAGTTCTTGAGATAACGTCAAGCTGTTGCTCACGAGTAAGGTCGATAAACTTAACTGCGTAACCTGATACACGGATTGTAAAGTTAGCGTATTCTTCCTTTTCAGGATGTTCCATAGCGTCGATAAGCTTTTCTTTACCGAATACGTTAACGTTTAGGTGGTGAGCACCTTGATCAAAGTAACCGTTAAGAACGTTTACAAGGTTTGTAACCTGTTCTGATTCTTCGTGACCAAGAGCGTCAGGGTTAATTGTTTGTGTATTTGAAATACCGTCAAGAGCATACTCATATGGCAATTTAGCAACTGAGTTAAGTGATGCAACCAAACCGTTTTGTTCTGCACCGTATGATGGGTTAGCACCCGGTGAAAGTGGTTCACCTGCTTTACGTCCGTCAGGAAGTGATGCAGTAGCCTTACCGTAAACAACATTTGATGTGATTGTAAGGATTGATGTTGTAGGCTCTGAGTTACGATATGTGTGGCACTTCTTAATCTTAGCCATAAATGTCTTTAGTAGCCATACTGCGATTTCGTCAGCACGGTCATCATCGTTACCGTAACGAGGGAAGTCGCCTTCTGTTTCAAAGTCAACTACAATGCCGTTTTCGTCACGAACTGTCTTAACCTTAGCGTACTTAATAGCTGAAAGTGAGTCAACAACGTGTGAGAAACCTGCGATACCTGTTGCGAATGTACGACGTACATCTGTATCGATAAGAGCCATTTCAGCTGCTTCATAGTAATACTTGTCGTGCATATAGTGAATTACGTTTAGTGTACGTACATAAACTTTTGCAAGCCAATCCATCATCTTGTCATACTTGTCAAGAACTTCATCATAATCAAGATATTCAGAAGTGATTGGTCTGTATTCAGGGCCGACTTGTACCTTTGTTCTTGCATCCATACCGCCGTTGATAGCGTATAGAAGACACTTAGCAAGGTTAGCTCTTGCACCGAAGAATTGCATTTCTTTACCTGTTTGTGTTGCAGATACGCAGCAGCAGATAGCGTAGTCGTCACCCCAAGTAACACGCATAACGTCATCGTTTTCGTATTGAATTGAGCTTGTACGAACTGAAATAGCAGCAGCATAACGCTTGAATGCTTCAGGAAGCTTTGATGAGTAAAGAACTGTTAGGTTTGGTTCAGGTGAAGGACCCATGTTTTCCAATGTGTGAAGGAAACGGAAGTCGTTCTTTGTAACCATTGATCTGCCGTCAACACCTTTACCGCCAACATTAAGTGTAGCCCAAACCGGGTCACCTGAGAATAGTTCGTTGTATGATGGGATACGAGCAAACTTAACCATACGGAACTTCATAACCATATGGTCGATAAGTTCTTGAGCTTCTTCTTCTGTTAGAGTACCGTTGTCAAGGTCACGTTGGATATAAATATCAAGGAATGTTGATACTCTACCAACACTCATTGCAGCACCGTTCTGTGTCTTGATAGCTGCAAGATAACCGAAGTATAGCCATTGGCAAGCTTCTCTTGCGTCCTTAGCAGGCTTTGAAATATCGAATCCGTATGATTCAGCCATTGTCTTCATTTCTTTAAGAGCGTTGATTTGCATTGTGATTTCTTCACGTTGACGAATTTCATCTTCAAACATTGATTCACTTTGGCATTCAACGAAATCTTCTTGTTTCTTTGCGATAAGCATATCAATACCGTAAAGAGCAACTCTACGATAGTCGCCTACGATTCTGCCACGGCCGTATGTGTCAGGTAGACCTGTAATAATCTTGTTCTTACGAACTGCACGCATTTCAGGTGTGTATACATCAAAAACACCTTGGTTATGTGTCTTGTGATACTGAGTGAAAATCTTGTGAAGTTCAGGGTCCGGCTCATAACCGTATGTGCTGCAAGCTTCTTCTGCCATCTTAATACCACCGAAAGGCATAAATGCACGCTTAAGAGGCTTGTCTGTCTGTAGACCTACGATCTTTTCAAGGTCTTTCATGCTTTCGTCAATATATCCTGGCTTATGAGCGTTGATACCGGTAACGATATGAGTATCCATATCAAGTACGCCGCCCTTAGCTCTTTCTTGCTTCTGAAGCTCTTGAAGTTTACCCCATAGCTTGTTTGTTGCGTCTGTTGGACCTGCAAGGAATGACTCGTCGCCATCATATGGTGTGTAGTTCTTCTGGATGAAATCACGAGTGTCGATATCATCGCACCATTTACCTTGTTCAAATCCTTTCCATTGTTCGAAATCTGTCATTTGTTTTGACCTCCCATAATATATTCAACTGTTTTGTAAACAGTTGTGAACTGATAGTGTTTTACAGTTAGCAAAAAGTTAGCTAAAAGTAAGTTTTTACTGCATGGTTAGCTGTTTCTAACCACGTTGATTATACCATATTAAACATACTTTTGTCAACGATTCATACTATATTGGTATGAGAATTGTCGAAGTACATTAATAAGCAGATAAAAGACAAAATAATTTAGATAATATTGCTAAAACAAATCATATATTTTCATTTGTGTGACTAAGAAAATATTCTTTGATTTTCTGAAAAGTAATATCACTTAAATCATGCTCTATTTTACAACTGTCATCATACGCAGTTTCTTCATCGACACCGAGGGCGATAAGAGCCTTAGCAATAACCTGGTGACGTTCATAGATTTTTTGAGCAATCTCCATACCTTTGTCGGTAAGAGTGATATTGCCGTCGGTATCAACGGTAACATAGCCTTCTTCACGAAAGGATTTCATTGCAACGGATACGCTCGGTTTTGTGAAGTTAAGATGATGAGCAACATCAATACTGCGAACATAACCGTTTTTGTTCTTTAACATAAGTATGGCCTCCAAATAATTTTCAGCCGACTCTTTGATTATCATAGTTTAACACCTTTCTGTGTGAAAATGTGTACATATTGTAGTAGTAAAGATATTATATCACAATAAATTGCGATTGTCAAAAAATATATTGAATATTTTTAAAAAAATTTCGATAATTTTTTGAGTGAAAACAGTAAGATTAGGCTAACAAATTTTAGGAACGAATAAAAAATGAGCAAAAATAAGGAGGTATACAACATTTTGTGCAAAGTGAACAACAATTTTTAAAGTTGACGCATAAAAAAGATATGACATATACACTTGACAAGAAAGGTTAGTTTTGATAAACTAACTATTGGTTAGAAAGTGCTAACCAAAAACTATATTCTTGGGGTTAGTTTTTATTTATACGAATGCTAACCAGAACGGAGGTAAATTTATGATGCCTTTAACACTGGTAGATGTTGATGAAGACAACATAATTAAAAAGATTGGCGGAAAGCCGGAAGTAAAAAAACATCTTGAAAATCTTGGTTTTGTTGTTGGAGGACACGTCAAGATAATCAGTAAACTTGGCGGAAACGTAATTGTAAATGTAAAAGAAACCAGAGTTGCAATCAGCAACGAACTGGCACAAAAAATTATGATTTAATTAAAGGGAGGTACAGCGCAAATGAAAACACTTAAACAGGCAGCAATCGGCGATACTGTAAAGGTAGTCAAATTGCACGGTGAAGGTGCGGTAAAACGCAGAATTATGGATATGGGTATCACAAGAGGTGCTGAAGTGCATATTCGTAAGGTTGCACCGCTTGGTGATCCGATTGAGGTCACAGTAAGAGGTTATGAGCTTTCATTAAGAAAAGCCGACGCAGAAATGATTGAAGTTGAATAATTTTGGTATATTCATTAATGTACTGAATTAAATTGTGAAAGAGAGGAATTTAAGAATGAATGTAAGAATTGCCCTTGCGGGTAACCCGAACTGCGGTAAGACAACACTATTTAATGCTCTTACAGGTTCTAATCAATTCGTAGGTAACTGGCCGGGTGTTACGGTCGAGAAAAAAGAAGGTAAATTAAAGAAACATGACGGTGTTGTCATTACTGACCTTCCGGGTATTTATTCACTTTCTCCATATACATTGGAAGAAGTTGTTGCAAGAAATTATCTTATCGGCGAAAGACCCGACGCAATACTTAATATTGTAGACGGTACAAACCTTGAAAGAAACTTGTATCTTACAACACAGCTTACAGAATTGGGTATTCCTGTTGTTATTGCAGTCAATATGATGGATATTGTTAAGAAAAACGGCGATAAGATTAATATTCAGGAACTATCCCGTCAGCTTGGATGTAAAGTTGTCGAAATATCTGCTCTAAAGGGTACAGGTATTATGGAGGCTGCCGAAGAAGCTGTTTCAGCCGCTAAAAACGGTAAGACAATTCCAAAGCACGAGTTCTCGGGTCCTGTTGAACACGCAATAGCACATATCGAAGAGGCTGTTCTTCATGATATGCCGGAAGAACAACAGAGATGGTATGCAATAAAGATTTTTGAACGTGACGAAAAGGTGCTTGCACAACTTAATATTCCGCAGGAAAAATTGTCACATATTGAAAATGATATTAAAGCGGCAGAGGATGAACTTGACGATGACGCAGAAAGTATCATAACAAACGACAGATATGTTTACATAGCAGAACTTATTAAGGGCTGTTATAAAAAGAAGAGTGCCGGTAAGCTTTCATCATCTGATAAGATTGACCGAATTGTTACTAACAGATGGTTGGGACTTCCGATATTCGCAGTTGTAATGTTCCTTGTATACTACATAGCAATGGTAACAGTAGGTTCAAGTGCTACAGACTGGGCAAACGACGGATTGTTCGGTGACGGCTGGCATTTGTTCGGTATCGGTTCATCTGCTTACACAGAGGCTGCTGACGAATTCACAAGTGCGTCAGATATAGTAAACGGTTATATTGACGCTGCAAGCGAACAGGGTATTGATACAGACGCAGTTGCAGAGGCACTTGATACAGAAGCAGAAGATTTTGATCCTGAAGTTGCTAAGACAGAACTTGCTGCATTTGTTGAAGATGTAAAGAACATTGACGAAATCGAATATACAGTAGTTGATGAAGAAACAATGGCTGATGAAGAAGATACAGCTACATATGATGATCTTCTTGACTCGGTTGGCGTTTATGATAAGTACGAATGTGCAGAACCTGATCCTGCCGATTACGGTGTATGGGTACCGGGTATCCCTGTACTTGTTGAAAACGGACTTGACGCAATCAACTGTGCAGACTGGCTAAAGGGACTTATTCTTGACGGTATAGTTGCCGGTGTCGGTGCCGTACTTGGTTTCGTACCACAAATGCTTGTATTGTTCATCTTGCTTGCATTCCTTGAATCTTGCGGTTATATGGCTCGTATTGCATTCGTATTGGATAGAGTATTCCGTAAGTTCGGTCTTTCGGGTAAATCATTTATCCCTATTCTTATCGGTACAGGTTGCGGTGTTCCGGGTATTATGGCGTCGAGAACTATCGAAAATGACCGTGACAGAAAAATGACTATAATGACAACAACATTTATACCTTGCGGTGCTAAGACTCCGTTTATCGCAATGATTGCCGGTGCTATCTTCGGCGGTTCGGCTTGGGTTGCTACATCAGCATACTTTATCGGTATGGCTGCAATTATCATTTCGGGTATTATGCTGAAGAAGACAAAGATGTTTGCGGGCGATCCTGCTCCGTTCGTTATGGAACTTCCTGCATACCATATGCCTACAGTTATAAACCTACTTCGTTCAATGTGGGAAAGAGGCTGGTCATTCATCAAGAAAGCCGGAACAATAATTCTTCTTTCAACAATCCTTGTATGGTTTACGACATACTTCGGTTTTGTAGACGGAGCATTCACAATGCTTACAGAAGACCAAATCGACTACTCAATTCTTGCAACAATCGGTAAAGCAATTTCTTGGATATTTGCTCCTCTTGGCTGGGGTAACTGGCAAGCAACAGTTGCATCAATTACAGGTCTTGTTGCTAAGGAAAATATCGTTGGTACATTGGGTATTCTTTACGGTGCGGGCGACGGTACTGTTTATCAGAATATGGCTCAGAACTTTATCCCAATCAGCGGATATTCATTCCTTGTATTCAACCTGCTTTGTGCACCTTGTTTCGCCGCAATGGGAGCTATCAAGCGTGAAATGAATAACGCTAAGTGGACTGCATTCGCAATCGGCTATCAGTGTGTATTCGCTTACGCAATCGCACTTGTAATTTATCAAATAGGTTTGCTGGTTACAGGCAATGTAAACGTAATCGGTCTTATATTTGCAATCGCAGTAATTGCGTTTATCTGCTATATGCTGTTTAAGCCTTATAAAGAATCAAACACTTTAAAGACTCAAAGATCAGTATCAGCGTAAAACAACATAAGACAAACAATAATATAAGGAGGGTTTTAAAATGACATGGTTAATGAATAATTTATCTACAATAATTGTGTGTATTGTACTTATTGCGGTAGTTGTACTTATCATCAATAAGATGATGAAAGATAAAAAGAAGGGTAAATCCTCCTGTGGCTGCGGTTGCAGCAACTGTGCTATGGCAGGTAAATGCCACGGTAAACACTAAAAAATTATGAAAATAACAGCACTTTTGATGTGCTGTTATTTTTTTTATCAAAATCATAAAATATTCAGTAAACAGTATTGACAATTACGGGTGAAAGTCTATAATGCATTAAGTCAAATAAATATTAAGGGGGTTAATGATTAAATGGATGAAGAAATACAAAGATTTATAAGTATATTTGATCCTAATAAGCGAATAGATTTTACAAAGACTTTGACAAACGACATAACAAGATCGGAATATGCGGTTCTTTGGATGTACAAAAATATGGCTCAAAATTCGGATGTTGTGTATGTGTCGGATATTGTAAAAAAGTTTTCTGCGTCGGCACAGGCACTTTCAAAACATCTTAGAACTTGTGAAAACAAGGGTTATACTTAAATTTAATGCCTATGTCGGCAAATACGTTGAGTCAGGCGAGATATTGGGACGTGTGGACGGCGGTCCGTATATTAAATCGCCGTCAAACGGAAAGTTCATAGAAGTTGACGCCGAGAGTGGTGACTATGTTCTTACAACCGATGTTATGGGTTATGTGGCAAATACATATGATATGTATATCGGTGCGAATATCGAAGAAACGGATATAACCAAAATAAAAGAAGGTCAGTCGGTCAAAGTAACGCTTGACGCATACGGTTCACAAAAATTTGAGGGCATTGTAACGCAGGTGAACAGCATTACAAATAATGCACTTACGGGACAGACAACAAGTTTCTCAACTTCCGGTACATACACAAAAACAACTCAGCTTATACCGATTAAGATAAAGTTGGTAAATTCCGATATACCGCTTGAAAATATTATAGGAACAAATACAACGGTTAATATCAAAGTGAAATAGTAAAAAAAGCATAGAGATAATTTGGAAAATAATTATCAACTATGCTTTTTCTATGGAAAAAATTTAGATTAAGCCGAATATTGATTGACAAGAAATTTGTGCCGTGATAAAATTATTGTAATTTTATAAGAGAAAATGAGAGAGGTGTTTGTATGGCAAAATTGAAACCTGCACAGATAGCGGAGGTAAAGGGAAAAGGCTTTTTGATTAACAGAGGTACTGAAAATTTTTCGGGAAGAATTGTACCGCGCGGAACTGTATTTTCTCCGGACGATTTAAAAAACGTATCGGAAATATCAAGTAAATTCGGTAACGGTAAAGTAATTCCTACAACACGTCTTGGGCTTGAAATTCAGGGTATTCCTTATGAAAACGTACAAGACGCGATTGATTATGCCGAAAGTCACGGACTTAAATTCGGCGGAACGGGAAATAAAATCCGCCCGATTACATCATGTAAAGGTACAACTTGTGTTTATGGCAATTATGACACTCACGCACTTGCCGCAAAACTTTATGATGAATATTACATAGGCTGGGCTGATATAAAATTGCCGCATAAGTTTAAAATCGGTATAGGCGGCTGTCCGAACAGTTGCGTAAAGCCTGCATTGAACGATTTTGGGATCGAAGGACACAGAATACCTAAGTACAATTCGGAAGATTGCAAAGGCTGTAAGGTTTGTATGATTGAAAAATCATGTCCGTCAAAAGCCGCTAAACTTGTTGACGGTAAAATGGTTATAGATGAAAATGTCTGTAAGACTTGCGGAGTGTGCAGTGAAAGCAAATGTCCGTTTAAGGCAGTGAAACCGCATAATGAAGTCGTTTATCAAATATATGTAGGCGGTACATGGGGTAAAAAATCAAGAATGGGTACACCGCTTTCAAAGTTCGTTTCGGAAGACGAAATTGCACCGATACTTGAAAAGACAATGATTTGGTTTAAACTTAATGCAAATCCAAAAGAACGTCTTGGCGTTGCGATAGACCGCTTGGGTGTTGAAAAGTTTGAAAAAGATGTTCTTGAAAATGATGAATTGTTAGAGAAGAAAGATATTTTGTTTGAGTAATAATAAAGAAAATGCACATCTGACAGATGTGCATTTTTTATGCGTTTATATAATATTTTGAGCCGTCTTTCAATGTTATTCTCCATACGGGTTGAAGTTCGGTAGGGGAGGTGTCAAAATCAACGATATTATATCCGAGTGTAATATCGCTTATTTCGATTTTGCTGTTGGGCTTATCTTTGCTTGCCGAAAATTCAAGCAGAGCGTCGGCAACGCTTTTTGCGTTGCGATATTCGCCGAGTGAATTTTGCGTAAACCATACACCGCTAAAACCCATAAGACCGTCGGAAGTTATATCAAATGTCATATAGTCATTAAAGACAGGTAAATTTTCTATTGTGTAAGTCATAAAAATATGATATTTTCCGTTGTCATCAGATGAAACAATCAAAGCGTTTTGGCTGTCGAAACCGTAATAAGCGGCGATTTTTTTACCTTTCTTTGAGGCATTAACCGCATCTATGCCGTGCGTTTCGGACAATGCAACAGGTGTTTTCGGTACAAAAGAAAACTTATTGCCGTCAAAAATAACTTGATTTTCATTTGCTGTGTATGTTTCACCGTTTTTTGTTACTTCTTTTTTTGCTCCTAAAATATTTTTTGCAAAAGCATCTCTGTCTTCAATAAAATTTTGCAGTGTGGCAGAAGAAACTTTTTTTGTTTCTTTATCGATAATTGTCGGAGAAATGGTTATATCGTTTTTGTTCAAAAAAGTAACAAGATTGTTTACAACCTCTTCAGAATCGTTATCGGACATAGAAGTGGGGAATGTACAAATAACGGTCAGGTTTATTACTATAAACAATGAAAGTAAAATAACTTTTATAGGAAAACGTTTCACTTCAACAAGCCTCCTTATTCACTGACAGGAATAGTGATAGTTACTTCAGTTCCTTTGTGGAATTCACTTGATATTTTAATCTTACCGTTAAATGATGATTCAAGCGTTTGTTTTGCGATGGCAAGGCCAAGACCTGTACCGCCTGTGTCACGCGAACGAGCCTTGTCTACACGGTAGAAACGGTCGAAAATGTGCGGAAGTTTATCTTCTTGTATTCCGATACCGTTATCGGCTACTTTGATACAAATGTCGTTATAAACCTTGCTTGAATATACTTCGATAGTACCGCCCTCGCGTGTGTATTTCATCGCGTTGCTGACGATATTTATAATAACGCGTTCCAAACCGTCGTGATCGCCGGATATAACAGGCACTTCATTAATAGGGTGATATGTTAAAGTCTGATTTTTCTTCTTTGCCGTAAGCGACATACGCTCAACGATTGATTCAAGCATTTGACGAATGTCGATCGGCTCCGGCGGTTTTGTGAATGTTTGGTTTTCGTCAAGCTCCGATAGGGTAAGCAGGTCGCTTATAATTCTTGCCATTCTGTCAGATTCGGACGCGATAACGTCAAGAAAACGTACTTGCAATTCTCTGTCAACATCGGGCATATCGGCAAGTGTTTCGGAGTAAGACTTGATTGTTGTAAGCGGTGTACGAAGTTCGTGCGACACGTTCGCAACAAAGTCACGACGTGACTGCTCAAGTTTTTCCTGCTTTGTAACATCGTGTATAACGACAATGATACCGCCGACTTTGTTATCAGCCTTGAACGGTGCAAAGTTTAAACGTAAATATTGGTTTGCAAGCTTGATTTCACGTTCGACAGAACCGTCGGGATTCATATAAAGCAAATCGCCAAGCGTGATGTTTGCATTGATTTCTTTAAAGAAACGGTCAAATCTAATATCGTCAAGATACTGGCGGTTAAGAAGTTTTTTTGCTTCACGGTTAAAATGGATTAGATTGCCTTTTAAGTCAAATGCGATAATACCGTCATTCATATTTTGAAGAATGGTTTCAACCTTAATTTTTTCGCCTTTTGCTTGGTCGGAGGACTGCTTTCTTGTGTGAGCAAGATTGATAAGCGAGTTTGTAAGGTCGGCAATTTCATCTTTTGAATCTGATTTTTGAAGTGCGTTTATATCACCTGCCGCAAGTTTTTTTGCCTGTACCGAAAGCTGTTTGATAGGGTCGGTGATAGACTTTGAAATAATACTTCCCGCGATTGATGATATAATAAGAGATACCAACAATAAAATCAAAAGAATTGTCACCATACTGTGAGTTACGCTGTTTTGCATTTGGCAAGTGTCTTTGATGTATATAACATACTTTACCGCGTCACCGTTGTGTAGCGGAAATGCGTAGTCCATATAGCTTTGAGTAAGCTTTGTTTCTTTCGATTCCGTACCGTTTAGGGCATTCATAAGTGACGGAGTTGCGTCGGTGGTTGTAGAGCCGTTTGATGAAAATAAAATCTCGCCCGATGAACCGTCAACAATATTGTAATATCTTGATGATGTAATTCCGAGTTTGCCTGAGTGGGAAGATAGGATATTGTTGATTAAATTAATATTGCTTTGGGAATTTTCTTCTATAACAATAGATGTATCCGTACTTTCGGCAGGAATACTTATTTCGTTTGCGGCGGCAAGAAGGTCGTTTTTAATATCTTCGGTGAATACCTCATTAATGCTGTTTGAAAAATCATCGTGATAATGTTTCATAACGCCTAAAATATTGAAACCGCCTATAAATAATTCCGTGGCGAGTACAAGAAGTACAAATATAACTGTTATTTTCCAACGTATACTTTTAAACATAAAATAAAAACCTTTCTATAATAAATACTTAAATACTTAAATACTACAAAACACCCAAAACAAATTAATGTTTCGGGTGTATGAGTTCAATATTATTTGTTAAAATAGTAGCCTACGCCACGTTTTGTGATAATGTATTTAGGCATACTCGGATCATCTTCGATTTTTTCTCTAAGACGTCTTACTGTAACATCGACAGTACGAACATCGCCGTAATATTCGTAACCCCATACATTTTCAAGCAATTTCTCACGTGAGAAAATTTTATCCGGCTGCATGGCAAGAAATTTAAGGAGTTCAAATTCGCGAAGTGTTATGTCGATAATTTCACCGTTCTTAGCAACTTCGTATCTTTCAACATTGATTGAAAGCTCACCCGAATTAATTGTATTTTGATTTTCAGGTTCTTCCTCAACAACAGGCTGTGCCGTACTTCTTCTTAGATTGGCTTTAACTCTTGCGGTAAGTTCACGCATTGAATACGGCTTTGTTATGTAGTCATCCGCACCAAGCTCAAGACCTAAAACTTTGTCAACTTCGTCTTCACGGGCAGTAAGCATAATAATAGGAACTTGTGATTTTTCACGAACTTTTCGACATACTTCAAAACCGTCCATTCCGGGTAGCATTACGTCAAGTAAAATTAGGTCAGGGTTTTCTTTAAGTGCCATCTCAAGACCTTTTACGCCGTCAAATGCAGACAAAGTCTTATAACCGTCTTTGCCAAGTGAAAATGCAAGAATATCATTAATTTTCTGTTCGTCCTCAATAATGAGTATAGTTCTATCCATTATTAAATATCAATCCTTTCGATTATAGAATAATATTTAAACGAATAACATTCGTAAATATTATTACAAATTTTTCGTAACCATTACATATATTTTATCAGAATTTAACATACTGTGCAAGGGTATTTTACAAAAAAATTAAAAAATATTAAAAAAATGCGTTCAAATGCAAGAAAAAAATATTTTTATTTCATTATAATAGGAGATTTCTTTAAATCCGCATTGCCGATACGGTGTGTCGGTATGGGATTGCATAGCATTGCTATATTTGTGGCACGCACATCAAGATTAAATTGCGGACTTTGTTCTTTAAAGTCAGCTGTTTTTGTGATTATCGGAACTTTGCAGATGTCTTTTGCCTGTTTTAAAATCGTCATACCGACCTTATTCATACCGAGAATACGGATATACTGTGGCATAGGGGAGTATATATTCTTTGTAAAGTCTATCAAAGCCGAGATTATCATACGTCTGATTTTGCTTGTGGTGTACCGCTTGTTTTTCACGTTTTCGACAAGTGTTTCAAAACTGTATGACATATTTGCACTGCTTAAAATTCTGTTTTCAATCCCCTCTGTAACTTCACTGATATTTTGCAAATCTTCAGCGGTCATAAGACGTAATTTTGAAATGATTGCACTGTCCAAATTCGATATGTCGTACGGAATGTCACAATTAATATCTTCTAATTTATATGGTATAAAGTCATTTATATTTTCATTGTTTCTGTTCATTTCACGGAGCTTTGTAGCACTTGCTATATTTTGATATAAATTTCTGTCGTGGTAGCCTGCTTTGTGACGTTTTACGGTCATAGGTTTGATATTGCTGTCAGAGCGGATTAATGCACGAATATATTCCGTTGCAAGAATGTTGTTTGGCTCAGACAATATATCTGACGGGATAAGTGCGGAATATGCCTTTGTGAGCGCGTTTGGATAACTCATACCGCCCATAACGTATTTTTTTATTTTTTCGGATATTTCGCTGTTTTCATTTTCAAGCAATTCTGCGGCAGACATAAGTTCATCGATACTGCCTGATTCAGAGCCGAAACAAATGTTGTTGACAACACCGAGTGCGTTTAAAATATTAATACCGCCTGTCGCAAAATTCGGTGCGGCATTTAACGCATAACATACAGGAAGTTCAATAACAAGGTCAACACCGCCCGAAAGTGCCGTTTTTGCACGTGACCATTTATCCGTTATCGCAACGTCGCCACGTTGTACAAAACTGCCGCTCATTACGGCAATCACTGCGTCCGAATGCTTTTTTATTTCGTCAATTTGATATTTGTGTCCGTTGTGAAAAATATTGTATTCTGTTATAATACCGGTAATGTTCATTTTTATCTCCTCAAAATTACATTGTTAATATATATTATATCTCAAAATAAGAAGTATAGCAATAAATAAAATTGGAATATTAAATAAAGCAATGATGTAAAACAGACATAAATTTTGTATAGAATAAAAGAAAGAAAATCTACAAAACCTATTGACAAAGTAGGAAATATAAAGTAAAATATGTTTGAACAGTTATTCAAATGTTCAACTTTAATACAGGAGATGATTTTAATGAATTCAGTATACATGGACAACAATGCTACTACAAGCCTTAAAAAAGAAGTTCTTAATGCAATGATGCCATATTATACAGATATATACGGCAATGCGTCATCGAAATTCTATAAAATAGGCAGAGATGCCGAACAGGCACTTTATAAGCTTAGAGAGAGCGTTGCGAAAAGTCTTAATGCAAAAAACGTAAACGAAATTTATTTTACGGGTTCCGGTTGTGAGGCTGACAACTGGGCGATAAAAGGTATTGCACTTGCAAACAAGTCAAAGGGCAACCACATTATAACAAGCAAAATCGAACATCACGCAATTTTAAGCACTTGCGAATATCTTGAAAAGCATGGCTTTGAAGTTACTTATCTTGATGTTGACGAATACGGCTTTGTAAGTCCGAAAGCTGTTGAGGACGCTATAAAGGACAATACAATACTTATTTCAATAATGACGGCTAACAATGAAATCGGAACGGTTGAGCCAATCAAGGAAATTGCGGAAATTGCAAAGAAACACAGAGTTATTTTCCATACGGACGCAGTACAGGCTATCGGACATATGAAGATAGATTTGCAGGATTTAGGCGTTGACTTGCTTTCACTTTCTGCACATAAGTTCCATGGTCCTAAGGGTGTCGGAATGTTGTACATCAGAAACGGTATAAGAATAGACAACCTTATTCACGGCGGAGGACAGGAAAGAGGAAAGAGAGCAGCAACGGAAAATCTTGCAGGCATAGCAGGCCTTGCAAAGGCACTTGAGCTTGCAACGGAAAACCTTGATGAAAATATCGAACACGCAAAGAAAATGCGTAACAGATTGATTGAGGGTATCAGAAAGAATATTCCTTATTGCCGTCTTAACGGTCCTGAGGACGAGGGCAGACTTTGCAACAACGTAAACTTCTCATTCCAATATGTTGAGGGCGAATCAATATTGATGATGCTTGATATGAAAGGTGTTGCGGCGTCAAGCGGAAGTGCTTGTGCGTCAGGCTCGCTTGATCCGTCACACGTTCTTATTGCAATAGGTTTACCTCACGAAATTGCTCACGGTTCGCTAAGACTCAGTGTAGGCGATGAAACAACAGAGGAGGACGTTGATTACGTAGTAGAGGTACTTCCTCCGATTATACAAAGATTAAGAGATATGTCACCTTTATATGAGGGCGTAGAGAAAGGAGATAATTAATTATGTACAGTGAAAAAGTTATGGACCATTTCTCAAATCCAAGAAATGTAGGTCAGATAGACAACGCAAATGCAGTCGGTGAAGTCGGCAATGCAAAGTGCGGTGATATTATGAAGATATATATGGATATTCAAGACGATGTTATAAAAGACGTTAAGTTCAAGACATTCGGTTGCGGTGCGGCTATTGCAACAAGTTCAATGGCAACTGAAATGGTTAAGGGTAAGACTGTTGACGAGGCACTTGCTCTTACAAATAAAGCGGTTATGGAGGCTCTTGACGGACTTCCGAAAGAAAAAATTCACTGCTCTGTTCTTGCTGAAGAGGCTATTCAGTCGGCAATCAACGATTACAGAAGCAAAAAGGGTGAAGCACCGCTTGAAAATAATTGTGACTTCTGTTACAAGAAATGTGACAATTCAGACAAATAACCCTATATAATCCTATAAAATACAATATAAAAACAGACAAAACATTATTGTTTTGTCTGTTTTTGCGTTTATAATCATAAAAAAATGATGATTTACAGATACAATATGGTGTTAGTAGCAGGTGTTAAACAGACTGCACAGCACAATATTTTGTATCTATTGGGTAATTATGAACATATTAGAACAATATATTTAAACATATTGTACAATGTTTAAGTTTATTTGCAAGAAAATATTGCAAAGTTATTAACGATAGTATATAATCATTGAGGTTATTGATTTAGTACCTACTACTAACAATAATTAATAAAATGTCGAAAAACATAGAAAGGAACGCTTGAAAGTGACAAGAACAATATTGAAAAAGAAACGTCATGAGTATTTGCTCAGAAAAATAAAACAAAATCCGTTTTTGAAAGACGAAGAACTTGCACAGGCTTGTAACGTGAGCGTGTCCACTATTCGTTTTGACAGAGCGGAACTTGGTATAGCAGAATATCGTGAGAGAATAAAGTCGGTGGCGGAAGAAGGTTTGGTGGCAGATACGGCGGTTGGCGAAGTGCTTGACCTTAACTTGTATCATGACGGAATATCGGTGCTTAAAACCGATGATACGATGACCTTTGACGGTACTGACATAATAAAAGGACAGTGTATATATGCTTTTGCGGAAAATTTGGCGCTAAGCGTTATTGACGCGAAGGCGGCGTTGGTAAAAATCGCAAATGTGAAATATATGCACGAGGCACACGCAGGGGAAAGACTGATTGCCAAGTCGGACGTTATGAGAGTAAAAGACGGAGGATATATCGTTCGTGTTGTCATAAAGGCAAATATGAACGAAGTATTCAGAGGAAAATTCAGCCTTGTTATGACTGATGTGAAATAGTCGGAGGAAAGATGAAGATTATAGTAGATGCAATGGGTGGTGACAATGCTCCTATGGCGCCTGTCGAGGCGGCTGTAAGAGCGGTAAAGGAACTTGATGTGGAAATAGTTCTTGTCGGCAAAAAAGAGGTTGTCGAAAAGGAACTTTCGGCATATGACTACCCAAATGATAAAATCAGTATAGCGAATGCTGATGAAGTGATAACAAACCACGAAGAACCGGCAAAGGCGGTAAGAAGCAAGAAAAATGCATCGGTGGTCGTTGCGGCAAATATGCTGAAAAAAGGCGAGGGTGATGCAATGCTTTCGATGGGTAATACAGGTGCGCTCTTAGCGTCGGGATTGCTTATTGTCGGAAGAATAAAGGGGATTTTAAGACCTGCACTTGCAACGCTTCTGCCGAGTGCAAAAGGACCGAAAATGCTTATAGACGCTGGTGCAAATACAAACTGCAAACCTGAAAATCTTGTTCAGTTCGGTATTATGGGCAGTATATATATGAAGAATGTACTCGGAATTGAAAGTCCGACTGTCGGACTTATGTCAAACGGTGAAGAAGAAGGCAAGGGCGATGAACTTACGAAGGAAACATTCCCGCTTTTGAAAAAAGCACCTATAAACTTTATCGGCAATATCGAGGGCAGAGATGTTATGGAAGGTACGGCTGACGTAATTACCTGTGACGGTTTTGTCGGAAATGTAATACTTAAAACCGTTGAGGGTATGGGACACGTCGTAAGTACGAAAGTTAAAAATATATTTATGAAAAACTTGTTTACAAAGCTCGGTGCAATATTTGTAATGGGCGGCTTGAATGAGTTTAAACAGTCTATGGATTACCGTGAATACGGCGGTGCACCGCTTTTGGGTACAAAAAGACCCGTTATAAAAGGACACGGCTCGTCAGACGGTAAAGCGGTATTTTCTGCAATCAGACAGGCAAAGAAATTTGTTGAAACAAACTTAATAGAAGAAATAGTTAATAATATAAACTGTATGGAGGAAAAGAGTAATGATTAATGCAAAGATAACAGGTGTAGGCGGATATGTTCCGGAAAAGGTATATGACAATGCGTATATGGAAAGCATTGTTGATACAAACGACGAATGGATAACAAGACGTACAGGCATAAAGGAAAGACATATTTCAGCCGACAACGAATATACAACGGATATGGCAACAATCGCCGCTAAGCGTGCTATTGAAAATGCAGGACTTACACCTGAGGATATTGACCTTATAATGCTTGCAACAGTTACACCTGATTACTTCACACCGGCTTGTGCTTGTGTTGTACAAAGCAATCTTGGTGCGGTAAATGCGGCGGCATTTGACTATAATGCGGCTTGTTCGGGATTTGTTACAGGTCTTACTATCGCAGAACAGTTTATAAAAGCAGGAACATACAAGCATATCGTTGTAGTATGTGCCGACACATTAAGCAAGGCTACAGATTATAAGGACAGAGCAACTTGCGTATTGTTCGGTGACGCGGCAGGTGCGGCAGTTGTGTCTGCAAGTGAAGAACAGGGTATTATCGCAACAGACATCGGTGCAGACGGCTCAAGCGGTCACGCTATAACAAGTCTTGCATACAGAAATGATGATGAAGAAACAGAAAAGAGAATAAGCCACAGAAAAGATACTATTTGGATGGCAGGACAAGCTGTTATGAAGTTTGCCGTCAAAGCAATGGCAGACGCAAGCGCAAGAGTTGTAAACAGTGCAGGATTGACTTGGGACGATATTGCACTTGTTGTACCTCACCAGGCTAACTACAGAATTGTTGAAAGTGCCGTAAAGAGAATGGGTATCACTGATGAAAAGGTATTTTTGAACCTTGAAAAGTATGGTAACACATCAGCGTCTTGTATCCCTGTTGCACTTACAGAGGCAGTTCAGCAAGGCAGAATTAAAAAGGGCGACAAGGTTGTACTTGTAGGCTTCGGCGGCGGACTTACATGGGGTGCGGCACTTATTGAGTGGTAAAACAAATACGTTAAATAAGAAAGGGAGAAGAGAAATGAAAACAAGATTATGTGAATTGCTTGGTATTGAATATCCTATTATTCAAGGCGGTATGGCGTGGGTAGCTACAGCCGAACTTGCGGCAGCTGTTTCAAACGGCGGCGGTATCGGACTTATCGCGGCAGGAAATGCACCGGCAGACGTTGTAAGAGCGCAAATTCAAAAGGCAAAGTCACTGACAGATAAGCCTTTTGGCGTAAACGTAATGATGATGTCACCGTTCGTTGAAGAAGTTATGCAGGTTATTATAGAAGAAAAGCCGGCAGTAGTTGCAACAGGTGCCGGTAATCCGGGTAAATACATAGCGTCACTTAAAGAGGCAGGAATTAAGATTATGCCGGTTGTTGCAAGTGTTGCAATGGCAAAGAAGATGGAAAAAGACGGTGCAGACGCAATTATCGCAGGGGGTACAGAGGCAGGCGGACATATCGGTGAACTTACAACAATGGTACTTGTACCGCAAGTTGTTGACGCGGTAAGTATTCCGGTTGTAGCGGCAGGCGGTATAGCTGACAACAGAGGTGCTGTTGCGGCATTTGCACTTGGCGCAGACGGTATTCAAGTCGGTACAAGATTTATCTGCTCAACAGAGTGTATCGCACACGATAACTATAAGCAAGCCGTTATAAAGGCAAAAGACAGAGATGCGGTTGTTACGGGCAGATCAACAGGTGCGCCTGTAAGAGCGCTTAAAAACAAACTTACTCGTGAATATGACAAACTTGAAAAGCAAGGTGCGTCATTTGAAGAAATAGAAGCACTTGGCGTTGGCGGTCTAAGACGTGCATTTGAAGAAGGTGACACACAAACCGGTTCACTTATGGCTGGTCAATCAGCCGCTATGGTACACGAAATTCAACCTTGTGCAGACATAATCAAGAGTTATTTTGACGGTACAGAGGCAATTATTGAAACAATTACTTCTAAACTTAAATAAGAATTTCTTATTAGATAAATTAAGAAAGGAAAATAAATATAATGGGTAAATTAGCATTTGTATTTGCAGGACAAGGCGCACAAGCTGTCGGAATGGGTAAGGAACTTGCCGAAAACTTCCCGATTGCCGATAAGACATTTGACGAGGCAAGTGAGGCACTTGGCTTTGATATAAAGGATATGATTTGGAACGGCGACAGTGAAACTCTTATGATTACAGAGAATACACAGCCGACAATCGTTACAATGAGCGTTGCGGCACTTAGAGTATTGCAAGAAAAAGGTATTAAGCCTGACGTTGTTGCCGGACTTAGCCTTGGTGAATATACTGCACACATTGCGTCGGGTTCAATGGAATTTGCCGACGGTGTAAGACTTGTAAAAAAACGCGGTAAGTATATGCAGGAGGAAGTGCCTGTAGGAAAAGGCGCTATGGCGGCTATTATCGCACTTTCCGCAGAGGACGTTATCGCTTGCTGCGAAGAGGCGTCAAAAGTCGGTATTTGTTCACCTGCAAACTTTAACTGTCCTGGTCAAATCGTTGTATCGGGTGAAGTTGAGGCAGTGGATAAGTGTTGTGAATTGGCAAAGGAAAAGGGCGCAAAACGTGCTTTAAAACTTCCTGTTTCAGCTCCGTTCCATTGTGCTATGCTTATAGGCGCAGGCGAAAAACTTGCAAAAGAACTTGAAAATGTAGAAGTTAAGGATATGCAAATTCCTGTAATCACAAACGTAACTGCTGATTACGTTTCTTCAAAGGAGGATATTAAACCGCTTTTAATCAAGCAAGTATCTTCATCTGTTAAATGGGAAGAAACTATCAGAAGAATGATAGCAGACGGAGTTGATACATTCGTTGAAGTCGGACCGGGTAAGGCACTTAGCGGATTTATAAAGAAAGTTTCAAGAGATGTAAAGGTGTTTAACGTAGAGGATATGGCGTCACTTGAAAAGACTCTTGAAGGTCTTAACGCATAACAGAGAGGAGATAAAGAAATGTTAAAAGGTAAAACAGCGGTAATTACAGGCTCAGGCAGAGGTATAGGTAAATCAATCGCCCTAAAACTTGCGTCACACGGTGCAAATATCGTTATAAACGATATTCCTTCATCGGATTATGCAGACGAAACTTGTGAAGAAGTTAAAAAGCTTGGCGTAGAATGTATAGTTGTTAAAGGCGATGTAAGAAATACCGAAGATGTTCAGAAACTTGTATCGGAAACTATGGATAAATTCGGTCATATCGACATATTTGTTAATAACGCAGGTATTACAAGAGACGGTCTTATGATTAGAATGTCAGAAGACGATTGGGATCTTGTTATGGATATAAACCTAAAGGGTGCATTCAACTGTATCAAGGCGGTTGCAAGACCTATGATGAAGCAGAGAAGCGGTGCTATAATCAATATGGCGTCAATCGTAGGTGTTATGGGTAATCCGGGTCAGGCAAACTATGTTGCCTCAAAAGCAGGCCTTATCGGTCTTACAAAGACAACAGCAAAGGAATTTGCCTCAAGAGGTATCAGATGTAACGCAGTAGCACCGGGCTTTATCCGTTCTGCTATGACAGATGTATTGTCTGACGATGTAAAGAAGAAATATCTTGATTCAATTCCGCTTGGGGAATTCGGAGAAACTGAAAATATTGCAGATGTTGTTGCATTTTTGGCATCTGATATGTCAAAATACGTTACAGGTCAAGTAATAAATGTTGACGGCGGACTTGTTATGTAATATAATATGTATATAATTCGTTTAGAATTTATATAGACATTACTGAAAGGGGGTGCAAGTGAATAATGGAATTTGAAAGAGTAAAGAACGTTATCGTTGACCAACTAAGTGTTGATGCAGATGAAGTAACATTGGAAGCATCATTCGTTGACGATTTGGGTGCAGACTCATTGGACGTTGTTGAACTTATCATGGGTCTTGAAACAGAATTTGATATCGAAATCCCTGATGAAGATGCTGAAAAGATCAGCACAGTAGGCGACGCAGTTGAATATATTAAGAGTCATGCGTAAGATACGAAGTCGTGCCTTGTATCAATACTCTTGGTGCAAGGCATGAAATTTTTTTGAAAAGAGAAATTAATTTTATTATATAGATAAGGATAAACAATAGGAGGTAACTAAATGAGAAGAGTTGTTGTAACAGGCTTAGGTGCTGTAACCCCTATAGGAAATAACGTTGAAGAATTTTGGAACGGTATCAAAGCAGGTAAATGCGGTATTGATAAAGTAACACTTTTTGACGCAACTGATTTTAAGACACAGATTGCCGGTGAAGTTAAGAATTTTGAGCCGACTGATTTTATCGAGAAGAAAGACGCTCGTAAAATGGACAGATATACTCAGCTTGCAATGGTAGCGGCTGACGAGGCTGTTAAGGATTCCGGTCTTAATATGGAAGACGAAGACCCTTGGAAAGTCGGAGTTATAACAGGTTCGGGTATCGGCGGTATCCATACTCTTGAGGAACAGCATAAGTCACTTCTTGACAGAGGTCCGGGACGTGTAAGTCCGTTCTTTATTCCTATGATGATAGGTAATATGGGCGCTGCACAGATTGCTATTAAGTATGGAGCAAGAGGTGTAAATGAAAATATCGTTACAGCTTGTGCTTCGGGTACAAACGCTATCGGTGACGCTTTAAGACACATTCAGCACGGTGCTAACGATGTTATCATCGCAGGCGGTGCAGAGGCGGCTGTAAGTCCGCTTGCATTTGCAGGTTTCTGTAATATGAAAGCTATGTCAACAAGAAATGACGATCCTAAAACAGCGTCAAGACCGTTTGACGCAGAACGTGACGGATTTGTTCTAAGTGAAGGTGCAGGCTTTATAGTTATAGAAGAACTTGAACACGCAAAGAAGAGAGGAGCTCATATTTATTGTGAACTTGTCGGCTACGGTGCAACTGATGATGCTTACCACATCACAAGCCCTATTCCGGGCGGTGTCGGCGGTGCAAAGGCTATGTCACTTGCAATCGAAGACGCAGGTTTAAAGCCTGAAGATGTAACATACATCAACGCTCACGGTACATCAACAAAGTACAATGACGAGTTTGAAACACAAGCCATAAAAGAGGCTCTTGGCGACGCGGCTAAGAACGTTGCAGTAAGCTCAACAAAGTCAATGACAGGTCACCTTTTGGGTGCGGCAGGCGGTGTCGAGGCAATCGTTTGTGCATTGGCTATCAAGGACAGTTACATTCCTGCAACAATCAATTACAATACACCTGATCCTACTTGTGATTTGGATATAGTTCCGAATAAGGGCAGAGAACAGGAAGTTAAAGTTGCAATGTCAAATTCACTTGGATTTGGCGGTCATAATGCAACTATCGTAATGAAAAAGTACGAAGATTAATTAAATAAACTTAAACAATAGAGGATGTCTTTTTAAGGCACCCTCTACTGTTATGTGGATTGCTCTAAGCGGTGAACGGTTCACTCTTTAGAGCAGTGTATGTACAGAGAAAGGAAATCTGTTATGAAAAACGTACAAGAGAAAATCGGTTACACATTTAAAAATGTCAATCTTTTAGAAACGGCACTTACACACAGCTCATATGCGAATGAGTGTAAAAAAGAAAATAACGAACGTCTTGAATTTTTGGGCGATTCTGTTTTGAGTGTTATAATCAGTGACTATATATTCAGACGTTTGCCGAATGTTGACGAGGGCTGGCTTTCAAAATATCGTGCAACGCTTGTCTGCGAACAGTCGCTTAACGAAATATCTAAGAAAATTTCGCTTAGCAAATTTATATTGCTTGGTAAGGGTGAAGAAATGACAGGCGGACGTCAGAGAGCGTCTATCGTTTCAGACGCATTTGAGGCAGTTTTGGCGGCAATTTATCTTGACGGCGGTATGGAAACGGCAAGAAAATGGGTAATCGACCTTATGCGTGATTCGATTAACGAAGTTGTGACAGGTCACGGATATGCCGACTATAAAACAATGCTGCAAGAGGCACTTCAAAAAGGTACACAGGGCAAAGTCACATACAGAACAATCGGCGAATCCGGTTTGGATCACAACAAAGTGTTTGAAGTTGAAGTGCTTGTCGATGATGTTCCTAAAAATAAAGGAACAGGTCACAGCAAAAAAGAGGCTGAACAAAATGCGGCACATACTTTGCTTAAATCAATGGGAAAAGTACAGTGACTATGAAAACGTATAATATACCGATATTTGTACCGCACAGAGGGTGTCCGTTTGATTGTGTTTTTTGCAATCAAAAACGTATAACGGGGACACAAAAAGAAGTCACGGCTGATGATGTTCATAATATCATAGGAGAATATCTTAAAACATTGCCGAGTAAAAACAGACGTATCGAGGCGGCGTTTTTTGGCGGCAGTTTTACCGGTATACCGATTAACGAACAAAGCGAACTTTTAGCCGCCGCGAATGAATATCTAAAAAAAGGTGATATTGACGGAATACGTCTTTCAACCAGACCCGATTATATAGATAAAGAAATACTTGATAATCTGCTTAAATACGGAGTTACAACGATTGAACTCGGTGTACAGTCTATGGACGACAGTGTTTTGAAATCGTCAAACAGGGGACACACAAGAGAAGATGTTATTAATGCGGTAAAGCTGATAAAGGAATATCCGTTCACACTCGGACTTCAGATGATGACAGGTTTGCCGGGTGATACCGATGAAAAATCGCTTTATACGGCAGACGAAATAATAAAGCTGAAACCTGATATTGTGCGCATATATCCGACGCTTACCATAAAGGACACATTCCTTGAAAAAATGTATCTTACGGGTAAATATCAACCGCAGTCGGTTGATGAGGCGGTTAATCTTGCAAAACAGCTTTTATTGAAATTTGAAAAGAATAATATAACTGTTATAAGAGTCGGTTTGCAGTCAACCGATGAAATAAGCGAGAACGGTTCTGTTGTTGCAGGACCTGTACACAGCTCATTTCGTGAACTTGTCGAAAGCAGTATTTATTATGACATTATATGCGGTAAATTGAAAGACGGCTGTAAAAGAGCAGATGTTTATGTAAATCCGAGAGAAGTTTCAAAAGCAGTCGGTAATAAGCGTTGCAATATAATTAAATTAAAACAAGAGAAAAATATTGATGTAAAGATATGTACAGATGAAAATTTGGAAAAAAGAGAGGTGAGATGTACTTGCTATTAAAAAGACTTGAACTGCAAGGTTTTAAATCGTTTGCTGATAAAACAATTCTTGAATTTGTTGAAGGCTCAACGGCGGTCGTAGGTCCTAACGGCAGCGGAAAAAGTAATATTTCCGACGCTATTCGTTGGGTTATCGGTGAAATGAGTGCAAAATCTCTCAGAGGTTCTAATATGCAAGATGTCATTTTTGCAGGTACAGAAACGAGAAAGCCTGTCAATTTTGCGGAAGTGAGTCTTGTACTTGATAACAGCAGTCATTTGTTTGATATAAATTATGATGAAGTTGTTGTAACAAGACGACTTTTCAGAAGTGGTGAAAGTGTGTATCAGATTAATCGCTCAAACTGTCGTTTGAAAGATATACATGAGCTGTTTATGGATACGGGTCTTGGACGTGACGGTTATTCTATTATCGGACAGGGTAATGTGTCGCAGATATTGTCAACCAAAGCCGAGGACAGAAGAAGTCTGTTTGAGGAGGCGGCAGGTATATCAAAATATAAGTACAGACGTGAAGAGGCGGAACGAAAGCTAAAGGGTGTTGAAGAAAACCTTGTAAGAATTTCCGATATAACGACTGAACTTGAAGGTCAGCGAGGACCTCTAAAACGTCAGTCGGAAAAAGCGAGAAAGTATTTGACATACTATGAAGAATATAAAGGACTTGACGTAAATTTAAGCATTATAACGATAGACAAAAACCGACTTGCCGCCAAAGAGGCAGACAGGCTTTATAACAGCGTTGAAGAAGAACTTGCCGAGCTCAGAGCAACGGAATCGGAAACAGAACAAAAAATCACATCGCTTTATAATGAAAGTGAACAAGCCGATACCGAAATAGCGGAACAGAACAAACTTCTTCGTGAGGCTGAGTCAAAGAATATGGAAACCAAAAATCATATTTCTTTATTTGAAAACAACATAAAGAATAATGAGCTTATGCTTAAAAGAATTGATAACGAAATTCAAAGCATAAAAGATAAAAATATTGAACGCGAAAACAGTATAGAAAAGCAAAAGGCAGAGATTGAAGAAAAGAATAAAGATGCCGAAGAAATGCTTACTGCGTTTGATTCTATGAAAGAGGAACAGGACGAAATTGCAAAGCAGAAAGATACTCTTTCAAAAGAAATCGACAGTCTGCAGGGCGATATTATCGAAAAGCAGAATTTGATTGCGACAAAGCGTGCGCAAATAAACGGTGTTGAAAATTTGAGGAGCAGTTTTATAGAACGACGAGAAGTGGTTGAAACCGAAATAAAGACCTTTAACGAGGGCGTTTCAAACACAAAACAGGAGATAGAAAACTGCAAAAAGGAAATATCGGAAAAGTCTGAAAAGTGCGGTAAAATGAAAGAAACCATAAACCGCCATAACGAAAACATAAATAAGTTAAAATCCGAAAACGATAAACTTACATCAAGTCTTAACAATATGAATGTCGAGTATAATTCAAAATCTTCAAAGAAGAAAATTCTTGAGGGTATGGAAAACGATTATGCGGGATATTCAAAGAGTGTAAAGTCGGTGCTGAAAGCCGAAGAACTGAAAAAAATCAGAATTTACGGTACTGTATCGGGACTTGTGGACGTAAAAAAGGAATACGTTACGGCTATTGAAATCGCACTCGGCGGAGCATTGCAGAATATCATAGTAGAGAGCGAAGAGGACGCAAAGACGGCGATTAATTATCTTCGCAGAAATAATGCAGGTCGTGCAACATTTTTGCCGGTGTCGGCTGTAAAAGGCAGAGAACTTGATAATGTTGGCGAAATAAGCAAGCAAAAAGGCTTTATCGGACTTGGAAGTAAACTTATAAAGTATAACAGTAAGTACGACGGTATTATAAAAAGTTTGCTCGGCAGAGTTGTTGTGGTTGATAATGTGGATAATGCCATTGCTATGAGCCGATATTTCGGGTATAAATTCAGAGTTGTAACACTTGAGGGCGAAATATTGAACGCAGGCGGTTCGATGTCCGGCGGCAGCGTAAATAAGCAAAGCGGATTTTTGTCGAGAGCTACTGAAATAAAAACACTTACATCGGAATTAAACGATTTGTCAGTTAAAATAAAAGAGGTTGGCGACAAAAAACAGCAGATTGAAAATGATATGAGAACTATAAATAATCAGTTGTCATCATATGTTCCGCTTGTGAGAGAGTATGAGGACGAGATACTTCGTCTGGAAAATACGCAAAAACATCTTGAAGAAAAGATTGAATCGGGAAGTAATACGGAGAAAAACTATAAAGCAGAGCTTGAACAGATTGAAAAGCAGCTGTCGGAATCTTCGGATGATATTGCCGAGCTTTTGCAGAATGTCAGAAATCTTGAAAAAGAAAGTAATGACTTACAGAGCAAAGCGGAAAAACTGAATGAAGAATTTAATCGAATTTCAGAGGAAAAAGACGAGAAGTCACAAAGCTTGATGGATAACACAATGAAACTTGCAGATATGCAAAGGGACATTAAAGTTATCGAAAAAGATATTGAAACAAAGAAGAATGATATTGCAAATTCCGTAAAAGATATAGCACAAAAAGAGCAGGATAAAACAAGAATATGTGCCGAAAACGAAAGTTTAAAACAGCAGATTGAGGACAAAAACAAGCTGACGGAAGAAATCGTAAAGAGTACGGCGGATATAAATAATTATATCGAGAGTATTCAGAAGAAGAAAAACGATATTTCAACGTCACTTCAAAATATCCAAAATTCAAATAAGGATTTAACTGATAAATTGCTGAACTTGCAACAGGAACTTTCAAGACTTGAAAACAGACGTGAAAAACTCAATAACGATATTGAAAATATTATAGGCAGATTGTGGGAGGACTACGAACTGACTTATAACAGTGCGTGTGAAATTAAGACAGAAGTGGAAAACGAGAAAGAATCGTTTGCAAGATTGTCGGAATTGAAGTCGCAGATAAAATCACTCGGCAGTGTAAACGTCGATTCTATCGAAGAATATAAAGCGGTAGAGGAGAGGTTTGTGTTCTTGACAGAGCAAAAGAGCGATCTTGAAAAGTCGAAAAACGAACTTAACGGAATAATAGAGTCAATGGAAGAATTGATGAAAGAGCATTTCGGGAAGCAGTTTCAGGAAATCAATGAGAGTTTCAGTCTGGTATTCAGTGAACTTTTCGGCGGTGGCAAAGGTGAATTGACTTTGTCTGACCCAAGCAATGTTCTTGAAAGCGGTATTGAAATTATCGCACAGCTTCCGGGTAAAGGTTCGCAGAATATCAATCTGTATTCGGGCGGTGAAAAGTCGTTTATTGCTATTGCACTTCTGTTTGCAATACTTCGAGTAAAACCGGCTCCGTTCTGTATTTTGGACGAGATTGACGCGGCACTTGACGATGTAAACGTTTCGAGATTTGCAACATATTTAAAAAATTATATTGAACAGACACAATTCATTGTTATCACTCACAGACGTGGTACAATGGAGGCGGCAAATATTTTATACGGCGTAACAATGCAGGAAAAAGGCGTTTCTAAGTTGTTGTCACTTCATATAGATGATGTCGCAGACGATATGGTCAGTTAGGAGTAGTATATGGGATTCTTTGATAAGTTAAAAAACGGTTTGACAAAAACCCGTGAATCAATCGCAAAACAAGTTAATAATGTATTCAGTGTGTTCGTAAAAGTTGACGACGAACTTTTTGAAAATCTTGAAGAGGCACTTATTATGGCAGATATAGGTGTAGAAACTTCAACATACATTATTGAAAAACTTCGTGATAATGTTAAACACAAGCATATCACAGACGGAAACCTTGTAAAAGAGGAATTAAAGAGCATAATAAGCGAAATACTCAGTACGCTTGATACAACGGTGGATACGTCAACAACACCGTCTGTTATTTTGGTGATTGGCGTAAACGGTGTCGGAAAAACAACAAGTATCGGAAAAATCGCATCACATTATAAGTCGATGGGTAAAAAGGTACTTCTTGCGGCGGCTGACACATTCAGAGCGGCAGCGATAGACCAGCTTGACATATGGGCGCAGAGAAGCGGTTGTGATATAATCAAGCACCAAGAAAACAGTGATCCGGCGGCAGTTGTGTTTGACGCTTGTGCGGCGGCAAAGGCGCGTGGTGCTGATATTCTTATATGTGATACAGCCGGCAGACTTCATAATAAGAAAAATCTTATGGCGGAGCTTGCAAAGATTAACCGTGTAATTGAACGTGAACTGCCTGATTCGGCAAGAGAAACATTGCTTGTCCTTGACGCGACAACAGGTCAAAATGCGGTAAGTCAGGCAAAATTATTCTCCGAGGCGGCGGATATTACGGGAATTATCCTTACAAAGCTTGACGGTACGGCAAAAGGCGGTATTGTAATATCAATAGCAAAAGAACAGAATGTTCCGGTTAAATTTGTCGGCGTCGGTGAAGGTATCGACGACTTGCAGGAATTTAACAGCGATGATTTTGCAAAAGCTATATTTGAAGAATAAATAATATAAACTCTGACAGTCAAAAAAATGGCGGTCAGAGTTTTTTTTGTACAGTTTTTTGGACATAGGTGAATGTATAATTTAAGTAGAAAAGGAGATGGGAGAAATGAAAGAACAAAATAAAAAAATTGACTATTGCAGAACGTTTAAGAAATGGAGAAAAAGTTATTTGTGCAAAGTGTAAAAAAGGCTATTATGTTACTGATGCGAAAGATATAAGTACAAGTCATGGATTTTATTGCAACAGATGTAATTCTATGGTGAATATAGATCCGGTTATAGATATTGAATAGAAAAAGTATAAAAAGTTGAAAGGAGATGAAAGAAATGAAAAATTCGGTTTTAGTCACAATAACGGGACTTGCGCATTATTACGGAACAAAGCCGTTCAAAGTCGGAGCGGTAATAAAATTGAAAAAGGAATATGATAACAAATATGACGACGAGGCGATAAGAGCGCAACTGCCGTATATCGGTACAGTCGGTTACGTCGCAAACAGTACATATACGGTTTATTCGGGTACATACAGTGCGGGACGTTTATATGATAAAATAGGCGAATGTGCGTGTGCTAAAATTATTTTAATAACACATTCAAGCGCTGTTGCGGAAGTAATAGAGGGCTGTCCGTCAGAGAATATGGGCGGATGTGTATTTGAATAAAAATAAAAAAAGTTATCCCTAAAGGATAACTTTTTTTGTGGCTGCGGATCCAGGATTCGAACCCGGACAGAACGAGTCAGAGTCGTTAGTGCTACCTTTACACAAATCCGCAACGATAACTGACAAATGATATAATACCATATAATCTAACTTTTGTCAACAGTTTTTTTAAAAAGTTTTTTTGCTGTTGATAAATATAATTTTATATGATAGAATATATATTATTAATCAAAAAAATGGTGCGAGGGACCGGACTTGAACCGGCACGGTTAAACCACACGCCCCTCAAACGTGCGCGTCTGCCTATTCCGCCACCCTCGCATTAACGTGATTTATTATACCAATAAAAAAGAGTTTTGTCAATTAAAATAAATATTTTTTGTGGAGATGTTTTTTAATGAAAAAATTTTTGGCACTTGTTATTATGACTATAATTACTTTTTCACAGTTAAGTGCTTTTGCAATGGCGGAATCTGCCGAGTGTGCGTGCGTTATAAATGCGTTGACGGGTGATGTTGTATTTTCAAAAAATATGAACCAAAAACACGCAATGGCAAGCACAACTAAAATAATGACAGCCATTGTTGCTATTGAACGGTGTAATATGGACGAAATTGTTGATGTGAGTGCGGCGGCGGCAAATCAAGAGGGTTCGGCGGCATACATATCTGAGGGGAATCAATACTATATGAAAGATTTGCTTTACGGTTTGATGCTTAATTCCGGAAATGACGCGTCGGTAGCGATAGCCGAACACGTGGCGGGAAGTGAGGAATCATTTGCGGAGCTGATGAATGAAAAAGCGGAAGAACTCGGGCTTGGTAATACGCATTTTATGAATCCGAGCGGACTTGACAATCCGGAACATTACACAACGGTTTACAACCTTGCACTTATTGCAAGATATGCAATGACGCTGCCGCAGTTTCGGGAAATAGTTGCAACGCAAACAGCACAGGCACAGGCATTAAATTCAGATGAAATACTTTATTTTTCAAATCACAATAAAATGCTAAGTCTGTACGAGGGAGCCAACGGCATAAAAACAGGCTTTACGAAGTCAACGGGCAGATGTCTTGTATCGTCTGCACAGAGGGACGGAATGGAGTTTATAGCGGTGACTTTGAATGATCCGAACGATTGGAATGACCACGCGGAAATGCTTGATTACGCATTTTCGGAACATTATCCGAAAAAACTTATAGAGCAGGGCGATACTGTAAAGGTTACGAATATTGACGGAAAAGATTATTCAATGGTTGCGGCGAGTGACTTTACAATACCGTTTAAAGAACATCAGAAAACACAGGTAGAAGTTATATCACATATATCAAATGACTTACAAGCACCGATAAATCGAGGCGAAAAAGTAGGTTGTCTTGAAATTGTGTGTGACGGAGTGAGCGTCGGTGAAGTTGATATTATTTCGGAAAACGATATTTACGGAGTAAGCAATATAAGATTGAAAAACAGTTTTTTCAGCAGCTTTATAAGAGTTGCGAAAATATTGTTGGTATAAATGAAAGGAGAAAAAATGGGAAAGATAGTAAGATTACAAAAATATATAGCAATGAGCGGTGTTGCGTCAAGACGTGCCGCAGAAACTATGATACAAGAGGGCAGAGTTAAGGTAAACGGCAAGAAAATAACGGAGCAAGGCGTAAAAATCGAAATCGGTGCAGACAATGTATCCGTTGACAATAAGCCGATAAAGCTTAAAAACAAGAAGTATTATATAATGCTTAATAAGCCTGTCGGATATGTTTCAACCGCAAAAGACCAATTTGACCGACCGACTGTTGTTGACCTTATAAAAGAAGATTTGGGTGACGTAAGAATTTTCCCTGTCGGACGACTTGACTATGAAACCGAGGGATTGCTTTTGCTTACAAATGACGGCGACTTCACATACAAAGTCACGCACCCTAAGTTCCATACCGATAAGACTTATATCGCAACGATAAAGGGCGGTATAACGATAAGCGGTATCAATAAGCTGAGAAACGGTGTTTATATCGATGATTTCAAAACATCACCGGCGGAGGCTGAAATACTTGACGCGGTAGACGGACACACATATATTAAAATAACAATTCACGAGGGTAAAAACAGACAGGTTCGTAAAATGTTTGCGGCAATCGGCTGTACGGTTGTCGGCTTGCAGAGAATTAAGATAGGCAACGTGGAACTCGGTAATCTTCCGCTTGGAAGATGGCGTCATCTGACAAGTCACGAAGTAAATTATTTGATGAATTCTTAAAAAGAGGCTGTTGGCATTTTGTCAACAGCCTCTTTTGTGTATCATATACAAATTTAAGGGGATATTTGTCGATATTTTTTGAAAGCTAACTTGTGAAAAAAGAAATAAAAATGATTGAAAAAAAATTGCGGTTAAGGTATAATATACTTTAGGTATATTTTTTAAAAATTTATCTCTAATCTACAAACAATGGAGGTTAAAACATGGGAACAGTTGATAAATTGACTGAACTTCAATACCGCAGAAGTGTAATAAATAACGGCGGCGGAGAAGTAAAAATCAAAAAGCAGCATGATTCCGGAAAGCTGACAGCAAGAGAGAGAATTAATGCTCTTTTGGATGAAGCCAGTTTCGTTGAAATTGATGCTTTTGTAACTCACAGATGTACCGAGTTCGGTATGGATTGTGTTGAGGCTCCGGGTGAAGGAGTTGTTACAGGTTACGGTACAGTTGACGGACGTCTTGTTTACGTTTACGCACAAGACTTTACAGTAATCGGTGGCTCACTTGGAGAAATGCACGCAAAGAAAATTTGCAAAGTCATGGATATGGCGGCAAAGATGGGTGCTCCGATAATCGGAATGAACGATTCGGGCGGTGCAAGAATTCAAGAAGGTATAGACGCTCTTTCAGGTTTCGGAGATATATTCTTCAGAAACACTGTAAACAGTGGTGTAATTCCTCAGATTTCTGTAATTATGGGACCATGTGCAGGTGGTGCTGTTTATTCACCGGCTATTACAGACTTTATCTTTATGGTTGAAAAGACGAGTCAGATGTTTATAACAGGTCCACAGGTAATCAGTTCTGTTACAGGTGAAAATGTAACAAGCGAAGAGCTTGGCGGCGCTGATACACATACTTCAAAGTCGGGTGTTGCACACTTTAAGGCAGCAAATGACGAAGAATGTATCGCAAAAATCAGAAAGTTGCTTTCATACTTACCTGCAAACAATCTTGAAGAAGCTCCTTACGAACCTACAAATGACGAAATCAATCGTCTTTCAGAAAAACTTACAACAATCGTTCCTGACGATTCGGGTAAGGCTTATGACGTTAAGGAAGTTATCGCCGAACTTGTTGATAACGGCGACTTCTTTGAAGTACAGGAAGGCTTTGCAAAGAATATTGTAATAGGTTTTGCAAGAATGAACGGACAGGTTATCGGTATCGTTGCAAATCAGCCTAAGGTTATGGCAGGTTCACTTGATGTTAACTCATCAGACAAAGCTGCAAGATTTGTACGTTTCTGCGACAGCTTTAATATTCCTCTTGTTACTCTTACAGACGTACCGGGTTATTTCCCAGGCGTTGAACAGGAACAAAACGGTATTATCAGACACGGTGCTAAGTTGCTTTACGCATTCTCAGAGGCTACAGTTCCAAAGATTAACGTAATCTTGAGAAAAGCTTACGGCGGTGCATACATAGCAATGAATTCAAAACATCTTGGTGCTGATATAGTAATGGCATGGCCGACGGCAGAAATCGCTGTTATGGGTCCTGAAGGTGCAGCTAACATCATTTTCAAGAATGATATTAAGGAAAGCTCTGACCCTGTTACTACAAGAAATGAAAAGATTCAGGAATACAGAAATAAGTTTGCATCACCTTACGAGGCTGCAAAGCGTGGTTATGTTGACGATGTAATCGAACCTGATTCAACAAGACCGAGAATAATCGCCGCACTTGAAATGCTTGCATCAAAGCGTGATTCAAGACCGGCTAAAAAGCATGGAAATCTTCCTGTTTAATTGTGAAAGGAGATTTTTAGTATGTATTCAGAAGCATTATTGACAGGTCAGAACCTGTCATTAAGTGAAGCGTTGGCAATGGGAGGACAAACAACAGTTATAGGTTTGGCAATAGTTTTCGCCGTACTTATCATACTTATGATAGTGCTTTCGCTTTTCAAGGTTATATTCTATAAAAAGCCTAAAACACAGGCAGCTCCTGCTGCAGCACCGGCTCAAGCCGCACCTGTAGAGGAAGAAACGGCAGACGATACAGACGAAGAAGAACTTATCGCAGTATTGACAGCCGCAGTTGCCGCAAGTCTAAATACTTCAACGTATAACCTAAGAATTAAGTCATACAGAAGAACAGACAATAAAATGCCTGCTTGGAATAAGGCGGGTGTAACCGAAACAATTAATAATAGATTCTAAAGGAGGCAAAACCTAAATGAGAAAATTTAATATTTCAGTAAATGGAAAATCATACGAAGTTGACGTAGAAGAAGTAGGCGGAGTATCAACTCCTGCACCGGCTCCTGTTCAAACAGCCGCTCCTGCACCAAAAGCTGCACCGGCTCCAAAGGCTGCACCGAAAGCTGCTCCTGTTGCAGGTGCTAAGCAAGTAACTGCTCCAATGCCTGGTACAATCGTATCTGTAAAGGTAAACGTTGGTGATAAAGTTGAGGCCGGAACACTTGTTGCCGTACTTGAGGCAATGAAGATGGAAAACGAAATTTTCGCCGGTGTAGACGGAACAGTTGCAGGTATCAGCGTATCAGCAGGTGACAGTGTAAACAGCGGTGACGTAATAGTTTCAGTAAACTAATACAGTCACGACTAAATTATAGAAAGTGGTGACAATAAAGTGTTAGAAAGTTTTGCAAACTTTTTGCAGAATACAGGTCTTTACGCACTTATTTCAAGCGGTGGCATTGACGCCGTTAAGACAATTATAATGATTGCGATAGCTTGCGTACTTCTGTATCTTGCAATAGTAAAAAAATTCGAGCCGTTATTGCTACTTCCGATTGCGTTCGGTATGCTTTTGTCAAACTTACCGATGATTAAGGATTCAAGTGCTATTATGATGCACACGGAATTTTTTACGAATCCGGAGTATATGACGGACGGAAAATATATTAATGTCGGATATATCTGTCAGCATGGCGGTCTGCTTGACCTATTGTATCTCGGAGTTAAGCTTGGTATTTATCCTCCGCTTATTTTCGTTGGTATCGGTTGTATGACAGACTTCGGTCCGCTAATTGCCAATCCAAAGAGTATTCTTCTTGGTGCGGCTGCACAGTTCGGTGTATTCTTTACATTCGTAGGTGCTCTTGTTCTAAGCGCTCTTGTACCGTCAATCAATTTCGGTATCAAAGAAGCTGCGTCAATAGGTATTATCGGCGGTGCCGACGGCCCTACGGCTATTTACGTTACAAAATCACTTGCACCGGCGCTACTGCCGGCAATCGCCGTTGCGGCATATTCATATATGGCATTGATTCCTGTAATTCAACCGCCTATTATGAAACTTATGACTCGTAAAAAAGACAGAATGATTGTTATGGAACAATTAAGACCTGTTTCAAAAACAGAAAAAATCTTGTTCCCAATCATCGTTACAATTATCGTTGCACTTATAATCCCTGACGCAGTGTCACTTGTAGGTTGTCTAATGCTTGGTAACCTTATGAAAGAATCAGGCGTTGTTGAAAGACTTACAAAGATGGCACAGAACGAACTTATGAATATCATAACTTTGTTCCTTGGTGTTACAGTAGGTGCTACTGCAACAGCGTCAAGCTTCCTATCAGCACAGACAATCGGTATTATCGTACTTGGACTTATCGCATTCTGTTTCTCAACAGTAGGTGGCTTGTTCTTGGGTGATATTATGTGCTGGGTAACAAAAGGTAAGGTTAATCCACTTATCGGAAGTGCCGGCGTTTCAGCCGTTCCTATGGCTGCCCGTGTATCTCAAACAGTAGGACAGAAGGAAAATCCTTCAAACTTCCTTTTGATGCACGCTATGGGTCCTAACGTTGCAGGAGTTATCGGTTCTGCCGTTGCGGCAGGTGTATTCCTTGCAATGTTCGGAAATCTTTAATTAAACAGATAATAAAGGAGTGAAATATAAATGGCAAAGGGAAAGAAAGCTGTAGAAATTACAGAAACAGTCCTAAGAGATGCTCACCAGTCACTTATTGCTACAAGAATGACAACAGAGCAGATTCTTCCTATTGTAGAAAAGCTTGATGACATCGGTTATCATTCGCTTGAGGCATGGGGAGGAGCTACATTCGATGCCTGCCTAAGATTCCTTAACGAGGATCCTTGGGAAAGATTGAGAAAGATTAAGGATAGAGCTAAAAAGACTCCTATCCAAATGCTTTTCAGAGGACAAAACATACTTGGTTACAGACACTATGCTGATGATATAGTTGAATATTTCGTTCAAAAGTCAATCGCAAACGGTGTTGATATACTAAGAATTTTTGACGCTCTTAACGACGTCAGAAACCTTGAATGTGCTATCAAGGCTTGTAAGAAAGAAAAAGGTCATGTACAGGCTACAGTTTGTTACACAACAAGTGAATTCCATACAAACGAAAAGTTCGTTAAAATGGCTAAGCAACTTGAAGAAATGGGTGCAGACTCAATCTGTATCAAGGATATGGCAGGTCTTTTAAGACCATATGTAACATATGACCTTGTAAAGATGATGAAAGAAGAAGTTAAGATTCCTATTCAACTTCATACTCACTACACAAGCGGTGAGGCTTCAATGGTTTATCTAAAGGCTATTGAGGCAGGTGTAGACGTAATCGACTGTGCTATGTCACCGTTGGCTATGGGTACATCACAACCGCCTACAGAGCCTATGGTTGCGGCTCTTCAAGGTACAGAGTACGATACAGGTTACGATTTGGATAAGCTTATCGAAATCTGCGACTACTTCAAGCCGCTAAGAGAAGAATACATAAAGAGCGGTCTTATGAACACTAAGGTTATGGGTGTTGACGTTAATACTCTTAAGTATCAAGTTCCGGGCGGTATGCTTTCAAACCTTGTATCACAGCTTAAGCAACAGGGCAGAGAAGACGCATATGATGAAGTGCTTAAAGAAGTACCTCGTGTTCGTGCAGACTTCGGTTATCCTCCGCTTGTTACACCGTCATCACAGATTGTCGGTACACAGGCAGTACTTAACGTGCTTATGGGTGAAAGATACAAAATGGTTTCTAAGGAATCAAAGGGTCTTGTAAGAGGCGAATATGGTAAGTGCCCTGCTGAAATCTCTGACGAAATCGTTAAGAAGATTATCGGCGACGAAAAGAGAATTACTTGTCGTCCGGCTGACCTATTAAAGCCTGAGCTTGAACAGATGAAGAAAGAATGTGCAGAATGGATTGAACAGCCTGAAGACGTATTGTCATATGCATTGTTCGGTCAAGTTGCCGTTAAATTCTTTGAATACAGACGTGCTCAGAAATATAAAATTGATGCAGATTTAGTGGATATGGAAAATAAGACATATCCGGTTTAATTGCGTGTTTTAGTACCGGACGAAATATTTCGTCCGGTATTTTTTATAAAAATTTTTAAATACAGGAGGATATTATGATTTTTGGATTTATAGGCAGCGGAAATATGGGCGGTGCTATAATCGGCGGAATTATTAATTCTGATATAGCAAGTCCTGAAAATGTAATTGTTTCGGATAAAAATGAGCAGGCATTAAAGAATATTAATGGAAAATACGGTGTTAAAGTGACATCGGACAATAAAGAAACGGCAGATAAAGCTGATGTATTGTTTTTGTGTGTAAAACCGCAGTTTTTATACGGTGTGATTGATGAAATCAAAAACAGTGTTTCAGATAATACAGTAATCGTTTCAATAGTAGCAGGACAGGCGATAGAAACGATTGAAAAGGCTTTTGAACATAATATTAAACTTGTGCGTGTAATGCCTAATACACCGGCTTTAGTCGGCGAGGGAATGGCGGCATTGACACCGAACAGCAATGTTACAAAAGAAGAAACAGATGTAGTTGTAAACGTGTTTAACAGCTTTGGTAAAGGTGAAGTTGTATCGGAAAATCTTATGGACGCCGTAACGGCTGTCAGCGGTTCGTCACCGGCTTATGTGTTTATGATGATTGAGGCAATGGCAGACGCAGCTGTTATAGGCGGTATGCCGAGAAGTCAGGCATATACATTCGCCGCACAAGCAGTACTTGGAAGTGCAAAGATGGTACTTGAAACAGGCAAACACCCGGGTGAATTGAAAGATATGGTTTGCTCACCTGCCGGAACTACAATAGACGCAGTTGCAATACTTGAAAAAGACGGTTTCAGAAACAGTATCATTGACGCAATGGTAGGTTGTATGAATAAGTCAAAAGAACTTGGAAAAAAATAAGATAAAACAATAACGCCACCGATTTTATTATCGGTGGCGTTATTGTATATGAACGTAACATTGTATTCAAACAATGTTAAATATATTATACACTATTAATTGTAAAAATTCAATAGAAAAATAAAATCTTTTTTAAAATATCTCTGATTTTTAAACATTATCGAAGTATGATATATATTTTACGGGTGCTTGTTTATTAAATAAATACTCATATAAGTCGATAAAATAGTCGTCTGTCATACTTGCGATATAATCCGTCACAATATCATTAAAATCACTGTTTTTTGTATATTCGTATCCCGAAAATCGGTTTGAGTAGTCGATTAATTCAATATGATGCTTGAATATCGGCGATGATTTTATGTCATTTTTTAAATCATAAAGCAACTTATTGTATATTTCCTCAAACATCGGTTCAATAGTTTTGTCGTATACGTCAGAAATTTTGCTGTTTTGATATATAACACGGAAATTGTCTTTTTTACTGTTTTTTAGTGCTTGATAGTGCTTTTCATCAAGCTGTATAAAATCTTTGCCGTAACTGTTTTCAACGATATTTACAATAAGATTATTTATAATAGCCGCATTGTATTTGCCTATTTCACTTTCGGCGAAAACACTTTCACTGTCAATCAGCTTGGTTTTTATAGCGTCTTGGCGGTCTTTTCCGATATAAGCAATCATATCCGAAATTCTGACAACACAACCCTCAAGCGTAGACGGTACAAGTCGGTCTATTGCGGATGGGTCAATATAACATTCTTCAACCTTTGCGTCAAAATCCTTGAAATTGTCAAGCTTTGACGGACGGTATTCTTTGCACTCGAACTCACCGTTGTGACAAAGTATTCCGTCAAGTGTTTGAAGGCTGATGTTGAGGTTAAATATTTTATCAAGCACACGCACACTGTGTACGTTGTGATTGAAATATCGTCCCGTATTTGCATGATATGATTTGTTTAAGAATTTTTCGCCCGCGTGACCGAACGGTGTGTGACCTATGTCGTGACCGAGTGCGACAGCCTCTATTAAATCAAGGTCAAGACCAAGCATTCTGCCTATATTTCGCGCAATTCTTGAAACAAGCTGAACGTGCAGAGCACGGTGTGAAATATCATCGTTTTTATAAAAAGAAAATACCTGTGTTTTGTCGGCATAGCGGTTGTAATATGGACTGTGCATAATTTTTTCAACGTCACGCACAAACGCAGGCCGCCAAAGAGTGGCTCTGTCGTGTTCCTTGTCAATACGGCGGATTGCGTTATCCTTAAAACCGTTGCCGTCAAAAAGTTCTGTATTTATTTTGTTTTGTAATTCATCGGAAAGTTTTTCGTAATTTGAATCTGAACTCATTTTATACCTCCTCGTTTTAATTGATTATACCATAAAATGCGGAATATAACAATATTCGTAACAATAAATTAACAATTACAGTAGTGACAATTAAAAAAGAATGTGATATACTATATGTAGTATGAAGAAAATATTAAAGTAAATATAAGGAGCGAGAATTATGAAAAAAGTGCTTTCGGGTATGATTGCGGCAGTTATGACAATATGTATGTCGGTATCTGTATTTGCGTCACCAAATTCAAGCGTATCTATAAAAAATAATGACAGTAAGTCAACCCCTGTTACATATGAATATGCACCTGATCAGTTGGGCGAAACTGTGAGATCGATAAAGCCGTTGATGACAAAACTTGACGATTTGTCTAAACAGTCGTCTGTTGTTCAGACTCTTACAATATCAAGCGAAAGTGCAGAGGGTGATCCGGTAGATTTTAAATTGAGATTGTCTATGTCGGAAAAAACGTCAAACGATGTAAAACCAGAGGCCTTAAAAACACCGTCACCTGACGAATACAGTGCTTTGAATTATTATAATATAAAAGTAACGGATTCAAACAATAAGCTTATTTATTCGTATGCGAATGACGACTCTAAAACGGATAACGGTACATATAAAGATATTCCGTTGGGAACAATGAACAGTTCTGCGAATACTGAAAACAAAATTATTAATGTAACGGTATCGGTAAATAAGTCCTTGAAAAATTCTGATGCGGCACAATATGCTGAAAAACTTGATTGGAGTATTGTTTCAAGCGTGAAAAAAACAGAGACTGCCGAGACACCAAAGGCTACAGAAGAAGTTGCAAAAGAAACAACTGCACCGACAACGGAAGTAACAGCGAAGGAAACAACTAATCCGTCTGTAAAAGAGGATAAAAACGGTGTTGTTACATTGACACAGGGCGAATATATTTGCGGTGAAGATATTGACCCGGGCAGATATACTATGACAGGTAACGGAAAAGTTCATGTTTACACAGAAAACGGTGAATTAAAATCAACAATCGCATTAAAGGATAAAAATTCATCTGCAAATGGGGTTGAGGAATATCTTATAAATTTGACAAACGGTGAAAAGATAAAGGTTGAATCTGAAACTAAATTCACACCGTATACTGCAACTGCGACCGCAAAACCGAAAGCAACCTCAACAGCAAGTTCATCGACAAAAGCTACAACAAAGCCGACAGCTACACCGAAAACAACGGCTAAACCGTCAAAGAACAATCCTAAGACAGGGGACAACACTCCTATCGTAGCATTGGTTTCAGTCGGTATTCTTGCGGCAGGTGCTTTTGTGTTTATCGAAATTAAAAAGAGAAAAAACAACTAAACTAAAGTGAAAGGGCGTGTATGATAGTGAAAAAACGACTTACTGTCATACAGGTCCTTTTAATTTTGATATTTGTAGGGTGCTGCGGTTATCTCGGAAAATATTTTTATGATTCACATAAGGCTGAAAGCGGTTTTGATCAATTGAAAAAAGTGGTTGAGAAAACGGAACGTGCAGACGCAACGGACGGTTATATTGATAAACGTGCAGATAACGGTATGCTTGAATGTTATTACTCGTTATATCAGCAGAATAATGATATGGTAGGGTGGATAAAAATTCCCGATACACCTGTCGATTATCCTGTGGTAAAGTATAGCGACAATGAATTTTATTTGCATAAGAATTTTAATAAGGAATATCAATTCAGCGGTATACCTTTTCTCGATTATCAGTCGAATGACGAATCGGTGAATAAAATTATTTATGCACATAATATGAAGAACGGTACAATGTTTGCGTCACTTGCCGATTATGAGGATAAAAGCTTTTATGACGCTCATAAAAATATAATGTATGATACTTTGTACGATAAGGGCGAATATGAGATTGTGTCCGCGTTTACGACTAAAGTCGGTGCAAGTAATGAATTTAAGTATTACGATTATGCGGATATAGAGTCGGAGGAGCGATTTAATGAATATGTCACTCAGGCAAAGTCACGTTCGTTTTATGATACAGGCGTAAATACAGTGTACGGCGATAGTCTTATAACACTTTCAACGTGTGCGTATCATACGTCAAATGAAAGATTTGTCGTGATTGCAAGAAAGAAATAAGAAAATACTTGAAATCGGCTTTGAAATATTATATAATATATTGGTATGTTAATAGTGTTTTGCTCTCGTAGTTAAGTGGATATAATAAACCCCTCCTAAGGGTTAGTCACCAGTTCGACTCTGGTCGGGAGTACCATATTCTACGCTATCCGAACTTGAAGCATTAGGCTCGGATAGCGTTTTTATTATTGTATTTACATCTGTATCATCAACTGAAATTTCATTATCACACAAGTTTGACTGATTAAATACTATTAATATTTTATCTTGCCATAAATATACTCTATGTATTAATAGGTCTATAATATTTTGTTTTTCGGGATTAGTAGCGGCTTCGGAGAGGTCTAAGTTTTTTAATATTTGTTTTAATGTTGTTCTTGGAATTTTCGTTGAACTTTGATTTTTATAATTTAATTCTTGGGTTAGTCTTGTCTTTTGATTTTCTAATTCTTGCAATCTATTCTTTGTTGAGTCTGTAAATATGCCGGCTTCGATAGCGGATAATATATTTGAAATCTTTCGTTCTATTTCTTTAATGGTGCTTTCAATATCTTTTATTTCGTTAATATGTTCTACGTCATTTTGCTGATAATTGATAGCCGTTTCTATTATTTTATTTATGGCGTATTCATCATTTAACAGACAGGATATAGCGTTGATAACATACTGTTCAATATCTTTCTTTTTAATATTTTTGCGATTGCATATATGCTTTCTTTTACGTCCGACACAGGTATAGTAATGATAGGCTAATCCGTTTTGATTTTTACCGCATTCACCAATCATTTTATTATGACAATATCCGCAATACAACTTATTTGACAGTAAATAACGCTCGATAGCCTTACAACTTCCTCCGTGTTGGTTTGCAATGGCTTTTTGTTGAGCCTTATAAAAAATGTCGTCAGTAACTATTCTTTGCGTTTCGTCTGTGTATTCATTATCAGCATAGTAATATTTGCCGATATAGCGTGTGTTTTTGATAAGAGGTGTAATAGCCGTCAAAGTGAATTGATTGCCGTATGACGTCTTATATCCGTTGCTATTTAACCAATCTGCAATATCGGACTTACGAAAGCCTGTAATATACATATCAAATACTTTGCGAACGGCATTAGCTGTATGAGGGTCGGGAATGTATGTATCTTCTTCTGATTTACAATATCCGAATGGGATACGGTTTGTAATTTTATGCTTGGCAGCGGTTTCTCTCATACCACGTTTGACTTTTTGTGAGAGGTCTTTTGAGAAGTATTCCGCAAAACCTTCCAAGACAGACTCCATCAAAACACCCTCGGGAGAGTCTGTAATGTTTTCCATAGCGGACATAACTCGAACACCATTATCTTTTAACTTTTTCTTGTACATGGCACTGTCATATCGGTTTCTTGAAAACCTATCCAATTTCCAAACAAGAACAACATCAAAAACACATTGTTTACTATCTGCAATCATTTTCAAAAATTGCGGACGTTTGTCGGTAGTGGCGGTTGTCGCACGGTCAATATACGAATTGACGATTTGCAAATTGTTACGAGCGGCAAATTGTTCGCAATCGTGCATTTGTCCCTCTATTGATTGTTCAGTTTGGTTGCTGCAAGAATATCTTGCATAAATTACACATCTGTTACCTATACTTTTATTATTTTTTTGCATTAAAAAAACACTCCTTTAATTTGATTTTTCTTGTATTTATTGGAGTGTTATGATATAATATATTTGGTTTTTGGTGTTATATCATAACACTCATCAATCCCTTTTGCTATTGGCGTAGCAAAGGGGATTTTTTAGTAAATATTTTTGATTTTTAATGATTATCTATACAAAATCATGGTATAAAAGCCTTCCATTTCACCGAATAATCCTTGATTTTGCTCGGTAGAAAATTTTACATCTATTATTTCATAGCCATCATACTGCATGTTATTCAATATACTATCAATCTGTATAGTGTATTTTTCTTCAACCCCGAAAATTTGATTAAGCCATTTTGAAAAACTATTTACCATAAGAACGTGAACTTTATCGTCTTTATCAGCTAAATATTTTTTTACCTCTGAAAAATATACAGTATTGGAGGCATTTTGTCGTGTGTTATCTTTGAAACTGTCATATTGAGGTTGAGTTCTCTGTGTGGAATTAAAATTATTTTTTGAAGTAGCAGATTTAGACGAACTAATATTTTTCAATGGCATAGAACATTCTTGACAGGTTCTTGCACTGTCAGGATTACTTGCATTGCAATTTGGACAAAGTTTCATGTGTATTTTCCTCTCGTATAGTTTATTTGTTTTTTCATATGTACATCATTAATAATAAATTTGTATTAAATATGTATTTTCGCCGATTTTGCTCCAAAAGTGAATTTTATAAACGATGTCAGTGTTGCGGCGGAATATAACATACATAACCGGAACGTTGTTTACATTCCGGCAGTATGAAATATACTTTAAACTTCTTTCTTTGTGATTTTTTGTATCTTCTTTTCAGTAGCGACAATATCATCTTTTATAATATTATCGCGTGATTTTGTTATATGAACTGTATCGTTAGCAAAGTATGATTTATACATTTCCATAGTAGTTTTCAAATGTTCTTTTCCTTGGTATGACAAATTTCTATAACTTTGAATTAAATCTATTTCAGCCTTGTTTAATTCTATATCTTTTGTGCGTCCTATTTCATTTTTTATTATACGTCGTTCATCATATCCCACTAAATAGTCAATAGAAACATCAAAAAGGTCTGCAATTAGTAGTAAAATTTCAGAATTTGGCTCGCGTTCGTTGTTTTCATAGCTTGAATAGGTGCGGGGGTTCATATTTAAAGCTTCGGCAACTTGTTTTTGTGTTAGCCCCCTTTCTTCTCGCAATTTTTTTAATCTCTCGTCAAACATATGCATATACCTCCTACAATGAAATATTATACACAAAATATGCTGAAAGTCAATATAAAAATGAACAAATCGGCACATTACACAACAAGTATCAGTACACTTTGTGCAAAATATTTCAAAAAAATAGTTGACATTCGCACAAAATGTGCTATAATGATATTCAACAGTACAAAATGTGCTAATTTAATATAAGGAGTGAACAAAATGTACAATAACATTAATGCCGAAAGAGCAAGACGAAATATGACAGTTGAAGACCTCGCAAAAAAAATCGGAATAAGCGTTAGAACGTTTTATACTTGGCAAGAAAGTGGCAATATTCCTGCTACAAAGTTGATTGCAATGGCTGAATTGTTTGATTGCAGTATTGATTACTTACTTGGCAGAAAATCAGCATAATGCGGCGGAAAGGAGGGGCGAAGATGTCAAAAATGAATACAATGACAAAAGTAAAAAAACTTCCTTTTGGTACTAATGTAAGAGTGGTTATAAGTTTAGAAGTTGACAATTTAAATTTAAACGACCAAAGGGAAGTGTGGAAATTTTTCGGGGAATGCTCAGATACTTTTTCTCTATGTCGTATTCCTTGCGTTGTAGGAGAAGTAAAAAGGCAGTAACTAAGTTACTGCCAATCTATCAGTTAATCATTAAGTTGTTGTTTAATGTTTTCAATAACTTCACGAAATTCATCTTCAGCTATGTGCATTGGATAATTGCAGTTAGGACAATCCACATAACCTTGTACGAATTTCCAAGTTACAATGATAGGTTGCTTACATTTTGGACAACAACTACCATAGGACATTGAAGATGTTTCCACAAAAAAGACCTCCTTTCCGCTTGATTATATCATAGAGGATTGGAGGCGGTCAATAACACATAGATATGGCACAAACAAAGAAAAAAGCCTGCAAGGTTTTAACCTCACAGGCAGAACGGCATATAAAATATACCGCAATGTAGCAATTAAAGTATATCATATTATGCCGAAGATTTCAATAGAAACGGAGGGCATTGTTATGGATTTAAAAGAAGACAGTACGGCGGAAACGGTAGATGTAAAATCTATCCCGGCAGAAGTATATGACATTATCGCTCAAATTCTCATACGAGAATATACAGAGCAGTTTTACGAAGAAGATGAACAAGTAGCAGTATGGTAAAAGGAGAGATTAAACTATGAATGGATTTGCATTTTTGTTAATGATGTTGTCACAAATGAACCCGGAAGACTTGGTAATGCAGTTAAAAGAGCCGTTAAAAAACGACCAAAGAAAAGATTTTAAAGAAAAAAATCTAAGCACGGAGGCTCAAATTTTAACGTGCCGTCTTTTGAAAATGGTATTTAGCGAGTTGGAAGAGGAGATAAGCAATGAAAAGTAATGAAATACATATATATCCGCAGACGGAGGGCGAATTTTTTCGCCGCCGATTAAAGCGATTGAAGAAAGAAAATCGCAACAGAATATTTTTGATTTCGGTTATTTGTGCTTTGGAGTTTGTATTGATTTTAGCAATATGCGGAATATGCAACGACAAGCAAAACAGTATAGACCAACAAACATATCAAATTAGGCAGCTTGAACGGCAGCTTGAACAATTTAACAGAGGTGAGTCCGAATGAGTTGGTATAAGATACTTCTGCAAGTTCTTGCGGCGGTAACAGCAGACGCAATTATATGTTGTATCTGTTTATTTATCTTCTTCCGCTGCAAAAAGGTAATAAAGGACAGGCAACGAAAGAAAAAACGTATCAAACAGAGAGAAATTGAACGTAAGCGAGAGTTGGCACATCACGAGTACGAAGTACAATTCCGAATGGCGTTGCGTATATGGGACTTGGAAAATAAAAAAGTTAATAAACAAACAGTAATTTTAAAGGGCATTCATGCGACACCTGAAGGTGAAAAGGTAATTCGTGAGTATGAAAAAGAGGGAGTGCAAAATGGAGTATATAGAGTTTCTAAAATCGAAGATTGATATTGCACCAAAAACAGGGATAGAGATTTCAGAGGAAGATGTAAACCCTATATTGAAACCGCACCAAAGAGATGCAGTTATATGGGCGGTCAGAGGCGGCAGACGTGCATTGTTTGAAAGTTTCGGTCTTGGAAAAACTGTACAAGCGTTGGAATGGTGCAATATCATAACAAGAAAAGAGGGCGGACAAGCATTGATTGTCTTACCTCTTGGGGTAAAACAAGAATTTAAGAGAGATGCGGTAGAATTGTTAGGCTTGGACGAGCCTCAATATGTCCGCAATATGAATGAAGTACAGGCAGCTACAAGTCGAATTGTGCTTACAAATTATGAGAGAGTGAGGGACGGAGATATAGACCCGACATATTTCAAGGCGGTGTCGCTTGACGAGGCGGCAGTGCTGCGAAGTTTCGGAAGTAAGACGTATCAGACGTTCTTACAGAAGTTTAAGGGAATACCGTATAAGTTGGTTAATACGGCTACTCCGTCACCGAACAAGTACAAAGAATTGATACATTACGGCGGTTTCTTGGAAGTGATGGACACAGGTCAAGCATTGACAAGATTTTTTAAGCGTGACAGTACCAAAGCAAATCATTTAACGCTATATCCCGAAAGGGAAGATGAATTTTGGGTTTGGTTGTCATCGTGGGCGTTGTTTATAACAAAACCGTCCGATTTAGGCTATGACGATACGGGGTACGATTTGCCACCGTTAAAAATCAATTATCACAAACTGTCAGATAGCGGAGTTACTGTTGACCGTGACGGTCAGTTTGAATTAACAAGAGATTTGGCACTGTCATTATCTGAATGTGCGGCGGAAAAGCGGAACAGCATTGACCGTAGAGTAGCGGTTGCCAAAAGCATTATAGACAGTGAACCCGACAACAATTTTATAATATGGCACGATTTGGAGGCGGAAAGACACGCAATTAAAAAAGCAATTCCGAATGTCGTAGATATATACGGCTCGCAAGATTATGATTTGCGTGAAAAGCGTGTTATAGATTTTTCAAACGGGAAAACAAGACTGTTTGCAACGAAAAAAGAATTGAGTGGCAGTGGCTGCAATTTTCAAAAATATTGTCACAGGGCGATATTTTTGGGAATTGACTACGAATTTAATGATTTTATACAGGCGGTACATAGAATATATCGTTTTCTTCAAACCGAGCAGGTTGTTATTGATATTATTCTCACCGAAAATGAGGAGGGTATTTTAGATGTGTTGCTGAAAAAGTGGCAACAACATAATTATTTGACAAAGAAAATGACCGATATTATAAAAAGATACGGTTTATCAAATGCGAATACTTCGCAATTAGAAAGGAAATTAGGTGTGGAAAGAGTGCAGGTAAACGGGGATAACTATACGGCAATACTTAACGATTGCGTGGAAGAAACAAAGAATATGCAGGATAACAGTGTTGATTTGATACACACGAGTATTCCATTTAGCAATCATTATGAATACTCTGCAAACTATAACGACTTCGGACATAATGCAACAACGGCGAAATTCTTTGAACAAATGGACTTTTTAACTCCGGAACTTTACAGAATTTTAAAACCGGGCAGAGTGGCGGCAATTCATGTAAAAGACAGAGTTTTGTTCGGTAATGCGACAGGTACGGGAATGCCGACAATAGAACCGTTTCACGTCTATACAATAGAGCATTACATAAAACACGGTTTTCAATATTTCGGTATGATAACGGTCATAACCGATGTTGTGCGTGAAAATAATCAAACCTACCGATTAGGGTGGACTGAAAACTGTAAAGACGGCAGTAAGATGGGTGTCGGTTGCCCTGAATATATTTTGTTATTCCGAAAGCTACCGACAGATACCTCAAAAGCGTATGCGGACGTTCCGGTGGTAAAGTCGAAAGATGAATACACAAAAGGACAATGGCAGATAGATGCACACGCATTCTATCGCAGTGACGGTAACAGACTTGTAAGCAAGGAAGAACTATCGAGAATGTCACAAAGTGCATTGCAAAAATTGTATAAGAAATATAGCCGTAATAATGTTTACGACTACAAAAAACACGTTGAGTTGGCAAATGAGTTAGACAAAAACGGAAAGTTGCCGTCAACGTTTATGTTAATTCCGCCTGCTTCGTGGTGCGATGAGGTGTGGGACGACATAAACAGAATGAACACGTTAAATACGCAACAGAGCAGACGGAAAGCAACAATGCACGTTTGCCCGTTGCAGATTGATATTGTTAAACGAATTATAAACCGATATTCAAATGCCGGCGATACGGTGTTTGACCCGTTTGCAGGATTATTTACTGTACCGTATATTGCGGTAAAAATGGGTAGATACGGAATAGGAACAGAATTAAATGCTGACTATTTCCGTGACGGTGTGGGTTATTTGAAATCTACGGACGAAGTAACAGACCAACTCACACTGTTCGATTTAATGGAAAGTGAGGAAAGCCAAAATGCAAGTTAAATTTATGAGAGAAGAAATAATGAGGGCAATTAATATTGTTAATCGAGGTGTAACCAAAGATACGGTTGTAGCCTTGGGCGGCATTATGATACAGGCAAACAGTGATAATACTGTTGCGATAACAAGTTATAGTGCCAATATTTGCGTTAAGTATATTATGAATGCGGAAGTAAGCAGTGCGGGAAGTTTTGTTGTAGATGCAAAGCTATTTGATAATATTGCCAAAAAGTTTAACGGCGAGTATATAAATCTTGATTGCGATGATAAATTTGTTGTCAATTTGAAAAGTGGTAAATCAAAGATTAAAATTCAAGGACAATCGGCAGAAGCATATCCGAAGATTGAAAATGTAAAAGATACTTCATCTTTTAGTCTGTCGTGCAGTCAGTTAAAAAACATTTTAAAAAAAACAATTCCTTTTGCGGCGGTAAGTGCGGCAAAAAAGCCGATTTTAGTGGGAGTATTGTTTGAAATCGAGAACGGCACATTGCATAATGTTGCAAGTGACGGTTTGAGAGTGGCATATACACAAACTTCCGTCAATGCGGATTGTGAAAATAATTCAATGGTGATTTGCTTAGAAGCGTTGAAAGAAATCGCAAAGGTAACACCTGACATTGATACAAAAATAAAAATCCGTTCTGATGGCCGTAACGTTGTATTTGAATATGAGAATTATATTATAACTGCTCGCATATTGAGCGGACAGTATCTAAAATACAAAAGCCTAATGAACAATACACCGACAGTCAAGGCAACAGTGGACAAGCATAAATTTAAAGAAACTTTGGAACGTGGTTTGTTAATAGTAAACACCGATATGCTGCTTGATGGAAAGAAATTTCAAAAAACACCTGTCGTTTTGTCTATTGGTAATGAAAAAATACAGCTTGAGGCGGAAACACAAAAAGGCACGGTCAAAGACGATTGTGCGGCGGAATGTTATGGCGAATTAAGGATAGGTTTTAACTGCGAATATCTGATTGATATGATTTCAGTGTGTGACAGTGAAACTATTACACTTGAGATGTCAAATGCAGTATCGGCAGTGTATGTACACGATACAGGCAATACAACATATTTAGTGTTGCCGGTACGGTTGAAGTAAGCGAGGGAGTGATAACAAATGTCAAAAAAGAGAGTTAAAATCGGTGAAATGTATAAAGAATACGGCGAAATGGAAGGAGTGTTATGCCGTAATTGCTGCAATTTCACAGCAATAGCAGTTGACGGAAAACGTCACTGCAAATGCAGGGCATATGGCATAACGCATGACATCAATACAAATTGGAGTAATAGATATACGGCGTGTGGATTGTATAACACGCCGATAGACAATAAAAAGTACAAACCACTGGTAAGAGATAGGGCAAGGAGTGATGGTGATGAACGCACAAATTAATTTATCAGATGAAATAACTGTTGATGGATTTTGTGGTGGCGGCGGTTGGTCTACGGGTTTTGAATTTGCTATAGGCAGACCTGTCGATATAGGTATAAACCATGACAAATATGCTATTGCAATGCACAAGAAAAATCACCCGTTCACAGAACATTATAATGAAAATATATTTGAAGTTGACCCATATAAAGCAACAAAGGGCAGACCTGTAGGGTGGGCACATTTTTCGCCGGATTGTACACATTTTAGCCGTGCAAAAGGTGGTACACCTGTTAAAAAATCAATTCGAGGTCTTGCGTGGGTTGTAACCAAATGGGCAGGAACTGTACACCCTCGCATAATTTCAATGGAAAATGTACCTGAATTTATGTCGTGGGGTTCATTATGTGCAAGAAGAAATAAGGACGGCAGAATATATAGAATGGACGGTACATTAGCTGAAAAGGGGACATATGTGCCGTATTCCGAACAACAACTTGTGCCGAATAAAAAGAAACAGGGAAAAACATTTAAACGATTTATAAATGTTATGAAATCTTTCGGATATAAATGCGAGTGGAAAATATTAACCGCTTCTGATTACGGAGCACCGACAATACGAAAACGATTATTTATTATATTTCGTAATGACGGCAAATCGATTATATTTCCTAATCCGACACACGGAAACCCCGAAAGTGAAGAAGTTAAAAGCGGAAAGCTGTTACCTTGGCATACTGCTGCCGAATGTATTAATTGGGATTTGGAATGTCCGTCAATATTTGAACGAAAAAAACCTCTTGCAGAAAATACATTAAGAAGAATTGCAAAGGGTATACAGAAATTTGTAATTGAAAATCCTAATCCGTTCATAATACAGGTTAATCACGGTGGCGATAATTTCAGAGGGCAAGAAGTTGATAAACCTATGCCGACAATAACAGCTAAACATGGGTTTGGTATTGTAGCACCTACATTAATACAATATCATGGCGAACAATCAAAAAATGAAGTGCGTGGACAAATCCTTGAAAAACCATTACAAACAGTTGATACAGCGAATAGATACGGACTTGTTACTGCATTTATGTCAAAATATTTTGGTGGAAACTATCAAGGCTGTGGAAGTTCTGTTGATGAACCATTACATACTATAACGGCAGTAGACCATAATGCACTTGCGGCAGTACATATAACGCAATTTAATAATCATTGCATAGGACAAAAAGTAGATGAACCACTTAAAACTATTACTTGTGGTGAGGGGCATTTCGGAGAAGTAAGAGCATTTTTAATAAAGTATTATAGCGGTGAGAGTGGACAGAAAGTGAACGAGCCGTTGCACACTATCAGAACAAAGGATTGTTTTGGTTTAGTAACAATTAAAGGTGTTGACTATGCGATTGTTGATATTGGGTTAAGAATGCTGACACCGAGAGAATTATACAATGCACAGGGATTTCCGACTGATTATGAAATTGAAACCGATTGTTATGGTAATAAATATCCCAAGACAAAACAGGTTGCAAGGTGCGGAAACAGTGTACCGCCTCCGTTCGCAACTGCTCTTGCAAGAGCAAATGCACCGGAATGGTGTACAAAGAAATTTGATACAATGAAAGACTTTATATCAGAAATCGCAATATAAAAAAAGAGAAATGGAGAAAGTCAATGGCAAGAAAAAAATATAGCGGCGGATTTGAAGAATACGAAAGCAAGTTAAAGCGTGTTATGGAACGTTTGGGAGTAAAGCAATATAAGTATGATTGGAGTAGAAATGAATGTTTTATTGAATTTAATTACAAAAATCAATATTACCGCTTTGAACATTCGCTGCATAAGGCGGCGGAACATAAACAGAATATACATTATTCATCGGACCTATTTGCACAATTAGTCAAGACATTAGAAGATATTGCCCGAATGGTTGAGCGTGGTATATACGATTTGTCTACTTGGATAGAGGGTATGAAAACCTTACCGCCCAAAAAACAAATTCCACAGTGTTTTGTAGCGTTGGGATTTGACAATATTCCATCAATGGACGATTTAAAAAATCGTTTTCATATGTTGGCAAAAGAAAGCCACCCTGACAGCGGCGGTAATTCTGAATTATTCTGCTTGTATAAATCCGCTTATGAAGAAGCGGAAATGTATTTGATGGAAGAAAGGGAGTAGCAATATGAAAGCTGTACTAATTAGTATTAATCCTCTATGGTGTGAATTAATAGGCAATGGTGAAAAGACTATTGAAGTAAGGAAAAATCGACCAAAGTTAAAAACACCATTTAAAGTATTTATATATTGCACTAAAGCAAAAACAGACGGCGAATATTTATGGACTGCAAAATCAACCACTATCGGCAAGATGGCAGATGTCGCAAACGGCAAAGTTATCGGTGAGTTTATATGCGATAAAGTTATAGAGGAATTACCAAATCCGAGATATGAAAAATTGTTAAACGGTAGTTGCCTTGACAATGATACTTTGATTAATTACGGAAAATTCGGAATTTTGTACGGTTGGCACATATCTAATTTAAAGTTATATGATGTCCTAAAAGATTTGAAAGAATTTTATAAAGAATGTAAGGGCGGTTGCGGTAATGTGTGTAAGCATTGGCGGTACATTAGAGTTAATGCCGATGAGTATGATATGGATTGCGATTGTGATGGATTAATTCCGATTACGAAACCGCCACAGAGTTGGTGTTATGTAGAATATTATGGAGCAAAATGAGTAATGAGGGAGGTAAACAAGAATATGTTGACAAAAAAATATAATAATGGTTTTGTTACACTTGATGCGAAAAAGTTTCTGTCTGTGGCACAAGAAGCCATAGACAGAGAGGTAAGAAACTTCGAGCCGGTGAAAACGGCAGTAGAGAAGTTGTATGAGTTGGAATGTAAAAACATTCCGAAAGATATAGTATTCGACAAAGGTTGCCCTAATTGCGGCAACGATACGAATATATTGTTTGGCGATAAGCATTGTGTTGAATGCGGACAACGTTTGAAATGGAAGTAGAAAACAGGAGGTACAATGAAAATTGGATTGATTGACGTAGACGGTCATAATTTTCCGAATTTACCACTGATGAAAATATCAGCATACCACAAGCAATGTGGCGATAAGGTGGAATGGGTAAATTTGTTTGAACATTATGACAGAGTATATATGTCAAAGGTTTTTACATTTACACCGGATTTTGAATATTGTATAAATGCTGATGAAATAATCAAAGGTGGCACAGGGTATGATTTACATAATAAATTGCCGACAGAAATAGAGAACATATACCCCGATTATAGTATATATCCCGAATATAACGAGGCATACGGATTTTTAACTCGTGGTTGTCCTCGTAATTGTGATTTTTGCATCGTAGGGACAAAAGAGGGATTATGTAGCCGCAAAGTTGCCAATCTTGATTATTTTTGGAACGGTCAGAAAGTCATAAAACTGTTAGACCCCAATTTACTTGCGTGTAAAGAACACATAGATTTACTTCAACAGTTGGTTGACTGTAAAGCTAAGATAGATGTAACACAGGGATTTGATATACGTCTTGTCAATTCAAAAAATATTGAATTAATAAAACGTATGAAAATAGACTGTATACATTTTGCGTGGGACAATCCAAAAGAGGATTTATTTCCAAAATTCAAAGAGGTGGCAGGCGAGTTAAATTTGCCTATACGAAAATTAAAAGCATATGTTTTGACTAATTTCAATACCACATTTGAAGAAGATTTATTCAGAATATATGCACTGCGTGATATAGGTGTAGACCCGTATGTGATGATTTATGACAAAAGGAATGCACCGAAACAAATACGACATTTGCAACGGTGGTGTAACAATAAAAGGATATTCAGTACAGAAAAAAATTTTTTTAATTACAAATATTAAGATTAGGAGGATACATAATGCGAGAAATACTATTCAGAGGTAAAAGCACCGAAACAAATCAATGGATTTACGGTGGTTTTCATATATGGGAAAAGCGACAAGTATGTGCTTTGGGTAATGACAGACTGAAAGATGATGAAATATCATGCGTAATAACAGTAAATTCGTTTGCGGATTGGAATATGCCTCGAACAATGCAAGCCGTTGAGGTTATAGCCGATACAGTCGGTCAATATACAGGTTTGACTGACCGAAACGGAAACAAAATATTTGAAGGTGATATAGTTAATATTCTTACCGAAAATGAAGAAATCGGAGTTATAGTCTATGAGGACGGCGGATTTATTGTGCATGCAGATAAATTTTCTATTGATATTATTTATAAAACCAATGGAACTGATGTAGAAGTAATTGGCAACAAATATGATAATCCGAAGTTGATGGAGATACAGGAATGAACCGAAAAGAGATAACTAAATTTTTAAGTGAGTTACTTGTCGAAAAAAGATTATCGGGCATGGGTAAATACTATGCGAGTGAGGTCACTATGGATTGGTACATTGGCAAAATAACACATACAATGCGACGTGTTGATTTTATACAGTTTGTACCTAAAAATCAAACTGTAAGCGGTATAGAACATGGCGATTTTTATTTCTATGAGGTAAAAAGTTGCAAAGAAGATTACAATAGCGGAAACGGTTTGACTTTTGAGGGTGACAAAAACTATATTGTCACTACGGCAGAAACATACAAGAAAATTATCAAAGATGTAGACTATGATGTTGGTGTACTTATAGCGTGTCCGGTGCTAAGAGAAATTAAAGATGAAATTGAAAATCCTACGCAAATAGACGGTAATATAGATGATTGGATACTCAAGATTGCGAAAAACGCACATAGTAAAAATCGAGAGCGACCATTGTCACAACTTCTATTTTTCATGCTGCGTTCGGGAAAGTGAGGGATAACGATGAATAAAAATTTTACGCCACCAAGTAAGGAACCTACGGGAACAGTTGAAAAAACATTAAGCATTGAACCGGACAGACATTTTGAAGTTGCATTACAAAGTGGTAATTGTTTAGACTTCAACGATGAGTGCAATTTTGTTAAGTTTGCAAGGGGATTAGCATTTTTTCAAAATCATCAAAATCAGAAAAAAGAAATCACATTAGCAATTATACCAATAAACAATATTAATTATATTTTAAATAAAGAAAATTAAGCAATTATGTCAAAATAAACGAAAGTTAAATGCAGAAAAATACATAATGATAAACTAATGGAGGGATAAAAATGCTGAATAATGAAACAATCTATGAACTAACACAGGGCATTGAATTTATGGGGTATGAGCATATGATATTTTATTGCGAAAATGTGATAAAAACGAAATCAGAAAGAGATGTATACCGCAAGGCATTCTTTTATACGCTCGGGATTTTAGTAACCACAAGAACCAATATTGACAGTTTATATGATTTTCAATCAAACTGTCCAAAGTTAGACGGGTTCGGGCAAAAGTGGCAAACAGAATTTACTCTCAAATTATGTCGATTGGCAATAAATCTATACAATGGTTTTTGTCAAAATGGTACATCATGGGAAGATACGACAACCGATACTGACGGCAAATATACACCTTATGAACTATTCTCAATGCCGTTTATGAAATATATGGTTGAAGCGATTAAAATTCGCTATCCTCAATACATGAAATGTTAGGAGGTTAAAGCATTATGAGAAAAAAGAATTTAACAAAAAAACAAAAAACATATATCGCATCGTGTGGACTTAAACCGAATAATTGGTACATAGAAACAGAAACAGAAGATGCTTATTACCTTGTCAGTAAGACCGGGCAGCATCGACTGATAAAGAAAGAGGGCTGTAAATAAATAGCAATAAACATTGATTTATAGTTGAGTTTCTTCCTATATAATAGATAAATTTTAAAAGTGTCCAATGCGGCACTTTTAAGGTTTATACAGAATATTAATAAATCAACGATACGGGCAGGTGTTACATATGAAAAGAAAATATAAAGGTAAATATATTCAAAGAGAAAGAAGAATATATCACGGAGATTATTTAGACGTAAATATATTTCCTGTTTTTAAAAAGCCGGGCAAAAGAAAAAAGAAAACCAATCCATCATCAGAAATACAGAAAAAGTTAAATCAAACTTACAGAGAAAATAAAGTGACATATTTAATTAACAATAATTTCTCAAAGAAAGATTTAGAGATGGGATTGGGATTTGATGATGAACACCTACCTGAAACATATAAAGATGTACAGAAAGTTACTCGCAATTATATCAGACGTATAAAACATTACATATCAAAAAATGATTTACCCGAGTTAAAATATTTGTATGTGATTGAACGTGGTGCAACTAATGGACGTTGGCACATACATATGATTTTAAGCGGCGGCATAGATAGAGATTTATTAGAGAGTATGTGGGGACAAGGATATGCACATACTTACAGATTGGAATTTGATGATAACGGTTTAAAAGGCTTGGCAAAGTATAAAGTTAAAGAGCCGACAACCGATGTTGAAGTCATAGATGAAAAAATACATAGATGGGCGGCAAGTAAGAATTTGAAAAAGCCGACTATTCCAAAAGACAGAGATGGATTTATAAGCAAAGATACCGTCCGAGATATTCGCAAGGGTGATATATGCGAACGAGAGATAGAACGTTTATATCCCGGATATACAATTACAGATATAAGTCCATATTTGAATACAATTAATGCAGGTGAATATTTAACTATTCGCCTGCGGAAAACGAAAAACAGCAGGGTTACAAAGGAGGTATTTTATAAATGCAGAAAATAAAAGCAAGTGACATACCGTGTCTGACCGAAAGTCAAGAACAACAAACATTGTTCGGATTTTGTTCGGTGGAGTTATCTCGTTATCCCGAATTGGAAATGTTGGCACATATTCCGAATGAGGGCAAGCGTACCAAGTCAACGGGTGGCAGATTAAAAAAAGAGGGATTGAGAAAAGGTTATCCTGATATTGTCTTGAATGTTTCAAAGCAGGATTATCACGGATTATTTTTAGAATTAAAGCGGAAACGGGGATATAAGGTAACTAAGGAACAGAAAGAGTGGATAATAAAGTTAAATCGTCAAGGAAATGCGGCGGCATTCTGTTACGGTTGGGAACAGGCGTGGGAATTTATATACGCCTATTTAACGTGCGATAAATCGGTAAACAGTGAAAATATAGTCAAGTCGTATATTTCAAAAAGTTTAAAGGTGGCGGCGGAATGATTGACAAAACAAAAATCTTCCCATTGCTTTTAATTATTCTTGACTTAGGTGCGGCGGTTATGTTCGTACCTCGTAAGGATTTGGGAAACATTATATATTGGTTAGCCGCAGCGATATTAAACATTGCTGTAACTTTTTTGATGTAGTAGGCTGAGGAGGTAGAGGAATGCAACAAGATAACATAAAGGACTTTGCGATTGCGGCATTCCGCTATCGAGGGCATTTAAACGACACAGATATATTATCGCTTGAAGAAGTCTATATTAATATGGCGGTAACGTCAACCATTCGCCATTTGGAGATAGAGCGAGATTATATTGCAATAGAGGGCGTTAAGCGCGTTTACTATCAGTTACCGTTGGGAAACTTGAAACGTGGATTGCTTACCGAAAATACAAAGCGTGTAGCAATAGATATGCACATAGAAGAACGAACTCTATGGCGACATCTCGCAAGAGCGAGGAATATATTTAATTGTTATTATGAAAAGTTTACTGACACAAAATTGTCAGGAGTAACTTAATTTTTTATTATATAATAGACCATGAACGATATGCCCGTATCGTTCATGGCTTTTTTCATTTGCGGCAGTGAAATTTCTCTGTTTCACTGCTGCGGAGAAAAAAAGTAGGTTCTTCCCGTGGGGGGCATACCCTGCGGGGCTAAAGAGGTCCGGAAATTGCCCCTTTTTTAAAAAAAATTTAAGGGGACTTCCTTCCGCTTTTGGATATTTTGAAAAAGGTATAGAGAGCGAGGAAAAATTAAAAGTAAAAAACATGAAAAACAAGTATAAAAATTTTTAAAATTTGCGGTTTTCAAAATCACTAATTTAAAAATTTTAAGAAACAAAATTCATTACAAAAAGTTGATATAAAAAATCGGTTAAATTTTTGGAACATTAATTTGTAGAAATTTCAAAATTTAATTTTTTGCATTTAATAGGAATAAAAAAAACATGGAAGTAAATCAAAAACAGCTTGCGGCACTACTTGGAATTTCGTCACGACAGGTCAGAAATTTAAAAGAACAAGGATTATTTGAATTTGTTACCGACAGTCGAAAATATAACGCTGAAAAGTGTGTACAAGAGTACATAGATTTTAAGATAAAAGCGGAAGTCGGCAACGGGACAAATCTGCAAAAAGAAAAAGAGCAGGCAGAACACGAAAAATATAAAAAGGAAATCACAAAATTGAAGTTACGGAGGCTGCGAAAGGAAACGCATGAAGCAGGTGATGTAGAACAATTTTTGAATAATATGCTTATAGATTTCCGTAATCGTCTGTTATCAGTTCCGGCAAAAATAGCACCGATTGTTATAGGACAAACTGATATACATATAATCATTTCAGAATTGGAGAAAGAGTTGGAAATGACATTAGAGGAATTATCAAATTATGACCCTGATGTTATAAACGGAACAGAACCGATTGATTATGATGTCGAAACTGATGAAGAATAATTTGTTGTAAAACAATTATTATATATAAAATTTTAGGAGGTTTAAGAAATGTCAAACGAAAAAAGTACAGATGAACAGAAAAAGATTGTCGAGGTTAAAAACGTGGCAACAGACACAAAGAAGGTAGTTGATATTATTATCCCAGAGGAAGAAGAAAAGGTCGATAATATTATCAAATTATCGCAGACATACAATTTTGAGGGAGAGCATATCAGCGAGGTTGATTTAACCAATCTTGAAAATTTAAACGCACTGCAAATGCAAGATATTGAAAAACTATATCGCAAAATTGCAAAATCGGCTTCTTCTACACCGGAATTAACGATAGAATATGCAATGGCAACGGCTTCAAAGCTAACGGATTTGCCATTGGAATTTTATCAAAGAATAAGCGGTAAGGATATAACCAAGATTAAAAATCGAATTATAAATTTTTTATACAGCGAGGATTAACAGCGGAAAATATCAGAAAATTATGCGTAAATTTAGGCATGGCAACAAACACATCAATAGAATTTATGTTTCAAAGACCGCAACAAGAATTATTGGATATAGCAGATGATTTGTCGGAAAGAGCCGAAAGGCTTGAACGACTACAAAAGCAAAGAAGATAGCGAGGGGCGGAATATGTCAAGTGAAAAATTGAGGTCAAGAGAAAAAACAAGAAAATTATTTATGAGGTGTATTCATAAATCATTATCTCGACCGGAAAGGCTGACAGTTTCGCAATGGGCGGAGAAATACCGTATATTGACGGATAACTCCGCTTTGCCGGGTCGTTGGAGCAATGCCATTACACCGTATTTGGTTGAAATAATGGACAGTTTCAATGACCCGTATATCCAAAATATTAATTTTGTGAAATCAACGCAAGTCGGCGGTACAGAAACATTAATTAATGCGACAGGGTGGATTATAACACAAAATCCATCGCCAACAATGATTGTGTATCCGAATGATGAATTAGCAAAAGACGTGTCGAACGACAAATTAAAACCGGCATACCAAAAAACGAGAGAAATCAAATCAAGATTTTTTCAAACAAAATCATCTGAAAAGAATTTGCGTTTCAGAGGTATGAATTTATATTTGCGTTCAGGTAATACTCCGGCTGCATTGGCTTCTAAAGCGATAAAATATTTGTTTTTTGATGAAATTGACAAAATGGCAGGTGCTACGAAAAAAGAAGCAAATCCATATAATTTGGCGGTAGAGAGAACTAAAACATATGGATATAGCAAAAAAATCTATACTTGTAGCACTCCAACGCTGAAATCTAATTATATTTGGAGATTTCATGAGAGAGCAGAAGCACAAAAATATTATTTCGTACCGTGTCCGCATTGCGGTGAAATGATAATTTTAAAATGGCAGCAGGTTCGTTTTCAGAATGATGAAGATAATAAAATGACGGTAGAAGAACGTGCAGAAACGGCAAGTTACTATTGTCAAGAATGCGGTGCAGAGATAACAGACAGTGAAAAACGTGCAATTATTCGCAAAGGCGAATGGAGAGATATGAAAAAAACGTGCATAGGAAAGCCTAAGAGCGTAAGTTTTCATATTAATGCGTTATATTCATTTTTTGTATCGTGGAAAGATATAGCACTTGAATTTTTGCGGAGTAAAGATGACCCGGAAGAATTACAGAATTTTATCAATTCGTGGTTAGCTGAACCGTGGGAAGATACTACGGTAAAGACAAGTGAAGAATTGGTTATGCAAAGACAGGCAGAAGAACCGCAAGGGGTAGTACCTGATTGGGCGGTAATGCTTACGGCAGGTGTGGACGTACAAGAAACATCAGTATATTATGACATTGTTGCTTGGGGTGCAGAGTGGACAAGTCAATCAATTATACATGGACAGTTATTATCATTGAACGATTTGGAAATGTATATGAATGCCGAGTATAAAAATTCTTCAGGCGAACAATTCTATGTTAATTTATGTTTAATAGACAGTGGCGACCAAACAACAGAGATATACGCATTTTGTTTGCGGCACGAGTGGGCGATACCCGTTAAGGGTGTAGATGGCGGTAACAATCATTATAGGGTAACAAAAATAAACCGTAAAGGTGCAGAATATGACGGGCAACAGTTGATATTGGTTGACGGTGGCAAGTACAAAGATATTATCGCAAGGCGATTGCAAAAAGAGAATGGTATTGGTTCTTGTATGGTTCATGCAGATTGTGATTTGGAATACGCAAAGCAATTAACAGCAGAGCATAAAGTGGCAGAGGGTTCAGGACAAAGGCGGCGATTAGTTTGGCGACCAAAAGTAAGTCACGGTGACAACCATTTTACGGATTGTAGAGTATATGCGTCAGCGGCGGCGGATATTTGCGGTGTAAGAACTATCGGATTGTATGATGCGAATGAAGATGCGGCGGAAGAAACACCACATAAAAAATCAAGTTGGATAAACGGATATTAGGAGGCGGAAAGATGTCAATATTGGATAGTATTCCTGATATATCATTCATTGGTGATATATCGGTTGAAAAATTAAAAGAGATTGGTATAAATGAATATAAATCCGCCTTGTCGGAAATCACAGGCGAAACAGTTACGCAAATAAGTGATGAAGATAAAGCAAAAATATATGCACAGGCACAGATTATGTATCAAGTAGCAGAGATTATTAATAATCGAGCAAGGCAAAATTCGTTGAAATATGCAAGCGGAGCATATCTTGACAATAAAGCAATAAGCCGATTATTACAACGAAAACAAGAAGAATATGCAGTGACAACAATACGATTTACATTATCGGCGGTCAGAGAAAATGTTATTGCTATTCCTGTCGGGACAAGAGTTACCGGAGAAAGCGGAAACGTTTATTTTGCAACAAGCGAATATGCGGAAATACTTCCGGGAAATTTGTATGTTGACGTTTTATGTACTGCAACAGACGGCGGCAGTGCTGCAAATAATTATGAAATCGGGGAACTTTCGACATTAGTAGACCCGATAGCATACATTGATAACGTAAAAAATATTGACAATCCGTTAGGCGGTGCAGATGTAGAAGATGATGATACACTTCGAGAACGTATATATAATTCACGTTATTTATACAGTACAACAGGTTCGGAGGGTGCATACATCTATTATGTCAAATCGTATTCTTCGTTGATTGATGATGTGGTTATTGATAATCCATCAGATGCGGAAATTGAAATTTATATATTGCTGAAAGACAGAGATTTAGCAACTGAAAGTTTTATTGAGGGACTTTCAGAATATATAAATAATCCCGATATAAAGGCAATCACAGACCATATAACAATAAAAAATGTGGAACGTGTTGAATATAGTATTGATGTTGAATATAGCATTTGTAATTCAGATATATCGGCATTAAATATTATACAGCAAGATGTTAAAAGCAACATATACGAATATACAGAATGGCAAAGCCAAAAAATCGGCAGAGATATTGATATTCAAAAACTAATATCATATATCATTCAAGCAGGTGGACGAAAAATCAGAGTAAATTCTCCGTCTGTAAAAACCATAACAAATACGCAAATTGCGTACTGTACAGGTGTTAATATCACTTACAAAGGTACAGTTGAAGAATAGAATACAAACGGGCAACTTTTAGATTATGTTTATAATCTTTAATTTGCCTGTTTTTTTATGGAGGGGTATAAATGACAGATAAAGAGCAAGAATTGGTAGAGATAAAAAAGGCAATATCTAAAATTTTAAATGGCGGACAATCATATAGGATTGGAAACCGAACAATGACAAGAGCAGATTTAAAAACTCTGTACGATATGCAGACCAAAGTTGAGAACGAAATCGCCGAGAGTGAAAAAGGCGGCATACTCGGACGAAACGCATCGGCAGCGGTTTTTGATAGAAGGTAGAGAGATGTTATATACGACAAAACAAGGCGATACATGGGATAAAATCGCATATGAAAAGTATAACAATGAAGAATTGATAAAGACGTTATTAACTGCAAATCCGCAGTATATTGACATAGCCGTTTTTGATTATGGTGTAGTTTTAGAAATACCGACTATATCAAAAACTGATGATGAAATATTCTTACCACCGTGGAGGAAAAATAATGAGTTATGATTTTGTAAATGCTCCTCGCAGAGCCTTGGCGAAAATTGAAATACAAGGTAGCACAGTGTGGGGCGGTATCAGTTCATACAACCGAGATTTAACATTTACAGAAGTCGCAAGCGGTGAAACCGACAGCTTGGATATAAAACTTCACGATTGCGATAACCATTGGTTAAATGATTGGTTAATCGATAAAGGTACACGACTTTTGGCAAGAATTGAATTGGAAAATTGGGATAAACAGAATGAATATCGCACAATAGATTGCGGTGAATTTATATGCGATAGCATAAAAGTAACAGGCTATCCGATAGAAGTTGTAATTCGTTCTATTTCAATTCCCATAAACGGTACGAAAAATACGAAAAAGTGGGAAAAAGTTTCAGTCAGTGCCATAGCACAAGATATATGCAACCATTTAGGGGTAGGTTTGGAGTATTATGCCGATAGCATTGTTATTAAATCTCAAACGCAATCGCAGCAGACAGATATAGATTTTTTATTTAAAGTATGTCAAGAGTATGGATTTGGAATGAAAGTGTATAAAAATAAAATCATTATTTTTGATAGGGCAAAACAAGATGAAGCGGAAAGTGTCGGCAGTTTTGAAGTGGGGGCTATTTCTGAAAGTTTTGAATTGTCCGACAATGAGGAGGGTTTTTATACCGGAGGGAAAATGAAGTATAAAAACGAGGGTGAAGATACTGAAAGGGAGTATATATACGGCGAAAAAGAAAAAATGCTGACACCAAGTACAACCGCATCGTCAATACAAGAGGCACAAATAAAAAGTAAAGCAGCGTTGTATAATGCAAATTCCACAGCTATTAAATTAAAAATGAACTGTATGGGAGGTACGCCGATATATCCCGGCTCAAATTATTATTTTTCAGGATTAGGAAAATATAGCGGGAAATATGGTGTAGACAAGGCAACACATTATATTGGTGAAAATGATTTTTATACAATTTCGGTAGAGGCACACGCAATAAATCTTGAAAAAGACGATGCGGCGGCAGATTGAAAATGACGAGGAAAAGAAAACCGTAGGTAACTATGTTATGGGTTATATAGACGGTAAATATATGATAATTCGGAGGCGGAATATATGGGTTTTATAGAGAAAATCTCGCCCAAATGGGCGTATAAACGAGAGGCTTGGCGACAGGCGAATGAAATTCAAAAGAGAAATTATGATGCCGGAATGTATGACAGACAAAATCGAAATTGGTTTGCACATAATGAGAGTGGTGAACAAACCGATAAATATTTTAGAGGAACTGTACGAGCGAGGAGCAGAGACCTCGAACGAAATAGCGATTTAATGAATGCCAACATACACCCGTGGGTAAGGAATGTAGTCGGTAAGGGGTACACCCTTGAGGCTAAAACAGACGATGAGGAATTTAACGATAATATTGAAAAGCTATGGGTAAAATGGTGCAAAAAAGATAATTGTGACGTAACAGGTTCACAGTCATTTTGGGAAATGGCACGAATGGCAATCAGACGAAAACGTGTAGATGGCGGTATTTTGTTTATAAAATGCTATACAAGGGGCGGCATAGTTCCGTTCAAATTGCAAGCGTTAGAGGTTGACGAATTGGACGAAGTTCAATCAAAACCGAATTATGAGGGGAATAAGGTCGTTGGCGGTATCGAATATAACAGCTATAACAAGGCTGTCGGCTATTGGATAAAAGAATATGATATTGAGGGTTATTTAAAGCCTGTAAGTAGGTTTGTTGAAAGGAAAAACGTGATTTTTTATTTTTCAAAAACACGTCCCTCTCAAATACGAGAAATGCCCGAAATGTCAGCGACAATCGGAAGAATAAAAGAAGTAAACGGCTATATCGAGGCGGCAACCATCAAAGAAAGAATTGCAGCTTGTCTATCGGTATTTATAAAAAAGGAATTACCGACAGGCGGTATAGGTCGTACAAATACGGTAAAGGGAAATCGAAAATATGATGATTTGGAACTGACACCGGGTTTAATTACTGATTTGAATGCAGGTGATGATATTCAGGTTGTAAATCCGGGCAATTCAGCTACAAACGGCAGCGATTTTATAAAAACAACTCAACGTTTAATTTCGGCAGGGCAAGGCATCAGTTATGAGTCAACATCACGAGATTTAAGCAGTGCGAATTATTCATCTGCAAGGCAAGCGACAATCGAAGATGAAGAAACGTTCACACCCGAAGTTCAAAAATTACAAGATGAATTTTTGGACGAAACATACGAAACATTTGTTATATCGGCAGTTTTATCGGGTGCAATTCAATGCCCTGATTTTTGGACAAATAAAGAAAAATACTTAGAACACGAATGGAACAGAAAACCGAAAAAGTGGATAGACCCTCAAAAAGAGGCTAATGCAAATAAAATTGCTATCACAACGGGGCAGAAAACTCTAAATGATATTTGGAGGGAAGACGGAAAAGACTTCAAAACTGTTCTTGACGATATGAAAAAAATTGAGGAATATGCAAATCAAATCGGACTTGATTTGAACTTTCCTTACTTGAAAGGAGGTGGGGAAAATGCAAAATGAAAGATTTAAGGGTATGCAAACCCGAGAAATGCAGCTAAGCGGAATTAGAGTGCTGAATGAAGATGATAGAACTGTTGAGTTATCTTTTTCTTCCGAAACACCTATTGAGCGTTGGGGAGCATTTGAGGTGTTGTCGCATACCAAAAGTGCGGTACAGTTGAACAGAATATTGACAACAGGCTGTTTATTATATAACCATAACCGAGATACCGTTATTGGTAAGATATGCTCGGCGAAAGTCGAAAATAAGCGAGGCGTTGCGGTAGTTCAATTTGATGAAGATGAAAAAAGCGATATTATTTTTCAAAAAGTCAAAAATGGTTCATTGAGAGGTGTGTCGGTGGGATATACAATTCAAGACTATAAAAAGGACGTAACCGGGCAGGGAGAGGCACGACAAGTTACCTATACTGCAACAAAATGGGAACCGTATGAAATATCTATTGTTTCTGTTCCGGCAGACATATCTGTTGGAGTCGGGAGAAGTATGGAAGATGACATAACCCAAAAATCAAACATAAGAATGTTTGAAAACCAAATTAAACTAAATGAAAATTTATTAATGGAGGAGGCAAAATCAGATGCTTAAAAAGTTAATTGCGATGCAAAAAAGAATAATGGACACCGCTAAGGCGGAAAAAAGAGAACTAAATGAAGGCGAACAACGTGAATTTAATTTATTGCAGAGTTTGATTGACAACATTCGTTCAGAAGAAAATAACGGTCAAGGAAACGCAGAACCAAAAGAAAATCAAGGCGAACAACCAACAGAACCTGAAGGTGCAAGACAGTTTGATACCGGATATTCTGCTAATGATGCCGCACAAATCACATCATTGTGTAGAAGTTTTAATGTAGATGCCACGGAATATCTTCAAAAAGGTATGTCGTTAGATAGCGTAAGAGCGGCAATAATTGATGAATTGATGAACCGTCAAAAACCTGTAAGCAGTCATATACAGGTTACAGATGATGAGGGTGACAAATTCAGACGAGCAGCGACAGACGGTATTTTGTTGCGTTACGGAGTAAGTGTACAAAATCCGTCAGAGGGTTCAAACATTTACAACGGTGTAACAATCCGTGAAATTGCCATTGAGTGCTTGGAGCGTGAACACGGTGGACAAGATTTTAGACATATGAATATCGAAGATATTTATAGCCATTGTTATAGAGAATTTTATAATCCTACATCGGCATTCCCGTCAATACTTGACGATGTTGTAAAAAAATCATATGTTGCAGGATTACAGAAACAAAAGACACAGTTTGATAAATGGGTAGGCGTGGGTTCGTTACCGAACTTCAAAAAGACAACAAATCATGAATATTTAATGTCACTTGGCGGTGAACTTGAACAGGTCAAAGAAAACGGCGAATTGCCGGCATATACACCGGTTGATGTTCCAATGCCTGAACGTCAGCTAAAGACATATGGTCGTCAATTCACAATGACCCGTGAGGCATTTATTAATGATGATATTGGACTATTGACAACAATGCCGCAAAGATATGCTGCTCTATCTGCAAATACTCAAAATAAACTTGTGTATCAAATCTTGACACAAAATAAGAAGATTTATGACGGTAAAGCATTATTCAGTGCCGAAAGAGGTAATACACTTCAAAAAGGTACAAAGCCAACGATAGAGTCTATCGAACGAATGATTTATCTATTAGGAATGCAAAAAGACGAGGCAGGCGACCAACTTATGCTTATGCCGGATTTGTTTATTGTTCCGTTGGGTATGGGAACAGACCTAAGAACAATTCTATATTCACCTACTATACATACACCGGAAAACACACAAGCCGTAAATCCGTATTTGGGAATGAATTTCACTGTTGTTGAAGATACAACATTGAATGCACAGGTGAAAGCCGGAAATCCTGTACCTTGGTTTATGGGTGTCAAGGGCGAAACTATCCAAATTGATTATCTAAACGGTCAAAAAGAGGCTACAATCCGCAGGTCTGAACAGGCAGGTAAATTGGGATTTGTATGGGACGTATATCACGATTTCGGTATAACCGTAAAACACCCTCAAACAATAATCAGAAATCCGGGTGTAGAGATAGATATGAGTGAATAATCATGATAGGTTATTGGGGATATTTGCAGTTTGAAACCAATGACGATTGGTTACAGTATCCATCCAACATAGAACGTACCGTCAAGGGGCGGTACGCTACGTTCTATCCCGGTGACGGCAGCAGAGCAAAGCGACAATTCAAAGGAGCAGAAACAGGTACACTCACATTTACAATGTATTTAGACCAACGTTTCAACTCAAATCTGCGAGATTTGTTGGCGGAGATGGCAGATTGGGTTAATACAGGTGTAGCAGGTGAATTGGTTATAGGTAATCGTTCTTACGGATATAATATGTGGGTTTGTACCAAAATGGTTGAAAAGTTCAAAGAAGTAATACACGGCGGTATTATTACGAGAGCAGAAGTAGAAGTCACATTGGAGGAGTGCTGAATGTTCACTGTTGATTTATCTGTTGAAAAAAATCAAATGACATCTGATGAAGTGTCATTATTGCAAAAAAATATTGCATTTTGGTTAAACACCCCGAGGGGCAGTCTACCGCAAATGCGTGATTTCGGATTGAATTATGATGTTATAGACGAACCACTTCAAACATTTAAAATGAAAATAACTGTTGATACAATCAGCAAAGTGCGTGAGTTATACGGGGTGAAAATAAAAACAATCAATGTAACTGCCGATGAAAACGGCAAAGCAACTTTAAAAATAACGATATGAGGAGGAGTAAAAATGAAAGCTACATATGTGCAAAAAGGCGAAAATATCAATTATAAAAATCCGACAGAGGATAAAATAGCACTCGGCACACTGATTATAATTGGTGCGATATGTGCCGTTGCGGCGGATGATATTGAACCGGGCGAAATAGGAACTGTTGCAACCACAGGTTCTTGGAATATTCCAAAGGATAACACAGCAATAGAAATCGGTGAGAAAGTCTATTACGACAGTGAAAATGATGTTGCAACAAAGACCGCTAAAGACAATGTTATAGGTTATGCAATCGAAAGTGCAGATGCCGAAAGTTCTACTGTAAAAGTTAAATTGAATGGTTGATAATATGGATTTCAAGGAAATATTGCAAGATGATATTAACAATGCGTTTTTGGATAGTTCGGAATTTGCAGAGGTACATAATGTAAACGGTCAAGAAGTTAATATTGTTATTGATGACAATGTGACTGACGGAACAGAAACAGGAATATACGGAATATCTCAAAAAATTGATGATGGATTGTACAAGGGAGATAAGGTCATTTACATCTCGACAGAAGATACCAAAAGACCTCCGCCCGGCAATATGTTAGTATTGGATAATATCAGATATACCATTGTTTCAACGACCGAACAATGCGGAATGTATATGGTCGTAATCAGGAAAATAGGCGTGAGGTAAAGACAATGGAAGTAGTAGTTCTTGTTGAAGTTGATGAGGCATTACAATATGCCCGTCAAAAGTTGGGTGCAATGCAAAAGAAAGCACCGCAAGCGGTGAGAACCGCATTGAATAAAACTGCACGAGAGGCAAAAAAACAAGATGAAAGAATAACCAAACAGACATATACCGCCAAGGGTGATATACATTCATTGCAATTCAAAAAGGCTACAACGGCTAATTTGCAAGCAATTTTAAAGGATAAAGGTTCTAATATATCAATGTCACATTTCAGAACGTATGTCGGCAAAAAAAGAATTTCTGCGGTGATTAATACAAAACACGGTAGAAGAAACCTCGGCAAATACGGGAATAAAGCATTTTTTTGGAATACGATTTTCGTTCGTGAGGGGCAATCAAGATTGCCGATTGAAAAAATGGCATCTATATCATCTCCGGTTATGCACGGTAACGATAATACTTGGGGAACAATCGAAGATGATGTAAGAAGTAAGTTATATGAAAACATTGATAAAGAAATTGAAAGGATATTAGGATTATGACGGAAGTTGATTTGCAAAAAGAAATACGAAAAATTATAGTTCAAGAATTAATACCCGATATGAAAATTTTTGAGCCGAATACATTTAAAGGATTTCTTCAAGATATACCACTTGACCTTGGTTACGGTGATGAAACTGAAATTGTTGATAAAAATGTTCCGTGCTGCATTGTAAAAATAAATTCAGGGGAAATAAACGGAGCAAGTAAACCCGAAACAGTTACGGTTGAAATAATCATTGTAATCAAAGATGAAAGCGAAGATATGTCGGGTTATCAGACGTTGATGGCAGTTATCAATCGCATACGAGATTATTTTACTGCAAATGTTGGTATTCCCAATAAGTATCGTATGAAATATCCGATAAAATGGGGTATTAACGATAATGCAATAGCACCGTATTTTGTAGGTAATTTGATTACACAATGGGATATTGAACGTATGCCATTTCAAGAAATTCATGACATTGCAAGTTTTTTGTAATAAGGAGGTTAAAACATGGCAAGAACGAAGAAAGCAGATACTGAAACGACCGTTCAAGAAACAGTATCAGAAGAAACAACAGAAGTTTCCGCTGTTGAAAATTCAAATAAAGCGGCGGAAAGTCAGGACAAGCCTGAACAAAAAGACGGACAAAAAATATATATAGGAGTATCAGTACCGGGAATGAAATCGGGAACGGTATTCACAGGAAAAATTCCGAAAGTGATAGATGTAGATTTTGTGCGTGAATTATGTGTGCCAATTAACAAATTAAGTGAAACGCTGAAAAAGAAAGCTGTTACCGGAAGTCGTGTAGCATACTGCTATCAGCAATCGGCAAAGTTGGCACAGCAACTAAAGAAATAGGAGGTTAAAATAATATGGCATATTTACACGGAGTATATCCGACAGAAAAAAGCGAAACGGCGGTATCA
>OLOR01000170.1_pt1 | contig 72984 bp, 77 predicted proteins | sample 1672521 | NCBI WGS metagenome assembly OLOR01 (sample SAMEA3136695, study PRJEB25190) | human gut metagenome | biome: human gut; feature: human-associated habitat; material: faeces | place: Austria | collected 2013
TAGCGGAGGTCCAAGGGAGCGAGCCGTAAGGACCGCGAAGCGGGCTGTCGGGGAGCGACCGTCGAAGCGGAGCGGAGCGTCCTCTTGCCTCGAAACCCCTCCCCCACACATTAAGTATCTATGCTCACCGAGTCAGGAACCTCGAACATCTTGTGACGACTCGTCTCGCCACGTACGCAGGTGACGGAACTTCTGGGGACATCAAAGAAGGAGGCGATCAGAGCGATCGCCTCCTTCGTCGCCTTGCCTTTTTCCGGAGCCGCCTTGACCTTCACCTCGAGCTCGCGCTGGCCATCAGCTCCGTCGCGCCATCCGATGACCTCACCGCGCCCGGACTTGGGCGTGACGTGCACGGGCAGGCGCATATGAGCCCCTACTCGTCCTCTTCGGGGAGGATGGCGGGAATGTTGATCTGGGGAATCTGCTGGGTCGAGAGTCTCGGAAGCTCGTCCTTCTCGTCGTCGTCTTCCTCCTCGACGTCGGCAACCGAAACCTCGTCGACGCGAATCCTGCGCATGTCTATCTTGGGAAGCTCCGCCTCGACCGCCTCGTCGGTCACGCCCTGATTGGCGAGGTTGCTGAACTCCTCCTTGGCATGTGCCGTGAAGCGCTCGAGCATGTCGAGGTACTGCTCGCGGAACTTCTGGGAGTACTCGCTGAGTGCCTTGATCTCGTTGTCGATGGCGGCCTTCTTGGCCAGGGACTCGCGGATGAACTCGCGTGCCTTCGCCTCGGACTCGCGATAGATGCGATCCCCCTCGATGCGCGCGTCCTCCTTGATCTGGGCGGCGCTACGCTGTGCCGCGATGAACGCCTCGGCGATGGCGTTATCCAAGCTCTTCTTTTCCTCGAGACGCTCCTGCATGGGCTCGATCTTCGCCTCGGCCTCCTCGGCACGTGCGGTCGCGGCCGCAAGGCGCTCCTTCACGACCTCGAGCTCGCTTCGCAGCTCGCGCTCGACGAGGTTAGCCTGCTCGAGCTCGTCAGGAGACGCAAGCGCCTCGGCATTTGCCTCGGCAAGCTCGCCGCGCGTCTTTGCAAGCTCGTCCTTGGCTTCCTTGAGCTGGGATTCCAGGTCGGCGATCTGCTTGTTCATCGCATCGACCTCGTTGGCGACGCGCTCGAGGAACACGTCGACCTGACCGACGTCGTATCCGCGCAGGGCGTGCTCGAATCCCTCGTCCTGGATGTCCTGCATTGTGATGGCCATGTTTAGTCTTCCTTTCCTACAGGAGCGCGGCGATGAGCCGGCCCACCAGCTGCACGACGATAATCGCGAAAATCGGGCTTATGTCAAGCATACCGCCAATAGGCGGGATTATACGCCTAAAGACATTGAGAAACGGATCGCAAATGCGACCAAGCGCGCGGTAGATGTCCCCGACCCAGCCAAACTGATGGTTGGGAAGCCAGCTCATCAGAATGTAGATGAGGATGACGGCGACGTAGAGATCGCAGATGCCCAACAGGAGAGAACGAAGAAAGACGAGTATGGAGGAAATCATGCGCCAAGCTCCTTCGAACGACGTGCGGCCGCCTTGACGCCGTCTCGCAGTGCCCCTTGCAGACCGGCTTCGCGCATGGCATCGAGCGCGGCGACCGTGGTACCGCCCGGGCTGCTCACCGCATCGATGGCATCGGGGAGGCTCTGTCCCGTTTCGATGACGAGGCGAGCCGTGCCGAGCATGGTCTGCATGACAAGTTGGAGGGCGTCCTCGTAATCCATGCCGAGCTCGACCGCGCTTTGGGCGATCGTCTCGGCGAACAACTCGAAATAGGCGGGGCCCGACCCGCTCACGGCGCAGACGACGTCCTGTTCGCGCTCGTCGACGATGATGGCGCGTCCCATGCTGGCGAAGAGTGCGCGGACAAGCTCGCAATCCGCCTCGCTCGCCGCGACACCGGCGCTCACAGCCGACATGCCGCAGCCACAGACGAGCGGCGTGTTGGGCATGACGCGCACGATGGGGATGTCATTGCCGAGCATGGAAGCGAGCTTGCTCGTCGCGATGCCCGCAGCAATCGAGACGACGAGCGTGGAGGCGTCTATGCCGGCATCGACGAGTGACGCGGCGACCTCGGGAACCTTGGCGGGCTTTACCGCGAGGATGATGCAGCGCGCGGGCATGCCGGACGCGGCATCCGCAACTGTGCGCACGCCAAGGTCGCGCTCGATTTCCGTCCGCTTCTCAAGACCGGGATTCGCAACGGTCAGCATGTCCGCGGACATGCCGTCGATGTGCAGGATGCCCTGGGCAATCGCCCGTCCCATGCGTCCGCCACCGACGATAAGCACCGGTTTCAGTTCATTGGCAATGGTGTTTCGCATCATGCCCTAACGTGCGTTGTCATCTTCCATCTTCAGGACGTCCTGTGCCACGAGATACTCGCGATCCTCGTCACTTAGGGGCTCTGAGCTCTTCGAGATTACGAAGACGCGCTCGGCCGCCTTGCCGACGTTGAGGTTGAGGGCGCTCGCGACACCAAACGAGAAGTCGAGGATGCGCTTGGCAAGCGACGCCTTGGTATCGACGACGTTGAGGATGACGGTCTTACCCGCCTTTGCGGCGTTGGCGACCTTTTCGATGTCGGCGTAAGCTTTGGGGCACACGATTTCGAGACGTCCGGCGGGATCGCCCTTGATCTTGAGGAAATCTGACCCCAGTGATGCGTATGGGTCCCTGCTCGCGCGTGCAGGGGCGGACGAATCCAGAAAGGACGGATCTTGCGGAGCGGACCATGTGGGCTCGCCCACCGCCCGCGATGAGTCGCGCCTCGAAGCGGAGGTGCCGATGTTTCGTCCGTACGAACTCGATGACGAACGCGACGAATAGCCGCGCTGACGTGCCGAGCTGTCGAGACTATCGTAGGAGGCAACGCGCGGCTTGCGATCCGAGGACAGCGTCACGTGCTCGAAATTGCTGGGATTGTAGGAATCGAACGAGATGACCTCGCTGCGGCGATTGCCGCTTGCACGCCTTCCCTCCGCGGGATCGGGATCCCCGTAATCGTCGTATTCCTCATCGTAGATGGCGTCGTCCTCGTAATACCCGTCTTCGTCGTCAGCCCATTCCGGTTTTCCGCCAAATCCGAGCCGGTCCTTCATGCCACCCAAAAGACTCATAGTCAGTGCCTCGCTCATATGAAACAGGCACCCGAGTCATGACCGCGCTAGAGTGCCGTGAAGTTATCGTCAAAAATCCTTCTACCGATGCGAACCATGGTGGCGCCCTCTTCGATTGCCACTGGGTAATCTTCTGACATGCCCATGGATAATTCGCTCATGGAAATACTATCACGCGCATCGCAATATTTTGACATCATCTGGCTTAAGTTTTGCAAGCCGGCGAATGTTTTCCGGGCAAGGTCGATGTCGCCACGCGGAGCCATCGTCATGAGCCCTTTGCAGGCAACATGCTCGCATTGCGCGATTCGCTCGATGAAGGCGGGAAGTTCGTCGGGGCGAATTCCGCCCTTGCTCTCCTCGCCCGAGACCGAAACCTCGATGAGAGCGTCTTGGACGCAACCGAGATTGCCCGCGGCCTTCTCGATCGCCTCGAGAAGCGAGAGGCGGTCGAGAGAATGGACGAGGAAGGCCTTGCCCACGACGTGACGCGCCTTGTTCGATTGCAGCGATCCGATGAAGTGCCAACGTGCATCCGGATAGAGGGCGAACTTCTCGTTGAAGGGCTTGTCGCGGTTCTCGCCGAAATCCGTCACGCCACAGGCGATCGCCTCCCCCACGACGGGTGGCTCGACCGTCTTGCTCACCGCGATGACCCTCACGTCCTGCGGCGCCCTGCCGCAGCTCTCGCATATGCGCGCAACGTCCGCGCACGTGTCTTCCCAACGCTCCTTCAGACTCATGCTCGTTCCTCTCGAATGGCAAACGCCGCATGCCGGCCCGTAATGCCGGCGTCGGCCCTATACGAATAGTACTCCTCATGGTGGCACGCCGTGCACGATCCAGAATGCGCAATTCGTTGCTCGTTTGCGCCCGCCCGAAGAAGCGAAGCCGTGACGGCCGTCGCAAGGTCGAGATGCCCCTCTCCCGCATCGCAGGCGTCACCAAACTGGGCAATAAACTGCATAATTAGCTCATCGGCGACTTCGTAGCAACAGGACCCTATATGCGGACCGATGTAGCAATTGATCTCGGATACTAAGCAGCAAGTTGCCTTTTGTAGTTCGCGCAAGCCGAGTCCGGCGATGGAGGCGATGGAGCCACGCCAACCCGAATGGACGACCGCAAAGGATCCATCGGGAGCGACGAGCACCACGGGGACGCAGTCGGCGAAGCAGAGCAGCACGGGAATGTTCGAACGGGTGCACAGAATCGCGTCTGCCCCCGCACCCGCACGCTCGCGCGTTACGTCCAGGTCGTCCTCGACCATGAGAACATCGCTGCCGTGGACTTGGAGGGGAGAAACTAGACTCTGCATATAGTTTTTGGCTCCCAGGGCCTCGCAAAGCACTCGTCTGTTCTCGTCGACCGCGGCGCGTGCGTCACCTACCGCGTACGAGAGGTTCAGGCCGGCATAGGGCCCTTCGCTCACGCCGCCGGCACGCGTGGTGAAGGCAATGCGCGTGCCACATGCCGCGAAGAGCGCATCGTCGGTGAGGACGCGCAGCATGCTATCGCCGGCAGAAAAAGAATTCTCCGTCAGCCGTGGTAACGGCAGACGGAGAATCTCGTTTGCATTCGGGTGAGTCGTAATGGCCCCGTCAGGCATTAGTAGCGACTGCGCTTGAGGAAGTCGGGGATGTCATCGTCAAAGGCGGGCGTGAGGCTGTCTTCGGCGGCGGATGCGGCAAAGCTCTGGCTCACGCTCGGCTTGGCGTTGAAGTCCATGCTCGCCTGCTGCTCGGTGCCATCGAAACCCGTGGCGATGACCGTGACGCGAATCTGGTCGCCCATGGACTCGTCGATGACGGTACCGAAGATGATGTTCGCGTCCTCGTCGGCCGCGGAGTTGATGATCTGCGACGCCTCGTCGATCTCCTGCAGGCTCATGTCGCTGCCTCCCGTAATGGAGTACAGGATGCGATCGGCACCCACGATGGAGGACTCGAGCAGCTTCGAGGAGATGGCCTCCTTGGCGGCGTCGGCCGCGCGGTTCTCGCCCGAGGCGATGCCGATGCCCATCATCGCGGAACCGGCGTCCTTCATGATGGCGCGGACGTCCGCGAAATCGAGGTTGATGAGACCGGGGATCGTGATGAGGTCGGTGATGCCCTGCGTGCCCTGACGCAGGATGTCATCGGCAATGCGGAAGGCATCGAGCATGGAGGTGCGCTTCTCGATGACCTGGAGCAGGCGATCGTTGGGGACGACGATGAGCGTGTCGACCTTCTGGGCAAGAAGGGCGACGCCCTCCTCGGCCTGATTCATGCGCTTGCGCCCCTCGAAGCCAAACGGCTTGGTGACGACACCGACGGTGAGCGCGCCGATCTCCTCCATGGCGATCTCCGCCACGACGGGAGCGGCGCCCGTGCCCGTTCCGCCGCCTTCGCCGGCAGTCACGAAGACCATGTCGGCACCGGCGAGCGCATCGCGGATGTCGGCACGCGACTCCTCCGCGGCCTGGGCGCCGATCTCGGGGTTCGCCCCGGCACCGAGCCCGCGCGTGAGCTCCTCGCCGATATGGACCGTGCGGTCGGCATCGGACATGAGCAAAGCCTGACGGTCCGTGTTGATGGCGATGAACTCGACGCCCTTGACGCCGGCCTCGACCATGCGGTTGACGGCGTTCGTTCCGCCGCCGCCAACGCCGACGACCTTGATCACAGCCAGGTGGTCGGATCCTGTGTATTCGGGCATGTCAGTCCTTCCTACGTTTAGGGAATCCTCGTCATCAATCGGAATTCCCTCTTAAGCTCCGTTTAGTCTGTCAAATGATAGATGAATCAGTCCAGACAAGTATACACTTCGCGCAAAGTATCGCCACGATATCCATCATTTTTTAGGTGAATTTTGCGTGTTTTCCCGCAAGTTTCCTAGTCAAATCAATTGATTTGGATGATTTATCCTAACAAAGACCTTCCCTGTCCATATGACCACCATTCTGCTGCGAACGGTCGTCGCGACTCATTCTCCCTCGAGCATGCGATAGGTGGGGCGCGTGGGAACGCGGACGTTGATATAGGAGATCTTTCCCTCATACTCGTTGAGCAGCGAATTGATGACGGCCTCCTTGACCTCGACGTCACTGGAATCACCGAAGGCGACCGTGACGCCGTCCTCGAGGTTGAGCGAGGTCTTGATGGAGGACTCCGCGGAGATGCTCACGATACGCGAGCGCAGATCGTCGCTAATGGAGTTGAGGATGTCGAGGGCGTTGTTGATGCCACCGTCCGTGCAGACGCTGCCGGAAATCGGCGCAGGCATGGAGGGAGAGACGTCGATGATCTTCATCGCGTTCTCCCAATCGTCGGTCGTGGCGGCGGAAAGCCATGCGCCGTCGGTGGAGATGACCCAGTTTGACTTGTCGTTGATCTTGGCGACGGCGGCTGGTTCGCGTTCGGTGATGTCGATTACGATGGTATCGGGAAAGACGCGGTGGATGGCTGCCTCCTGCACCCAGGCGTTATCCTCGAGACGCTCCTTTATGCCCTTGGAGTCGAGGCGGAGCAGCGTCGAGTCATCCGAAACGGCGGCGATGCTCGTAATCTCCTGGCTCGTGAGGTGCTCCGAACCGTTGACCTGCACGTTGTTGACGTGAAACAGATCTGAGCGATAGATGAAGATGCTCCCGAAGATGACGAGCAGAATGATGGCGATGGCAATCGCGATGCGGGCGATGTAGCGCAGGTACTGCCGACGCTGCCGCTTTGCGCGCTGCTCGGCGCGGATGTCCCCCGCGCGCCTGCCCTTGTCCACCATCTGCCTCTTGGACTCACGCGCCTGCCTCTGGGCGTTCTCGGACGACTGGAGCGCCTTGTTCGCGCGCTGGACGCGTGCGGCCCCCTTGCCCTGGCGCGCCTTGACCGACGAGCGGCGCGCCCGCGAGCTTGCACCCGTATTCTGCTTTCTCCCCCGTCTAGAACGGGAATCCGAGGAACTTGACCTCGGGCGAGAGCTTGATGCCATAGCACTCCTTCACGCGATCGCGCGCCAGGCGCATGAGCGCGAGGACGTCATCGGCACGTGCCGATCCGTCGTTTACGATGAAGTTCGAATGCAGGGTCGAGATGTGCGCGTCGCCACACGAAGCGCCCGAAAGCCCGCATGCGCATATGAGGCCGGCGGCGGACTTGCCGGGAGGGTTCTTGAAGACGCTTCCGCAGCTATGGGCGGAAAGCGGCTGGTGCGCCGCGCGCGCGTCGAGAAAGCCCTGCATCGTCTCGGCAATTCTACCCTTGTTTGCCACCTTGAGCAGAAGCGTTGCCTCAACGATGATTTTCTCTGCCGAAAGGTTACTCGACCGGTATTCCCAATCGATTTCGTCCCCATAGATGATGTGCAGCCCCCTGCCCGGCTCATATGCCGTCACATGCGCGACACGCGAACCTATCCAGCTATCGCGCGAACCAGCATTCATGAACAGCGCACCGCCGAACGAGCCGGGAATGCCCGCCATGGCCTCGAGCCCCGAAAGCCCACAACCATACGCGCGCTGGACGAGGTGCGCAAGGGGAACGCCCGCGCCAACCGTCACGTGCACCTTCTGGGCGGCGGGAAGTTCCAAGATCTCCCGCTCGTCGAAACCGCCGAAATCAACGTTAGCGAACTCTTCGGTGAGAACGATCACCGCACCATCGTACCCCCCGTCGCTGACGAGCAGGTTGCTCCCCTTGCCAACGATGCTCCACGCGACGTCCTCTTCGGCGAGAACGTCGAGCGTGAGGGCGAGGTCGGAAACCGAGGCACACTCGACGAAGAGGGCGGCGGGGCCGCCGATACGATAACTCGTGTGGCGCGCCATCGGCTCATCGCACCTGATTGATCCGCTCAGCGTTCCCTCGAGGCGGATGTATGCGTCGAAGATGCTCAATGAGCGTCCTATTCCCCCGACAACGCCCGCGTGAGCAACGGGGCCATAGTCGTCACGTCCCCGGCGCCCATGGTGATGACTAGATCTCCCGCCTCGAGTTTCTGCTGGAGAAAGGGGATGATCTCGGGACGGTGCGGCAGCCACGCCACTTGCTGGCGCGGATTGTGGCGCAAGATGGAGTCGATGACCGTCTTTCCGTTGACGCCCGGGATGGGCGTCTCGCCCGCCGGGTAGACGTCCATGACGATGACGGAATCGGCATCATCGAACGCAGGCCCGAACTCGCGCGCGAGCGATTCCGTGCGCGAATAGCGATGCGGCTGAAACAGCACGTGGACATGCTCGAAGTCCAGCTTTGAGGCCGCGCGGATCGTCGCCTGGATTTCGGTGGGATGATGGGCGTAATCGTCGACGACGACGACACCACCTGCCTCTCCGATGAGGTCGAAGCGCCTGCGCACGCCCGAGAAGGTCGCGAGGGCGCGGGCGGCCGCTTCGACGTCGAGGCCACAAGCCCAGATGACGCCGAGCACGCCCGTCGCGTTGAGGACGTTGTGACGCCCGGGGTTCTTCGTGATCTCGGTCCCGACGCTCGAACCGTCGGGAAAGGTCACGGTGAAGGCATAGCCCAGGCCACGTCTACCCGTGACCTCGAAGCACACGTCGCAGCCCTCGCTCCCCTTCTCGCCATAGACGACGGTGCGCTTGCCGACCTCGCGGGCGATCTGCGCGAGGCGCGGATTGTCGGCGCAGACGACGGCCGCGCCTTCGTCGGGAATCAGGGAGAGGAAATCGGCGAATGCCTCGTAAATCGCCTCGAGGCTACCGTAATGGTCAAGGTGATCGGGTTCGATGTTGGTCACGAGCGCGACATGGGGAGAGAGGTGGACGAACGAACCATCCGATTCGTCGGCCTCGACAACGTAATAGTCGCCCGTTCCGCTCTTGGCGTTCGTGTCATAGCCATCGACCGTGCCGCCGATGACAAAGCTCGGGTCAAGCCCCATGCGATCGATGGTGGTCGCGAGCATGGACGATGTCGTCGTCTTGCCGTGCGTACCCGCGCAGGCAAGCGTCTTCTTGCCCTCCCCCAACGACGCCAGCGCCTGGGAACGATGCCAGACGGGAATACCACGGCGACGAGCCTCGGCAAGCTCGGGGTTCTTTTCGGGAATGGCGCTCGAGATGACGACGGCGTCGAGGTCATCGGCAAGGTTTCCCGCATCATGACCGATCATGACATCGATGCCGGCATCGACGAGACGCTTGGTGGCACGCGACTCCTTCATGTCCGAGCCGCTGACCGTCACGCCACGTGACTTGGCGACGAGCGCGATGCCGGACATGCCGACGCCGCCAATGCCTATGAAATGTATCTTCCTCGGCTTATTCACCATCGTTTCCTCGTGCGCATTGTTCGACCAAATCCGCCAGACGCATGCGCGCGTCCGAACCGGAAAGCTTCTTGCAAGCTTGGGCCATGGTATCACGACATCCCTCATCACCGAGAAGCTCGATGAGCAAATCGGAAAAAGCCGTGGTCTCGACATCCGCATCGGAGACGAGACGAGCGGCGCCCGCCGTGACGCACGACTGCGCGTTGATCGTCTGGTGGTCACCGCGCGCATGGGGATACGGGATGAGCACCGCGGGAACGCCAACGGTCATGATTTCGGCGAGCGAGGACGCGCCGGCCCTGCTGACGACGAGGTCGCTTGCCGCAAGCACCTCGTTCATCGAATCGATGTAGGACGAGACATGCCAGCGCCCCTCCTCGTCAGCCGAAAGCGCGAGCTGGCCGAGCACGCGCTCGTAATCGCCCTGGCCCGTCGATTGGATGACGTGCAATCCCTCGATGGCAAGCAAGCGGTCCTTCATGGCGCATATCGCCGTGTTCACGTGCTGGGCTCCGAGGCTCCCGCCCATGACGAGCAGGACGAGCGCGTCATCGGGCATGCCGAGGGCCTTTCGCGCTTCGTGACGGGAGCATGCCTCGAACGAGGCGCGTACGGGATTGCCGAGGACGACCGGATCGCATGCGCCGTCGAGTCCCTCGGCGCTCTCGGGATAGGTGAGCGCGATTGCCGTCGCGTGCTTGGCAAGATAGGCGTTTGCCATGCCGGGAACGGAGTTCTGCTCGTGGATGACGAGCGGGATGTTCATCTCGAAGGCCGCACGGCCCACCGGAATGGACACGTAGGCCCCGAAGGTGACGACGGCATCAGGGCGCCTGGCCGCGAAGAGCCGTCTGGCCGCGCGCGTCGCCTTGAGCAGCTTGGCACCCGAGGTCAGGAGGGTGAGGGGATGCGCCTTGTCGAAACCGCTCACCGCGAAGCTCTCGAACTCGAAACCCGCCTGTGCGGCGAGCCTTGACTCGATGTGATCGGGAGTCCCCACAAAGAGGATATCATGGCCACGTCGACGCAGCTCGTCTGCCACCGCAAGCGCCGGATTGATATGACCGGCAGTGCCGCCGGCCGAGATGACGAAGTACAAGGCATGTCCCCTTTCGAACGTTACGAGCAGTGTACCCCATAGGCGTCAGGGTGCCGAATCGCGACGATTCCCGGAGCTAGCGCTTGCGATCGGGACCGCGCTTGCTCCTCAGGCTCGCATAGCCTCCCGTACGGGAAGTCGACGGGACGCCCGCATCCACCTGACGCACTGCCCGGGATGGACGCGATGGCGGGGGTTCGGGCGATCTGCGTGCGGAATCGCGCAGGGAGATGACCTTCCCCCGTCTTGTCTGCGTGGGTGGTGTGGACGGTGTGCCGGCACGCGCATCATCGCGCCCGTCAATGACCCGGAAGTTGTCGCGCTTGCGCTCGTAGCTCATGCCCACCTTTGACCTGAACGATACGGACAGGATGACGCCGATCATGATCATCGTCGCCAGAAGCGAGGAGCCACCGTAGCTGATGAGGGGCAGCGCCTTGCCGGTCACGGGCGCTATGCCCGTGACGCACGCCATGTTCACGCATGCCTGGAAACCGATCATGACGGTGAACGAGCCCGCCAGCATACAACCGAGCATGTCGGGCGCGTTGCGGCAGATGCGCATTCCCGCGAAGATGAAGAGACCGAAGAGGATGACGACGAAGACCGCACCGATGAGGCCGAGCTCCTCGCCCACGATGGCATAGATGAAGTCGGTGTGGGCATACGGCAGGTAGAGGTACTTCTGGCGGGAAAGCCCGATGCCGGTGCCGAACACGCCACCGCTGCCGAAGGCATAGAGCGACTGGATTGCCTGATAGCCATCGCCCTGCGGGTCGACCCACGGATCGAGCATGGAGACGATGCGGTCGAGATGGTACGGCTGCGTGATGCAGGCGACGACGATGTAGGCGACGACGACGCCGAGTATCAGGCCAACGACCTTCCACGAAATGCCCGCGAGCAAGGCAAGCGCGATGACGCCGACAGCCAGGATGATGGCCGTTCCCAAGTCGGGCTGGCGGTATATCAAGATCAGGGGAACGATGGTCGCGACGAGCACGATGACGACGAAGCGTCGCCCGCCAATCATGCCGTTCATGCGCATCTGCGCAATGGATGCAACGGCTATGAGGACGGTGATCTTCGCGAACTCGGCCGGCTGCAAGTTGAATCCGGCGATGACGATCGACCGCTCGGCACCCAGGGCACTGACGCCCATGCCGAAGGCCGTCAGGAAGAGCATGACGACGGTGATGACCCAGAAGGTGAGGAAGACGCCCGGTAGGCACCACACCGTATACGGAATGCGGGAACAGGCGACGCAGAGCACGATGCCCACGGCAAGGAATATGGCCTGGCGCTTGACGTAGTAGGCGGCGTCACCGAACTCGTTGTAGGCCGTGATCGACGAAGCCGAGTAGACCATGACGAGACCGAGGATGCACAGCGCCACGGCACTCAGGATGAAGAGCAGGCGCGGCGCCATGATGGCCGCCGGCTCCGAGAGAAGGCGTGACGAGCTCCCCTTGTCCCTCGACTTTCGTGTCGCCTGCTTGCGTATCATGGAACCTACGCCCGCATCCTCTGCGCAACGCATTCCTTGAAGACCGTCCCGCGCTGCTCGAACGAATCGAACTCGTCGAAGGAGGCGCAGGCGGGGGACAGGACGATCGCCTGGCCGGGCCGGGCGATCGCGCAGGCGCGTTCGAGCGCGGAGCGCATGTCCGCCTCGAGATGGCACTCGACGGAACTCGCGGCAAAGGCTTCGTGGAATCGCCGGCCCGCCTCGCCATAGACGATGACGGCACTGCAGGTGCTCGCACAGGCGTCGACGAGCTCGTCAAGCGCGGTGCCCTTGTCACGTCCGCCGAGCAAGAGCACGACCTTGCGATCGGGAAACGCAGTGAGCGCCTTGAGCGTCGCATCGACGTTGGTCGCCTTGGAATCGTTGAAGAAATCGACGCCATCAATCGTACCGCAGGGCTCGAGACGATGCTCGAGCGGCTTGAAACTCAGGAGCCCTTCGCGAATGCACGCAGGCTCGCATCCACACGCGAACGCGGCACTTGCGGAACAAAGGGCGTTTTCGACGTTATGGGTACCTTGGATCGCGAGCTCGCTCGTTTGCGCAAGTTCGATGCGCCTTCCCCGCCCGTCCTTGATGACGAGCGTCCCGTCTGCATCCGCGAAGGCACAGGAGGCCTCGCGCTCGGAGCCGACGGACACGAGCTTGACGCCGCGCTCGTCCAGGAGCACTTGAATCTCGGGATAGGCCTCGAGAACGGCATCGGTGATGATCGCCGTCGAGCCAAAAGGCATGTTCGCGAAGACCTTGAACTTTGCCTGGGCGTAGGCATCGAAGCTTCCGTGCCAGGAGATGTGATCGGGAGTGATGTTGAGCAAGATGGCGACTTGCGGGGCAAAATCAACAGTAGAAGCTAATTGGTAGGAGGACATTTCGGCAACGAGCATCTCGTCATCGGACCTATGCTCGACAGCTTCGACGCAGGTCGCGCCGATGTTTCCGCACGCATGGGCGGGCTTGTCACACGCGTTGAGTAGATGCGTCGTGAGAGAGGTGGTCGTCGTCTTGCCGTTCGTCCCCGTCACGGCAACCCAAGCCCGCGGCGACATACGCCAGGCATATTCGGGCTCGCTGATGACCTCGCCGCTTGCCTTCCCGGCGCTCGCGTAAAACGCGCCTCTCTCGGAAATACCCGGAGAGACGACGCAGGTATCGAAGTGGCCTTCGACTTCTTCGACATCGAATATCACGGGTACGCCAGCCCGTTCGAACTCCCGCGCCGCGGCCCTGGTGCTCTCATTGGAAGCACCTGCATAGATGACGAGCTCGTCACCTGCGCCAAGCGCATGCCGAGCAGCGGCGATGCCGCTTTTGCCGAGACCGAGCACGAGAACGGAGCGCATGGCGATCACATCCCTCACATCGAGCTGATGAAGTAGACGGCGAAGCCCAAGCCCGCGCACAGGCCGGTGATAATCCAGAAGCGGATGACCACCTTCGTCTCGGACCATCCCTTCTTCTCGAAGTGATGGTGTAGCGGCGCCATGAGGAAGACGCGCTTGCGCGTGCGCTTGAAGTACATGACCTGGATCATCACCGAAAGGGCCTCAATGACGAAAAGGCCACCGATGATGATGCTGAAAAGCTCGGTCTTGGTGATGACGGCAATCGCCGCGAAGGCGGTACCGAGGGCAAGCGATCCGGTATCGCCCATGAAGATACCCGCCGGATAGCAGTTGAACCAGAGAAAGCCGACGCAGGCACCTGCGGCCGCCGTCGCGAAGACGGCAACGTCGAGCTGTCCCGTGCGAAACGCGATGGCGGCCATGACGAGCATGACGATCATGATGGTTCCGCCGGCAAGACCATCGAGCCCGTCGGTCAGGTTCACGGCATTCGCCATTCCAGCCATGAGCAGGAAGACGAATACGACGTAGAGCCAGGGAATCTCGAAGCCGTCCCCGATGGGCAGAACGGTCGTCAGGACGCCAAGGTCAAGATTGAACTGGGTGAAGGGAATGGTCACGTAGGGCTCTATGCCGAGGTAGTTGACGGCGACGAGGCAAAACGCAACCGAGATGAGCGTGAGCGCAATCATCTTCTGATAGGGCAACAGGCCCAGCGAACGTTCCTTGGCGACCTTCGAGATGTCGTCGACAAAGCCGAGGAGACCCGTGAGCAGCGTTGCCGCCAGAATGAGCAGAAGGCGTGCGTCGGGCGTGCCCACGAGGAATATGGACGCGGTCATCATGAGCAGGATGACGATGCCACCCATCGTCGGCGTGCCCTGCTTGACAAGATGGCCCTGGGGGCCATCTGCGCGCACCTGCTGCCCGATCTGGCGCACCTTGAGCAACTTGATGAAAAACGGCATGACGATCATGGTCAGCGCCATCGATATGATGAAGGCGAGAAAGACCTGATACGTCGGATACTGATTGAATATGCTTATCATGACTGCATGATCCCCTTGACTATGCGCTCCAACTCCATGAAGCGCGATGCCTTCACGAGAACTATATCCCCCTCCTGGACGTACCTCTCGAGAAACTGCCGTGCCTCGTCGACGCCCGTAAAGCTCTTCACGCGCGCGGCGTCCATGTCAGCCGCCAGGGCACCTGACTTGATGCCGACGCTGAGCGTTCCGACGCACACGAGCATATCAAGGTCCGCTTGCGCTGCAAAGGTTCCCACGTCAACGTGCAGTTGGTACTCGTCCGAACCAAGTTCGCCCATATCGCCAAGGACCGCGATGCGCCTACCGGACCCCTCGAGCGTCGACAGAGTGCTGATCGAGGCGCGCATCGAATCCGGATTCGCGTTGTACGCATCGTTGACGACGGTCACGCCACCGGGCGCATGCATGATCTCCATGCGCATGCCGCTGGCCTTGGCTTCGACAAGACCACGTGCGATGTCGTCGGGTTCGATGCCCATGTTGAGGCCGGCCGCATAGGCGGCCAGGGCATTCGAGATGTTGTGCTTGCCGGGAATGGAGAGCCTGACGGAGACGGGGTCGGCAGAGCCCGCGACCACCTCGAAACTCGCGCAGGCCTCCGCGTCGTAGCTCACGCTCATCGCGCGTACCTCGGCATCGGGCGAGAAGCCGTAGCTATGTACCTTGACGCCGCGCTCATCGACCTGCGCGAACCTTTCGAGCAAGGGCGTGAACTCGTCATCGGCATTGAGCACGGCAAATCCCGTAGCGGGTAAGGCCGCGAGCAGCTCAGATTTCGCACGGGCTATGTTCTCGCGACTGCCGAGCAGCTCCATGTGGCTCACGCCGATGTTGGTCACGACGGCCATGCTCGGCTTGACGAAGGTGCAGAGATGTTCGATCTGGTGCATACCGCGCATCCCCAGCTCGACGATGAGCACTTCGGTGTCCTCGTCCGCCGCGAGTATCGTGGCGGGAACGCCGATCTCGTTGTTCTGGTTGCCCTGGGTCGCCGAGGTCTTGAAGCGCTGCGAGAAGACGGAGCGCAGGAAGTCCTTCGTCGACGTCTTGCCGGTGGAGCCCGTCACGCCAATGACGATGGCATGCAGCCTGTCGCGCCAGAATCCCGCGATCTTCTCGAGGGCGTCGACACCGTCGTCGACGACGACCATGGGGCAGGCGAACTCGCCTGCGACGGCGATGACGTTGTCGCTCGGCATGCGCGTGCATATGACGACGCCGGCACCACGCCGGACCGCGCTACGGACGAAATCGTTGCCGTCGACGCGCAGACCGGGCATGGCGAGGAAGGCGTTGTCTGGCATTATGGTACGCGAGTCCCAGGTCAAGCCCGTGACGATGCGGCGCAACGCCGCCTCGTCACCGATATACTGACCGCCCGTAACCTTCGCGATGTCGGAAACCGAGATTTCCATGTCCTATGACCTCATTTCATCGAGTACATGCGCGGCGACCTCGCGGTCGTCGAAATGATGCTTGACGGTCCCCACGATCTGATAGTCCTCATGGCCCTTGCCCGCGATGAGCACGACATCACCCGGACCGGCTGCCTCGATGGCATAGCATATGGCCTCGGAGCGATCGGGCATGACGACGTAGCGGTCCTCGTGTCTCTCCATGCCGACGAGTATCTGCTCGATGATGGCATCGGAGTCTTCCGTGCGCGGGTTGTCGCTTGTCACGACGGCGATGTCGGCGGAGAGGGCCGCGGCTCCCATCTTGGGACGCTTGCCATGATCGCGATCGCCACCACAGCCGAAGACGCAGATGACGCGACCCTGCGTGACGGCACGTACGGCATCGATGGCCTTCTCGATCGAGTCGGGCGTATGCGCGTAGTCGACGAGGACACCGAAATCGGGAATCCTGCCATCCGTTCCCACGACGCGCTCGAGCCGTCCGGGGACTTGGGGAGCCGTCTCGAGCGCAGAGACGATGAGCTCGTTGGTGAAACCGAGCGCGACGCCGATGCCAAAGGTGACGAGCGCGTTCTCGACGTTGAAGCGACCGACGAGCGGGATGGTGACGTGCAGCCACTCCCCACATGCCTCGAGGTCGATGCGCGTCGCGTGAGCGTCGAAACGCGCTTCGACGAGGCGCACGTCGCAATCGGAACCCGATCCGACGCGGTAGAGCGTGCGTCCCGCATCCGCGCACAGCTGGGCCATGCGCTCGCCAGCAGGCGAATCCGTGCAGATCACGCAGGCATCGGGTTCGCACTCCGTAAAAAGGCGCGCCTTGGCCGCGAAGTACTCCTCCATGGTCTTATGGTAATCGAGATGGTCTTGCGTGAGGTTGCTGAAGGCCGCGACGGCGAAGTGGCTCCCCCTGACACGCCCAAGGTCGAGTGCGTGACTCGAGACCTCGCATGCGCACACGTCGACGTCGGCATCGACCATGCGCGCCAGCAGCTCCTGGAAATCACGTGATTCGGGCGTCGTGTGAAGCGAGGGACGCACTTCCTCGGCCACGTGGCACTCGACCGTCCCGATGAGGCCCGCACGCTTGCCGGCATGCCTCACGAGATGCTCGACGAGAAAGCAGGTGGTCGTCTTGCCGTTCGTTCCCGTCACGCCGACGACGTCGAGCTTGCGCGAAGGATTGCCGTAGAAGTTCGCCGAGCATAGTGCGAGCGCCACGCGGGCGTCATCGACGAGGAACTGCGGTGCGTCCAGGTCGAGTTCGCGCTCGACGACGAGGCCAACCGCGCCGCGCCCGAGTGCGTCAGAGGCGAAGTCGTGACCGTCGACGGCCGTGCCGGGAACGCAGAAGAATAGGGCGCCGGGCGCGACGTCGCGCGAGGAAAACTCGATCGAGGAAGCCTCGTACGGACCGTTCTCGCAGTGCAACGCCACATGCGGCACCCCCGCGAAGATTGATTCGATGTTACATGACTCACGCATCGTCGCTTCCCCTTTTCGGTTTACTTGCCCTGCGCGTCTATCTGGTACCGCTTCGCGGCATAGCTCATGATCTCGGAGAACACCGGACCGCACAGACCGCCGGCCCCCAGATTCGTGAGCGGCCTGTTCACGGTCACCAGGCAGACGAGGTCGCTCGACGAGCCGTAGAGCCAACCGCCAAACGACATGACGTAGGCGTTCTCCTCGTAGCCACCATACGAGCTCGCGATCTCGGCCGTACCGGTCTTGCCCGTCACGGCAAAGCCCTCGACGGCGGCCGCTTGGCCCGTACCCTCGGTCACGACGGAGGTCAGCATCTCGCTCACCTCATCGCACACGCTCGCATCGGCGACGGTCTCGCGCCTTGTCAGGTCCTGCATGAGGCTTTGCGCCATCTCGGCGTCATTCGGAACGTCAACGAGAAAATGGGGCGTCACCATGACGCCGCTCTGCTCGAGCACGCCGTAGGCGCGTACGAGCTGCAACGCGGACACGGTAAGCCCCTGTCCGAAGGTGACCGTCGCGCTCTGCACGCCGTCCCAGTCCTTTGACTCCTCGAGCTGTCCCGCAGTGTCACCCGGAAAATCGCAGCCCGTCTTCTGCCCGAAGCCAAATGCGCGATACGTGTCATAGAGCTGGGCGGCCTGGACCTCGCGCGACATGAGCGTCGTGCCCGTATTAGACGAATCGGCCAGGATTCTCCTAACGGTCATGTCCTCGTAGGGATGATCATGGGAATCGCTGATGACCGTATCGTAGACCTCGAGGGAATAGGGTACCGTGTAGATCGTCTCGGGAGTGATGCCCTCGTTGTTCGCAAGGACGGAATATGCCGTGAAGGCCTTGAAGGTCGACCCCGGCTCGTAGATGTCTGTTACGGGGGCAAGCTTGCCCACCTCGAGCTTGTAATCGGACAATGCGCCCGGCAGGTCCTGCGTCTGACCCTCGCCCCCCTCGCCCTGGGCCTGGCTCGCCGCGGCAGCCGCCTTCTCGGCAGCGGCAAGCTCCGCCTCGCGCTCCTCGTTGCTCTTCTTGGTGTACGAGCATGCCGCGTATATCTCGCCGTTACCCGCATCCATGACGGTCACGCTCCCGCCCTGCGCCTCGGTGCTCTCGATCGCCGCAAGCAGCAGTTCCTCGCAGATCTTCTGCAGGTTGATGTCGATGCTCGTCACGATATCGGTACCATCGACCGTCTCCACACGCGACATCTCCCCATTCGTGATGGGGATGTCGTTCATGCCGCGTTCGAAGACGATGGATCCGTCCTTGCCCTTGAGCACTTCGTCATACTCGAGTTCGAGTCCGGAAATGCCCTTGTCATCGACATCGACCATGCCGACGACCTGGCTACCGACGTCCCCATTGGGATACACGCGCTTGGTGTCCTCGAGATAGTGGACGCCCTTGAGCTTCTCGTCGGCGAGGCGCTCCTTGAGGGTGTCGGCAAGCGTCACGTCGGCCTTGCGCTGAATGTAGGCAAACGAGAGGTCGGGCTGGTCGACGATCTTGAGGTAATCCTCCTCCGTCTTGCCACTATCCGACCCGAGCACCTCGTACAGGACGCGCGCGAGGCGCTCGGCGTTGGCGACCTCCTGGGGATTGACGTAGATGGTGGTCGCATCGACATTCGACGCGATCACCTCGCCGTTGCGGTCATAGACCGTTCCACGACGTGCGGAAACGTTCACCTCGGTCGTATGGGAGGCTTCGGCCATGCGCGCGTACTCCGGCCCGCGGATGACCTGGATGTAGATGAGATTTGCCACGATCGCGACGAGGACGAGCGCGAACACGACGAGGATGATCCAGTCCCTGGACCATCGCTCCGGTGCCACGCCGCGTGTTCTGTCCTGACTGCGCCCCATGAGAGCTACCTAGCCCGTCATCAGGGCACTGTAATCTTCGACGTTCTGGAGCGTGCCGGCGAGTGAAATGGAGCCATCGGGGTTCATGACGACCCTGCCGGGCACGACGATCTTAAGGTACTTGACGTCGACGGGAGCGACCATGCCGATCTTGGCCGCCTCCTCCTCGATGCGCGTCGAGCTCGACAGGATCGAGTGCTGGATCTCGAGCTCGCTGGTCTTTGCCTGGGCGCTCGCGAGCGTGCTCTCCACGGCGTTGACGTTTTCGAGCAGGGCGACCGTCGACGCGGAAAGCCACACGCGCACGGAGCAGAGCACCGCAATGGTGACGATGACGACGAGCGCGAGCTTGAAGGCAAAGGCGTACTCGGGGGAAATGGACTGGAGGGCCGGGTTCGAGGCGCGTTTGCCGGGAATGACGCGAACGTCAGGCCGCGAGGCACGCTCGGGCGCATCCGCCTGCACGGCCGAGGCGGCATACCGGGTGTAGCCGTAGTATTGTCGAGCAGCCTGCGCCATGATGGACGGGCGTCCTTTCTACATTAGAGCTTCGTTGCAACCCGTAGTCGGGCACTATGCGCCCGGTTGTTATCCTCAATTTCATCCGTGGCCGGTACGATCGGCTTTCGGGTCTCGACCTTCAATACCGGCTTCTTGCCGCATACGCACACCGGAAACTCCGGCGGGCATGTGCAGGGGTTCTCCATGCTGCGAAAGCAGTCCTTCACGATGCGGTCCTCGAGCGAGTGATACGAGATGACGGCGATCTTGCCACCGGGATTGAGCCATCGGATGGCAGCCTCGAGACCACGGGACAGAACGTCAAGCTCGTGGTTCACCTCGATGCGCAGTGCCTGGAACGTGCGTTTGGCGGGGTGTCCGCCCTTCTTGCGCGCGTTCGCGGGAATTGCTCGTTTGATGATATCGACCAGCTGAAATGTTGAATTGACGGGCTGCTCGCCTCGCGCGTCGACAATGAAGCGTGCGATACGAGCAGCCCACTTTTCCTCGCCGTAATCGCGCAGAACCCGGGTGAGATCATCTACGGTGTAGGAGTTCAGGATCTCAGCTGCGGTTAGGGTACGTGTACCCGGGTCCATACGCATATCGAGGGGAGCGTCTTCTCGGTACGAGAAGCCTCGCTCAGGAAAATCGAATTGCGGAGAGCTCACTCCAAGGTCGAAGAGCGCCGCATCGACGCCAGGTACGCGCGCCGTGACGAGCAGCTCGTCCAAATCGGCGAAGTTGCCCTTGAGCAGAAGCGGGTCCGAGTCAAGTCCCGCATCGCCAAGTCGTCTCGCCGCCGCCTCGAGCGCCATGTCATCTTGGTCGATGCCGATGAGCGTACCATGTGGCGCGATGCTTCTTGCTATCGCCTCGGAGTGTCCCGCCCCGCCGAGCGTGCAATCGAGCGCTGTCACGCCATCGCGAAGATCGAGCGCCTCGATGCATTCGTCAAGCAGAACGGGAATGTGCCGGTATTCAGCTGTCAACGTGCCGTCCCTAGTCTTCCAGGAAGTCGCCGAACGGGTCGATGGAATCCATGTAAGACTCGAGGGCCTGGCTATCCCAGATCTCGATATGGTCACCTTCGCCGATGATGGTCACGTTCTTGTCGATACCGACCTTCCCGCATTGCTTGGGAGAGAGCTTGACGCGACCCGCCGCATCGACGGCAACCGACTCCGCACTGGAATTAAGGTACTTGTGCAGGGCGATGTGCCTCTTGCTGCGCGGGTTGTAGCCCCCCTCCTCGGTATCGAAGAACGAATCCATCCATTCGTCGTACGCTTCGTCCGAAAAGACGTACAGCGCCTTGCCGAAATCCGCATTGGCGACCGGGACGATGGTCACCTCATCCGGCAGGGCCTTACGGAACTTAGCGGGCAGGGAGACGCGGCCCTTGCTATCAACGCTATGTTGATATTCGCCGCGAAAACGCATTGCGCCACATCCCTTGCCAGTCCCGAAAATTTGGCGACCCCCCTGGCTGTGTTGTAGTTCTACGTTTTCTTGGGGGGTCGCAGCGAGAATATTATCCCATTACATCCCACTTCTCAACACAAATTTGGTCTTTTATCCCCCACTCTGCCACCCATATGGTGCCCCTACGACACGAAACGGTTCTTTTGACACAAGATGTTGTGTTTTCTAATCCCCTCGGTCGCATTTATGGAAGCGAGATGAGGTGGGAGAGTTTTCCACAAATTTTTGGACGATTCGTCCTGTTCGTGTCGATTTTTGGCGCGGACGGCACAATGCCGCGAAACCACTGTTTTTCGCACAGTACAATGAGCGCATACGGGAACGCACGAAGCAAGGAGATGCCATGACGACAAGCGACGCGCGACGTGATTGCGTGCTCTACCTATCCGACGTCCATGGGGAATTCGACACCCTCTCCTACCTGCTCGGCCCATGGCGCGATGACCTGCGCTGGACACATCTCATCGGAGACGTCTACGATCGCGGACCGGCTCCTGACAAGATCATCGACATGCTCATGGACTATCCCGACGCTGACATCCAATGGGGCAATCACGACGTGGTCTGGATGGGCGCGGCACTGGGTCAGGAAGGCTGCATCGCCCATGTCGTGCGAAATTGCGCTCGCTACGGAAATCTAAACATTCTGACCAATTCATATGGAATCGACCTTCGCCCGCTTGCGAGCTTCGCGCTGAGCGCCTATGCGGACGATCCTTGCGAGGCGTTCGCGCTCAAATCGAATCCGGGCTTGTCACCTGCGGATCTCGAGATGAACGTGAAGATCCAGAAGGCCATGGCCATCCTCCAGTTCAAGGTCGAGGCGGCGTTAATAGATAAGTATCCTAGTTTTGGACTTGAGAGCAGAAAGCTCTTGCATCTCATCGACTATGACGCGCGAACCGTCGACGTCGATGGCGTGACCTACGAGCTTACCGACGACCACTTCCCTACCGTCGATCCTGACGACCCCTACCGGCTCACCGAGGAGGAGCGCGCGGTCATGGACTACCTCGCCGACGCGTTTCGCGGTTGCGAGAAGCTCTCGCGTCACGTGCACTTCCTGTTCGATCGCGGCAGTCTCTACAAGATATGCGACGGCGATTTGCTCCTGCACGCCTGCGTGCCGCTCGACGACGACGGAAGGCTCAAGGAAGTCGATGTCTACGGCACGGTATGCAGCGGCAAGAAGCTCTACGATGAGGCGCAACTCTGGGTGTGCAGGGCCTTCGAGTCCGAAGACCCAGTCGAACGCGAGCGGGGACGCGACCTCATCTGGTACCTGTGGCTCGGACCGGGTTCCCCGCTGTTCGCCAAGAGCAAGATGGCGACCTTCGAAATCTACCTTTGCAAGGACAAGGCGGCGCGCAAGGAGGTCAAGAACGCCTTCTACCTGCTACTCGACGAGGCGGAGCCCTACGAGCGCATCTTCGAGGACTTCGGACTCGACCCCGCACACGCCCGCATTATCTGCGGACATGTGCCGATCAAGGCCAAGGACGGTGAGGATCCCGTCAAGGCGGACGGACGCGTCATCTGCATCGACGGCGGCATGTCGGCGGCCTACAGCAAGACGACGGGACTCGCGGGCTATGCACTGACGCGTGTCGATGAGAGCTTCACGCTCTACGCGATACAAAGCTTCGACAAGGACACGCAGACGATCGTTACCGAAGCCAGGGAGATCCCGCCGCGATAGCGCCACAGACGCGCGCAGGGAAGCCGCCTCGCTTCGACACAACGCTTCCCGACAGATCGCTTCGCGGTCTTTACGGCGCGCTCCCTTGGACCTTCGCTCGACGGCTTTCCCGCGCAAATGCCTCAGAGGCCAGGTCCTTGTTACATGCTCTTGCTAGCACGTGTCAGAAGAAGTCCGATGCTGGTCCGATTTCACTGTGCTGCATATCTGATATTGCTCCGTACCCAATCGATAATCCGACCACGCTCGTTCGACGATATTGATAGATTCGCTTGCTACGATGAAGCGATGGGCCATAAGCGTGGTGGAGAGGATACGCACCGACGGCTCAAGGACACTGGATGAAAGGCGAATCGGAGTCAGCCGGTGAACGACCATCGTGGAAGAATCATTGCCCCTTCGAATATCAACATTCAAGAACATGAGATGGACACCGCGCGCGCAATTGCGGACCTAGGGCATGACGTGGAATTTGCCCATAGAAACATGGGAAAGCGTGTCACTTCTGCTGATGTTGTAATACATGGTGTCTTATGGGAGATGAAATCTCCCACTTCGGGCAGCCGCAAGGCAATCGAGCGGAACCTGCGCAAAGCAGGCCGACAATCCCCCAATGTCATTATCGACTCTCAAAGGGTAAAGGGCCTATCGGATGATGCAGTCGAGAAGGCCATCAGAGCATCTCTTCCTCACATCAAATCAATAAAACGGCTCTGGTTCATAAACCGCAAACGCAAAATTGTTGACATCAAATAGTCATGCTCTGTAACATACAGGATATAAAAGCCCCCGAAAGGTGAGGAATCACCTCTTCCGGGGCTTTTAGTTTAGCTGTACGTCCCTACACCCGCTGCAGAACAGCGGCAAAGTGACCGTCGGGACCGTCGAGCGTGGGAAGAGACGCGAACGAGTCCTCGCCTATACGCCATGTGCCTTGCGGCTGATCCGCGAGAAAGGCATCGACAACCTGCTGGTTTTCCTCGTCGAGGATGCTGCAGGTCGCGTAGACGAGCGTGCCGCCCACGGCGACGTGCCGTGCCGCCTCATCGAGCAGCGCGCACTGCAGGATCGCGAGTTCAGTGACGTCGGCAGGCGTGAGCTTCCAGCGAATCTCGGGATGACGGCGCATGGTGCCCGTCCCCGAGCACGGAGCATCGAGCAGCACCGCGTCGTAGCACGGCAGCACGCCGTCAATCGCATCAAGCACACACGCATCGCCCGCAAGCGACATGACGTCCTCGATACCTGCCTGCCGCATGCGCTCGGCGTGCAGCTGCATGCGATACTCGTGCAATTCGATGGCATGGATAGGCACGGTATGTCCGAGCGTCTCGATCGCACGGCTCTCGAGCAACATCGTCTTGGTGCCCCTGCCCGCCCCTATCTCGAGTATCGTGCCACCAAGCGGCACGAGACCCGCCACGCGCTGGGCCGACAGATCGCAGGCGAAGGGATTGCCCGGTTCGAAGGGATTGTCCCGCAAGTAACGCGGCGCTGGATGCAGGTCCGCCTCCATTATCGCCGCGGCAGCATCACGGCCGTATTCGACAGCCAGGCGCACGGCGAGCCATTCGGGCATGCCGAAGGAACGCGCCCAGGCGGCATCGTCCGTGGCGACATCACCCCAGGGAAAGTCGCGGGCATCGCGCGCCATCTTGCGCAGTACGGCGTTGGCAAGTCCCGCGGCTCGCGGCGTCACCGAGCGCACGAGCTCGACTCCCTGATCCACGACGACGTGATCCGGCTTGTGCAGGAACAGCAACTCGTAGGCCGATATGTGCAAGGCGTCGCGCACCTTGGGCTTGACGTCGCGCGGCGAGGAGAGCGAGCGATCAATGGCCTCGTCGAGCGTACCACGGCACATCGTCACGCCGAAGGCCAGCACCTGGGCGAAATCGAATTCCTCGGCAGGAAGTTGCGTTGCGGCTCGCTCGACGCTCACGAGCTCGCGCAGGTAGGCATCGCGCTCGCGAACCTCCCGGGCGAGCTTGAGGGCGAGCAGGCGGGCAGGCGTCGCCTTGGACGCACGTGGCTTAGCCATAGACGGGCAGCTTGTGGTAGTACTCGGGCAAGACGCTCCAGGTCAAATCATCGGAGCCATGCAGGCCGGCAATCCATGCCTGGGCAGACATGACGCGCTTGTTTTCGGGTTTGACCTCGTCTATCTCGACGGCACGACCCTTGAGGCCGAGGTAGATATGCTTCTTCTCGAGAACGACCTCGCCACGCTCCAGGATGATGTCTGCCGGATGGGCGCGCAGTATGGTAACCCTGCGACCGCAAATGACGCAGCGTGACGGCGTGCGATGGGAGGATGCCTGCACACGGCGCAGGAACTCGGCGTTGGTGAGGCCAGGACGCAGGAGCGTCTCGTCCTTGCTGACCTTCTCGGCGTACGTCACGAGCTCCGCGTCCTGGTCGAACCACTCGTAGGTGCCCGCCTCGATTTGCGGAAGCGCCTCGAGCAGTCCATCGGCGCCGATTTCGGCAAGCTCGTGCAGCAATTCCTCGGTCGTCTTGTGCGCGATCTCGACCGCACCGAGCGTATGGTATGCACCCGTGTCGAGCCCCTCCTCCATCTGCATGAGGCAGACGCCCGCAAGTTCGTCGCCATTGAGGATCGCACGTTGGACGGGTGCGGCACCGCGCCAGCGCGGCAGCAGGGAACCGTGGATGTTCAGGCAGCCAAAACGCGGGATGTCGAGAACCTCGCGCGTGAGCAACGCACCGAACGCCGCGACGATGATGACATCGGGGGCAAGCGAGGCCAGGTGCTCGACGACGCCGCTCTCGCGCAACGAGTAGGGCGTGAAGACCGGCAGCCCAAGCTCCTCGGCACGCATCTTGACGCGCGTGGGCTGCATTTTGTTACCACGACCGGCATGCGCGTCGGGACGCGTGTAGATGGCACTGATGACGTGGTCGGGTGATGCCGCGAGCCTGTCGAGCGCGGGCAGGGCGAAGGAGGGAGAACCCATGAAGACGATATTCATTGTGCATCCACCTCCATCAGCGGTCACGAGCCGAGAGACGAGCTCTCCTATTGGCTGGTTGCGGCACGGTATTCCCTGAGCGCCTTGAGACGGGCGATGGGATCGGCACGCTCGATGAGCGTCACGCCGTCCAGGTGGTCCATCTCGTGTTGCATGCAGATTCCGAAAAGGTCCTCGCCGTAATGCTCGACCTCGTTGAAGTCGGCATCCAGGCACTTGACCCTCACCCACTCCCAGCGCTTCACGTTGACGGAGAGACCGGGGAGCGAAAGGCAACCCTCGGTCGAGGGAATTTTCGTCTCGGAATGCTCGATGATCTCGGGATTGATGAGCACGAGGGGACGGCTGGGTAGAAGCTCGCCATCCTCGTCTTCGGTCACGTAATCGGTGTCGATGACGACCATGCGCTTGAGCAGGCCAACCTGCGGACCGGCAAGGCCGACGCCGTCCGACCCGTACATCTCCTTGAACATGTTATCGACATAGCGCAGCACGGTCTCGTCACCGGGCTCGACCGACTCGCAGACCTCGTGCAACACGGGATCGGGAAATGTGTAAACCTGCATGCTTCGCCTCGCTTCCGAAAAAACGAACCGCCCTAGTTTAGCAGATGGCGCAAGGCATGCTACAGGTTTTGCTGAGCGCGCAAGGCACTCTCCTGGCTCATGCCCATCGTCGAGAAGCGCTCCTTCATGAACTCGTCGTCGTAATGCTCGTCGAACCAGACCTGCACCTCGTTCTCGACGGGCAATCCGGCCTCGCGCTGCGACCAGCAATCGAGTGCGAGCAGGGTCATGATCGCGTTGACCACCATGAAGGTGAAGAAGATGACCGTGATCGTCGCACGCCACTTGAGCGGGATGATGTCGACGACCTGCATGACGCCGGGCAAAAGTATGCGAATCCACACTAGTCCGCACAGGCCCCAAGCGCACGCGTGGGCGAAATCGGTCCTACCGTCGATGGAGAGGAAGGTGCCGGAGTAGTCCCAGGCGACCACGCCGAAGGCGGTCTGCATGTACCAGGAGACGAAGAACTCGAACGCGGCGCCGATGACACCGGAGACGACGAAGATGAACAGGGCGTTGCGGTACCACATGCGATTGAGCGCGATGGTCATGAGCAGGGCGCCAAAACCGTAAATCGGCGAGAACGGTCCCCATAGCAGGCCCGCACGGCTTTCCCAGACGTGATTGACGAGCAGGCAGAAGACCATTTCCATGCACAGGCCCAGCACGCTTGCCGTCATGAAGATCCAGAAAAGATTGAAGAAGTTGAGCGGGATGTAACCGCGACGGTCCGGATCGCGCTCGTAGACCTTCTTGCGCGCCTCCTTGCCATCCTTGAAGGGATTCTTGAACGCTGGCGCACGATCGAGATTCGGGTCGTTGTAAATCTGATATGCGACCGCACAGATGAACTGGAACACGTAGGTGATTTCGAGCCAGACGACGCCATTGAGGGCGACGCTCGTGAGCAACCCGGCCAAAAGCAGGACGACGAGCACACGCAGGAGCATGCGCGCCTCGAATATCCTGCCCTTCCGGTCGAGGTAGATGAGGACGATGAGCCCTACGAAGTTGAGTGCGGCGAGGAAGCCGTAGACGATGGCGACGATGCCATAACTGTTGACCGTGCCGGTGAAGAGCTCTGTCAGGTGTCCCCAGCTCAGGACACATTGCGAGATGACCTGCAGCACGGAGATGCAGAGCGAGGCGATGATGAGCGCCGCGATGATGCGGTTTGCCTTGGGGATGGCCGAAGGGGGCACCGTCTCGCGCAGTTCCTCGCCAAAGTGCTCCGCCGAATGCTCGACGCGTTCGACGGAATCCTCCACGCGTCTTTCGGCATCCTCCCTTACTTCCCTGATGGCGCGCTCCGCCTTGCGCTCCGTGCGGGCAAAGGCATTGGGGCGCACGGTCAGCGGAATCTGCTTGCGTTTGTCGTTCTTTCTATCGGCCACGGTGCCATCCCCTCTCATGTAATGACGTCCGGTTCGCCCGCTAGCTGGCACTCATGTTGAAGACGCTCGCGAGCAACCCATCGAACTCGTCAGGATAATCGATGTCGCGTTCGGTGACCACGTCGTCCTTCGTCTCCTTGAGACGATGCATGGAAAGCGTGATGCGTCCCTCCTCGCCGTCGATGCAGACGAGAGGACCCTTGAGGAACCGCGACGACGGATCGGTCTCGAAGAAGTGGCGTCGGGAATCGAACTCGGCCGGCTCGCGAGCCACGTCGCGGAAGGAGAACATGAATGATTCGGCATCGTCGACGAGGCGCATGACGTGGTACCAGGTCTCGCCGTCTGCCTCGGCCTCGTCGATGCGATATTGGCAGCGTCCGTCGTCCTGGATGACACCCGGCGCAAAGCGTATGGGTGCCGCGATGTTGTAGGCAAAGCCGACGTCGGTGATCCAGGGATCGGACGCGGGATCGTCGGGGTCGGTCACCATGAGGAAGACGTGGTCGAACTCGTCTCCGTCATCGTAGATGCGCCCGCCCCTGAGCTCGACGTCGAAACCGAGAGCATGCAGGGCCGCAGCGTAAAGAAAGTTGAGCTCGTAGCATATGCCGCCGCGCCTGCGACGCACGATCTTGTCGAAAAGCCCCGCCTCGCTCAGGTCCAGGGGAACCTTGCCCGCGAGGATGTCGAGGTTCTCGAAGGGGACCGTCTCGAGGTGGGCCCGCTGCATCATGCCGATGCCCGCGATATCGCGCACGGGCTCTTCGGAAAGGCCGATGCGATCGAGGTACGCGATGAGTTGCTGCCGGTCCAACGGATCTCCTCGGTTATCGTTAACTCAATATCAAAAGGTCAGCGACACAAGCCGCTGACCTGAGGTTTCGTGGTGGCCCTGATACGATTCGAACGTACGACACCCGCTTTAGGAGAGCGGTGCTCTATCCCCTGAGCTACAGAGCCAGCTCGCAGTATTCTAGCAGAGAACGATGAGGCAGATGAGACACATTGGACAGGTACATCTGTCTCATTTAAGACCAGATGAGACAGATGTACCTGTCCAATGTGTCTCATCACTCCACCGAGTGCACGGTGAGGGTATCACCGTCGACGGAAAAACACACGGTCCAGGCTCCATAGCGCATCTCGTAGACGCGCTCGGGATCATCGTGGTAGGCCGGACGCGGATCACGGGCCAGGGCGGCAAGCACCGCCGTTGCGTCATCGCCCAGGCGCTCCAAAACCTCGTCATCGCAATCGACGATGAGGACGCCTTCGTTCGGATCGGACGCGAAGCCACCCGAGGCCTGCGGATGCGCATCGGCGTAGGGCAGATAGGGCTTGATGTCGTAAATGGGCGTCTTGTCCAGCAAGTCGACACCGCTCACCTCGAGCACGGTGCCCTTGCCCTTCGTCTTCACGACATTCTCGAGCTTGACGACGGACAATCCGAGCTCGTTTGGTCTGAAGGGAGAACGTGTCGCGAAGACGCCGCGCTTCTCGTTGCCACCCAGACGCGGCGGGCGCACGAGTGGCGAGAACTCGCCTGCCTCGACATCGGAGAACCCCCAGATCAGCCAGAGGTGGCTAAACCCCTCGATACCACGCAGGGCATCGGGATCGCGGTACTTGGGCTCGAAGACGATGGTGCCCTTCGCCTCGGTGACCAGTCCGCTTTGGCGCGGAATCCCAAACTTCTCGGGAAACGGCGTGCGGATGTGCGCGATGGGCTCGATCTCGTATGTCTCGTCTCTTGTCATTACCGTCCCCTCGAATTCGGGCAGGACATGCCACGCATTCGGGCTTGCTTTCGCACCCGATTTGCGATTCATTGCGAAGCCGCTGCGGAACTCGCACGCAAAGAGCGCGTGCTCAGACAGTCCTCGCGCCCGCTTCGCATGAATCGCTCATCTGCTCAAGATGCCCGATGCGAGGCATATCCTCCCCTATAACGTCTCGATTAGCGCGAACAGCTCGTCGACGATGGAATCGGCGGGCACGCGGCGCAGCTTCTCCCCACGTGCGAACAGCAGTCCCTCCTCGCGACCGCAGGCCACGCCCACGTCAGCGAAGCGCGCCTCGCCCGGACCGTTGACGACGCAGCCCATGACCGCGACCTTGAGCGGTTTGTTGATCGTCGCGAGACGACGCGTGACCTCATCTGCGATGGGGATGAGGTCGACCTGACAACGGCTGCACGTGGGACATGAGACGATTTCGGGCTTGCAGCGGCGCACATCGACGGCGGAGAGGATGTCGAAGGCCACGGCAATCTCCTCGACGGGGTCGGCCGTGAGCGAGACGCGCATGGTGTCACCTATGCCCTCGGCGAGCAGCATGCCAAGTCCCGCAGCCGATTTGACAGTGCCCTGGCGCACCCCGCCGGCCTCGGTGACGCCGATATGCAGCGGCACTTCGGGCATGCTTTGCGAGAGACTGCGGTACGCATCGACGGTCGTCATCACGTCATGTGCCTTGGCGGAGACGACGATGTCCCTGAATCCACGATCCAGGAAATGCTCGACGAAGCCCTCGGCAGAGAGCGCAAGCTTCTCGGCCTGCGTCAGATCGTCACGCGCGGCCAGCGAATCCTCGAGCGAGCCGGCGTTGACACCGATGCGTATGGGGATGCCGGCCTCGCCTGCCGCCTCGATGACGGCATCGACCCTGCTCATCGATCCGATATTACCCGGATTGATGCGCAAGCCCGCCGCATGCTCATGGCATGCCCCCATCGCAATCTGGTAGTCGAAGTGTACGTCGGCAACGACGGGCAGCGGGCTTTGCAGCGCAACCTGGCCGAAGCGCGCGATCGAGGCGCGATTGGGGATGGCAACGCGCACGATCTCGCACCCTGCCTTGGTCAGGCGTCCGATCTGCGCAAGATTGCCTTCAACATCTAGCCACGGGCCATCCGGCCCGTCGATCATGGGGACGTTGGTCATCGACTGGACGCTGACGGGGGCCCCTCCCCCAATCGGCATGTTGCCGACATGCACGCGATGCGTCGCGTTGCGCGGCGTTTCAAAGTCCATGCGCTATCCCTTCAAGAAGAAGTTGACGATGTCCTGCCGCAGCAGGAAGACGAACAGGACAAGCAGCAACGCGATAACGACGAAGGTAATCGCGTTGACGACGCGCGCGGGTACCGCGCGATGCGTGACACGTTGGATGACCTCGATGAGGATGCGCCCGCCGTCAAGGGGCGGCAGGGGAAGCAGGTTCACGACTGCCAAGGAGAGCGAGACGATCGCGATGATGTAGAGTAGCGGCACGATTCCCGCCGACGCGGCCCGCTCGCTCATGACGGCGATACCGACGACGGAGGTCGATTGACTCAGGGTGTCGGCCGCCGTGGCGGGATTGAAGAGGCTGAGGTAGCCTTGCACGGTGAGCGCAAGATAATCCCATGATGCGCCCAGTGCCTCCCAGACGGGCAGGTGGTATTGCTCCTGTCCAGCGTATATGCCAAGTCTGGGCGATCCGTCCTCTCCCATGCCGACGACAATCGTCGTGCTCGTCACCTGCCCCGCACGCTCGTAGACGACGTCGGCCGCCTCGCCCGGCTCGAGCCCGGCGATGGCCATCGAGAGCGCCTGCCAATCGGGAACGTCGGTGCCGTCGATCGCAACGATCGTGTCGCCAGCCTGCAGACCCGCCTCGAAAGCCGGGCCATCTGCCACGACGTCGCTGATCGTCGTCGTGGCGACGGTGAGGCCGATGCCGCAGAAGATCACGAGAAGCAACACGAACGCGAGCAGGACGTTCATGAACGGACCGGCAAAGAGCGTTACCAGACGCCTGGGAAACGACAGCGCGCGATAGGTGTGCGAGCGCTCCTCGTCGAGCAACGCTTGCGGGTCATCGACCTCGCGTGCCTGTCCGAGCTCGAACCCGTCGCGCGCCGGTGCGGAGCACGTGTCGTCAGGGCCGTGCTTCTTGGGCGCGACAATGGAACCCCACCCGTCGAGTATGACGAGCGCAAGCTCGGCAGACTCCACATCGAGGTCGCAGCCGAGCGCCACGTGCGCGACGTCGGCCCTGCCATGTCGGTACACGTAGGCAAGCACGCTGGCCAGATTGGGATCCTCGACATCGCCTTCCATGCCGGCGATGCGATTGTAACCGCCCAGAGGAATGCAGGTGACGCCGTAGCGGCATCCGTTTCTCTCAAAGCCGATATTGGGGCCGGGCATGCCGATCATGAACTCGGTAACGCGCACGCCAAAGGCACGCGCGGCGATGAAATGGCCCAGTTCGTGCACGAGCGTGAGCACGCCTATGATGACGATGAACCAGAATATGATGGCGAGCACGTTCACGAGGCGGACTATCCCCTCGTCAGGATATCGGACGCGAGCGCACGGGAGCGTGCATCGATATCCTCGAGCTGCTCGAGCGATTCGACCGGTTCGCTTCCCATCTGCTCCATAACCCGCTCGACGGTGGCGTCGATATCGGTCAAGCGACAGGCATCCGCCAGGAAAGCCGCCACGGCGACCTCGTTTGCCGCGTTCATCACGCAGGGAAGCGTGCCACCCGTACGCCCCGCCTCGAGCGCGAGCGCCAGACAGCGGAAGGTCTCCAGGTCCGGATCGAGGAACTCGAGTGGCCCCATCTGCGTGAAATCGACCTGCGTTGCCGGACTCTCCCACCTATGCGGATAGCTCAGCGCGAACTGGATGGGTATGCGCATGTCGGCAACGCCCAGATGCGCCTTGACCGACCCATCGACGTACTCGACCATCGAATGCACGCATGACTGCGGATGCACGACGACGCGGATGTCATCCGTCTTCACGTCGAAGAGATGTTGCGCCTCGATGACCTCGAGACCCTTGTTCATGAGCGTCGCCGAATCGATGGTGATCTTGGGACCCATGTTCCACGTGGGGTGCGCGAGCGCCTGAGCCGCGGTGACCTCCGCCAGCTGTTCGCGCGTCATGCCGCGAAACGGACCACCCGAGCAGGTGAGCCAGATCCTACGTGCCTCGTCGGGAAACTCCCCCAGATAGCACTGGTAAATCGCCGAATGCTCGGAATCGACGGGCAACAGGGTCTCGTGCGTGGCAAGCGGCATGATGAGGTCGCCACCCACGACGAGCGACTCCTTGTTGGCGAGCGCGAGGGTGCGGCCAGCTTTGAGCGTGTCGTAGGAGGCGCGCATGCCCGCCTCGCCCGAAAGCGCGTTGAGCACGACATCGACATCGTCGAGCTGCGTGAGGGCCGCGACGGCAGTTGCGCCAAAGCCAACGCACACGTCGTCGCCGAGCTGCGCGAGCGCCGTCGCGTCACGCACGCCTTCATCGCCAAAGGCCAGATGCTTGCAGCCAAACTCGCGTGCGAAGGCCACGGCCTCGTCCACACGTCGGCCTGCCGCCAGGGCGACGACCTCGATCCTGTCGGCGTGCATGCGCGCGACATCGAGCGCTTGCGTGCCAATGGAACCGGTGGCGCCCAGAATGACGAGACGCAGGGTATCCATGTTCTTTCCTTTCCTACAGTGCGATTCCGATGAGCGCGAAGATGTAGGGAGCACCGGCCACCATGCCATAAGCGGCCACGGAGCCGAAGATGATCGAGTCACAGCGGTCGAGCAGGCCGCCGTGCCCCGGCATGATGTCACCGGAATCTTTGGCGGAAAACCCGCGTTTGATGTGGGATTCGGTCAAATCGCCGATGATTCCCGCATACCCCACGACAATGCCCGATATGACGGCCCAAACGTAGCCGAAACCGCAGTTGGGAACGAACACGACGATGAGCACCCAGAAGATGACGCTCGCGAGCATGCCGCAGGCGACGCCCTCCCAGGTCTTCTTGGGCGAGATGTGGGGCGCGAACTTGTGCCTGCCGAAAGCTGAGCCACCCAGATAGGCAAAGCCGTCATTGGCCCAGATGCTGCCCAGGACCAAAAAGCACATGAGGCCGCCCTCGAGCCCCGGGACGACGCCACGCAGCATCACGAAGGACGAGAGCATGAGACCCGTGTACAGGTAGCCGAACAGGGTAAGCGCCACGTCGACGATGGTATCCTCGACGTGCGCGAAATAGCGCATGAGCATGATGATACCCGCGATGAACGAGACGGTCAGCGCGGCGACGACCACATGCCCGGTATTGACCACGAGGCACATGGCCAAGGGGATGAGACCCGCCGTGACGGTGCCGATGACGATGTAGGGATGATAGCCATTGCCCTTCGCCATGCGGAGGAACTCGTAGCAGCACAGTGCGGCCGTGGCGGCGATGACGATGACCGTCGTGTACCACGACACGATGGTGGCAACCGAGGTGATGGTGACGTATACCGCGCCGACCCCGACGCGACGTGTCAGGTCCTTGACGTTAATCGCCATCGCACACCCCGAACATCACTCATCGACCTTGCCAAAGCGGCGGTTGCGTGCCTGGAAGTCAAGCAGTGCGCGCAGAAGCTCGTAGCGATCGAAATCGGGCCAGAGCACGTCGGTCACGTAGAACTCCGCATAGGCAAGCTGCCAGAGCAGGAAGTTCGACAGGCGCAGCTCGCCGCTCGTGCGAATGAGCAGGTCAGGGTCGGGCATACCGGCCGTGTACAGATGCGCCGACAGAAGATCCTCTGAGATGGCCTCGCTCGTGAGCTCGCCTGTCTCGACCTTGCGCGCAATTGCGCGCGCGGCATCCGTGATCTCGAGACGTGACCCGTAGTTGACGGCGATGGCGAGCGTCATGCCGCCATTCTTGGCAGTGCGTTTCTCGGCCTGCCTGAAGATGGTGCGCGTGGCAAGCGGAAGGTCCTCGACGCGCCCCAGGAGCTTGATGCGCACCTTCTCCTCGTCAAGGCCGTCGACTTCGGCGCCCATGGTCTTGGCGAAGAGATCCATGAGTCCCGTGACCTCGGTCTTGGGACGATTCCAGTTCTCCGTGGAGAAAGAGTAGATGGTGAGATAGCGCACGCCGATGTCGTTGCACGTGGTGATGGCCTCGCGCACGGCGCGGATACCAGCCTTGTGACCCTCGCCGCGGTCGAGCCCGCGTTGCTTTGCCCAACGCCCGTTACCATCCATGATGATGGCGACATGGGCGGGAACGGCATCCCGGTCGAGTGCCTGTGGATCGAGGCCCGCGGGCGGTTCGGGAAATATCTCGTCGAGTGTGGTCGGTCTATCGCTCAAGGTGCTCCCTAGATCTCCATGACCTCGGCCTCTTTGACGGACAAGGCCGCGTCAATCTGGGCGATGAAGTCGTCGGTGACCTTCTGGAGCTGCTCTTCGGCGCGATGCAGCTCGTCCTCGCTGATCTCGCCGTCCTTCTTGAGACGCTCGAGCTTGTTCTTGGCGTCACGGCGCGCGTTGCGCACAGCGACACGTCGCTGCTCGGCGACTGCCTTGCACTCCTTCACGATTTCGCGACGACGTTCCTCCGTGGGAGCGGGAAACGGCAGGCGAATGATGCCGGAACCATCGTTATTGGGCGTGATGCCCAGATTTGCGGAGAGGATGGCCTTTTCCACAGGTCCGAGAAGGGACTTGTCCCATGGCTCGATGGTCATGAGATTGCCCTCTGGAATCTTGATGGCGCCGACCTGCGAGACGGGAGTCGCCACACCATAGTAGTCGACCTTCACGTTGTCGAGTATGGCTGCCGAGGGACGACCCGTGTGCAGCTTCGAGAAATCCTGGTCGAGCGCCTTGACCGCGCGGGTCATGGCCTCCTTTGCCTGATCGAGTTCTTCTGACACCTTACGTCTCCTTCTCTAGCTGACGGTCGTTCCGACGTGCTCTCCCTTGAGCACGCGATCGATGTTGCCCGGCTTGTGCAAATTGAACACGATGATGGGAATGCCGTTGTCCATGCACAGCGTCGTGGCAGTCGAATCCATGACGTGCAGTTCGCGCGAGAGCACCTCCATGTAGGAAATCTCGTCGAATTTGGTCGCGTCGGGATTGGCGTGCGGGTCGCTATCGTAGATGCCATCGACCTGCGTCGCCTTGAGAATGGCCTCGGCGTCAATCTCGCAGGCACGGAGCGCGGCCGTGGTGTCGGTTGTGAAGTACGGGTTACCCGTGCCGCCCGCGAATATGACGACGCGCCCCTTCTCGAGATGGCGAATGGCCTTGCGGCGAATGTAGGGTTCGGCGACCTCCTGCATGCTGATCGCCGATTGCACGCGCGTGTCGACGCCCGCGCGCTCGAGCCCCTCCTGCAGGGCGAGCGCGTTCATGATGGTTGCGAGCATGCCGATGTAATCGGCCTGCGCACGGTCCATGCCCTCGGCAGCGCCAGCGAGTCCGCGGAAGATGTTGCCGCCGCCCACCGTGATGGCGAGCTCGACGCCACCGTCGACGATCTGCGCGATCTGCGAGGCTATCTCGCTGATGACCTTGGGATCGATGCCGTAGCCCTGCTCGCCTTGCAGCGCCTCGCCCGAAAGCTTGAGCAAGATGCGCTTGTACTTGTAGTTGCCCATATGACTCCCTTTTCCGAGCTGGGCCGATACTAGAGCCGCTCGACGAAGCGGCCGTCGCGCGTGTCGATCTTGACCTTGTCGCCAACCTCGAGGAAGAGCGGGACCTTGATCTCGGCGCCCGTCTCGCACACGGCGGGCTTGGTACCGCTCTGGACGGTGTTGCCCTTGAAACCGGGCTCGGTCTCGGTGATCTCGAGCTCGACGAACATGGGGGGCTCGACGTTGATGAGCTCGCCATCGGCGTACTGCGCCAGGCAGGTGTCACCCTCCTTGAGCCACTTCTCGTTGTCGCCGATGATGGCCGCGGGAACCTCCGGCTGCTCGTAGGTCACGGGATCCATGAAATAGAAGGTATCGCCGTCGGTCCAGGAGTACTCCATCTCCTTGGTCTCGAGGCGCACATCGTCGAACTTGTCGTTGGGCCTGAAGGTGTACTCGACGACACGGCCCGTTGCGACGTCCTTGAGCTTGGTACGGATGAAAGCACCGCCCTTACCGGGCTTTACGTGCTGAAACTCGACAATCGTGCAGAGCTTGTTGTTGTACTTGATGCACATGCCGTTCTTGAAGTTTGAGGGCTGGACGCTCACTTTTACACTGCCTTTCTCTCGACATACCTTCGATATTCTACTCTATCGGCTCCCAATCGTGAGGGTCAGCTTTGAGCGTGCGCAAAATGCCCGCAATCGTGCGTGATGCACTCGGTTCTTGCGCCGGACAAGTGATTCCATACAATGGAGCGCGCATGCAAGCACAAGGCGAACGGTGCAATGCAACATGTGACAAAAATCCTCGGAGCAAATTTGTCACATGTCGAGCAGCGGCAAGACCATCATTGGAAGGGTATGACATGCGAGCGTTTCACAGGATAGAGCAGGTACAACGACTTCTCGAGGAGCAAACGCTCGACGCGATCATCGTTCGCGCGAACAGCGACCTCTTCTGGCTTACGGGGTTCGAGGACGTCTTCGACACCGAGCAGGCACATGTCGCGATCGTCACGCGTCAGGATTGCATACTGCACACGGACACGCGCTACGTGACCGCCATGCGCGAAAAATCCCACGAAGAGGGCATCTGGCAAATCGACGCGTCGCGTGACCGCGAGGTCGAGTTCGTCGCCCGTATGCTCAAGGAGCTCAAGCTCGTCACCGGACGCGTCGCCATCGACGAGACGATGCCCCTGAACCTGTATCGCATGTATTCGGACGCCATGCCCAACGCACGCTTCAAGGAACGTTCCAACGACATCCTCAAGCTGCGCGCCGTCAAGGATGCCGACGAAATCGTCCTCATGAAGCAAGCGCAGGCAATTGCCTCGCGGGCGTTCTTGAACACGCTGGCGAACATGCAGCCCGGCATGAGCGAGCGCGATGTGTCACTCGAGCTCGAATTCGCCATGAAGCGTCTCGGGGCAAGCGAGCTCGCCTTCGCGAACATCGTCGCAAGCGGACCCAACGGCGCCAAGCCGCACGCCGTCCCCTCGAACCGCCAGCTCGAGGCTGGTGATTTCGTCGTCTTCGACTTTGGCGCACGCGTAGGCGGCTATTGCTCTGACACGACGCGCACGGTGTGCATCGGCGCCGCAAACGACGAGCAGATACGCGTATACGAGGCAGTACGCAGGGCAAACGAATGGGTTGCGGCGAATATCAAGCCGGGCGTGACGGGCGCGAGGATGCACGAGCTGGCCGAAAGCGAACTCGCCAAGGCGGGCTTCGCGAACAAGATGGGGCACTCGCTCGGACATGGCGTGGGCATCGACATCCACGAGCTGCCGCTGCTCTCGCCCACCAACAAGGAGGCGCTTGTCGCGGGCAACGTCGTGACCGACGAACCCGGCATCTACCTTCCCGGCGAGATGGGCGTGCGCATCGAGGATTGCGGCGTCGTCACCGAGACCGGCTTCGAGAGCTTCTGCGACATCACGCACGAGCTCATGGTGATTGAATAGCTTCCAAGACCATGTCGACGCCGCGCAGGTAGCCTTCCGGCCCGAGTCCCTTGATCTGCCCGATGCAGGCATCGGCGAGCACGGAATGGCGGCGAAACTCCTCGCGCTTCGAGATATCCGAGATGTGCACCTCGACGACCGGCGTGGTGACCGAGCTGATCGCATCGTGCAGGGCGTAGCTGTAATGCGTGTGCGCGCCAGGGTTGTAGACGATACCGTCATAGACACCCTGGCTCGCGTGGATCTCGTCAATGAGCTCGCCTTCGTGGTTGGACTGGAAGCAGTCCATGTCGGCTCCATGCTCATGCGCATAGGCAACCGTATCGGCCTCGATGTCGGCAAGTGTCGTCGTGCCGTAGACCTCCGGCTCCCGCTGTCCCAGCAAGTTGAGATTCGGCCCGTTCATCAAGAGCAATTTCATGCCTGTCCCCACATCTTCCCGTCGTTTTGCTCAATGAGACGTCTTTTGGCGGCACACCAGGCACCCAGATGCTCCATGATGACGTCATCGGAAACGCTCACGAGCTTCCACTTCGCGATATCCTCGAGCAAGACGAAGCGTATCTGGCCACCCCGGCACTTCTTGTCGCCCTTCATGAGATTGAAGAGACGTTCGGCCGGTGCGACCCAGGGGAGCTCCGGTAGTCCCAGACGATCGAGCAGCACATCCGTCGCCTTGACGACCGACACGTCGCAACCCAGCACCTCGACAGACAGGCGCGCCGCGAAACGCATGCCCTCGGCAACGGCGCGGCCATGCACGATGGTACCGTAACCGGCAGCGTTCTCGATGGCATGCGCGAGCGTGTGACCGTAGTTGAGGCACTCGCGCACACCGGCGGATTCGGTGCTGTCGGCACTCACCACGGAAGCCTTGAACTCGGCGGTCATATAGACGATTTCCTCGAGGAGCTCGGTATCATGGGAAACGAGGCCGTCAGCGTTGTCGCGCAGCCATTCGAAGAAGGAGCGGCGCGGGGCGACGAAGGAGCTCTTGGCGATCTCGGCAAAGCCGTTTGCCCAGTCCTCGTCGAGCAGGGTCTTGAGGCAGCGGATGTCGGAGCATACGAAGATGGGCTGGTGGAAGGTGCCGACGAGGTTCTTGCCGGCCTGCAGGTTGACGCCCGTCTTTCCGCCGATGGAGGAATCCACCATGGCGAGCAGCGTCGTGGGAACCTGGATGAAGTCGATGCCGCGCATGTAGGTGGAGGCGACGAAACCGGCCAGATCGCCCACCACCCCGCCGCCACAGGCGACGATGAAGTCGTCACGCGTGAAGCCGTAGCGCGCGACGGCCTCCCACAGCTCGTTTGCCAGCTCGACTGACTTCGAGTTCTCGCCCGGTGGGACGAGCAGGTCGTAGACCTCGAATCCGGCCTCCTCCAGGCGCTTCTTCACGAGCTTTCCGTAGGCGGGCCCCACGTTCTCGTCTGATATGACGAGTGCGCGCTTGCATTCCTTGAGATCACGCGCCGTCGACGAGAGCGCGGAAAGCGCCCCGCTGCCGATGCGGATGTCGTAGACGTGCCCGCTCGGCAGTGCCACGTGGATGATGCGGTCCCTGCTCATAGCAGCCCCTCCCGTTCGAGAGCCTTTTTGCATTGGTTGGCGACCTGGTAGACGGTCTTGCCCGATGACTTGATGGTGATGTCGGCCACCTCGCGATACCACGGCATGCGCTCCGCGTATATCTCCTCGACGGGGCGCTCGCCCGAAAGCAGCGGGCGGGTCGCGGGGTTCGAGATGCGCCCGATGGCCTCCTCGAGAGGAACGTCAAGGAAGATGACCGTGCCCAATGACTCGAGTATGGGGCGATTCGCCGGATTGCAGACGATGCCTCCCCCGCACGAGATGATCGAACGCCCTTCGTACTTGAGCCCGGCAAGCGTCTCGGTCTCGATGCGGCGAAAGCCCTCCTCGCCCTCTTCGGCGAAGATGCGGGGGATCTTGCGATGCTGAATGGCCTCGATGCGGTAGTCGACGTCGATGAGCGACAGGCCCGTGATCGCGGACAGCCGACGCGAGACGCTCGTCTTGCCCGAACCCATGAATCCCACGAGCAGGATGTGGTCGTTGCAGGTTTCGCGCGTCATAAGGCTATGCGCTCCCGATACGCGTCGCAAGCGGCGATGACGTCGTCAACCACGTCAGCGCCGAACTTCTCGAGATAGGCATCGGCGAGCACGAAGGCGATCTCGGCCTCGGCCACGACGGCGGCGGCGGGCACCGCACAGACATCGGAGCGCTCCTTGGATGCCTTGACGGGCATGAGCGTGTCGGTGTCGACCGTGTCAAGCGGCTGCATCATGGTCGGGATGGGCTTCATCGCGCAGGCCATGACGAGGGGCTCGCCCGTGGTCATGCCGCCTTCGAGACCACCGGCGTTATTGCTCGCGCGGGTAAAGCCAGTCGCCTCGCTATAGTAAATGGAATCATGCACGCGAGAGCCGGGACGTCGTGCCGCCTCGAAACCGAGACCGAACTCAACGCCCTTGATTGCGGGAATCGAAAAGGCCGCGGCACCCAGACGGGAAGTCAGGCGGGCGGGACCCGACGCGTAACTTCCGAGCCCCGGGACAAGCCCCTCGGCGATGACGACGAACTCCCCGCCCAGCGACTCGCCCTTGGCGCGCGCATCGTCGATGAGCTCCTTCATGGCGCGGGTCGTCGTCTCGTCAGGGCAGCGGCACTCCGACGTCTCGATGGCAGCGCGCTCGATGATCGTGTCCGCGGGAAGCTCGACCGTACCGATGCGACGCACGTAGGAGTAGACCTCGACGCCAAGTTCCGCGAGTAGCGCCTTGGCGATACCGCCGGCCGCGACGCGTGCGGCGGTCTCACGTGCGCTCGAGCGCTCGAGAATGTCGCGCGCGTCATCTGAGGCGATCTTGAGCATGCCCACGAGGTCAGCATGGCCGGGGCGCGGACAAGTCTCGCGTTTCAGGTCGGTCGGAGCGTCACCGTCCACGGCCATGCGGTCGGTCCAGTTGGCGAAATCATCATTCACGACCTGCAACGTGATGGGCGTACCAAGCGTCTTGGAGAACCGCACGCCGGAGAGGATGCTCGCGGTATCATGCTCGATCTTCTGTCGACCACCACGACCGTAGCCGCCCTGACGACGCGCAAGATCGCGATTGATCGCCTCGATGTCGATGGATACGCCAGCGGGAACGCCCGTCACGATGGCCGTGAGTGCCGGCCCGTGCGACTCGCCTGCTGTGACAAACTCCATGCCTCTCCCCTTCCCTATGCGCCTTGCTCGGCCTTGCGCGCCTCGAGCTCCTCGCGGGCGAGCACGAGATTCATGGCGGCAATGGCGCATTCAATCATACCCTCATCGGGTGGATTCGTCGTGAGACGCTGCATCTGCATGCCGGGCCACAAGATGACGCGCACCAGCTTGTTATCCGGATGCGAGCCAGCCCATTTGACGGTGACCTCGTAGGAAACGCCGGCGATGATGGGCAACAGGACGATGCGCGTGACCATGATGAGCACGAAGCGCAACGGCCCGTCGGTAACGCCCGTGAGATCGACAAGCGCGTTGATGGGCTGCCCCAGCACCGTGTAGACGAAGATGGCGATGAGCATGACCATGATGATGAAGGCAGTGCCGCAGCGCACGTGCAAACGTGGGAAGCGCATCGCAATGCCAGGATCGAGGACCTCACCATGCTCGTAGCAATGGATGGTCTTGTGCTCGGCACCGTGGTAGCTGAACATGCGCCGTATATCCTTCATCAAGCTGATAAGCCAGATGTAGACGATGAAGATCGCGACGCGCACGATGCCATCGAAGATGTTCCAGGCAACCGAGTTCATGCTCTCCTCGCCCAGCACGAGATTGCTCAGCGCCGCGGGCAAGACGACGAAGATGACGATGCCGAGTACGATGCCGACAATCATCGAAATGGTCATGAGGGCGCCCGTGCCGCCCGACTTCTTGTCGGCGTCAAGCTCGTTCGCGTCGTCGGATTCTTCCTCGTCCCACTCATACGCATGCTCGCTCGATATGCCAAGCGCCTTGTAGCCGAGCGCGAGCGATTCGACGAACGCCGTGCAACCCCTGATGACGGGCCAGTACATCCACGCGTTCTTCTTGCGACCGGATGCCAGGTCGTGTTCCTCGGTGTAGATGCTACCATCGGGCGTGCGCACGGCAACCGCCCAGTTGTAGCGACCGCGCATCATGATGCCCTCGATGAGGGCCTGCCCACCGATATGCGTCCGCGTCCGGACGTCCGAATCGGCCTCGAATGCCTTGCGTGACTCGCCCAAGGACTACAGCTCCACTCTATCCCAGGGATTGCCGCAGGTCATCTTGCCTTCGGGGCATGCGCCCTTCACGCAACCGGGACCAGCCTGCGCGAAGACGAGCGGCGCAGTGGGACGCACGAGCTCGAGCATGCGGCAAGCAACCTCACGAATCTCCCATTGGGCGCGATTGCAGCAACGCAGCTCGAAGAAGTGGAGCAGCTCGCGAATGTTCATGGTCACAACGATCTTGGTTTCGCAAGCGTTGGGAAGCAGATAGCGCGCATCCTCGGCGGGAACGCCGCGCTCGACGAGATCGGCATAGGCCGCGAAGGCGGCACGCACGGCAGCATCATATTCCTCGGCGGCACCTGCTTCGACGACGGAGTCGGGAACGATGAACTCCGGCTCTTCCCTGAAGGTCACGTAACGCTGCGACTGCTGGTTGTAGGAAGCAAGACGATGCCGGACGAGCTGGTGCGTCATCGCGCGTGAGACGCCATCGATGGCAAAGGTATAACTCGCATGCTCGAGAGTCGAGAAGTGGCCGCTCTCGAGAATGGTGCGCAGGACCTTCTCGATGCGCTCCTCGGACAGGGTCTCCATGAGCTCGGCAGCCCCCACGGGCGCATAGCACAGGCGTGCCGCCGTCGCGACGGCGCGTTGCGGATCTGGCGTATGGTAGAGCAGTTCGACGTTCATGGAGCGTCCTTTCGATTGGCTGCGCGCGAATCATCTTTCGCGCATCCGTTCAGGCCATACTAAAAGAAAAGACACCACCCCGTGAAGGGATGACGACCAGAAATACCAAAACGTCAGAATTCGCTTGTGGATGGGATTGACAGCTGCTCATCGATTCGCGCAATGGCAAGATAGAGTTCGGGAGCCATGAGGAAGAATCTCTCGTCGCTCTTTGTCACGGGATAGAGCAGCTCACCGAGCTGAGCGAAAAGCGCATGTCTCTCGGCATCGAGCTCTACGGGCGTGCACGTCAGACGCGAATGTCCCGTCTCATCTTCGGGTCGTGCCGCCGTCCGTGATTGCGTGTGCTCACTCCCCATGCCCGGCTGGCCTCTCATCCGCATATCGGCATCCGCACCCGAGCCGATAGGCCAGGTGCAAATGTTGGTATATGTACCAACAACGATGCAATGCTATCACATACGCTGAATGAATGGATGCAAGCTGCCAGCAGAACAGGCGCCTAGTCGGCGCGAGAATCAATGAGCTCAGAAGGACGCAGGGTCTTTCTCTGAGAAAGCTCGCCCAGATGGTCAATATGGATTACGCCTACATCTGCAATATCGAGAGCGGACAGGCCAACCCGACCCTCGATGCACTCTCCAAGATCGCCGCAGGTCTCGACGTCGAGGTCATCGAGCTCTTCGAGTCCCCTTCCAACATCGACTACGCGATGAGCAAGGTCAACTAGGGTACAAGACGAACCCAACGCGACGGCGATACCGTGCCTCGTCCTCCCCTACCGGATGAAGCCCATCCTCTCGGCAGGCTCCTTGAGCGGCAGACCGCCGACTTCTTTCTCTCGCGCGATGGCGCGCATGAGGAACGCCATGTTACGTGCGAGCGTGCGCATCTGCTGCAGGCCCTCGGCGTCTTGAGCCGCCTCGCCCTTCTCGCGGCCATATACGCCGTTCCAGTACTGACCCGACGCGATGGGCATGCCCGAAATGCCGAAGTACTTGTTCACCTCGTCCCAGGTGGCCTCGATACCGCCTCGACGCGCCACGGCCACGGCGCAGCCAACCTTCATGGTCTTGTCCACACTTCCCGTGGAGTAGAACAACCTGTCGAGAAAGGCGATTGGCGTGGCGTTGGCGCTCCCGTAGTACACGGGCGTGCCGACGACCAGACCGTCTGCCTCGGCGAGTTTGGGGGCGACCTCGTTCACGAGGTCATCGAACACGCACTTGCCGAGCTCCGCGCACTTGGAACAGGCAATGCAGCCGCGAATGTCCTTGTTGCCGACTTGCACGGTCTCGACCTCCACGCCTTCCTCGGCAAGAGTCTTCTCCATTTCCGCCAGGGCAATGGACGTGTTGCCATCAGGCCGTGGACTTCCGTTGATCATCAGAACCTTCATGATGGTCCCTCTCCTTCTCATTGCGCGTCAAGTTCGGCAGTCGTGTGCGTCGTGCCCTTCGTAACGGCCGCGCGTGTCAATGCCTCTCATGTGATCTTGCGACCATCGGCGTGGTCGTTACCCTCTGCAAAGGCCCGATTTGGGATACCACTGCTTGCGGGCCTCGATGAGCCCGACGAGTTGCTGCTTTTCCTCGTCATCGAAATCAGCGCTGGCCCTCACCTCGTCGGCGAGCTTATCGAGCATCTCTATCGCTCCATCGAGCTTGGGAGCCGGGCAGCATGGACGACAGAAGAAGCGAATCCAGTACGTGTCCTTTTGCATGTCGTCGTAGAGTTCCCGGAATGATGATGCCCCCTGCGTCGGGCTGACCTCGCATGCGTCCACGTTTTGCTCCTTGCTCATCGTCATCATTGTTCCTGGTCATTCTATAACGAACGATGCATCTACGCGAACAGCTCGGCCGTCTCCTCCATGCGCTCGACGATCTTGACGCCGAAGGGACAGTTGGGCTCGCAACTGCCGCATCCGATGCAATCCGAGGCGTTCTTGTCCAAGGCGAGGTAATGCTCGCGGATACCCGTGGGAACCTCGTCCTGCGCAAGCGCGAGGTCCGCAAACTTGTTCACCGTGGCGATGTCGATGCCCACCACGCAAGGCTGACAGTGCCCGCAGTACGTGCACTGGCCGAAATAGGCCCTGCGCTCGGGCGCGGCCGCTATGGTCGCGGCAAAGTCGCGCTCGGAATCGGTCGCATTCTCGTAGGCGAGGGCGTCTTGCACCTCGGCCACCGTCTTGTATCCGCTCAGGACGGATGCGACGGCCGGACGCGTGAGGCAGTAGTGAATGCACTGCACGGGCGTGAGCGCCACGCCGAACGGCGACTGCTCCGCGTTTAGCAGACGGCCTCCCGCGTAGGGTTTCATCACGGTGAGCGCCACGTCATTTTCCTCGCAGAGACTGTAGAGCTCCGCCCTCAGGGGCTCGATCCGCTCCCCTGCATTCGCGAAGTCGCCAAACAGGTCGTTCACGTCCTCCGATGGCGGCAGCAGATCAAAGGCCGGGTTGATGGAGAACATGATGACCTCCACCACGCCCCGGCGCACGGCCTCGAGCGCGACCTCGGGATTATGGGTGGAGAGCCCCACGTGACGAATGGTACCCGCCTGCAAGAGCTCCTGCACGTACTCGTAATAGGGTCCTTCCAGGCTGTCCACGAGCTCGACGACGCTGTCGATGTAGTGCATCATGCCTATCTCGAAATGGTCGACGTCCAGAAGCCGCAGTTCTTCCTCGAAGGCCGGACGTACCAGGCTGACATTGCGACTGCGCTTGTACTGACCGCCCACCCAGCACGAGCCGATGTGCCCCTGGACGATCCACTCGTCCGCATGCCCTCTCATGGCAAAGCCCAGGTTCTCCCGGATATGCGGGTCTGCCATCCAGCAGTCCATGTAGTTCACGCCCGCCTCGCGCAGCACCTCGGCGATTTCGCGCGTCTCCTCCAGCGTACCATCCATCCACTCGGGCCCGAAGCCGATCTCGCTCACCTTGAGGCCCGTCTTGCCCAGTGTCCTGTATCTCATGCGTCTTGCCCCTTTCGTCTTTCGGACAGGATACATTCCTCTGCTATCCTCTGTAAAATGCGCATATTGGAAATAGATACTTGTCCGAAAGGCATGGATATGGAACTTCGCACCCTACGCTACTTTCTCGCTGTCATGCAGGAAGGCAGCATAACAAACGCCGCAAAACGCCTACACGTAACGCAACCTACGCTCTCGAGGCAGCTCTCGGAGCTTGAACGCGAGCTTGGACGTACGCTTTACCACCGCAGCCACGCCGGCATCACTCCAACCGAATATGGGGCGATGCTCGCAAGGTATGCGGAGTCCATCGTCAATCTCGCCGAAAAGGCGGAAGAGGACATCAAGCTCCCCTCGAAGACGATATCCGGAAGCGTACACATAGGCTGCGGCGAGACGCAGGCGATGGAGCTTCTCGCCAAGGCGATGGAGATGATGCGCGAAGCATATCCACACGTGCAGTTCGAACTGCACAGCGGCACATCGGCAGACCTATCCGATGGCCTCGTGCGTGGTCAATACGATTTTCTGCTCGAATGCGATCTGCAACCGCATGTCGACATGAATGTCCTCGAGCTGCCCCATCGGGACAGATGGGGCGTGATCGCCATGGCGGACGACCCGATATCCATCCTCGGCGCGGTCACGATCGATGATCTTGCGGGTCGCTCGCTAATCGTGTCACGACAGGCGATGAAGACGGGAAAACTGTTCGATTGGTTTGGGGACCACATCGATTCCCTCGAAATAGCTGCCACGTACACGTTGGCGATGAACTGCAAGTTCCTCATACGTCAGGACGTTGGCATCGCCCTCACGTACGATGGGCTCATCGATGATGATTCCGGACTGCGTTTCATACCCCTTGATCCGCCGCTCGAATCGAGAAGCGGACTCGTCTGGCGCAAGACGCTGCTGAGCCGTCAGGCCCAGGCGTTTCTCGACATCGCGCGCTCGCTCGTGGCGCAAGGATCCTAGGGAATCTCCTTGATGACCTTGGCCGGCACACCGCCTACCACGGTGCGCGGCGGCACATCGCGCGTCACGACGGCACCAGCCGCAATCACGGCACCGTCGCCAATGGTCACGCCTTTTGTGATGGTGACGTTCGCACCCACCCACACGTCGTTGCCGATGCGGATGGGAGCGCAGTGCAGAAGGTCACGCTTGGCGGGATCCAGGTCGTGATCGAGAGTGGCGAGCACCACGTTATGACCGAAGAGCACGTTGTCACCGATGAAGATGCCGCCATGGTCCTGCAGACGGCATCCGCTGTTGAAGAACGCGTTCTTGCCCACGATGATGTTCTTGCCGAAGTCGGCCGTGAACGGTGGAAATATGCGGAAGGCCTCGTCCACTTCGCGCCCCGTGAGCCTTCCGAAAAGCACACGGATCTCATCGAGCGTGTGATAGCTGCCGTTCATCTCCGCGGCGATGCGCAGCGATTCCTGCACCGCCTCGTGCATGACGTCCGCATCCTGCGTGCCAGGAACGATGTCGAGACCCCGAGCACGCCGTGCGCGGAACTCCTCTATCTGCTCTTGCGTGACCATGGCTTTCTACCTCATGCTCTCGTCGAGGAAGGCCGCGAGCATGTCCCAGTCGATAAAGTCGTGCTCTCCCCCGTCGTAAAGGTCGCAATGCACGGCACCGGGAACGATGACAAGCTGCTTGTTGGCGGCATACGGACCCGCCACCATCTTCTCGTAGGCCGCCTTGCCCATGTAGAGCGAGTGGGCATGTTCGCCGTGAAACACCATGACCGGCGCCTCAATCTCGTCGATGTAGGTGAGGAAGCGCGTGTCCGCATAAGCCTGGGTACCAGCGGCATCCCAGCCTTCGTTCGAGTTGAGGGAGCGTTTCGCATAACCGCGCGGCGTCTTGTAATAGTTCCAGTAGTCGTGCATGAACTCCGGCGCTCCCTCGGGGATGACGTCGGCTACGCCACCAACGCGGAACCTCTCGCCACTTTTGGCTTCACGGGTGCGGCTCTCCGCCATCGCCTGACGTGCCGCATTGCGCGCCTCGGCGTTGTCCTGCTCGTCAAAGTACCCGTTGCCACCGACGCGCGTCATATCGTACATGGTGGAGGCAACGGTGGCCTTGATGCGCGGATCGGCCGACGCCGCGTTCAAGGCGATGCCACCCCATCCGCAAATGCCCACGATGCCGATGCGTCCGGCGTCCACGTCATCGCGGCAGGTCAGGTAATCCACGGCCGACATGAAGTCGTCGGTGTTGATGTCGGGCGAGGCCATATAGCGGGGCTGGCCACTCGACTCGCCCGTATAGGAGGGGTCAAAGGCGATGGTAAGGAAACCACGCTCGGCCAGCGTCTGGGCGTAGAGGCCGCTGGCCTGCTCTTTCACGGCACCGAACGGTCCACTGATCGCAATGGCCGCAAGCGGTCCCTTCGCATCCTTGGGCTTGTACAGGTCTGCGGCCAAGGTGTGGCCGAAGTTCGTATCGAAGGCCACCTTCTCATGGGTTACCTTGTCGGATTGCGGGAATGTCTTGTCCCATTCGCTCGTCATGTCCAGGTTCTCGTACGTCATGATCGGGTTCCTTTCTCGTACGCTGTTGCCATAGGCTAGGCCAGGGAAAATGTCATCGTGATATCCCCCGGTCCGAGGATTTCCCTGAGTTCGACATCGCCTATCCCCTCTATTCTGCCGATGCGCGTGAAGTTCCAGGAATTGACGTCGTAATAGATCGTCAGCTGGTTTCCCTGATAAAGAATGATATCCCCGGGAGCAGTGGTTATCTGCATATCGGAGGTCGGAAGGGATTGACCGATGGGCCCGACTTTTTCCATGGAGCCGTAATCGTGCATGGCGATGGTGAGAGGACCGTTGGCCAGGAGCTCGGCAAGTGCAAGTGCCGAGGGATTGTCCTCGAGGCTGGCGCGAAGCTCTCGCCCGTTGGTCGAAACGAGTATTTGGGCAGCGCGAGTATCCACTTGTCTCGCCTCCTCGACACTGGGAGTGCTCGACAACATGCCGGGCGTTTCTGCACCATCCTGTTGCGTGTCATGCTGTGGACTACATGCGGCCATGCTTGCAGCAAAGCAAATGACGACAGCGCAGGATGCAATCACGATGGCTCTCGAGCATTCGATGTTATGACTGCGTCTCAAGCGCTACTCCAATCCAGCAGATGACCCTTATTCCTCATCTTAGTATTCGGTTTCTCATAAATGATTACAATTACCTATATCGTATAAAGAAATATGCTCGAAAAGCATGTGTTATAGATGACACAGGACGGGGATAACGTCATCATCTAGAGGGGATGCTCAAGGAATTGTGGCTCTCCGAGTTCGGCATCGACGCCGGGACAATGGGAAAGGCCGACGAAGCGGTACTCGATTTCATGGCGGCGGGTACGGCCGGCCTCATTTGCGAGCATTTGGCAGACGCCAAGAGCGCAGACGAATTCGATGCGGCCTTTTCCGCCATTGCGCGCACCTTCGGGAAGAGCGCCCTCGATTACGCGCACGAACGCGAACTCGTTGCTGCCGGCTAGCAAGAGTCCAGGACGATATACGCGATGTGCTGCTCGCTCTGGACTCCATGCAATGAGGCGACATCGGCAAATCCCAGTCCAGCGACTTATGTAAAGACCTTTTGACATAGCAGGACGCTTCCAAGCCAACGATGTAAAGCCGTCTTGGTGGTATTTTCTTACCGTAGATGGAAACCTCGTCTCGTGAAGGAAGACACCGGTGGAGCTGCCCAGACAACTGAGGGCCAATCGTGAACGTCTCGACATGTCGCAAGAGGATGTCGCCCATGCGATCTATGTGTCGCGCCAGACGATATCCAGCTGGGAGAACGGCAAGACCTATCCCGACGTGCAGAGCCTGCTGTTGCTGAGCCAGCTCTTCGGAGTCTCCATAGATGAGCTCGTGAAAGGAGACGTGGTTACGATGAAAGAAATGATTAGCCGAGATGCTTTGGCAATGGAAAGGTCAAGCTGGGGAGCGGTCTGCGCCGTCTTGGCAGGAGTCGCCTGCATGGTGGGCTGGTGCGATATCTGGCCTGACCCTTCCTTCATCCCGCATATGTCATGCGGCGCACTTGTCGGTATAGGTCTATTCATCGTACTCTTCTCGCTGGCCCTGTTCCTCGCGTTTCGGATTGAGCGGATCAAGAACAAGCATAATCTCGTGACATACAAAGAGATAAGCGCGTTCATGGACGGGAGAGATGACGTTGCCGAAGATGACTCTTTCGGGAGAAGACACAGATGGCTGAGCAATATGGTGAAGCTTGTTTGCGGTGCCGGTTTCGGTTTGGTCGTCGGGTTCGTGCTCACAGCAATCATAACTAGTCTTAATTGAACTTCACCGCGAACACGGCCGTCCGAGAGTTGTCTGGAAAGGACAGTGCTACGTCCTGCGTCATTTTCGCTACGCACCGAGCTCGGCGGTCGTGTACGTGCCATAGCCTTCGTAGCGATAGCTCGCGTCGATGCCTTTCATGTGAGCACCCTTGAAAGCGCAAGGAGCTTATACCTCTCGTTCGGCCTGGCCACGCTGCGAGAGGACCAGGCCCGCGATGGTGAGCGCCAATCCAGTGACAATGGGCACGGTGAGTGGCTCGCCCAGCAGGATGATCGAGGCGGTCGCCGTGATGGCGGGGACGAGGTAGATGTACGTCGTTGAGACCACAGCGCCGAGCCTGCGCACCGCCACGTTCCAGGTTACGAAGCACGCTGCGGAGGCGATTAGTCCCAGGAAAAGCAGATTCGCGACATTATCCCAGGCAAGCGTCTCGTGCACCGCAGGCAAATCGCCGCCGAACAGGACGCTTGTCGGGATGATGAAGACGAGGCCCCAGAGAAAGGTGCGCTTGGTGGACGCGATGGTCTCGTAGCCAAGCTCGCCAATGCGCTTGACCAGCATCGAGTAGACGGCCCAGACGACGGCCGCCAAAAGGGCGAGCAGGTCGCCGAAGTACGAGAAGCCGCCAAAGGCCGACATCGCGTCCTCGCCACCCGTGCTCACGCCGACGAGCACGAGCCCACCCATCGCCAGCAAAAAACCGATAACGAAGCGCACGTTCAAGGCGGAGCGGTCCCCACGTGCCATCGCGATAATCGCCGTGAACAACGGCGAGGCCGCCACGATGACGCCCACAGCCGTCGCCGTCGTGAACACGAGCGCGATATTCTCGAGCAGGTAATACGCGGCGATGCCCGTCGCTCCGGCAAGGACGAAGAGCCATTCGTGACGACGCTCGTGCAGGTGCATGACGTGCGGACGTAGGATACAAAGCGCGATCGTGCCGATGGCGAAGCGAATCGCCAGGATCTGCAATGGCGTGAAATCGACGAGGAGCACCTTGGTCGAGACAAAGGTGAGGCCCCAGACGAGGATGGTGAACAACGCGATGAGATGATACCTCACTGAACGTCGCCTCCGGCGGCCATCGCACGATAGGCAGCGGGCGTCGAGCCGATACGCCGCTTGAAGGCACGTGTGAGATGGGCTTGGTCGGAAAAACCGGTTGCGGCCGCCACGTCAGCGGGACTTACCCCGCGGACAAGAAGATCGCGAGCGCAATCGACCCGCATCGAGAGAAGATGCTGGGATGGCGTAATGGAGAACTCTCGCCTATATGCCCTGATGAGCGCATACTCCGAGATTCCTTCCCGTTGCGCGAGATCCCCCACCACGACAGGGTCTGCCATGTGGCCACGAAGGTAGGCGTACGTCCTTAGCGCGGCCTCACGATTGCGCCGCGAACTCGCAACGTCTGGTTCTGCTATCCCGTTCGGCGCAAGAGCAATTCGCAAGGCGAACAGCGCATCCTCGGCCCCATGTCTGTCAGCGGCGCGTTCCACAGCATCCGCAAACACCGTGAACGCATCACGCGCACCACAGTTTCTCAGAACCGGACCAGCAAGTTTTGTCGAGCCAAACGCGTGCACGGGCAAGGCGAAGCTATCGTACGCGAAGACCCCTTCCCCACTCTGGACGCACCCATGCACGTCACCAGGATTGAAGACAATGACATCACCGGATACGAGCGCGTATGTCTCGCCATTGCACTCGAGCGTCCGCGCTCCACGACGAATGAGGCCGATGACATAGTGACTGTGGGAATGAGACGCAAACGGCTGCAGAAAGCCCTCGTAAGTCCTTCGCTCGCCTTCGACATGGCGCAGCGGCGTAACCACGCACGAGGGGATCGCTTGCGTCGGGCTGACCGCCTCGTCTTTTCTAATGTGAACCATACCGCGCCATTCCAGTCAACATACTCGCCTTTGCCAATGTCTCGCAAGCATACTGCCATAACGAGAAGCATTCTTGAACGTAATTGCACGTAACAAAAACGCCGCCCCGAATGGGACGGCGTTTCGAGCTTCTTTGGATGCGAGGTTACTCGGCGCTCTCCTCGGCAGCAGCCTCTTCGGTGGCCTGCTCGGCCTCGGCGGCTTCCGCAGCAGCCTCGGCGACCTCGGACACGCCCTCTTCTTCCTTGGCCTCGTCCTCGGCGGCAGCAGCTTCCTGCTCGGCCTTCTCGGCATCGCGAGCGGCCTTCTCGGCGTACTTCTTGGCACGCTCTTCCTTGGCGGCCTGCTTGGCAGCGCGCTCCTCGGCGGCCTTGGCGGCCTTCTCGGCGGCGGCAGCCTGCTTGGCGGCCTTCTCGGCTGCCTTGCGCTCCTTGAGCTGGTCGGCGGCGGAACCGAACTTGTTGGAGAAGCGCTGGACGCGTCCGCCGGTATCGACGAACTTCTGCTGGCCCGTGAAGAACGGGTGGCACTCGTTGCACAGGTCGACGACGAGCTCGGGCTTGGTCGAGCGGGTCTTGAAGGTGTTGCCGCAGCTGCAGCGCACCGTGCACTCTACGTAATCGGGATGGATATCGGGTTTCATTCTTGCTCCTTTGGTATGCCTTAGTTTCCGACCAAGGCTCAAAACAGTCTAAAGTATGATACCAGCAGCGAACGTACATATCCAGTCCCAATTTCCAAGTACGGTCACCGGCAGATTGCGTCGGCGATTCTGCTCAAATGGGTGTACCCTTTGGGCGAAGAGCGTCAGTTCGAGGAGCATGGGCCATGGCCGAGAGACGGTATCGAAGCGGCAGAAACCAAGACGATTCGCGTCGTCCCCCATCACGTCCTGACACCCAGGTGCATCGAACGTCTCACTCCCCCTCTCCGGCTCCTCCCCCATCGCAACGACAGCGCAATGCCCCGAATAGCCCCGGTAAACGCGCCACACATGCACATGCGGACAGACCGCGCCAGGGGAGCGCACGTCCCCAAACCGCCATCTACGGGCAGCGTCCCTCACGCGACCCGCAGCGCCAGCAAGATTCGCAATCGCGCCGGACGGTACGCGAGCGCCAGCGCTATCAGAATGGCAAGTGCAGCCAGCGACAGCAGTCGCACCGCTCTCCCAACGCACGTCCGCCACGCAACCGCTTTTTGCTTGTCATTCCCGTACTCGTCGTCATCGCACTCGCCTGCATCGTGTGGTTCTTCGTCTGTTCGAACGATGACGCGAACACGGGTCAGGATCCGTCTACCACGACGAGCATGGCGCAGCAGGCTGCGGATGCGTCCATGAGCGCATCCCCTTCGCACCCCGCCGCCACGATGCTCACCGGTAACGCACAGGATCGAGCCGCGACCAGCGAGAGCGCAAATGACGTGAAGCCCAGCGAGAAGGTTGTCTACCTCACCTTCGACGATGGCCCCTCTGAGCATACGCAACAGATTCTCGACACACTCGATGCCTACGGAATCAAGGCGACATGGTTCATCCTCGGCAACACCGGTCACATCGATACCGTGAAAGAAATCTGGGAGCGCGGCCATCAAGTTGGCCTGCATTCGAATGAGCACGATTACGATTACATATACGCAGATCCCGCCAATTTCGTGGCCGACATCGAGAAGGTGGGATCTGCCGTGAGCGAACGCATCGGCTTCATACCGACGCTCATCCGCTTTCCGGGTGGCAGCGCAAACGGCTATAACGCCGGACGCGCCGACGCGTTCAGGCAAGCGGCGGCCGAGCATGGCTGGCATTACTTCGACTGGAACGTGAGCATCGGCGACTCGACTCAACCGCCCGCCCCGGTCGAAGCACTTGTAGAGAACATCAAGCGCGAGGCAGAAGGCTGCAACTCCTGCAACGTGCTCATGCACGATTCGGACTTCAAGCCGACGACACCCGACGCGCTTCCCCAGATCATCGAGTACTTTATCGACGAGGGCTATAGCTTCGACGTCATCGGGGCGGATAGCTTCGGATATCACTTCTAGCCACTTGACCTCACCAAGACGATGACGCCCCGGCCCGCAATGGGCCCGGGGCGTCACGTCAACGCATCGTATGCGCGCGTATCACTAGAGGCTTTGCGCGGCCTTTGATGCCTTGCGAGCGGACTTGATGAGGAACTCGCGATTGGTCTCGGTCGCCTTGAGCGACGAGACGAGCATCTTCATGGCGCGCTCGGTGTTGTTCATGTTCGCGAGCAATCCGCGTACGCCCCAGATGAGCGGCGCCTCCTGCGGGTCGATGAGCAGCTCCTCCATGCGCGTGCCGCTCGTCACCGGATCGATGGCGGGATAGATGCGCTTGTCGGCAAGCGTGCGGTCGAGCTTGAGTTCCATGTTGCCCGTGCCCTTGAACTCCTCGAAAATGACCTCGTCCATCTTAGAACCCGTGTCGATGAGGGCCGTGCCCAGGATGGTGAGCGATCCGCCGAACTCGATATTGCGGGCAGCACCCAGGAACTTCTTGGGCGGATACAGAGCCGTGGAATCGACGCCACCGGAGAGGATGCGCCCGCTGGCGGGCTGGCCCAGGTTGTAGGCGCGCGCGAGGCGCGTGATGGAATCGAGCAAGATGACGACGTCCTGACCCATCTCGACGAGCCGCTTGGCACGTTCGATGACGAGCTCGGCGACGGCGATGTGGTTTTCGGTGGGCATATCGAAGGTCGAGGAAATGACCTCGCCGTCGATGCTGCGCTCCATGTCCGTGACTTCTTCGGGCCGCTCGTCAACAAGCAGGCACATGAGGTGGACGTCGGGATTGTTGGCGCTGATGGCAGCTGCGATGTCCTTGAGGACGGTCGTCTTGCCGGCCTTAGGCGGCGAGACGATGAGGCCGCGCTGGCCCTTGCCGATGGGCGCGACGAGGTCGATGGCGCGCGCAGTCAGCGTGTCCTTGCCGTGCTCCATGATGAGGCGCTCGTCGGGATAGACGGGCGTGAGGTTGGCGAACTTCACGCGGTGCGTGGGCCCCTCGAAGGGCTCGTCGTTGAGCGTGACGATGGTGTTGAGCGCCGGGTACTTCTCGTTCTCGCGCGGGGGACGCACGCGGCCGGTGATGTAATCGCCCTTGCGCAGGCCCTGGCGGCGTACGGTGCTCACGCCGACGTAGACATCGTGCTCGCCGGGAAGGTAACCGCTGGTGCGAATGAAGCCGTAACCATCGGGCAGCAGGTCGAGTATGCCCTCGACCATGACGAATCCCTCGGCCTGGAGCAGCGCGTCGTAGACGGCGGACACCAAGTCATCGCGCTCGCCGTACTCGCTCGCGTCGACACCGAGCTCGATGGCCTTGGCGGTGAGCGCCTCGTCGTCGAGCACCGCGAGCTCGTCGCGCGTGGCGGAGGGGACGATTTCCTTGCGCTGGTGGTTGTTGCGGTTGCGACGATTGCGACGGTTGCGGCGCTTTCCCTCGCGCTGCTCGCCGGCATCGCCCTCCTCGGCGGTCTCGGGAGAGGCCGTCGAATCATCTGCGGAGGTCTCGCCATCTGCCGCAACCTCGGGCGTTTGCTCCGGCGTCTCGGTCGCTTCCCGCGGCTTCGCCTCGTCGTCGGCGCCCGCCGTCTCCGTGGTGGCCGTCTCGCCTGCATCTACGGGCTCCTTGACGGCATCGCCCTCATCGGCATCGACCGGCTTCTTGGTGGTCCTGCGCCTGCGCGTCACCTTCTTCTCGACGGGCTGCTCGGACACTGCCGCGTCGTCCGGGTTGGCGGGTTCGGGAACGTCGACGAGGGAGAGTTGCTCTTCGCCGGCATCCGCCTTGGACTCGTCCGCCTTCTTCGCCGCGGTCTTGCGCGTCGTCGTCTTCTTCTTGGCGGGAGCCTTCTTGGTGGTCGTGCTCTTCGCGGTCGCGGACTTGGCGGGAGCCTTCTTCGCCGTCGTCTTACGCGTGGCCTTTTTCGCCGCGGGTTTCTCCTCGGCTGCGGTCTCCTCGGTGGCTACTGTCTCGTCACTCATGCGTTCTCAACCTTTTCCCAGTCCGCCTTGAACTTCTCGAGTCCCTGCTCGGTCAACGGATGGTACATGCACTTCTTCATCGCGCCGTAGGGAACCGTCGCGATGTCGGCACCCATGAGGGCGGCCTGCGTCACGTGGTTGGCGGAGCGGATGGAGGCGGCGATGATCTCGACCGGATGGCCGAAGTCGTAGTTCTGGATTGCCGTGACGATGTCGTCGAGCTGGTCGAGGCCATCCTCGGCGATGTCATCGAAGCGGCCCACGAAGGGGCTGATGTAGCGGGCGCCCGCACGTGCCGCGAGCAGCGCCTGGGGCACGGTGAACACGAGCGTCATGTTCACGTCGATGCCCTCCTCGAAAAGCGCCTTGGTGGCGGCGAGCCCCTCGACGCCGACCGGAATCTTGACGACCATGTTATCGGCGAGTGCGGCAAGGGCACGACCCTGCTCGATCATGCCATCGCGATCCTCGGCGGTGACCTCTCCGCTCACGGGACCGTCAACCAGCTTGCAGATCTTGACGAGATGCCCCTCGAAATCCTCGAGCTTGCCACCCGTGCGCGCGTAGAGGCTCGGATTGGTCGTGACACCGGCGAGCGCGCCCCATGATGCCACCTCTTCGATCTCGGCGAGATCAGCGGTATCCAGGAAAAACTTCACTGTTGCTCCTTCGTACATTGATTGTCTTGCCCGTTTGAGAATCTGAGCAGGGGTATGCGAGAACAGAATGACGAACGGGGATTGACTATGGAAAGGAAAGTCGAGACGCTCACCGCGCCTCTTGACCTGTGACACTATAGCATGACCTGAAAACGGCTACAATACACCTGTTTGGATACCTCGGATACTGACTGGCTATGCGTCTCGCGCACGTGCCAATGGGAGACATACATGTCCATACCTCGTTTTTTCATGGAAGGCGAACTGCCCGAAGGCGATATCGTCACCCTTCCCTTCTCCGATAAGGAACTACACCACCTCGCGGTGCGCCGCATCAGGGAAGGCGAGCACATCGCAGCCGTCGCCGCCGGCGGCAAATGCTGGGAAGTCGAGATCGAGACGATCGACGAGTTCGAGGCAACGGGTCGCTGCATCCAGGAGATGCCGCTCGAGAAGCTCCCCGACCTCACGCTCGTGCAGGGCATCTCGAAGGGCGATCGCATGGGGCAGACCATCCGCCAGACCACGGAGCTCGGTATAGGACGCATCATCCCCTTCCTCTCCGCACGCACCGTCGTGCGCCTCGCTGTCGACGAACGCGGTCGCAAGGGCTCGCGATGGCGCCGCATCGCGCTTTCCGCCGCCAAGCAGTCCGGTCGCAACATCCTGCCCATCGTCGAGGATCCCACGGGACTCGATGACATCTGCCGCGAGCTCGCGGAATACGACCGGGTCGTCATCGCCTGGGAGGAAGCGGACAAGCGGGCGGACGGCACGCCGCTTTCCGTCACCGACGCGCTCGAGGGCTGCGATATCGACAGCCATGTCGCACTCGTCATCGGCCCCGAAGGTGGTCTTACGGCCGAGGAAGTCGAGGCGATCAAATCCCTGGGTTCCTTCGTCAAGATCGTCTCGCTCGGCGAGTTGATCTTGCGCACCGAGACGGCCGGCACGGTCGCGACCGCCTTGTGCATGTACACCCTGGGCGGCTTGGGCAACCATAGCTAGACAGGAACCAGACGCACCAGAGACGCGAGGGGTCCTCATTCCGCGCTTTCACATCCACACGCTTGGCTGCAAGGTCAACATGGCCGAATCGGAGGCTATCGCTGCCGCGCTGCTTGCCTTGGGATGGACGCGTGCGACCGATGCCGCCGGTTGCGATGTTGCCATCCTCAACACCTGCACGGTCACGGGGGAGGCCGACGCGAAGAACCGCAAGGCGCTCCGCACGCTGCTGCGGGCTGGGAAAGCCGCGATCATCGTGACGGGATGCGCGGTGAACATCGACGCCGCACGTTATGCCGACATCGATCCCCGCATCATCTGCGAGCATGACAAGGAGAGGATTCCCGCGCTCGCCGTGCGCCTCGTTCGCGATACGGCCGCGGTTTCGGCCGCTCTCTCTGACCAGACGACAATGGAGAGAAGCGATTCCGGCTTCAGGACGCGTGTCGACCTCAAGATCCAGGACGGCTGCGACAACGCGTGCAGCTACTGCATCGTGCACGTCGCCCGTGGACCGGCTCGCTCCGTGCCGGCCGCAACCGTTATCTCCCGTGCTCGGACACTCGCCGATGCGGGCACGCGCGAGCTCGTGCTCGTCGGCATCGACCTGGCCGCTTACCGGGATGCGGATATCGACCTCGCTCGACTCGTGACGCTCTTACAAGAGAAGACGGATATCGGGCGCGTGCGCGTCTCATCAGTGGAGCCGCAAAGCGTCACGCCCACGCTCGTCGACGCGCTCGCGCACTCGGGGGGACGCTTGTGCCGTCATCTGCACCTGTGTTTGCAATCGGGATCGGACAAGGTCCTGCGCGAGATGAACCGTCGCTACGACACCGATGCGTTTTGCGCGCTCACCAACCGCCTGCACGAGGCAGTCCCTCGAATCGCCCTGTCAACCGATGTCATCGTCGGCTTTCCCGGCGAAACGGAAGATGACTTCGCGCGGACCTGCAAGCTCGTCGAGCGTTGCGGCTTCATGCGCCTGCACGTGTTTCGGTATTCGAAGCGACCGGGTACGCCCGCCGCGATCCGCGACGATCAGGTGGACCCAAAGATCAAGGCCGCACGTTCGCAAATCCTCATCGATCTCGGGCGTCGCCTTGCGCTTTCCGACATGGAGCGACGTCTCGGAACCATTGAAGAAGTCGTCATCGAGCGTCCGGGCATTGGCACGAGCGAGTCCTATCACGCGGTCGCATGCGATACGGCGCTTCCCGTCGGGGCGCTCGTCGAGGTCGAGTTCAGCGATATCGATACAGACACCATGCGTCTCATTGGTCGCTAGGGCGATTTGCTTGCCTCGCCGTGCACGTTTTATTCGTTTTCCTAGGACCGAGAACCGTTCCGTGCACGTTTTATTCGTTTTCCCAGCCTCGAAAAGACTCAGATCCTAGGAAAACGGAAATAACCTACACGGGCATCAACCCGTGGCTAGGAAAACGTAAAATATCCGCGCCCAATGCGCCTTGCAAACGCAAGAGGAGGTCGCCAGATGACGACCCCCTCTCGTATGTGGAAATCACTCGCGGTGTTACTTGGTTTGCTCGAGGAGAACCTCGTTCCACTTGACCTCGTCTTCGATGAACGCGCGATTAGGATCGTCATCCTTAAGGTCGGCCATCTTCTCCTTGAGGTCGTCAATATGGACCTTGATGGCAGTCTCGTCGAGCTCTTGCAAGGCGGCCGCATGATCGGCGAGTACGATGACGCGGTCTCCCTCGATTTGCGCATACCCCCCGGCCACAATGTAGCGTACCGGCTCCTGGCCCTCTGACTCGGTTACACGCACGGTACCCGACTTGAGCGTGGTCACCACGGGCTCGTGCTTGGCAAAGATGCCCATCTCGCCTTCGGAAGCGGGAATGACCACGAAGTGGGCCTCGTCAGAGTACAGCTTGCTTTCGGGAGTGACGATTTCACATTGCAGCATGGTTGGCTAGCGACCTTTCTCTAAACGAGTTCCTTGGCGGCCTCGAGAACTTCCTCGATGTCGCCCTTGTTGCGGAACGCCTGCTCGGGAACGTCGTCCATCTCGCCGTCAATGATCATCTTGAACGAGCGAACCGTATCCTCGACCTTGACGTACTTGCCGTCGATGCCGGTGAACTGCTTGGCAACGTGGAACGGCTGGCCCAGGAACTGCTGCACCTTGCGGGCACGAGCGACGACGAGCTTCTGCTCCTCGGAGAGCTCGTCCATACCCAGAATGGCGATGATGTCCTGGAGGTCGGAGTAGGCCTGGAGGATCTCCTGGATCTGCACGGCGACACGGTAGTGCTCGTCGCCCACGACAGAGGGATCGAGGGCGCGGCTCGTGGAGGCCAGCGGGTCGACTGCCGGGTAGATGCCGAGCTCGGCGATGGAGCGCGACAGAACCGTGGTGGCGTCGAGGTGGATGAACGCGGTGGCGGGAGCCGGGTCGGTGAGGTCGTCTGCGGGGACGTAGACGGCCTGGACGGAGGTGATGGCGCCCGTCGCGGTCGAGGTGATGCGCTCCTGCAGGGCGCCCATCTCGGTAGCCAGCGTGGGCTGGTAACCGACTGCGGACGGCATGCGGCCCAGAAGTGCGGAGACCTCGGAACCGGCCTGGGTGAAGCGGAAGATGTTATCGATAAACAGGAGGACGTCCTGGCCCTGGTCGCGGAAGTACTCGGCAACCGTCAGACCGGCCAGACCGACGCGCAGACGCGCTCCGGGAGGCTCGTTCATCTGACCGTACACGAGGCAGGTCTTGTTGATGACGCCCGACTCGCTCATCTCGAGGTAGAGGTCCGTGCCCTCACGGGTACGCTCACCGACGCCCGTGAACACGGAGGTACCGTTGTGCTCCTGGGCGAGGTTGTTGATGAGCTCCATGATGAGAACGGTCTTGCCGACGCCGGCGCCGCCGAACAGACCCGTCTTGCCACCACGAATGTAGGGCTCGAGAAGGTCGATGACCTTGATGCCGGTCTCGAAGGTCTCGGTCTTGGTGGTGAGCTCGTCGAAGGCGGGTGCCGGACGGTGAATCGGATAGGTCTGCTCGATCTTGGGCATCGGCTTGCCATCGACCGGCTGGCCGATGACGTTCCAGATGCGACCGAGGGTCTCGTCGCCGACGGGCATCTGGATGGGAGCACCGGTGTCAACGACCTCGGTGCCGCGCTGAAGGCCGTCCGTGCTGGTCATGGCGACCGTGCGGACCATATTGCCCTCCAGGTGCATCTGGACCTCGAGCACGGTCGAAATGTGACCGACTGGAGTATCAGCATCCACCGTGAGCGCGTTGTAGATCGCAGGGATGGAATCAGCCGCAAACTCGCAGTCTACGACAGCACCAACGATGCGAACGATGCGTCCAACGTTCTTCATAGTTGTGTCCTTATCTTACTCGTCATTCTCTATTCCTCCAAAGCGGCCGCACCGCCGACGATCTCGGTGATCTCGGTGGTGATGGCGCCCTGGCGTACGCGGTTGTACAGACGATCCAGCGTTTCGATCATCTCGGTCGCGTTGTCGGTCGCGGACTTCATCGCCTTGCGGCGAGCGCCCTGCTCGGCAGCGGCTGAATCGATGAGCGCGTGATAGACCACCGTCTCGACATAAGCCGGGAGCAGGCGGTCAAGAACCTCTTCCGACGAAGGCTCGAAGCTCGTGCCTGCGGCGAGGGAAGACTCCCCCTCCTCGTCACTTGCCTTGAGCGCATCGGCCTGGACGGGCAGGATGACCTCTTCGCGCAAATCCTGATCGGCGGCGTTGCGGGCATGGTTGTAGAACACCTTCACCTCGTCAACGGCGTGGTCGAGGAAGCTGCTGCGAACGTACGAGGAAATCTCGCGCGCCTCCTGTATCGTGGGGTCGGCGGACATGTCGCGGAAGACCATGAGCGGCTCGAGCCTGCGGTAGTGGAAGTAGCTCGCGCCCTTCTTGCCGCAGACGATGACGTCGGTCTTGATGCCGGCAGCGGTGTTCTCAGCACGGTACTTGTCTACCATGCGGAACACGTTGCTGTTGAATCCACCGGCCAGGCCACGGTCCGAGACCACGACGATGGCGATTGCCGCCTTCTTCTGCTCGTGCTCTTCCAGCAGCGGATGCTCCACGCCAATGGAGTGGGCAGCTACAGCCGAAAGCGTCTTGACCATGGCCTCGGAATACGGGGTAGCGGCGGCGATGCGCTCAGTCGCATGGCGGATCTTGGCAGTCGCGACCATTTCCATGGTGCGCGTGATCTGCTTCGTGCTCTCGACGGAGAGCTTGCGCCTCTTGATATCGCGTTGACTGGGCATGCGCTAACCTCTATTTCTTCGCAATGATGAAGCTCTGCTTGAAGGTCGTGATGGCCTCGAGGAGCTCCTCTTTGATCTGGTCGGTCAGCTGCTTCTCGGTCGCGATCTTTTCCTTGAGGTCCTTGCGAACCGTGTGCATGTACTGCACGAGGTCATCGCGGAAGCGAAGCGTGTCGGAGACGGGCATGCCATCGAGGAATCCCTGGTCACCGGCAAAGATGGCGACAACCTGATCCTCGACGTCCATGGCGGCGAAGCGGCCCTGCTTGAGGAGCTCGGTCATGCGAGCGCCACGGGAGAGCTGCTGCTGGGTCGCCTTGTCGAGGTCGCTGCCGAACTGCGAGAACGCCTGCAGCTCGCGATAGGCGGCCAAGTCGAGGCGCAATGTACCGGCAACCTGCTTCATAGCCTTGATCTGCGCGGAACCACCGACTCGGGAAACCGAGATGCCGACGTTGACTGCCGGGCGCTGGCCCTGGAAGAAGAGGTCGGACTGCAGGAAGATCTGGCCATCGGTGATGGAGATGACGTTGGTCGGAATGTAAGCCGAGACGTCACCGCCCTGGGTCTCGATGATGGGCAGCGCCGTAAGCGAACCGGCACCGTTCTTGTCATTGAGCTTGACGGCGCGCTCCAGCAGACGGGAGTGCAGGTAGAAGACGTCACCAGGATAGGCCTCGCGTCCCGGCGGACGACGCAGCGTCAGCGACATCTGGCGATAGGCGACGGCCTGCTTGGAGAGGTCGTCGTAGACGCAGAGCACGTGGCCACCGGGATTGGTGACGCTTGCCGGCTGACCGTCGGCACCATTGTAGATGAAGTACTCGCCCATTGCGCAACCGGCCATGGGGGCAATGTACTGCAGCGGTGCTGACGTGGATGCGGGCGCGGACACGACGATCGTGTAATCCATGGCGCCGTGGCTCTCGAGGGCCTCGACCACGGTAGCGACCGTGGAGGCCTTCTGGCCGATGGCGACATAGATGCAGATCATGTTCTTGCCCTTTTGGTTGATGATCGTATCGATGCCGATGGCGGTCTTGCCCGTCTGGCGATCGCCGATGATCAACTCACGCTGGCCACGTCCGATGGGGATCATCGCGTCGATGGCGATGAGGCCCGTCTGGACGGGCTCGTGAACAGGTTGGCGCTCGATGACGCCCGGAGCACGAAACTCGACGGGGCGGTATCCCTCGGCCTCGATGGGGCCCTTGCCGTCCAGCGGGATGCCGAGCGGATTGACGACACGGCCGAGCAATGCCTTGCCGCAGGGAACTTCGACGACGCGGCCCGTCGTGTGAACCTCGTCGTTCTCCTTGATAAGGGTGTAGTCGCCGAGGAGAACGGCGCCCACTTCGTCTTCTTCAAGGTTTTGGGCGAGACCATAGACAGTCGTGCCGTCATGGGCGACGAACTCGAGGAGCTCGCCGGCCATTGCACTCTTCAGACCGTCGACGCGCGCGATGCCGTCGCCGATCTGGATGACATGACCAAACTCACGAGTCTCGACGTTGGTCTGCAGTGAAGCAAGCTTCTCACGCAGAATCTGATCGATGTCGCTCGCGGTGATTTCCGCCATTTACCTTTCACCTCCAGTCCATACTGAAGAGAGCTCGGCACGAACCCTTTCGATTCGCGTAGCGGTGCAACAATCGACACGCCTACCATTTGCTCTCACGTTCGTGCCGCCAAGCAGCCAGGCATCGACATGCTCGCGCAGGACGATCTCCTTGCCGAATTGGGCGGCAAACTTACTCTTAAACTTCTCTCGCAGCTCGTCGTCGAGCGGAATGACGGTGGCGACGTCGAGGATGACGACGTCGTACTTGTCCTGGACCATCTGGTCATAGCACTCCGCGACCCTTGGGAGCAGCGGAATGTCCTGACGCTCGGCCATCACGATGACGAACTTGATCATGTCGACGGAAAACTCCTTGAAGACCTCATGGATTACCGTCGCACGCGTATTCTCGTCGATGGAGTCGTTCGCGAGCACGTCCCTGAGACCAGGGTGCATGCGCACGACCTTCTTCATCTCCTCGAGCTGAGCCGAAATCGAGTACACGCTATCGGTGGACTCGCCCAGTTCGAGCAGGACCTCGGCATATGCCTCGATTTCCTTCTTGATGAGCAGGCGATTCCTAGGCATTGAGCGTACCTATCTCTTCGAGGCTCTTCTCGATGAGCCTACGATGATCCGCATCCGTGAAGTCCTCCTGCACGACGCGGGTCATGGCGGCACATGCGATATCGGCGACAGACGCCTGGAGCTCGGCGATGGCGGCGTTCTTCTCCGCCTGCATTGCCTCGCGCGCCTTGACGATGATTTTCTCGGCCTCCTCCTGGGCCTTGGCGGTGGTCGCGGCGCGCTGCGCCTCGGCCTGCTGCTTGGCCTCGGAGATGATCGTGGCCGCCTCCTGGCGAGCCTCGATCAGCTTGTCCTGGTACTCGGCGAGCACGCGCTCGGACTCGATGCGTGCCTGCTCGGACTTCTCGAGGGCCTCGCGGATGGTCGTCTCGCGTTTCACGAGCATGCCGTCAAACAGGGGCCACCCGAACTTCGCGAGGACGATCCAAAGGATGATGAAGGCGACGAGCATGGGGATGAATTCGTTCATCTTGGGCAGGATCGCGTCGATGCCCCCCTCAGAAGCGAATGCATATGCAGGGCAAGCCAGTGCAAAGGCCGCCGCGAACACAACGGCGCAGCTGATCCTTGCTGCCTTATTCTTGCATTTCAACTTCGCTTGCCTCCTATTCTTAAAATCAGAATCTCTCATGTACAAGACGATTAACCGATGAAGAACAGGACCAAGCCAAGCAGTGCCAACGCCTCGGACATGGCGGCGCCGATGAAGAAGTAGCCCATGAGCTGACCCTTCATCTCGGGCTGGCGGGCAGCAGAGACGCAAAGACCGTAGGTGGCGATACCGATGCCGATACCAGGGCCAATGGCCGCCAGGCCGTAACCGACGACCTTCAGTGCTGCGAGTACAAGCGTGATTTCCACAACTTCCTCCTTTTTCCTACCCCATTCCTCTTATGGGGCATCTGACAAATATGCTCAGCCGGAAAGGCAACCGGCTGTGACACCAATAGAAACGCCACATGCGCTGCGGCGGGCGGACGCGTCTCGCGTCAGGTCCATCCTAGTGCGGATGAGTGGCCATGTTGATGTACGACGCCGACAATATGGCGAACACGAAGGCCTGGATGAAGGCGACCAGGCACTCGAGCGCGTACATCACGACGAGAAGCAGGAACCATGCCACCGACGGCAGGCCCGCGATGAGGTCGATGGAGCCGCTGAACAGCGCAACCTGCAGGAAGCACGTGGTCGCGATACCGAACACCGCGAGGACCATGTGACCCGCGAGCATGTTGCCGTAAAGACGAACGGCCAGCGTGAGAATGCGGATGACCATGGAGAAGAACTCAAGGAACCAGATGACCGGAACCATGGGACCGGGAACACCGCTCGGGCACAGCGACTTGAAGTACCCGCCTGCTCCCAGGGTCTTGAAACCGTAGAAGTTGAAGTAGACGAACGATATGGTCGCAAGCGCCCAGGTGCACGAAATGGAACCCGTCGACGTCTTGAAGCCCGGAACGAGACCGAGCATGTTGCAAATGAGAATGAAGAAGAACAAAGTCGCCAGGAACGGGACGTGCTTCTTGAAACCATGTCCGATGACGTCTTCCGCGACGTTGCGATTAACGAACTCGTAGCCGTATTCGACCATATTGTAGAACTTGTTGGTCGGAATGAGCTGCAGCTTCCTGGCAGCTATGAGGATCACCAGCAACGCGACGAAAAAGGCGATGAACAGCCAGATGTCGTACTGCGTGATGTTCCAGCCTCCGATGCTGAATACGGTCTGGGGCTCAAAATGCGCGGACAGGCCTTGGGCCTCTCCTACAAATGCGCCTAGAGCGTCTCCCACCTTACTCCCCCTTCACTCGGGTCTCGTTCTTGTCACCACCGCGCTTGAAGACGTAATTCCTCTTCAAGACGAAGGCAATCGTTGCGCCGAGGAACACAACCGCCTCCGCGATGGCGAAGCCGACCAGTCCATCTCGCGCCGTCATCGCACAAATGATGAGTCCAACCACCAAGATGATCAGCGAGACGAAGACACCTCCCAGCCCGAAGAGGCCGAAAGTCAATGTGTTCGTCGACGGGTGCTTGCGTGCCAGTCTAAAAGCGAGAAACAGCGGGACGAAACCCAGAAGTCCCGTAAGGGCTCCGAAAAGTATGGGCATCGAACACGTTCCTCCCCGATAAACCGGCGACTCGGCATCAAGCACACCAATATGGGATTGTAGCAAAAGGCATTGGCAATCTTGCAAAGCGGAATTGTTTTTGGGTTTTATTCCGTGAACGGTGAAGCGCCCTTTGACGAGTGCATTTACAAGCTCCTGAGCGGGGATTTCTATGCCTCGAAGCGGCGCACGATGATGCCGGACTCCTCCAGGAGCTCACGTGCGAGATCGTCCGGATACCCTTCCGCATAGACGATTTCGGTTATGCCCGCGTTGATGAGCATCTTGGTGCATTGCGTGCAGGGCTGCGTGGTGCAGTACAGGACGGAACCCTCGATGGACACACCGTAGCGCGCCGCCTGGATGATGGCGTTTTGCTCGGCGTGGATACCGCGGCACAGCTCATGCTGCTGTCCGGAGGGAATGCCGAGCTTCTCGCGCAAGCAGCCGATGTCGAGGCAATGCGCAAGGCCCGAAGGTCCTCCGTTGTATCCGCTGGCGATGATGCGTTTGTCGTGAACCAGAATGGCACCGACGGCGCGGCGCAGGCAGGTCGAACGCGTGGCGACCCTGCGCGTGATATCCATGAAGTACTCGTCCCAGCTCGGACGTGTGTCGGCCATGACGTCTCCTCTCCCGCGCTTTGCGCGCTAGGCGATTTCGGGATACAGCGGATGCGCCTCGAGCATGTCATGCACTTCGCGCGCGACTCCCTCGAGGACGGTCCGGTCATCACGATTGAAGATAGCGCGTGCGATGAAGCCGCCGATGGCGCGGGCCTCGTCAGCGTCAAAGCCGCGCGAGGTGATCGTGGCGCTTCCCACGCGCACGCCGCTCGTGATGGAAGACGGGAGCGGATCGTTGGGAATGGCGTTCTTGTTGGTCGTTATGCCGAGCGGCTCGAGCAACTCCTCGGCCTCCTTGCCGGTGATGCCCGCGGGCGTGAGGTCGACGAGGCACAGGTGATTGTCGGTGCCGCCGGAAACGAGGCGCAGGCCGCCCTCGACCAAGCCCTCGCCCAAGGCGGCGGCGTTTTCGACGACGGCATGGGCGTACTCGGAGAACGACGGTTGCGCCGCCTCGCCAAAGGCGACGGCCTTGGCGGCGATGACGTGCATGAGCGGACCGCCCTGCCATCCGGGGAACACGGCCTTGTTGTACTTGTCGTAAATCTCCTCGTTGTTGGTGACCATGAAGCCACCGCGCGGGCCGCGCAGGGTCTTGTGCGAGGTGGAGGTGACGATGTCGGCATGGGGTACCGGCGAGGGATGGGCGCCACCGGCAACGAGACCGGCGATGTGCGCCATGTCGACCATGAGGTAGGCGCCCGCCTCATGGGCGATGTCGGCGAAGGCCTCGAAGTCGATGATCCGCGGATAGGCCGAGGCGCCCGCGACGATAAGATCGGGCTTGACCTCCCGGGCAATGGCACGGACCTCGTCCATGTCGATGCGCTCGGTCTCGGGATTCAGGCCGTAGGAATGGGCATCGTAGAAACGACCCGAGAGCGAGAACTTGGCACCGTGCGAGAGATGGCCGCCAGCCGAGAGCGACATGCCCAGAATGGTGGCACCCGGATCGAGCAACGCGAAGTAAGCGGCGGAGTTAGCGCAGACGCCCGAATGTGGCTGCACGTTGGCGTACTTTGCCCCGAACACCTCACAGGCGCGGTTGCGGGCGATCGTCTCGATGGTGTCGACGTTGGCGCAGCCGCCGTAATAGCGCTTGCCGGGATAACCTTCGGCGTACTTGTTGGTGAGAATCGTGCCCATCGTCTCGATGACAGGCAACGAGGGGATGTTCTCGGATGCGATGAGCTCGAGCGTGTTGCGCTGGCGCGTCAGCTCGTCGTTGATGGCAGCGGAAATCTCCGGGTCTGCCTGGGCAAGTAGCTCGTTGTTCATGGGCAAGGCTCTCCTACTCTGCGTCTTCGATGGTCATGATCTTCTCGACCCTGCGGGCATGCCTGCCACCCGCGAAGTCGGTGTCGAGGAACGTCTCGATAATGCTCTTGTTGTCCTCGAGAGAGGTGAAACGCCCCGAAAGCGTCGCGACGTTTGCATCGTTATGCTCGCGGGAGAGCTTGGCGAACTCGGGTGAGGTGAGGTTTGCGGCACGGATGCCGGCGACCTTGTTGGCGGCGATCATCATACCGATGCCGGTACCGCATACGAGAATGCCGTAGTCGTCATCGCCTTGCGCGACGGCACGCGCCGCGCGCTCGGCGTAATCGGGATAGTCGACGCTTTCCTCGCTATCGCAACCGAAGTCGTCGACCGTGAAACCGAGATCCTCGAGCCACGGTCTGAGCTCCTCCTTTTGCTCGAAGCCGCCGTGATCCGATGCCAACGCGATGCGCAGTTGTGCCATAGCTGACCCTCTCGTCCCGTTTGCGAATCTAGCCAATGCAAGAACGTTCTCTAGCGGGGACGCGTCACGGTTTCGGGCATGCTCTCGCACCCGATGAGCGGTTTTCGCGCAGCTGCTGCGGAACTCGCACGCAAAGATCGCGTGCTCAGACAGTCCTCGCACCCGCAGCGCGAAAATCGCTCATCTGCTCCAGATGCCCGAAACCGTGACGCGTCCCCGTCATCAACGCCACTCTACTCGTGGCTCGTTAGTGTAGCACCGAAGACGGCTACGTCGAGCAGGACTTGCTCGGGTATCGGCCCTTCACGCAGGATCTTCGGATAAGGGCCCGTGCAGTCCACGATCGTGGATGCGCGACCGTCACGGCATGCCTCGGGTAGAAGCTCGCCACCGGGAAGCGCACGCATCGAGATGGGGACGTCCTTCAGGCACGTGGGCGCGGGTTCGCCATGAGCATTCGCGCTCGTGCAGGCAAGCGGACCGTCGAGCTCGTCGAGAAGGGCGAGCAAGTCGGCATCGTCAGGACAGCGCAGGGCGATCGTCCCGTCTGCCGCGACGTCACCCAACTCGCATGCTGCCTTCGAGGCATGCAGCACGAGGGTAAGCGCGCCGGGCCAGAACATCTGGGCCAGACGACGGGCATAGGCAGGAGCGCCGTCCACGAGCACGTCAAGCGCGGCAACGTCATGCACGAGCCAGGGAAGAACCTGATCGGCGGAGCGCTCCTTGAGCTCGAAGATGCTGGCGTATCCCGTAGAACCGGGAAGCGCCGCGAGGCCATAGACGGTATCGGTCGCGACGATGACGACCTGTCCGTCACACAGCGCGTTGGCGAGCGTCGACACCGTCATCGGCATGCCGCCTCGAGCAGGGAGCGTGCATGGTCGAGCGCGCGCTCGTCATCGTCACCCGAGAGCATGCGGGCGATCTCCGCCACGCGCGCCTCGCCCGTGACGGGCTCGACGCTGGTGTGCGGCAATGCGTCTGCAAGGGACTGCTTGTTCACCACGTAATGCTCATCGGCAAGGGCCGCGACCTGGGCCAGATGCGTGACGACGATGACCTGGGCACCCTTGGAAAGCGTGGCGAGACGCCGGGCGACCGCGTTGCCCGTGGCACCGCCGATACCGGAATCGACCTCGTCGAAGATAATGGTGGTACGACCGCCATCATGCCCGGCAGAAGCGTAGTGCATGCATTCGAGCGCGAGCAGGATGCGCGAAAGCTCGCCACCGCTCGCGATACGGCGCAGCGGTCGCGGCTTGGACGTGGGCGCGGGCTGATAAAGCAGCTCGATTTGCTCGGAGCCAGTCTCGCCCCAGCGCTCGAAGCCGAGCTCGTCAAACGAGAACTCGAAGCGCGCACCCTCCATCGCAAGCTCGGTGACGGACGACGCGAGCTGCTCGCAGAACGTCCGGGCGGCATCGTGACGTGCGGCCGAAAGCGCGACGGCGGCATGACGATACGCGTCTTCTGCCTGCGCGACGCGGGCGCGGGCCTCTTCCATGCGCTGCGGAGAATCTTGTGCAGACTCGATTGCGCGCCTGGCGGCCTGCCAGGTCGCGAAGACCTGCTCCATGCCGGGCCCAAAACGCCTCATGAGGCCGTTGAGCTTGTCGAGGCGCTCGAGGGTGTCTTCGAGCAGACGCGGATCGGTGTCGATGCCATGGGCGTAGGCGCTCAGGTCGCGCGTGAGGTCCTCGAGGTCACGCATCTGGCCGTCAAGCCGCGCGGCGAGCTCGTCGAGTTCGTCGTCAATGCCCTGCTGGTGCATGAGGTCGGCGACAGACCGGGCGATCAGGTCGAGGGCTCCGCCATCGTCATGCAGGGCGGCGCAAGCGTCTTGCAAGGTCTGCGCGAGCTGGTCGGCATGCTGCAGCCGCGGCAAATCGTCCTCGAGTTCCTCGAGCTCTCCAGGCTGGGGATTGACTTTCTCAATCTGCTCGCAGGTAAAGCGCATGAACTCGAGTTCCTGCTCGTCTTTGCCCCGTGCCCGCTCCAGCTCCTCAAGCGTCCGGCGCGCCTCCAGGTAGTCGGCACGAGCACGGGCGTATTCGGCGACGAGCCCGTCGTCTTGCGCCCACGAGTCGAGATAGGCGAGCTGGCGTGCCGGATCGAGCAGGAGCACCTGCTCGTGCTGGCCATGCACCTCGATGGACGACGTGAGCGCGGCGAGTTCGCCAACCGTGGCCATCGTGCCGTCAATCGCGCAGCGGCTACGCCCAGCGACGCTCAGGCGACGACGCACGATGTGCTCGTCACCGTCGACGAGACGGGCCTCGGCGAGCGCCTCCTCGGCACCGTCGCGCACGACCGAAGCATCCGCACGAGCACCGCATATGAGCTTGAGAGCGGCGAGCAGGGCGGTCTTTCCCGCGCCGGTCTCGCCCGTGAGGACGGTCAGACCGGGCGAAAAGGCGATTGTCGCGTCCTCGATGAGCGCTATGTTGGATACGTGGAGCTCGTCAAGCATGGCCCGGTCCTCACCGCCTATCGGGCATGTCCGGATAGGGACCCCCGAAAAAGACGCGCGAGACGTTGCGGAAGAAGGCGTCACCGCCACGGGCCAGGAGCAGGTCATGATCGCCACGCCTCACCTCGATTGACACCGGCTCGTCAACGTCGAGCATGGTCCCATCCACGAAGATGGAGGCGTCACGCGAGCGTGTCGTGTCCATGATGACCTCGAGCACGTCGGAAGGCGCGAGGACGATGGCGCGCGTGTTGAGCGCATGGGGCGCAACCGGAACGACGACGAGTCCCGTGTAGGCGGGTGACACGATGGGACCACCTGCGGAAAGCGCGTAGCCCGTCGACCCCGTGGGCGTGGCGACGACCAGGCCGTCGGCTTTGAGCCGCGCGATGGTGATGCCGTTGATGCCGTAGCGATACTCGACCACGCGCCCGCTGCGGCCGCGCGTGTAGGCGACCTCGTTGAGCGCCTTGTTGCGTATGATCCGGCCATCGGCCTGGGTAATCTCTATATCGGCGATGGAACGATGCTCGAAGAGCATGTCGCCGGACAGGGCGCTCGTGATGAGCTCGACGTCATCGCGATCGGGATTGCCCGCCAGAAACGCGAGCGTCCCGTAGTTGAGGGCGAGCATGGGCACGGGCGCGAAGCCGATGAGATGCGCGGCGCGCAGGAAAGTGCCGTCACCTCCCATGCAGACGACGAGAGCGAGCTCGTCTGTGGAAACCGTCAGCTGGTCGGGCCCATGGGAATCATGAACCAACGCGTCAATGCCGGAAATGACGAGGCGCGAGGCGAGGTATCGGGCAGCTGCGTCGACCTCCTCCAACGCGCTCGGTACGATGAGAACCTTCACGAATCACCTTTCAGCTCGGCGTGCGCCTCGGCGACGACACGCTCGATTTCGTCGAAGCACATACTACCCTCTTGCCGTGACGCGGTTCCATGATTTTTTGCCCAAAACAGAAACTCGATATTGCCTGCCGGACCCTTGACAGGCGAATACGTCAAGGCGAGAACTTCGAAACCGCAGCTGCAGGCACTTTCGAAGACGGACCGTATGCAAGACGCATGTACCTCGGCATCGCGCACGACCCCGCCGGACTCGATGAGACCTCTGTTCGCCTCGAATTGCGGTTTGATGAGCGAGACGAAACTCGCCCCTGGTCTGAGAAAGGAAGCGACGTCATCCATGACGGAGGTAAGGCTGATGAACGAGAGGTCGGCGACGGCCAAATCGAACGGACCACCGATGTCATCGGCGGTCACGTTGCGGATGTTGGTGCGTTCGAAGAGGCTCACGCGCGTGTCGTTGCGCAGTCCCCAGTCGAATTGTCCCGCACCCACGTCGACGGCGCTTACGTGTGCCGCTCCGCGCTGCAGGAGGCAATCGGTGAAGCCACCGCTCGAGGCTCCCAAGTCGACGCAGGAAAGTCCCGTGACGTCGATGGCGAAGGCGTCGAGCGCGCGCTGGAGCTTGAGACCGCCGCGCGAGACGAAGCCGCCGC
>OLOR01000186.1_pt1 | contig 71183 bp, 47 predicted proteins | sample 1672521 | NCBI WGS metagenome assembly OLOR01 (sample SAMEA3136695, study PRJEB25190) | human gut metagenome | biome: human gut; feature: human-associated habitat; material: faeces | place: Austria | collected 2013
GCCGGCGAAAAAACAGTTTTTATGAGGATCTGGTCATCTGCCTTGAGTGATATATTCGCGGTCACAGTGACATGGGTGCGGGATGCTAAGTGTCTGAAGGTGTGCGGAAGTGTTATTTCATCATTATAAGTGCTGGTATCTGATGTATCGGCAGCTTCCACGACAGCGGATGCAGTGGTAATGCTTGTGGCACTGGGATAGCTTGCGTGGCTCATGATCATGTTTTTTGATGATATGAGCAGCATGCTGCTTACTATAAGAAGTATTATGACTGAAAATGGAAGCTTTTTTATTATACTTGTTATTTTAGAAATAGTTCCAATAATATTATGGGCATGTGGATGGTATTTTGAAAATAAATATTCGAAATATCCTGATGTGAGTAGGGGATATAAATTTGGAAGTGCAAAAAATAGTAATTTAGAATGGGAGTATGGAAATAAGGTTGCTAGTAAGGTTTTTAGTACAACAGGAACGTTATTATTTACAATTATAATAATAGCAAGATTATTATTTGATATTAATATAATTACTATTATTTTCATATTATTTATTGTGATATGTGCAAATTTTATGATAATAGAGGGCATAATAAAAAAGAAGTTTAAAAATAAATAGAATAGGTTTGACAGTTTTTACATTTTAGCATATTATAAAATTAATAAATGCATAGAAGAGAAGAGTAGTTAAGGAATGTATCTAAAGAGAGCTAGAATGGGTGAGAGCTAGTGTTACTGAACTTTATGAAGATGGTCTTGGAGCTGATTATCTGAGCTTGAAAAAGTTAGGGTAATACGGGAGCAACCGTTATATTGCAAGGTGATGATAGTCACCTAATGAGATATTTATTGTGAAATAAATATGAAATAGAGTGGTAACGCGTATATAACGCCTCTATATGGGTATAAAAGCCTATATAGAGGCATTTTTTAGTTAGGAGTTAGAGTTTTTAGTTAGTAATTAAAATTAATGATTCTATTATTTTAAGCTATAACTTTTAGCAATAAATTGTTAACAAAAAAGAGGAGGAAGTAATATGACTAAAAAACCATATTATATAACTACGCCAATTTATTATCCATCTACTAAGTTACACATCGGTAATACTTATACAACAGTAGCAGCGGATGCTTTAGCTAGATTTAAGAGATTAAATGGATATGACGTAATGTTCTTAACAGGAACAGATGAACATGGTCAAAAAATTCAAAGAATAGCAGAAGAAAAGGGAATAACTCCTAAAGAGCATGTTGATGAAATAGTTGCTGGAATTAAAGAGTTATGGAGTATGATGGACATAAGCTATGATAAATTTATCAGAACTACTGATGATTATCATAAGAAAACAGTTCAAAAAATATTTAAGAAATTATATGACCAAGGTGATATATATAAATCTTCTTATGAAGGATTATACTGTACTCCATGTGAATCTTTCTGGACAGAAACACAATTAGTTAATGGAAATTGTCCAGACTGTGGAAGACCAGTTGAAAAATCAAAAGAAGAAGCTTATTTCTTTAAAATGAGCAAATATGCTGATAGATTAATGAAATATATTGATGAGCACCCAGAGTTTATTCAACCAGAATCAAGAAAAAATGAAATGGTTAATAACTTCTTAAAGCCAGGTTTACAAGATCTTTGTGTATCAAGAACAAGCTTTAACTGGGGAGTTCCAGTTACTTTTGATGAAAAGCATGTAGTTTATGTTTGGATAGATGCATTATCTAACTATATATCTGCTTTAGGATATGGAAGTGAAAATGATGAATTATATAAGAAGTACTGGCCTGCAGACGTTCATTTAATAGGTAAAGATATCTTAAGATTCCATACTATTTACTGGCCAATTATGCTAATGGCTTTAGGTGAAGAGTTACCAAAGCAAGTATTTGGGCATGGATGGTTACTTGTAGATGGTGGAAAGATGTCAAAATCTAAAGGAAATGTTGTTGATCCAGTAGTTTTAGTTGATAAATTTGGCGTTGACGCAGTTAGATATTATTTATTAAGAGAAATTCCATTTGGAGCAGACGGATTATTTAATAATGAAATATTTATAAAGAAGATTAATTCGGATCTTTGTAATGACCTTGGTAACTTATTATCAAGAACGGTTGCAATGATTGAAAAGTATTTTGATGGAGTAATTCCAGCACCAACAGCTAAAGAAGAGATTGATAATGAATTAATTAGCTTAGCTATAGAAACTCCAATTAAAGTAACAAAAGCAATTGATAATTTAAGAATTCCAGAAGCATTAGAAAATGTATTTGAACTTATAGGAAGAGCAAACAAATATATAGATGAAACAACTCCTTGGATACTTGCAAAGGATGAAGAAAAGAAAGAAAGATTAGGTACAGTTTTATATAATTTAGCTGAAAGCTTAAGATTTGCATCTGTATTATTATCATCATTCTTACCAAGTACAAGTGAAAAAATTAATGCTCAATTAAATATTACTACAACAACTTGGGATTCATTATCAGGATTTGATGGAACAACACCAGGAACTGAAGTTAAAAAAGGTGAAGCTTTATTCCCAAGAATAGATGTAGCTAAGACTTTAGAAGAATTAGAAGCTATGAGATTAGCTCAATTAGAAGCTAATAAGCCAAAAGAAGAATATAAAATGCAACCAATTAAAGAAGAAATAACTATTGAGGATTTTGAAAAAATAGATTTAAGAGTAGTTAAAGTTTTAGAATGTGAACCAGTTAAAAAAGCTAAAAAATTATTAAAATTAAAGGTTGATTTAAATGGAGAAGAAAGACAGGTTATTTCAGGAATAGCAATGCACTATAGACCAGAAGAATTAGTTGGTAAATATGTAGTTTTAGTTGCTAACTTAAAACCTGTTACTTTAAGAGGTGAATTATCACAAGGAATGATATTAGCAGCAGCTACAGATGATGATAGCGTATTAAAGTTAGTAAATCCAGGTGAATTACCAACAGGAAGCGTTGTTAGATAAGTGAAGTTCTAAATATTTGATTTAGTTAACTGAACTTACACCTACGAGTGTTAATGAGTAGGTGTTTCATTAAAGTAGTGAGTGACAAGTGATAAGTTAAGGAATAAAGTCGGCATAAGCGGATTTTAGGAAATGAAAAAAAGGTAAGCTTTGCTGACCTTTTTACTATAACTCAAAACTATTAACTAAATAAAAGGGGGTTTTTTAATGAATATTATTATAGGTAATGCATGGCCTTATGCTAATGGACCTTTACATTTGGGAAGAATTGCAGTTTTGTTACCGGGAGATATTTTAGCTAGGTATCATAGGATGATGGGGGATGAGGTTGTTTTTCTTTCTGGAACAGACTGTCATGGTACTCCTGTAACAATGAAGGCAAAAGAAGAAGGAATAACACCATTAGAAGCTGTAGAAAAATATCATGAAGAGTTTAAAAAATGCTTTAAATCATTAGGGTTTTCTTTTGATATTTTTGCAAAAACTCATTCAGAGTATCATGAAGAAAAGGTTAAGTATTTCATATTAGAATTATATAAAAAGGGTTTTATATATGAAAAGAATGTAGAACAAACTTATTGTGAAAAATGTAATGAATATTTAGCTGATAGATATATTATAGGAAAATGCCCAATTTGCGGAGAAGAAGCAACTGGTGATGGTTGTGAAAATTGTAATGGTGAATTTGAAAGTAGTGAATTAATAGATATAAGATGCAAATTCTGTGATTCTGAGCCAGTTTTAAAAGAAACTAAACATTTATTTTTTAACTTATCAAAATTCGAGAATGATGTTAAAAGATTATATATAAATCAAGATGGATGGAGAGAAAATGCAAAGAAGATACTAAAAAGATATTTAGATGAAGGACTAAGAGATAGGGCAGTAACTAGAGATTTTGATTGGGGTGTTGATGTTCCATTAGAAGGTTATGAAGATAAAAAAATATTCGTTTGGATAGAAGCGGTTATGGGATATTTAACAGCTAGTATGAAATGTCTTGAAGAAAGAGGCGAGGATTATAAAGAATATTGGGAAGGTGAAGATTCAAGAGTTTATTTTATTCACGGAAAAGATAATATACCTTTTCATACTGTAATATTCCCAGCAATTTTAGCAGGACTTGGCATAAAAAATCCTAATTTGAGAATAATATCAGGAGAACATCTAAAACTTGAAAGTAAGCCTTTTTCAGCAGTTAAAAATTGGGCTCTTTGGGCAGATTACATATGTAAAAAATATAATGCTGATAGTTTCAGATACTATTTATCATTAAATTCACCAGAAGATAAAGATACTGATTTTACTTGGAGAGAATATATAAATATACATAATAATGAGTTAGTAGGAGAACTAAATAATTTTGTTAATAAGGTTTTATTATTTTCTAGGAAAAATTATGCTAATAGAGTACCTAATGGAAAGATGGATGAAAAGTTAAAAAATGAAATTTTGAATTTATATTTTGATATAGGTGATAAAATCGAAGAAGGTCATTTTAGAGATAGTTTAAATGACATAATGAATTTATGCAAAAAGGGAAATAAATATTTTGATAATAGTAAGGTTTGGGATTTATTAAGTAGTGATTCTGCTAAATGTAAAGATGTCACTTATAATTGTATTCAAATTATAGTTAATTTATCAAATTTATTATATCCATTTATGCCAGGAACTTGTGAAAAAATAAAAGTATCAATAGGATTAAATGAAAGTATTTGGAGCTTTACTGAAAAAAAAGAAGGATTAATTAAAGAATGTGAAGTTCTTTTTAATAAAATTGATAAAAAAAGAGTTAGTGAAGAAGTAGCTAGATTAAAAGAAAAGAAAAATTAACAAAAAAAACCTAGAGTTATTTCATTTGGGGGACGAATAACTCTAGGAAACCAACTTTACAAGATGGTTTTAGGGGTAAATAATAATGCTTTAACTACTTTACAGTTATTATAATAAACTTTAATTGTGTCATTTAGGTGTCAAATTTCTGAAGAAAATATTAACTATTCTTAATAAAAAATAAATTAGAGAAAGTTTTATGGTTGAATTTACTTAAAGGGGGAGTTTAGATGATTATAGCTATGATATTGACATTATTATTTATATTAATAATATTTGCAGCATTTATATGGCAAGCTGTTTGGGTTGCTATAGATTCTAGAAAAAAGGGAGAAGAATATTGGTGGTTATGGACTATTGCGGCAATAATAGCTTTTCCTATTGGATTAATAGTTTATGCACTTGTAACAAGAAGTGATAAAAGCAAATGTAATAATTGTGGAAAGGAAATTCCACATAATATAAATTCATGCCCATACTGTGGAATGAAATGTGGATTCTTTTGTCCAAGCTGTGGACAAAAAGTTGAAAGTGGATGGAATTATTGCCCTCATTGTACAACAGAACTTCCAGATGAAATAAAAGAATCAAAAGCTAGTAAGAAATCAAATAAAAAGGTAATGATTGCTATAGTAATTACTATTACTATATTAGCTTTGTTAATAGTAATTTCTTTTCTAGGTGTTATAACATACTCATTTAATGGAGAAGTTTTTAGTAGTAGTAAAAATGAGATAGTAACAAGTAATGATGCAGATGAAAGGGGATATATTGGTTCTGATTATGAAGTAGAATATACAGATATAAGAACTTACAATTTACGTGCTGGAATCAGATCTGTAGATTATTCTGGAACGAGAAAAAATGGAGAAGTAATAATTAGATTATATGATTCTCAGGGAAATTTACTATCAGAGTCTGAACCAATAAATTCTAAAAAATTTAATGATGTATTTGTATCTGATAATGGGTATGCTACTAAGATTGAAATAGAGTATATAAATTTTAAAGGAAGTTTTTATTTTCATTTTTAGATAATTAAATATTATTGAATAAGAAGAAACTCAGTATTAGCTGAGTTTTTTTACTTTATTTTGGTATAATAAACAATAGAATTATATTTTTAAGGGAGAATTAAGTATGGAATTTAAATATGAAATATTTGACACACATTCACATTATGATGATGAAGCTTTTAATGAAGATAGAGAAGCTGTCTTTGAACAAATTAAAAGAGAAGGAGTAGTAGGGATTTTGAATTGCGCATGTTCTAAAGCAAGCTTAAAAACTACTAATGATTTAACGATAAATTATGATTTTATATATGGAGCTTTAGGAATTCATCCAAGTGATGCAAATGACTATAATGATGATGTAAGAAAAGAGATAATTGAATTAGCAACAAATAATAAAAAGATTTTAGCTATTGGAGAAATAGGGCTAGATTATTATTGGGAAGAAAATCCTCCTAGAGATGTACAAAAAAGAGTATTTAGAGAGCAAATGAAATTAGCAGAAGAATTAAATTTACCAGTAGTTATTCATGATAGAGATGCTCATGCTGATACATTAGAGATAATGAAAGAGTTTCCAAAGGTAATAGGTACAGTTCATTGTTTTTCTGGAAGTCTTGAATTTGCAAAAGAATGTGTAAAGTTAGGATATTATATAGGAATTACAGGTGTTGTAACATTTAAAAATGCTAGAAAAATATGTGAAGTAGTTGAAGGAATTCCATTAGATAGATTATTAGTTGAAACTGATTGTCCTTATATGGCTCCTGTGCCAAATAGAGGAAAAAGGAATAAATCGGACTATATACGATATATAATAGAAAAAATAGCCGAGATAAAGGAAATTTCTTCAAAAGAGGTTAATTTGGCTGTAAATGACAATTTCTATCGCTTGATTCATAATAAGAAATAAAGTAAAATAAATATTAACAATTGTAAAATTTTTCTAAAAATTTATAAACAGTATCTACAAACTTCAAAAAGCAAAATGCCATTATTTATTTTTATTCAAATTAATTATTAAAGGTGTATTTATTACACTTAAAAAAACAGGTTTTATTAAGGGTAGGGTGGGAAATTTGACAAAAACATGAATTATTTATATAATTCAATGGTCGCTCTTGCCAGAGGAGGTTAAATGTAGATGGTTGAAAAATGGAAGAAAAACTTAAGAAACAATTTTACTAATAGTCCTAAGGCAAAAATAATTACAGGTACTGTAGGTGTTGTATTAGTTACATTAATAGTAACACTTGCATGTATGAGAAAAAACATAACAATAATCGTTGACGGAAAAGAAGAAACATTTATAACATATAAAGGGACTGTTAAAGACATACTTGCAGAGAAGGAGATAGAAATTGCTCTTAAGGACAAAGTACAACCAGCTTTAGATGAAAAAATTTCATCAAAGGATATTATTAACATTAAGAGAGCTGTAGAAATTGAAATGGTATTTGGTAGCAAAACTATTGTTATAAAAACTGCTGAAGATACTGTAAAAGATATGCTTGAAGCTGAAAGTGATGAACTTAATGCTGAAGGAATTGAATTTAATGAAGGATTAGATGAAATAACACCTTCGTTAGATACTAAAATATCAGATAATCTCACGATTCAATTAGTTAAGGTTGAAGTAACAAATGAAGTAGCCACTGAAGATATTGATTATGAAACAATAGTGGAAGAGGACGAAAGTTTAGATATAAACACTGAGGACGTTAGACAAGCAGGTGAAGCTGGTCAAAAAGAAATAACTTATAAGGTTATAAAAAAAGATGGCAAGGAAGTATCTAGGGAAGTAGTTCAATCAAAGGTTATTAAAGAGCCTGTAAATGAAATTATAGTACAAGGTACCAGAAGGGTATTTGCTAGCAGAGATGGAGAAATGGAATATAAGGATTTAATTTATTGTGAATCTACTGCATATGCAGGAGATACTATTACTGCGACAGGAACTGTGCCAAGTTATAATCCAGGTGGAATAAGCATAATAGCAGTTGATCCAAGAGTAATTCCATTAGGAAGTTTAGTTTACGTAGAAAATTATGGTAAAGCTATTGCAGCGGATACAGGTGGTTTAATTAAAGGAAAAATAATCGATGTGTTCCTTAATTCAGAATCTGAATGTAGAACATGGGGAAGAAAATATAACGTTCCAGTATATATTTTAGCATATCCTGGAGAATGGTAATAATAAAGGAGGTTAGTTATTGGACTAGCCTCCTTTATTATTTCTAAAAATATAGTATAAAATTTATTTAGAATAATAAATATAAATTTACAAAGGTTTGACATTATATGAATATAAGGATAAATTAATAAGAGATAATAAAGGAAAGGAAGAGATTCTTTTGATTAAAGAGGTTATAGTAGTTGAGGGAAAAGATGACATCGCAGCTGTAAAAAAAGCTGTTAATGCAGAAATGATTGCCACTGGTGGTTTTGGAATAAATGCTAAAGTTATTGCTAGAATTAAAGAAGCACAAAAAAGAAAAGGCGTAATAGTATTAACGGATCCTGATTTTGCTGGTGAAAAAATAAGAAAGATAATAGCAAAAAGAGTACCTGGAATAAAGCATGCATATATTGCACAAGAAGATGGAATTAAGGATGATGATATAGGAGTAGAAAATGCTAGTCCAGAAGTTATTATCGAAGCTTTAAATAGGGCAAAAGTAACATTAGAAGAAAAGGCTGAAACATTTGATGCTCAAGATATGTTTTATTTTAGATTAAATGGTGATCCTAATGCAAAAGCTAGAAGAATAAAACTTGGAAATAAGTTGGGAATTGGTTATGGAAATGCAAATCAAATGTTATCAAGATTAAATAATTATGGAATAACTAAAGAAGAATTTATAGAAGCTATTAAATATGTAGATGCGGAACTAGAGAAGGAGAAATAAATGGATATAAAAGATGTAAAAACAGCTGAGCTGGTTAAAAAATATAATTTTAAGTTTTCTAAAAGTTTAGGTCAAAACTTTCTAATTGATGATTCGGTGCCTAGAGATATAGTTTCAGGAGCTGAAGTTGATGGAGAAGATTTAGTAATAGAAATAGGACCAGGAGTAGGTACATTAACTGCTCAATTATTAAAGAAAGCTAAAAAAGTAGTTGCAATAGAATTAGATAATGATTTAATACCAATATTAGAACAAGAATTAGGAGCTAATCCTAATTTTACACTTATACATAATGATGCATTAAAGGTTGATTTTAATGAAGTAATAGGTGATGAAAAGAGTGTAAAGCTAGTTGCAAACTTGCCTTATTATGTTACAACACCTATAATAGTAAAATTACTTAAGGATGGGTACAATTTTAAATCATTAACAATAATGATTCAAAAAGAAGTTGCAGAGAGAATGAATGCAGAGCCTGGGAATAAAGATTATGGTGCACTATCTCTACTTGTTCAATATTACTGTAATACAAGTATAGTAAGAAAAGTACCACCAAGTTGTTTTATACCTAGACCAAAGGTTGATTCAATAGTTATTAGATTAGATAAGCTTAGTGAGCCAAAAGTTAAAGTTGAAAATGAAAAATTGTTCTTTGATATAATAAGAAGTTCTTTTAATATGAGAAGAAAAACTTTATGGAATGGCGTTAAGAGTATTGGACCAGCAAAGGAAAAGCTTGAAGAAGCTTTTGAAAAAGCTGGAGTTAATCCTAAGAGAAGAGGAGAAACATTATCTATCCAAGAATTTGCTAATCTTGCAAACTGTATTAATGAAATTTTATAAGAACTGAGTTGTTTTAAATTATAAACTCTATAAAGTCATTAAGTAAGCCACTTAAAAATAATAACATATTTTATAATGTTGAACATATAATATATGGAATTAATATAAAGTGGGGGTTCTAGAGAATGGCAAGTAATAGTAGATTGTATAGAAACTTCGTAATTTTGCAGGAGGACGAACGAGGATATGCAAACTCTGATGATAAGACATTATCTGGATATTCTAAGATAGAAGCAAAAGGAGATAAATGTAAAATTTCTTTCTATGCTCAAAATCTTAAAAAGGATGATGATAAATACTACATGTTACTTATTTGTTGTAAAAAGGATACAAAGCAAATAGTAAATTTGGGTCCTTTAGACGTGAGTGATAGTGGTAAAGGTGAAGCAACAAAGGAATATAATGTATCAAATATTGCTGGGTTAAACTTAGAATTTGATAAGATTTGTGGAACTGCTATAGCTAAAATGAATAATAATACTCCAATTTTTGTGATGTGCGGATTTTTAAATGGACAACAACCTAGCGATAATTGGAAGAGTTATATTATTGTTAAAGCTAAAGATGTTAGAGTAATAAAATCAGTTTCAGATAAGGATTCTAAGAAAGAACAAAGAAAACCAGAATTAAAGAAGAACCAAAGTAAATCTACTAGTAATGAAGTTAAAGATTCTAAGGTAGAAGAAAAAGCTACTGAAGAAAAGGTTGATAGAGAAAAAGTAGAAGAAAAATCAAAAGAAGAAATTAAAATACAAGAAGTTCAAGAAGTACAAGAAGTACACGAAGTAAAACAAGAGGCTTTAAATGAAATAATAGAAGAAATTACACCAAGGGAAAACTTAAGGGGTAAGTTCGAAGATTATGAAGAAGAAATTGAAGCTAATAAAGAGTTTGATCCGATAAATGGAAAGATAAGAGGAAGCATAGGAGAGTATTTTGAATCAATAGTTGATGGATTTGAAAGAGATTATAATAGCATAGATGAGTTAAAGTATACGAAGTGGTACAGAATACCTATTCATGATTTACATGAAATGTGTAATATGTCTAATTATAATAAGTATACATTAGCTTATTATCCAATGTTAAATTATTATCCATACATTAAAAAATATGGATATTTTATGCTTGGATATAAGTGCGATTCAAGAGGAAACCTAAAACATATTATTTATGGAGTGCCAGGAAAGAAAGATAAGGATGAACAGCCTTACGATGGAAGAACAGGTTTTGTAACTTGGGTAAATACTAATGGAGGACGTAGTGAGGGCTGTTGGTTAATGTTTTATGATTTCAAAAATTCAACAGTTGTTGTCCCAATGCAATAATGAAGAACATAGTGCTTAGATATTATATCTAAATTTTATTTGAAGGTTAATATAATAAATTAAATTGCTAATATTGGAATAAAGTATTATAATTATCTTTATTAGGGGAAGCATATGCTTCTCCTATTATTTTAATTAACAAATTAAAAGGAGATACAAATGTTAAGAGCATTAAAAAAATATATTTTAAGTTCATTTTTAATAATGTTTGTACTTGGTTTTTCAGGGTGTACAATTATAGAAAATGTTGAAAAAAAACTTGGATTGAAGAATGATTATTTCGAGTATTTAAATTCAAGTGATATAGAACAAATTAGTATACAAAGTACAAGAGATACAGGATTTAAATTTATAGTAACGGAAACAAGTGCCATTAGAGATATTTATAATATATTATCTAGGGCAAAGATAAGCGAAAATAAGTCTAGTTTAGATCCAGATTATAAGTTTGAATTTGATTTAGGTGATGAAGTTAAAGAATTTTATTATGTTGTTGGAACAGAAGATGGGAATTTTTATAATGATGGTAATACATTTTCAGTTTCTAAAAGATTAGATGAAGTAATAATTAAAAATTTATCTTTTATAAGAAAACCTAGAGATTTTGATTATATTTATTATCAATCTATTTTAGAAATATTACAACAAGTAAGTAAAACAGAAAATATAAATGATTATAAGGTAGGAGTAAACATAAGTGGAGATATTGATTGTTTAAAATATGTGTTTTCTACTGATATAATTAGTTTTTTAGATAAAGCTAAACAAATTATTCCAAATGTTGAGTTAGTGAAAAATAACGAAGCAGATTTTGATATGGTTATTACTGTAAAAAATAGAGGGTATGATAGTAGCAATTTTAAAACATTAATTACTGTAAAAAATAAAAAAGAAAATACAGAAGATAAATATTATGTTTCTGCAGTTAATGAATTTAAGGAATGGAATATAGAGGTATTAGAAAGTAAACCTAAAGGATGGTAATAGGAGTTAAGAATTAATAGTTAATAGTTAATAGTTTTAGGATAAAACTCCTTGGGGAGTTTCTAATAATATATTTTAAAGTCTGCCTAGGCAGACTTTATTTTTTAATTATTAACTTAAAATTATTAACTACTAAATTGTTGCTATATTAGATTTAAGCATTTTAACTAGTCTTTCTACAGGTAAGAATGCAAGTAAAACTAAGCAAATCATTAATTCCCCACCTACTGCTAGACCGTTAACGCTTAATGAGTAAATAATTGGAGATATACCTTCTGGGGCATATGAACCAAAGAAAACTACGCCTGAAATAAAATGTGAAATAAAGCGTAGTAGCATACCGATGCTTGCGCCTAAGTATTTATTTTTAAAGAATCCGGCAACTCCAACAGCCATAAATGGTAAAGGATAATCAAATAATACTTGAATAGGATTTAATATATATGGATCCAGTATTAATTTGAATAATCCGAAAAGGAAACCTGTAAATAGTCCAATAGAAGGACCATAAACAAATGAAATAATGATTATTGGAATCATACTACCTAAAGAAATGCTTCCACCACCATTAGGTAGGGAATAAATCTTTATCATGTCTAAGATAAATGCTAAAGCAATAGCTAGTCCTATTCGCGCTATTAACTTTGAATTAAATTTTAATGATTTAAATTTAATAAAAGCAATTAATAAAATTGCACAGCCAATTAATGTGATTAATGTTAATGGACTGCTAAAAATAGTTTTGAAATTTTCTCCAAGTGTTGCTAGAAAATTTGACATAAAAAAATACCTCCTTATTTGCGTAAGAGGTACCTAGGCATTAGAATATACATAATTTATTCTATAATGGCTTTCCTACGCTGGAATTATCCAGATCAGGTTAAAAGGGTTGATGAAAAAGTCATCTCTCAGCCTTGGGGCACCCCTAGCAACTTTATATAACATATATTTTAGCCATAAATTTACAAAAAGTCAACGGTCTTATTAAGCATTTGAGAGGACTTATAATTTGTATTAGAAGATTTATTAAATAAATTTGTTAAACTTATATTAGTACCTATGGGCATGATAGTTTCAAATGAAGTTAGTGGCATAGTTATAACAGAATCATCCTCTAATAATATGAAGGCATCATTGCCTGTATAATCTAATATCATTCCTTTCATGATAATACACCATCCTAAATAAATTTTTATTAGTTTACCCTAAAATATAATAAAAATACATCCAAGAATATTCTTGGATGTATTTTTATAAATATAAGTCTTTATAAACTATTTGAAAGACTTTTAAAGATTCTTCAATTTTATGTTTAAGCAATTTTTTTCTATTATCAAATTCCTTTTCACCTAATGGAGTTAATGAATAAAATTTTTGAAATTTCTTTTTTGGATCATCCCATTTTCCTACTACTAATCCTTCTTTCTCTAATTTTTTTAATAAAGGATATATTCCACCGGTACTAGGAGTCCAAAGTCCATTGGTTCTTTCTGAAACTTTTGTAGAGATTTCATTACCATTTGTAGGGCCAGATTTTAATATATGAAGTACATAGATGGGCAATAAGCCTTTTGTAAAAACCTGACCAACAGCTTCTTTTTCTTTTTGTACTTTTTTTAGTTCAGCAAGCTTAGCTTTATACTCATCATGTAGTCTTTTTTCCTCAGCTTTAATATCTTCTAGATTGTTAAAATCAAAGTCACCCATTATTTATTTTTCCATTTTCACAGAGAATCCCATTAATCCAGGCCCACCATGCACGCCAAGGGCAGGGCTTATTTCTGCGATTTTAATTGAAGCTACATTTGGTAATGACTTTATAGATTCCATATATTTAGTAGCTTCTTCTTCACAGCCAGCATGTAAAACTGCTACATCACATTTTCCTTTTTCTAAATAACCTTTTAAAATTTCAGTCATTTTAGATAAAGATTGTTTTCTACCTCTTACTTTAGCCACGTTATAGTAAATTCCGTTTTCGTCAGTAGTTATTATAGGTTTAAGATTTAAGAATTCACCAACAGTCCCTGCAAGTCTTCCTATTCTACCACCTTTTTTTAGATATTCTAAAGTGCTAATTGTAAAGTAACCAGTAACTCTTTCTCTAATTTTAGGAAGTTCTTCTACTATTTCTTCAAAACTTTTACCTTCTTTTATAAGCTTAGAAGCCTCTATAACTATTTCTCCTTGTGGATAAGCTAGTATTTTTGTGTCATAAACAAAAGAAGTTAGTTTAGGATGATCTTCTAAAGCTAATCTTAAAGCATTATAGCTTCCAGAAAGACCGCTTGAAATAGAAATACAAATAACATGTGTATATCCTTCTTCTTCTAATTTATTTAAGATTTCTTCAGTTTCCTTAGCACTTGGCAAAGATGTTGTAGGAATTTCTTTTTCCAAGTTCTCATAAACTTCAGATGGTGAAATATCTATTCTATCTCTATAATCACCACTAGAGTAGATTATTCTAAGTGGTAATAAATTAACGTTATTTTCTCTTAATGTATTTAAATCAAGATCGCAAGCGCTATCTGTAATTAAAGCAATTTTTTGCATATAAAAAATCCTCCGATAATTTATTGTATATTTTTAGTATATCATATTAGATAATATTATCAATAGTGATAAGTGTAATATTATCACTATTGATAAGGTTATACAATTTCATAAAAATTTATTAGGTAAAGTTAAAAAATATATATAATTAAAAACTATTTACATATAATTCCAAAAGAGATAGAATGTATATGAGAGTTAAAATATACACAATATATTGTGTGTAGGAGGCGAATAAAGTGCTATATGTGGTAAAAAGAGATGGCAGAGAAGTTAAATTTAATACTGATAAAATTGGCAATGCAATAAAAAAAGCAAGCGATGAAGTTGGGGAACAATTAAGAGAAAGTGAAGTTCTAGTTTGCATTCAAAGGGTTATTCAGTATATAGAAGAGTCTAAAAAGGAAAAAGTATCAGTAGAGGAAGTACAAAACTTAGTAGAGAAAGCATTAATTGATAGCGGACATATAAATATTCAAAGAGCATATTCTTCTTATAGGAGAGAGCGAACTAGGGTTAGAGATATAAAGTCAGATTTGATGAAAGCTATTAAAAATATAGGCATTGAAACAGATAGGGATAATGCGAATGTTGGAAATAATTTCAGCTCTAAATTATTAAGAATAGCTTCTGAGTCTAATAAATGGCATAATCTTTATAATATGCCTAAATATCTGGCAAAGGCTCATGAAGTTGGAGAGGTTTATTTCCATGATCTTGATTCGTATAATTTAACAACAAATTGTTTGCATATCCCTACAGGAGAGGTATTAAGCAAGGGGTTTAATACTGGATACGGCACTATAAAACCACCTAAACGTATAGAGTCTGCAGCAGAATTGTCTTGTATATTATTGCAATCAACTCAAAATGATATGTTTGGGGGACAGTCTCATCCAGATTTTGATAATGATATGGCTCAATTTGTTGAGCCAACAAGAGAAGAAATAAGAAAAGAATTAATACAATATGGAATTAAAGAAGAAGAATTTGAAAATTTAGTAGAGGAAAAATTAAAGTATAGAATCCATCAGGCTATGCAAGGTGTTGTATATAATTTAAATACTATGCATTCACGTGCAGGATCTCAGGTTCCATTTTCTTCTATAAATTTAGGAATACCAAATTCTAAAGATGCTGCATTAGTTTGTGAAATCTTTTTAAAAGAATATGAAAGGGGATTGGGAAAAGGAGAGCAACCGATATTTCCTAATATAATATTTAGAGTTAAAGAAGGCGTTAATAGAGAGCCAAATGATCCATATTACTATTTATTTAAGATTGCTTGTGAGGTTGCATCAAGAAGAATGAATCCAACATTTATGAATATAGATGCTGATTTTAATAAGGAATATTATGATAAAGGATATCTTCCAGCAACCATGGGATGTCGTACTTATTTGATGAAAAATGTTAATGGAGAGCCAGGATGTAAAGGAAGAGGTAATATAGCTCCAATAACTATTAACCTACCTAGAATAGGGATAGAAGCTAATAAAAATATTGATAAATTTTTTGAAATATTACAAGAACGATTAATTTTAGCAAAAGAAGCATTGCTTCATAGATATGGCGTTTTAAAGCAATTAAGAGTTAAAGATTTGCCATTTGTTGCAGGTCAAGGATTAATGAAAGGTTCGGAAGGATTGTCACAAGATGATTCTATTGAACCAATTCTTAAACAAGGTACATGGGCTATAGGATTTATAGGCCTTGCTGAAACTTTAACTGCTTTAATTGGATGTCATCATGGAGAATCTAAAGAAGCTAGAAAGTTAGGGTTAGAAATAATTGAGTTCATTAGAAATTATACAGATAAATTAATTGAAGAGACACATCTTAATTGGAGTTGTTATGCAACACCAGCTGAAGGGTTATCAGGAAAGTTTATAAAGCAGGATAAAAAAGTATATGGAGTAATAAAAGGAGTAACAGATAAAGATTACTACACAAATAGTTTTCATATTCCTGTAAGTTATAACATATCAATAAAAGAAAAAATAGATATTGAGGCTCCATATCACAAGCTTTGTAATGCAGGTCATATTTCTTATATTGAAGTAGATGACTCTCCATCACCTGAAGTAATTATGGATATAATAAAATATGCTTATACAAATACTAATATAAGTTATATAGGAATTAATTTTCATATTAGATATTGCAAAGAATGTGGAACAAGTATTGAAAGCAATTTAAGTAAATGTCCAAAATGCAATAGTAGAAATATTCAAGGGGTATCAAGAGTTACAGGATATTTGAGTTTGGATGAAAGGTTTGGGCCTGGAAAGTATGAGGAAAGGTTAGATAGGAGATCACATACAGGAAGATATAAAAATAACTATGATGTAATGTGATTTAGTTGATGACTAGCAATTATAATACTTCTATCTATGCAGAGATAACAATTGACGCTTCCTAGATAACGAATTCTAACCTTAATACTCAGTTAAAACTCAATATTAAGCTAAGAATTCACTTTATAAATGCCTTTAAGGATACTATTAATATAGTAGCAACCTTAGAGGCATTTAACATAAAATGAAAGAAAAGATAAAATAATTGCAAAAATTAAAACTTCAATCATTAAAAGAGTAAAAATAGTCTTTTAAAATGAATTTAAAAATATAAAACTTGCAATTTTTAGAAAAAAACATTGTGGAAAAATTTTGGATATGATAAAATGGTAAAATAAAGATATAATTGTAATAATTGGGGAAAACCCCTATTTTTTTATATACAACTATATCTAACTATATATAAATTTAAAGGGGGCAAAAAAATGGCTATTAGATGTGATAGTGATAATAGGGAAATCTATATAGTAGATACTACTCTTAGGGATGGGGAACAAACAGCTGGAGTTGTTTTTGCAAATGAAGAGAAGGTTGTTATTGCAGATATGCTAAGTGATCTTGGGGTAGATCAATTAGAAGTTGGAATTCCTACAATGGGTGGAGATGAAAAAAAGGCAATTAAGCAAATTGTTAAAAGAAATAATAATAGAAAAAGTATAATGGCATGGAATAGGGCTGTTATATCAGATATTGAAGAATCTATAGATTGTGGAGTAGATGCAGTTGCAATTTCTGTATCTGTTTCTGATATTCATATAAAGCATAAACTTAGGACTTCAAGAGAATGGGTATTAGAAAATATGATAAAATCAGTTGAATTTGCTAAAAAGAATGGTTTATATGTATCTGTAAATGGGGAAGATGCATCTAGAGCAGACAAAGAATTTTTAGTTAGATTTATTGAAGAAGCTAAAAAAGCAGGAGCTGATAGATTTAGATATTGTGATACTGTTGGAATAAGAGAACCTTTTTCTTTAAGAGCAGATATCGAAGAGTTATATAAGAAAACAAATTTCAATATAGAAATGCATACACATAATGATTTTGGAATGGCAACGGCTAATGCAATAGCAGGTATTTTAGGTGGAGCAAGCCATGTTGGCGTAACTGTAAATGGGCTTGGAGAAAGGGCTGGAAATGCTGCATTGGAAGAGGTATTAATGGCGTTGGAATATGTTTATGGATATAAAGTTGATGTAGATACTAAGATGTTTAGAGAAGTGTCTCAATATGTGGCACAAGCTTCGGGTAGAATCCTACCTTCTTGGAAAGCAATTGTTGGTGAGAATATGTTTGCTCATGAGTCTGGAATTCATGCAGATGGTGCAATAAAAGATCCTAAAAACTATGAAGCTTTTGATCCAGATGTAGTTGGATTACAAAGACAAATTGTTATAGGAAAGCATTCTGGAAAAGCTGGCATAATTAATAAGTTTAAAGAGTACAATATTGAGTTAAATGATGAAGAAGCACAAGGCGTATTAGAAATGGTAAGAGCTGCTTCTGTTAGATTAAAGAGAACCTTATTTGATAAGGAATTAGTTAAACTTTATAAAGAATATAAACAATTAAGAAAAGAAAAAAATAAGGAGAATTAAAAATGATAAAATTATTTTCAAATGGAGTTTACCTTATTAATAATAGGGAGATTGTAGAAGATTGTAACGAAGTTAATTTAATATTGGCAAATAAACTTGGAAATAATTATCCAAGCAAGGAAAATGCTAAAAAAAATACTATTGCTTATAATATTTTAAAAGAACATAATACATCAGAAAATACGGACAAATTAAAAATAAAATTTGATAAATTAGCATCTCATGATATTACATTTGTAGGAATAATTCAAACAGCAAGAGCATCAGGATTAGAAAAATTTCCGGTTCCATATGCTTTGACTAATTGTCATAATAGCTTATGTGCTGTTGGAGGAACAATAAATGAGGATGACCATATGTTTGGACTTTCATGTGCAAAGAAATATGGTGGGATATATGTACCACCCCATCAAGCTGTAATACATCAATTTGCAAGGGAAATGTTAGCTGGATGTGGGAAAATGATATTAGGTTCTGACAGTCATACTCGTTATGGTGCTTTAGGAACCATGGCAATTGGAGAAGGTGGCCCTGAAATAGTTAAACAATTACTATGTAAAACTTATGATATTAATATGCCAGATGTAGTAGGAGTATATTTAACAGGTTCACCACAAAAAGGAGTTGGTCCACAAGACGTTGCTTTAGCTATAATTGGAGCAGTTTTTGCCAATGGATACGTTAATAATAAGGTAATGGAGTTTGTAGGTGATGGAGTTGATAACTTAAGTGCTGATTTTAGAATTGGTATTGATGTTATGACTACGGAAACAACATGTTTATCATCTATATGGAAAACTGATAATACAATAAAGGAATTTTATGATATTCATGGAAGGGTAAATGAATATAAAGAATTAAATCCTGGAACTGTAGCATACTATGATGGAATGATTTATGTTGATTTAGCTAAAATTAAACCAATGATAGCTATGCCATTCCATCCAAGCAATGTTTATAGCATTGAAGAATTAAATGCAAATCTTAATGATATATTAGCAGATGTTGAAAAGAAAGCTGGAATTAGCTTAGATAATAAAGTTAGGTTTACATTAAGAGATAAAATTCATAATGGTAAGTTTTATGTAGAGCAAGGAGTAATTGCAGGATGTGCAGGCGGAGGATTTGAAAATATTTGTGATGCAGCAGATATTTTAAAAGGTACTTCAATAGGTAGTGATGAATTTTCATTAAGTGTTTATCCGGCATCTCAACCGGTATTTATGGAGCTTGTTAAGAATGGTAGAATTGCAGATATTATGGCTACAGGTGCTACTGTTCGTACTGCATTTTGTGGGCCTTGTTTTGGTGCAGGAGATGTTCCTGCAAATAATGGATTAAGTATACGTCATTCAACTAGAAACTTCCCTAATAGAGAAGGGTCAAAGATAACTAATGGACAAATTGCATCAGTTGCATTAATGGATGCTAGATCTATTGCAGCAACAGCAGCTAATAAAGGATATTTAACGGCAGCAACTGATATAGATGTTAATTTTACAAAACCAAAATATTACTTTGATAAATCTATATATGAAAATCGTGTTTATGATGGAGTTGGAAAAGCCGATCCATCAGTAGAAATTAAATTTGGACCTAATATAGTAGATTGGCCAACAATGTCGGCTTTAACTGATAACTTATTATTAAAAGTAGTTTCTGTGATTCATGATCCAGTTACTACAACTGATGAACTTATTCCATCAGGAGAGACTTCATCATATCGTTCTAATCCATTAGGTTTAGCAGAATTTACGTTATCTCGTAAAGATCCAGAATATGTTGGAAGAGCTAAGGAAATTCAAAAAGCTGAAAAAGCTAGAATAGCAAATGAATCGCCTATAGATGCTGTTAATGAATTAGGTTCTGTATTTACTTCAATTAGAGAGGTGTTTACTGATGTTAATTATAAAAACACTGGAATAGGAAGTACCATTTATGCAGTTAAGCCTGGTGATGGATCAGCTCGTGAACAAGCAGCATCTTGTCAAAAGGTATTAGGTGGTTGGGCTAATATAGCGAAGGAATATGCTACAAAGAGATATCGTTCAAATTTAATCAACTGGGGTATGCTTCCTTTTATTCTTAAAGAAGATATATGTTTTGATAATGGGGATTATCTATTTGTACCTAATATAATAGAAGCAATTAAAGAAAAGAAAGATTCCATAAAAGCATATGTTGTTAATAAATCAATGAAAGAACTTGAATTAAAACTAGGTGAACTTACTGATGATGAACGAGAAATTATATTAAAAGGATGTTTAATTAATTATTATAAATTAAATTCTTAGTTTGAGATAGAGTATTAACTCTATTTTAAGGTTAAAATTTATTGTATAGAGGAATGTCTGTTGTTATCTTCCACCTGAATAGGTTGGAGTGTTACAATGGCTAGCAATTAGATAAAGCATAAAATCATAATGCTTTTGGAGGTCAGTTAAATATGAATAAAACTGTGAGGTTAGCAGGAATAGCCTATGAAAGTTTAGTAAATGGACCTGGAATGAGGAGAGTGTTTTTTGCCCAGGGCTGTAAACATAAGTGTGAAGGTTGCTTTAATCCAGAAACACATAGTTTTGATGGTGGAGAAATTATGGATATGGATAAATTGATAAAGGATGTTTTAGATAATCCTATGTTAAAAGGAGTAACATTTAGTGGTGGTGATCCTATAGAACAAGCTCATAGTTTTGCTTATATGGCAAAGGCATTTAAGAAAGCTAATTTAAATATATGGTGTTATACAGGATATACTTTTGAGAAGCTTTTAGAGCTTATGAAAAAAAATGAAAATATAAGAATGTTATTGAATAATATAGATGTATTAGTTGATGGTAGATTTGAAATAATGAATAGAAATGAAGAATTGAAATTTAAAGGTTCGACTAATCAACGTATAATTGATGTAAAAAAAAGTCTAGAATATGGCAATATAATAGTTATAGGATAAAATTTTTAAGGATATTAACTTATGTTTTATAAGATTAATATCCTTATTTTCTTATAAACAAAAAAAGCGCATAAGCGCTTTTTTTAAATAATGGGGGGATGGGAACCTGTATATTACAGGTTTTATATTTACATTATAATTATGTACAGTTATTAGAAGTTCTATACATACTTTTGAAAAAAATTAAAAAAACTACTGCATTAAAAAATCCAGTAGTTCTCTAATATATTAGAAATCAGATTGACCAGTAGTTCTTGGGAATGGAATAACGTCTCTGATATTTGACATACCAGTGATGTACATTATTAATCTTTCAAATCCTAGACCAAATCCAGCATGCTTAGTTTCTCCATATTTTCTAAGCTCTAAATACCACCAGTAATCTTCCTCATTAAGACCTAATTCAGCCATTCTAGCTTTTAATACATCAAGTCTTTCTTCTCTTTGGCTACCACCGATGATTTCACCTATTCCAGGAACTAAACAGTCAGTTGCTGCAACAGTCTTTCCATCATCATTAAGTCTCATATAGAAAGCTTTAATGTCTTTTGGATAGTCAGTAACGAATACTGGTTTCTTAAATATTTCTTCAGTTAAATATCTTTCATGTTCAGTTTGAAGGTCTACACCCCATTCAACTGGGTATTCAAATGCTTTACCACAGTTCTTTAACATTTCAACCGCTTCAGTATAAGTTACCTTTCCGAAGTCAGAAGTTACGATGTGATTTAACTTATCTAATAATCCTTTTTCAACGAATTGGTTGAAGAATGCCATTTCTTCAGGACATTCATCCATAACGTACTTAATTACGTATTTTAACATTGCTTCTGCTAATTCCATATCATCTTGTAAATCAGCAAATGCTATTTCAGGTTCAACCATCCAGAACTCAGCAGCATGTCTAGCTGTATTTGAATTTTCAGCTCTAAAAGTTGGACCAAAAGTATAAACATTTCTAAATGCTAGAGCAAAAGTTTCAGCATTTAATTGTCCTGAAACTGTAAGGTTAGTTTCCTTACCAAAGAAGTCTTCTTTGTAATCAACTTTTCCATCTTCAGTTCTTGGAACATTGTCAAAGTCTAAAGTAGTAACTTTAAACATTTCACCTGCACCTTCACAGTCACTTCCAGTTAAGATTGGTGTGTTTGTATATACAAACCCTTGATCTTGGAAGAATTTGTGGATAGCATAAGCGGCTACAGAACGAACTCTAAATACTGCAGAGAAAGCATTACTTCTTGGTCTTAAGTGTGCAATAGTTCTTAAGTATTCAAAAGTATGTCTTTTCTTTTGTAATGGATAGTCAGAGTCTGACATTCCTTCAATTACAACTTCTTTTGCTTGAATTTCAAATGGTTGTTTAGCTTCTGGAGTTTCAACTAATGTACCAATAACTTTAATTGATGAACTTATTGGTAACTTTGAAATGTCTTTAAAGTTTTCTAATTTGTTATCAAAAACAACTTGAATATTTTTAAAGAAAGATCCGTCATTTACTTCGATAAATCCAAAAGCATTAGATGCTCTAAGAGTTCTTATCCAACCTGAAATTGTTACTTCTTTAGATAAGTATTCTGATGTGTTTCTATAAAGTGATTTTACTAAAACTACTTTTTCCATAATAACCTCCTGTTAATAAAATATTTATTATTTCAAAATTAAATAAAAGCAATAAAAAAATCCCTTCATCCCCAAAATATATGGGACGAAAGGAATTACTTACGTGGTACCACCCAAATTGCCTAAAAAAGGCCACTTAGTAAATTAATAACGACATTTAGCCGTCTAAGCCTAATATTTAAGTAAATAAACTTACTTAAAGTTCAGTTAGAAACTCAGAGATGTTCTTCACTATTGATTTCGTATAAGGCTTACACCATCCCTTACTCGCTAAAACTACCTTCAAAAGTTACTCTTCTCATCATAGTCAATAAAAGTTTGTAATTTTATTAATACGATTTTACAATACTTTGCTAACATTTGCAACTTAAATTCATAATATATATTTAAAGAATGTTTTTGGAGGAAAGTATGGCTAAAAAAGATTTCTTAGAACAAAAGTATTGTGAAATAAATAAACTAAAGAATTTATTACAAACATACCCTAAGGAATATGCTGAAACCATTATTAAGGTTATGCAGAATGTTTTTGATGAAATAAGTGAATACTTGGATGAAGAGGCTAATAAATTAAAAAAAATAGCAAAAATAGATATAGCAGAAAAGAATATAGATATTTTAGAAAAGAAAATAGATGGATTAAATAAAAAAATAGAAAAAGTTAAGAGTGAGTTATCAGAAACGGAAAAGTGTGAAAAAGAAGAAAAAAAATCGACTAAACAAGAAACAAAGAGGGAGAAAAAATCAGGGAAGAAGCATGATTTTAGTAGTAGAGAGGAATTGAGATATTACACAATGGATGAAATAGCTAAATTTGATGGAAGTGATGGAAGTTTAGCTTATGTTGTTATTGATGGAACTGTATATGATGTGACATCAATTAAAGAGTGGCGCGATGGTAGGCATTATGGATTATATGCTGGAAGGGATTTAACAGAGTATTTCAATACTTGTCATAAAGATGAAAAATATATTTTGAACAAATTAAGAATTGTAGGAACCATTAAAAGTTAGTAGTTAAAAGTGTTTAGTTAGTAGTTTTGAGTCAGTAGTTAAGAGTTAAGGAATAAAATCTCCGTAAGTAGACTTTAAAATATATTTTTTAGAAACTCCTAAGGAGTTTCATCCTTAACTTCAAACTACTAACTAAACTAAGTTAAGTTATTCTTTTCCTGTTTCGTATGAAGAGGTAATTGAATTAGGAAAGTTTAGCATAGTGCAATCTTTCATGATTCTTTTATATTCATATTCTAAATATTTAAATGTAACCTTAACTTCACCATTATCATTAATTTCAATAAGTGCATAAGTTGGATTTGGTTTTCCTATTTTAGGTTTTCCCACACTTCCAACATTAATTAATAGTTTATTATTATATTTTTTAGCAAATGGAATATGAGTATGTGCACAGACTAATACATCGCCTTCATATTGTGACATAATTTCTTTAGTCTTTTCATCATCTTCAAAAAGATAATCGTTAATTGCGTTTGGACTACCATGAGTTAAAAGCATGTTTACACCATTAAAAGTGTATTTTAATGAGGTTGGAAGTGAGTCTAAATAGTATTTATTAGCAACTCTAACTTCTTCACAAGCCCAAGGTAGTGCAAATGAATTTATCGCTGTATTTCTAATATAGGTAAAATCTCCATCTACGACAGAAGCGTCATAGTTTCCTTTTACACAAGGTATTTCTCTTCTTTTTATTAGTGCTACAACTTCATTAGGATGAGGACCATATCCAACTAAATCTCCTAGGCATATTATTTTATCAACATTTTGTTCATCAATATCTTCAAGTGTTTTCATTAGTGCATATATGTTTCCGTGAATATCTGACATGACTGCTATTTTCATTTTGTTATCCTCCACCTTTTGATTGAAACCCTAAATTTCTATGACTCTATTAAAATTAAGGTAGTTATTATAAAATAATTATATCACTATAAAGAAAAAAAATACGATAAAAGTTATAAATAATATTATGGATAATATAAAAAAATTAAGTTATGATAAAAATAATAAAATAAAGATACAATATGGAGGTAAGATATGAAAATTTCAAGAGTTACAAAGATATTATCACAAATGGAAGAAAGTAAAATTCCACAATTAATTATAACTTCAGCAGAATCAATTTTTTATTTAACAGGAAAGATGATTCATTCAGGAGAAAGATTAGTTGCATTATATTTAGATGTTAATGGTAATCACAAGTTTCTTGTAAATAAGCTATTTCCTATTAATGAAGATTTAGGAGTAGAAATTGTTTGGTATGATGATATTGAAAATCCAATAGATAGATTAGAGAAGATAGTAAAACAGGGAGAAGTTTTAGGCGTTGATAAAGATTTACCATCTCATTTTTTAATAGACCTTATGGGGAGAAATGTTATTAAGGCCTTTGTAAACTCATCACCTATAATTGATAGATTAAGAATGATAAAGGATGAAGAAGAAATTAAAATAATGAAGGAAGCTTCTAAGATAAACGATGCAGTAATGCTAAAGCTTTGGAGTAATTTAAAAGAAGGTTACTCAGAAAAATATTATGCAAATCTTTTATCTGAAATATATGAAGAAGAGGGTGCTTCAGGATTTTCATTTTCTCCAATTATAGCTACAAGTCCTAATGGTGCAGATCCACATCATGGAACAGGTAAGGATAAAATAAAAGTTGGAGATAGTGTTGTTTTAGATATTGGTGGAAGATATAAAAATTATTGTTCAGATATGACTAGAACTGTATTTATAGGTAAAGAACCAAGTAAAGAGCATGCTCATGTATATAACATAGTAAAAAGTGCAAATGAAAAAGCTATTTCTATAATAAAGGAAGGGGTTAAATTCTCTGATATTGATAAAGCTGCTAGAAATTTAATTACTGAAGCTGGTTATGGAGAATATTTCACTCATAGAACTGGACATAGTATAGGTATTGAAGTTCATGATTTTGGAAATGTTAGTTCAGTAAATGATGAAGAAGTTAAAGCAGGTATGATATTCTCAGTTGAACCTGGAATTTACTTAAAAGATAACATAGGAGTTAGAATTGAAGACTTAGTTCTTGTAACTAAGGATGGCTGTGAAGTATTAAATACTGTTACTAAGGAAATAACTGTATTATAGTTTTAGAGTAATGAAAAGTTAACAATATCATAAGTAAATGAGATTTTAATTTAGAATATTATTATGAATAAAATTAATCAACTTACTCAAAATATAACTATATTTAAATAAGGGGATTAATTTTAAATGTATAGTAGTATATTATTTAGCACAATAATTAAAGGTATTTTGATATATGTTTTAGCACTGATTCTTAGTAAATTAATCGGTATAAAAATTATTTCGCAAATGAACTTTTTTGATTTTATAATGGGTGTTTCTATAGGATCAATGATTGCTAAAATTATAATTGATAAGGATCATGTAGTTCTTTCTGGAACTATAGCATTAATAATTTTTACATTGTTAACTATAGCAACTAGTTATTTAAATTTAAAAAGCTATACAGCTAGAAGGATAATAAATGCTAAAACTTTGATATTAATAGAAAATGGACGTATTATTGATAAAAATATGAAAAAACTTAGGATTTCAATAAATGAACTTATGATGAAGTTAAGAGAAAAGGATGTTTTCAATTTAGAGGATGTACAATTTGCAATTATGGAGAGTAATGGTCAATTATCAGCTTTAATAAAGGCTAATAAAAAGCCAATAACTCCAGATGATATGAATTTAAAGGTAAAGAGTCTTTCTTTAATAAATGATATTATAATTGATGGAAAAATAATAGATAAGAATCTCGAAATAGCTGGTATAGATCAAAATTGGTTACAGTCTGAACTTAAAAGGAAAATTATAAATAATATTGAAGATATTTTTTATGCCGGTATAGATCAAAATAAAAAGCTTATTATTTCACAAAAGTACCCTGATGATTTTAATATAGAAAACAAGTTTGGTATAGAATAAATGTTAAAATAATTAACTGAGTTGCTGAAAGAAAGTAAGGTTATATAAATAACAAAGCTACACACTAATTTGTGTGTAGCTTTGTTATTATATTATTTCAATTACTTTATTCATTAATTTTATAAAATCATTTTTAACTTTAGCAGAAGTTTCAATAACTTCTTCATGGTTTAATGGTTGATCTAAAATACCAGCAGCCATATTTGTTAAGCAAGAAATACCAACTGTTTTAATTCCACTGTGGTTTGCAACAATTACTTCTGGAACAGTAGACATACCTACAGCATCTCCACCCATAATTCTAGCAAATCTTACTTCAGCAGGAGTTTCATATGTAGGTCCAGAGAACATTACATATACACCTTGTTGTAATTTAATTTCTAATTCTTTAGCTGCTTCTAAAACTTTATTTCTAAGTTCTAAATTATATGCTTCAGACATATCTGGGAATCTAGGTCCAAATTCATCAATATTATGTCCAAATAATGGGTTTGAACCAGAGAAATTAATATGGTCAGTAATAAGCATTAAGTCTCCTGCATTAAAGCTCTCATTAACTGCTCCAGCAGCATTAGTTACAATAAGCTTTGAAACCCCTAATAATTTCATTACTCTTACAGGAAAAGTAACTTTATCTAATGAATAACCTTCATAATAGTGGAATCTTCCTTGCATAGCAACAACTTGTTTATTACCAAGCTTACCTATAACTAAACGTCCAGCATGACCTTCTACTGTTGAAGTTGGAAAGTTTGGAATATCAGCATAGTTATAATATTCAGCATCTTCTATAGCATCAGCTAATGAACCTAATCCAGAGCCAAGTATTAATCCGATTTCAGGTTTATACTTACTTTGTTTTAAAATAAAATCAGCAGAAGCTTTAATTTGTGTTAATAAATCCATTAAAATCACCTCGTTTTTATCTTTTAGTTTATTTATTTAAAAGCATTTCTCCTACTTTAACAACATCTCCGGCACCAACTGTAAGAACTAAATCTCCAGATTCTACTTTAGATGCTAAGTAGTTAGCTGCTTCTTCATGGCTATGAACATTAATGCAATTTAATCCTGTCTTTCTTATAGCATTTCCAAGTTCCTCAGAAGATACTAATCCAGTGTCTTTTTCACGTGCAGCATAAATATCCATTAAAATTAATTCATCTGCAGAAGCAAAACAAGTTGTAAACTCATCAAAAAGAGTTTTAGTTCTAGTATAAGTATGTGGTTGGAACACACAATAAGTTTTGTTATGCTTAATTAACTTTGCAGTAGCTAATGTTGCTTTTATTTCAACTGGATGATGAGCATAATCATCTATTATAGTAGCTCCTTTAAATTCACCTTTAAATTCAAATCTCTTATGAGCACCCTTACAGTTAGCTAAACCTTCAATAATAGCTTCTGTTGGGATATTTAAAATTAAAGATGTACAAATTGCAGAAAGGGCATTTAATATATTATGCTTACCAGTTGTATTTAAAGTAACATCAAATAATGATTTTCCATTCTTGCATACTGTAAATGAAGCACATCCCTTATTATTAAATGAAATATTAGTAGCTGTTACGTCACCTTTAGTAAAACCATAGCTTATAGTATTACATTTTGCATATTTTAATACTTCTTCAACTCTAGAATCTTCAGCACATCCAACTAGATAACCATCAGATGGAATTAAGTCAGAGAATTTTTTAAATGTATCTTCTATATGATTTATATCTCTGTAATAATCTAAATGATCAGCATCTATATTTAATATAATTCCTATATATGGGAAGAATTTTAAAAATGATGCTTTATATTCACATGCTTCTGTAACAAAGTATTCACTTTCTCCAATTTTAAAGTTACCGTGAATAGCATCAACATCTCCACCTACTAATATTGTAGGATCTAAATCTGCACTTAAAGTTATATGTGAAAGCATAGAAGTTGTTGTTGTTTTACCATGAGTTCCTGCAACTGCAACATTATATTTATGGCCTTTCATTATATAACCTAAGAATTCTGCTCTATCCATAAGTTCTATATTTTGATTTTTAGCTTCTATTAACTCAGGGTTAGTAGAAGGAATTGCAGCCGTATATACTACTAAATCAACATTTTTTAAGTTTTCACTTCTATGACCTATGTAAATTTCGGCGCCAGATTTTCTTAATTTATTTAAAACTTCTGATTCTTTAGCATCAGAACCAGATACTTTATATCCTTTTGTTAATAGGACAGCAGCAAGTCCACTCATACTAACTCCGCCAATTCCTATGAAATGCACTTTTTTATTTTTATCTGTATTTAAATCAAAAGACAAGATATCAACTCCTTTAATTCTATTAATAAATGTATATTTATAATTATATACAAATTTGCTAGGTTGAACACAAAAAATAAAAAATATATAAAATAATTTCTTATAAATAGGAACAAAATTATATTAAGAATATGTTTAAAATAGAAAAAAGTATAAAGAAAAAAATTATAGATTTAATAATATATAAAATAATATTAATAATTTATAAAGAAATAAGCTAAAACCTATTGATAATATAACTAATTTAGAATAAAATATGAATATTCGGAATGAGGAAATTGAAATAATTCGTGTTTTTGAGAAAATAAGGAAGGTGAGTTAGGTGGAAAAATTAAGTAGAAACAATAGAGTTGTTGCCATAACAAAGATATTAATAGAAACTCCTAATAAGGTTATTGGGTTAAATAGATTTTCGGAATTGTTAAATGCTGCCAAGTCTACTATTAGTGAAGATATAGTAATAGTAAGAGAAGTTTTAGAAAAATTAGAAATGGGTTCAATAGAAACAATTTCAGGTGCAGCTGGAGGTATTAAATTTATTCCTGCTATGGGACAAAAGGCAAGAGAAGAATTTGCAAATGAATTATGTAAAGCTTTATTAGAAGAGGGGAGAATTGTACCAGGTAATTTTGTGTATTTAACTGATATAATGTATAACCCTCAAATTGTAAGTAAAGCAGGTGTAATACTAGCATCTCATTTTCAAGGTATGGATTTAGATTATATAGTAACAGTAGAAACAAAAGGAATTCCTTTAGCATATGAAGTTGCTAAGAGCTTAGGAATAGAATTAGTTATAATAAGAAAAGATAACAAGGTTACAGAAGGATCAACAGTTACAATTAACTATGTATCAGGAACAAGTGGAAGAATACAACAAATGGCATTAGCTAAAAAATGTATGAAGCCATCTAGTAAATGTGTATTTATAGATGATTTCTTAAGAGGTGGCGGAACAGCTCAAGGAATAAAAGACCTTTTAAGTGAATTTGATAGTGAATTAGTTGGAACAGGTGTATTAGTAGATAATGTTGGAATACAAAATAAAAGAACTGATGAGTATGTTTCAATTATTGATTTAGAATATGATAAAGAAAATAATAAGCTTATAGTAAATCCATCAGAATTAATAAAATAGAATTAATTTCAGTTGCAAAATAATAAATTTTTAAAATAGTGGAAAATTTTAAAAAAAATTAAGTAAAAAAAAGGATTTTTAAACTTTTTATAGAAATATATTTATTATAAAGCAACTGGAGGTGGAGTGAAGTGACAATCACAGACGTTAGAATCAGAAAGATAGCAGCAGAAGGAAAAATGAAAGCTATAGTTTCTGTAACATTTGATAATGAGTTTGTTGTCCATGATATCAAAGTAATAGAAGGACAAAATGGTTTATTTATTGCAATGCCAAGTAGAAAGACACCAGATGGGGAATTTAAAGATATTGCTCATCCAATAAATACTGATACTAGGGAAAAAATTCAAACTTCCATATTAAAAGCTTATGAAGAAGCAATGGAAGAAGAAAACGTTGTTATAAGTGAATAATATTTTAAATAAAAGGAGTATATGGATTAGCATATACTCCTTTTAATTTATAATTAATTTGAAGTGTTGAAATACTTTAGTTAATGCAATATAATATATAGGAAATATGAACGAACGTTTTTAAAAAAAGATTAGGTTTTGTCCATTAAATTTATTGAGGGGTGAGTTAATGTATAAATGTGCTTTAATATTAGCAGCAGGTCAAGGGAAAAGAATAAAATCTGATTTACCTAAAGTTTTACATAAAGTTTGTGGAAAAGAAATGGTTAATCATGTTATTGATACATTAAGAAAAAGTAAAATAGAAGATATAAACGTTATTGTAGGAAAAGGTGCAGAATTAGTTAAGTCTAATACTAGTTCTAGAAATGTAAGCTACTCTCTTCAAGAAGAGCAGTTAGGAACAGGGCATGCAGTTAAATGTGCTATGGAATTTTTAAAAGATAAAGGTGGTACAGTAGCAGTATTTAATGGAGATGCACCTCTTATAAAAGAAGATACAATAGTTAAATTATTTAAGATACATGAAGAAAATAATAACAGTGCAACAATTTTAACATCTATTTTAGATGATGCTTCAGGGTACGGAAGAATTATAAGAAATGGGGATGAAGTATTAAAAATAGTTGAACATAAAGATTGTAATGAAGAAGAACTTAAAGTAAAAGAAATTAATTCTGGAATTTATTGTTTTGAAATTGAAAAGTTAGTTGAATGTTTAGGAAATCTTTCTACTAATAACTCTCAAGGCGAATATTATTTAACTGATGTAATTGAAATGTTAAAAGACAAAGCTGAGAGAGTAGGAGCTCTTGTAATAGATCATGAAGAAACATTAGGTGTTAACTCAAGATTACAACTTTCTGAAGTTGAAGCTATTTTAAGAAAAAGAATTAATAATAAGCATTTAGATAATGGAATTACTATTATAGATCCAATGACAACTTATATTGGAGCTGATGTTGAAATAGGGCAAGACACTATTATTTATCCTGGAAATGTATTAGAAGGTAATACTAAAATAGGAAAAGGGTGCACATTATTCCCTAATTCAAGAATTAATAATAGTATAATTGGAGAAAATGTAGAAATACAATCATCAGTAATTTTAGATAGTTCAGTTGGTAATAATACTACAGTTGGACCATTTGCTTATATTCGCCCAGAATCTGTGGTAGGAGATAATGTAAGAATTGGTGATTTTGTTGAGATAAAAAAATCTACTATAGGTAATAATACTAAAGTATCTCATTTAACTTATGTTGGAGATAGCGAAGTTGGAGAAAGCTGTAATTTTGGATGTGGTACTGTTACAGTAAACTATGATGGAACAAATAAACATAAAACTGTAATTGGAAATAACAGTTTCATAGGATGTAATACAAATTTAATTTCACCAGTTACAATAGAAGATAATAGCTATATAGCTGCTGGATCAACAATTACAAATGATGTTCATAGCGGTGAACTTGCTGTGGCAAGAGCTAAACAAAGAAATATTGAAGGCTGGGTAGATAAAAGAGGTCTTATTAAGAAAAAATAATATAAATATTTACTATAAGATAAAAAAGTGACAAGTAATGTTGCAAATTAAGGAGGGTCTCACAATTATGATAGCTCATGGAAAGAAAATTAAAATATTTACAGGGAATTCACACCCTGAATTAGCAAAGGAAATCGCAGATTTATTAGGATTACCATTAGGAAATGCAAAGGTTTCTACATTTAGTGATGGAGAAATTTCTGTAGATATCAATGAAACTGTAAGAGGGGTTGATGTATTTATAGTTCAATCAACAAGCTCACCAGTTAATAATAATTTAATGGAATTATTAATTATGATTGATGCATTTAAAAGAGCATCTGCAGGAAGAATTACAGCAGTAATACCATACTATGGATATGCTAGACAAGATAGAAAAGCGAAATCAAGAGATCCGATAACAGCAAAATTAGTTGCTGATATATTAACAGCAGCTGGAGCAGATAGAGTTTTAACTATGGATTTACATGCTGCTCAAATTCAAGGATACTTTAATATACCAGTTGATCACCTTTTAGGATCACCTATTTTAGCAAAAAGTTTTGTAGAAAGAGGATTTAGTGATCAAGATGACGTAGTTGTTGTATCACCAGACTTAGGAAGCGTAACAAGAGCAAGAAAGTTTGCTGATAAGTTAAATGCACCAATTGCTATTATTGATAAAAGAAGACCAAAAGCAAATGTTTCTGAAATAATGAATATTATTGGAGAAGTAAACGGAAAGAGATGTATCTTAATTGATGATATGATCGATACAGCAGGAACAATAGCAAATGCAGCAAATGCACTTAAAGATTTAGGTGCAAAGAATGTTTATGCATGTTGTACTCATGGAGTGTTATCAGGACCAGCATTTGAAAGAATTAATAATTCTGCTATTGAAGAATTAGTTATGTTAAATACAATTCCACTTCCAGAACAAGAAGGATTAGAAAAGTTTAAATCAATTTCTGTAGCTCCGTTATTTGCAGAGGCAATTAAGAGAATATATGATGATGAACCAATAAGTAAATTATTTGAGAACTAATAAAAATAAGCTGTTGTAAATGCAACAGCTTATTTTTTTAGTCTTTTTTAAATAATGTGTTACAAATGTAAATTTTATTGAAATTTTATTAGAGTTTTTTAAATTATAGTATAGAATATTAGTTAAGGAAGGTGAATAAAAATGGATGATAAGTTAGGAAAAGTATTAATAGTAGATGATGATATTCATATTAATGAACTTATAGATATGTATTTACAAAGTGGGGGATATAGCACTAAAAAATGTTTTAATGGAAATGATGCATGTAATATTGTAATGACAGAGGATATCGGATTAGTAATATTAGATGTTATGTTGCCAGGAAAAGATGGTATTGATGTATTAAAACATATAAGAAAAAATAGTGATATTCCTGTAATAATGCTTACAGCAAAGGGAGATGTATTTGATAAAGTACTTGCTTTAGAATTAGGAGCAGATGATTATATGGTAAAACCATTTGATCCAAAGGAATTATTAGCTAGAGTTAAGGCTGTAACAAGAAGATATGCAGTGGATAATCAATCAAAAGATGTTATTAAATATTCAGATTTAACTATTGATATTGGAGCATATGAAGTAACGTATAAAGGAAAAAATGTGAAATTAGCACCAAAAGAGTTAGAGTTACTTCATTTTATGGCCAACAATCCAAATAAAGTTTTTACTAGAGAACAGCTTATGTATGAAGTTTGGGGATATGATTACCCAGGAGATTCAAGAACCGTTGATGTACATATTAAAAGATTAAGAGAAAAGGTTAAAGGTGGAGATGAGTGGGAGCTTCAAACAGTATGGGGTGTTGGATATAAGTTTGAGGTGAGATAGTGAAGAAAAATAGCATAGTAAGAAAGCTAATAATAACCTTCTCTTCTATAACTGGTGGATTATTAATATTAGTAGGATTGGTTTTAACTATTTGGTTTTATAAAAATGATTATAATGGAACAGTAGAATCATTAAATAAGCAATTAGATGTTGTTTCTGAGGCTGTTGGTAGCTATTTAAAGTCTCAGGAAGGAAGCTATGAAGAAATTGGTAGACTATTGGAAATAGCCTGTTTAAGCAATAATATGGATGGGATTATTGTAGATAGACTTGGATATGTATATATAGTTTCAAATAGTAAATACGATTATCTTAAATACACCAATATTGATATAAGTTCAAATAAAGTGCCAACTTCAAATAAGTTGGAGTATTCAAAGAAATTAATAAAGGATTATTCAAATGAAAATCTAGGTGCTTTTATAAAGCCTATTTATTCAAATGAAAAATTAGATGGATATATTATTATGCTTCAAGAGGAAAAAAGAAGTGTAAAACATACCATAATTATTATATGGGTTGCTGTTATCTTAGCGGTTATAGTTGCTGCAGCTATAGTAAAGTATTTTGCTGAATTGCTAGTTGTTAAGCCTATAGAAGAAATCAATAATGCTGCAAAGAGGTTGGCAAAGGGAGATGTAGATGAAAGAGTTAAGGTGATTAATGATAATGAGATAGGAGAACTTGCTCAGTCATTTAATATAATGGCGCAATCTATAGAAGAATCAGATATTATAAGAAAAGAATTCATTTCAAACGTTTCTCATGAACTACGCTCACCAATTACATCTATTAAAGGCTTTATTGGTGGAATATTAGATGGTGTCATACCTAAAGATAAGGAAAATTACTATTTAAAAATAGTATACGATGAAATTGATAGGTTAGCACGATTAGTAAATGATTTATTAGATATTTCAGCTATGGAATCAGGAAAATTTAATTTAAATATTTCTGAATTTGACATTAATCAAACAATAAGTTTATGTATATTAAACTTAGAAAGTAAAATACAGGCCAAAGGGTTAAATGTTAAAGCTATTTTTCATGAAAATCGTTGTTTTGCAATAGGAGATAGAGATAGAATTCTTCAAGTTGTAACTAATTTATTAGAAAATGCAATTAAGTATAGTGAAGATAATGGGCAAATAGAAGTAAATATATCTACAAAAGGTGAAAAAATATATGTAAGCATATTTAACTCTGGAGAGACTATTTCTCCAGAGGATATTAATCATATTTGGGATAGATTTTATAAAAGTGATAAATCAAGAACGAATAAAATAAGTACAGGACTTGGTTTACCAATAGTAAGATTAATTTTAACGCAGCATAATCAAGATGTATGGGTAAATAATGTAGAAGGAAAGGGTGTTAAATTTACTTTTACATTGCAAAGAAATAGTTAAAAAATATTAATTTAGGATCAAAAATTAGTTCTAATATTAATTTTGAAATACTTATAGTGTTTAATCATTATAGATATTTTATAAATGCTTGGAGGAAGATATGAAGTTTGGAAGAAGTAAAGAAAGAAAAATATCACGAACTCCACAAGATAGGATAGCTAATATAATTTTTGAGAAAAAAAATACTACTCAAGCAAGAGTTAAGATAGGCGTTAAAATAATTCTATATCTTGTTACAGCTAGTTTTTTAGGGGCAATTATTTCAGGAATAAATGTTAAAAATAAATATGGGGAAGTAATGCAACAGGTAAAAGAATTAAGTGATAATGCGGATAATGTTATATTAGATTATACAAAAGTTATAAATGAGGTATCTCCATCTTTAGTTACTATTAGTGATGATGAAGATAAACTTAATAATAATAGTTATTTTGATGGAAATGTAACAGGAATAATAATTGATGATAGTGGAATAATTTTAACTAATTATTCAACAATAAAAGGAAAAAGTGATATTTATGTAAAGTTATCATCTGTTGCATCAAGGCCAATTAAAGCACAAATTTTGATTGAAGATGAAAGTATTGACTTAGCGGTTATAAAAATAGAGTTTGATGGAGAATTAAAGCCTATAAAGTTAGCCGATTCAAATACTATAAAAGAAGGTCAGGCGATTGTTGTTTTAGGAAATGCAATTGGAGATGAATATATAGGAAGTTCGATTCCAGGAATAATAACTTCAAAGAATGAGAAGTGGGATTTAGATGGAAAAAAATATTCTCTATTACAAATAAGTGCACCCATTGATGAAAAGAATACTGGAGGAGCTATTTGTAACTCAAAAGGTGAATTAGTTGGTATTGCTCATTTGTCTATAACAAATGAAAAAAATGAATCTGGGCTTTATTATGGATTACAAATGAAAGAACTTCAAGAAATGATTAATTCAACAAATAGATTTAAGAGTCTTTTGGGAATAGTTGAAGGTGGAATTGTAGTCGATAAGGAAAGGGGATTTAGTGGATTTTACATACAGGAATTATCTAAAGGTGGAAGTGCATATATGGCAGGGATTAAACCCACAGATATAATTGTTGAAATTGATGATCATGAAATTGTAGAGGCTGATGATATAATAGTAGTATTGCAAGATAAACAAAAAGATGATATATTACACTGCAAGGTCTTAAGTGACGGCGAAATGAAGTATGTAGATATTAAAATATTAAGCTAGATGATTTAGGCTAATTCTAACAGGAATTAGTCTAAATTTTTGCTAAAAAAAATGGTATAATATAAAATAGTCTAATTTGAAGTAACGGAGGAGTTTAAATGTTTTTAATTGTTGGATTAGGAAATCCAGGTAAAGAGTATGATGGAACAAGACATAATATAGGATTTGCTGCAGTAGATTATATAGCAGATAAGTATAATATAGAATTAAATAGGATAAAATTTAAAGGTATATTTGGAGAAGGATTAATAAATGGGAAGAAAGTAATTTTATTAAAACCAACTACATATATGAATTTAAGTGGGGAAAGTATTAGAGAGGTAGTTAACTTTTATAAAATAAGCAACGAAGAAGTAATAGTAATTTATGATGATATTAGTTTAGAAGTGGGAAGACTAAGAATAAGGGAAAAAGGAAGTCATGGAGGGCATAATGGAATAAAAAGCATTATAGCTAATTTAGGTACTGATGTTTTTCCAAGAGTGAAAATTGGTGTAGGTGCACCTAAAGGGAATTTGGTTTCACATGTATTGGGGAAATTTAGTGATGATGAAGTAGAAATATTAAGGGAAACAATAAAAGCTTCAAGTGATGCTGTAAGTATAATGATTAGTAAAGATACTAAAGAAGCAATGAATAAATTAAATGGTTTTAATGCAGGTAAAGAGAAGTAAATAGGGAATATGGAAGGTGATACAATGAGATTGCAGGGGCTATTACAACCCTTAATTGAAAATGAAAAATTTATTGATATTTCAATGGGATTAAAGACGAAAACTTTTCCTATAAATATTGTTGGGTTATCAGAATCAGGAAAAAGTTATATTATAGATGCTATTTCTAATGAAATAGATAATTCCTTAGTTGTAGTAACACATAATGAAATAGAAGCTAAAAATTTATATGATGATTTAAGTTTTTATTCAACTAATGTGTATTTTTTACCTATAAGAGAAGTTGTATTTTATAATGTTGATGCTATTTCGGGCGATTTAAGATGGGCTAGGCTAAAGGTTATAAAAGAAATACTTAATAATAAAAATAAAAAGATAATAGTTACTTCTATAGAAGCGATGACGGCATTATATACACCAAGAGAAAAATATTTAAGTTATAGTATTAATATAAAAAATGGTGATGAGGTAGATTTAAAAGAGATTTCTACTAAATTAATTGAGTGTGGATATGAAAGAGTTGAAGTGGTAGAAGGTAAAGGTGAATTTTCGTTTAGAGGAGGGATACTTGATGTTTTCCCTCCTACAGCTGTTTATCCATATAGAATTGAATTGTTTGGTGATGAAATAGATTCGATTAGAACTTTTAATATAGAGTCACAACGTAGTATTGAAAAAGTTAAATCAATTGATATTTTTCCAGCAAAAGAAGTAATTGTTGATGAAGAAGCAAAAAAAAGAGCTAACGACACAATTATTAGTGAGCTAAATTCTATATTAGAAAAGGCAAATAATAAAAATAGTGAACAAATTGAGAAAATATCAAGAATAGTAAATAAAAATTTAGAAATGTTAAGTGAAACATCTACTTTTGAAACTGTTGATAGTTATTTACCTTTCTTTTATGAGAAATCAGAGTCGCTTTTTGATTATTTGGATGGATATACATTTGTAATTGATGATTTGAAGAGATGTGAAGGAAAACTTGAAAGTATCTACTATGAATTTAATGAAAATTATTTAGCGTTTCTTCAAAGAGGGGATATTTTACCATCACAAAACAAATTACTTATTGATAAAGATGAATTATTAGTTAATTTAGAAAAGTCAAACGTTATTACTTTGAATACTTTTGAAAATAAAACAGATATATTATATCCAAGAAAAAATATTGAATTTAAGCAAATTACATCAAATAGTTATAATGGGCAATTAGATTTATTGATTGAAGATATAAAATCAAGAAAGGAAAATGGATATAGGACATTAATCTTAGCTGGAACTAGAACTAGAGGTGAAAGATTAGTAAAGACATTAAGAGATAGAGATGTTGAAAGTGTTTATAAAGATGATGTTGACTCTATTGAATTAGGGCAAGTTGTAGTTACTTTTGGTAATCTAGTAAAGGGATTTGAGTATCCAGATTTAAAAATTTGTGTAATATCGGATAAAGAAGTATTTGGTGAAGCTAAGAAATCTCTTCCTAAAAAAAGCAGTAAGAAAAAGGGCGTTGGAAAAATTACTAGCTTTGCAGAATTAAAACCTGGAGATTATGTTGTACATGCAAATCATGGAATAGGTGTATTTAAGGGAATAAAGCAAATTGAGATTGCAGGAAATACAAGAGATTATTTAGATATTGTATATGATAAAGGTGATAAGCTTTATGTACCAGTAGATCAACTAGATTTAGTTCAAAAGTATATTGGTAGTGAAGGAAAAAGCCCTAAAATAAATAAACTAGGTGGAAATGAATGGCAAAAAGCTAAAGCAAAGGTAAGAAAATCAATAAATGAAATAGCTGAAGATTTAGTAAAACTTTATGCAGCTAGAGCAGCTTTAAAGGGGTATAAATATTCTAAAGATACTGAATGGCAAAGACAGTTTGAAGATGAGTTTCCATACGAAGAAACACCAGACCAATTATCTTCATTAGAAGAGATAAAGCATGATATGGAATCAGATAAGCCAATGGACAGATTGCTTTGTGGTGACGTTGGATATGGGAAAACAGAGGTTGCGATAAGAGCAGCATTTAAAGCTGTAATGGATGGAAAACAAGTTGCATTTTTAGTTCCAACTACAATATTAGCTGAACAACATTATAAAAATTTAGTTAAAAGATTTTCAGATTTTCCTGTGAAAATTGATATGATAAGTAGATTTAGAACAGCTAAGCAGCAAAAAGCAACGTTGCAAGCGTTAAAAGAAGGTAATGTTGATATATTAATAGGAACTCACAGATTAGTATCAAAGGATATTGTTTTTAAAGATCTAGGATTATTAATAGTTGATGAGGAGCAAAGATTTGGAGTTGCGCAAAAAGAAAAAATAAAATCAATTAAGAAAAATGTTGATGTATTAACATTAAGTGCAACACCTATTCCAAGAACGCTTCATATGTCGTTAACAGGGGTTAGGGATATTTCGGTTATTGAAACGCCACCAGAAGAGAGATTTCCAATTCAGACTTATGTTGTAGAGCAAAATGATCAGCTTATCAGAGATGCTATATTAAGAGAAGTGGCAAGGGATGGCCAGGTTTATTTTGTATATAACAGAGTCGAAAGCATACAAGGAATGGCTAAATATATTAGTGAATTAGTACCAGAATGTAAGGTAGGAATAATTCACGGGCAAATGACTGAAAAAGAATTAGAATCTGAAATGATTAAGTTTATGCAGAGGGAATATGATGTTTTAGTCTGTACAACTATTATAGAAACAGGTATAGATATTCAAAATGTAAATACCATGATAGTAAATAATGCTGATAAGATGGGATTATCACAATTATACCAATTAAGAGGAAGAGTTGGACGTTCTAATAAAATTGCATATGCATATTTTATGTATACTAAAGATAAGGTATTAACAGAAGTTGCTGAAAAAAGATTAAAAGCATTGAAGGATTTTACTGAGCTTGGATCAGGATTTAAAATAGCAATGAGAGACTTAGAAATAAGAGGAGCCGGAAATATGATGGGCTCATCTCAACATGGACATATGGCAGCTATAGGATATGATTTATATTGTAGAATGCTTGAAGATACAGTTAAGTTAATTAAAGGTGAAATAGAACAAGAACCTATTGAAACAACTGTTGATATTAAAGTTGATGCATATATTCCATCATCATATATTGAAGATGAAATTCAAAAAATTGAGGTTTATAAAAAAATTGCTGCAATTGAAAATATGGATGATTATAAAGATATAAAGGATGAGTTAGAGGATAGATACTCATCAATTCCTGAAGCTGTATATAATTTGATGGATATTGCATATGTTAAGAGTTTAGCTAAAGTATTATTAATTGAAGAGATAAAAGAAACACCTAAAGAGGTAAGATTTAAGTTCCCAAAAGGATATAAAAAAGTTAATGATATTTATCACATATTAATGAAAAAATATAAAGAAAATGTTGTTTTATACTTTGGAGAAACTCCATTTTTTGCTGTTAAAGTAAATAGTATTAAGCGTGAGGAAATATTAGATTTTTATAAAAAACTTCTTACTGATTTAATTAAAAATTCACGTAAAAAATAGACAGTAGAATTTGAATAAAAAGGATATAACTGATATACTAGGGTATGTAACAAATTATTATGAATGTAAAGTGAGGGAAATAAATTGAGAAAGATAAAAAATATAGTAGCTATTGCAACAGTTGCTGTCATGGCATTTTCAATGGCTGGTTGTAAGATGATAGAAAAAACTCCAGAAGCTATACAAAAGACTGTATTGGCGAAGGTTGGAAGTGACAAAATTACTATGGCAGATGTAAATAGTGAATTACAGGCTGATATAGACTATTTAATTGAAACTTATGGTGAAGATTATGAAAATAATATAGATGATACATTAAAAGCTCAATTAAAGAGTGCAAGACAAAGTGTTCTTGAACAATTAGTAGATAATAAAGTATTAATCACTAAAGGAACAGAGCTTGGATATATTCCATCAGATGAAGAATTAGCAACTGAAATAGAAACTGAAAGACAAAACTTTGTTAAGGCTTATGGCGGAGAAGATGAATTAAAGGAAGCTTTAGAACATTACGGAATGAGCGATGAGAAATTTAATTCTTTCCTTGAAAATTTAGTAAAAGTTCAAAAAGTTACTGAGGCAATAACAAAAGATGTTACTGTAACTGATGAAGATATTGAAACTTACTATAATGAAAATATAGATGATTATACTAAAAAAGCTGGAGCAAATGCTAAGCATATATTATTTAAAACTGAAGAAGAAGCAAAAGCAGCTAAGGATAAAATAAATTCTGGTGAAGCTACTTTTGGTGATATATATGCAGAGTATGAAGCTAATGCAACTTCAAGAACTTTCCCATTATCAGAAGATTTAGGATATGTTGAAAATGAGCAAGAAAACTTTGATACTGACTTCTTAGCTGGATTTAAAGTATTAAAAGAAGGTGAAATTTCAGATCCTGTTCAAAGTTCATTTGGATACCATATAATAAAGGTTGAGGGAGTTCAAGCTGAAGATACAGTAACTCCACTTGATGAAGTAAAAGATACTATCAAATCAACTTTAGAAAGTCAAAAGAAAGAAGAAGTATATAATTCAACATTAGAACAATGGAAAAAAGATTTAAATGTTAAATTATATGAAGATAGACTTTAATTTGTAGTAAAAAGTCAAACAAGATTATAAAAATCTTGTTTGGCTTTTTTTATTATTATAAATAATAAATTGAATTTTAGGGAAATTTATTATTGAAGATATGGAAGATATTATTTTAAATTTTCACAATTATTATTTGAATTTAATAATTGTAAAATTACCATAGACTTCATATAATTCCTCTTTAGATAGGAGAGGATAAATATTGGGTATATGTGTATAAAATTTCTAATACTTCAAATAATAATAATGCAGTTAATCATATAACATAATTAAGGAGGTAACTCATAGTAATGAAAGCTACAGGAATAGTAAGACGTATTGATGATTTAGGAAGAGTAGTTATACCAAAAGAAATTAGAAGAACATTAAGAATTAGAGAAGGAGATCCATTAGAAATATTTACAGATAGAGAAGGTGGTGTAATCTTAAAGAAATACTCACCAATAGGAGAATTAACTGATTTTTCTAAGGAGTATGCTGAAAGCTTGCAACAAGCAATTGGACATATTGTTTTAATTGCTGATAAAGATGCCTTTATATCAGTAAGTGGAGCAACAAAGAAAGATTATATTGAAAGAAAAATAAGTTCAGAACTAGAATCTATAATGGATGGTAGAAAACCTTCTATCATAACAGAGAATAGTAAAACAATTCCATTACATAATGATGAGGACCCAGGAGAATATACAAGCCAAGTGATAGCACCAATAATTGCTGAAGGTGATGCAATTGGAGCTGTGCTTATTGTATCAAAAGAATCTGGAGATGTTTTTGGAGATTTAGAGTTAAAATTAGCTGAAACTGCAGCAGCTTTCTTAGGAAAGCAAATGGAACAATAAATAATACTAGACATATTACAATATTTGTTAAATATTTATACAATATTTGTAATAATACCTCTAAGCTTTAAATAAAAATTAGTAGTAGTCAGTAATTTGAGTTTGGAGGTATTTTATGAAGAAGCAATCTCTTATAAAAGGAAGCTTGGTATTGGGAATGGCTGGAATGTTAGCAAAAGTATTAGGCTTTTTCTTTAGATGGCCATTAATTATGTTAATTGGTGATGAAGGAATTGGATATTATCAATTATCATATCCTTTATACATGTTTTATGTAGGAATGGCAAGTGGGGTTCCGGTAGCAGTTTCTAAAATGATATCAGAAAAAAATGCTGTTGGAGATGTAGAAGGAAGTTATGAAGTTGTTAAAGAATCTTCTTTTTTGATGATAACGTTAGGGGTAGGAACTTCATTGATATTATTCTTTTTTGCAAAGCCAATTATTAGTTTCTTAAAATGGGATATGAAATCTTATTACTCATTAATAGGTATATCTTTTGCACCGATGATGGTTTCATTTGTTACTATATTTAGAGGTTTCTTTCAAGGACTTCAAAATATGACACCGTCTGGAGTATCACAGATATTAGAGCAAATAGGAAGAGTGATAATTGGAGTTGGACTAGCCTATCTTCTTTTTAGCAAGGGAATTGAATATTCCGCAGGAGGAGCTGCTTTTGGAGCGGCAGGAGGAGCTTTTATTGCAGGAATGTATTTGATTATAAAGTATAGGCATGTAAAAAGGGAAATGGGAATAAGAAGGGTTAAAACTAATCCAGAATTATTAAGTAAAATATTAAAGATTGCAATTCCAATTTCTATTGGTGCTACAGTAGGAACAATAATGAATTTAATAGATTCTATATTAGTGCCACAAAAACTAGTTGAATCTGGTGTTGCAAATGCAACGGCTTTATATGGACAACTTACTGGTAAGGCTGCTGTATTAGTTAATATACCTTTAACATTATCAGTAGCAATTTGTACATCATTAATTCCGATAATAGCAGAAAACTATATACTAAACAGAAAAGAAGAAATGCAAAGTAAAATTAATATTGCAATGAAATTATCAGCAGTTATTGCATTGCCAGCTACATTAGGAATGTTTTGTTTAGCAGGACCTATAATGAAGTTAGTATTTTTTGATAGATATGAGGGAATTGAAATATTAAGATATTTATCAATATCCATACCTTTTGTTATTGTAACTCAAACGACAACGTCTGTTTTACAGGCTACAAATCATTATATAAGGCCAGTTATAAACCTAGTAATAGGATGTATTGTAAAGGTAATCTTAACTACAATATTAGTTCCAATACCAGAAATAAATATTTTTGGTGCTGTAATAGCAAGTATTTCTGCTTATGTAGTAGTTACTATATTAAATCTTATAGCACTTAAAAGTAAAATTAAATGTAAAGTAAGTATTTATGATTCTTTTATAAAGCCGGCATATGCATCAGTTGCAATGATAGTAGTAGTCTTATTTAGCTATGATTTTATAATGAAAAAAATAGACAGTAACAGTATTTCTTGCTTATTATCAATATTTATGGGTATTATTATATATATAATAGCTATTCTACTTTTTAAAGTATTTAATGTTGATGAAATAAAAAATAGATTAGTAAGAAAATGATGTAAGGAGAGTACTGTACAATGATAAAAATAGTTGGATTAGGGCCTGGTTCACCAGATGCTTTAACGATAGGAGCTGTTAGAGCTTTAGAGGAAAGTAAAAACCTTTATTTTAGAACAGAAAAGCATCCTACAGTTGATTATTTAAAAAAAGGATTAACTTCTTTTAAGACTTGTGATAATTATTATGAAGAAGGAAGTAGTTTTGATGAGGTATATTCTAATATTGCAAATGAAATGATAGAAGAATATAAAAAATGTGGTGAACTAGTTTATGCTGTTCCAGGACATCCTTTAGTAGCAGAAAGATCAGTTTTAAATCTTATTAACTTATGTAATGAAAATAATATAGAATATAAAATACTACCTGCAGTTAGCTTTGTGGATGCTATGATGGATAGGCTTCAAATTGATCCAATAGAAGGACTAAAGATAATAGATGCGTTTGATATAAAAAATCAAATATTGGATAAAAGAATTGGTACTATAATTACTCAAGTATATAATGTATTAATTGCTTCTGAAGTAAAACTTGAATTACTTGAATATTATAATGATGAAACAGAGATATACTATGTAAGAGCCGCAGGAATAGAAGGAGAAGAATCTATAAGAAAAATTCCTTTATATGAATTAGATATGCAAGAAGATATAGACTATTTAACTTCAGTATATATTCCTAAGGATATAAATAATAAAAAAGATTTTTATGATTTAATCAATACAATTGAAATTTTAAGAGGAGAAGATGGATGTGCTTGGGACAGAGAACAAACTCACGAAAGTATTAAAAATTCTCTTATAGAAGAAGCTTACGAAACTGTAGAAGCTATAGAAGATGATAATATAGATGGGTTAATAGAAGAGTTAGGAGATGTTTTATTACAAGTTGTATTCCATTCTGTAATTGGAAAAGAAGATGGATATTTTAATATATCTGATGTTATAGAAGCAATAACAACAAAAATGATTTATAGACATCCTCATGTTTTTGGAAATGTAGTTGCTGATTCATCTAAAGAGGTTTTAGAGAATTGGGATGAATTAAAGAAAAAGGAAAAGAACTATGAAACTCTTACTGAAGAAATTGAGGGAATAGCAAAGACATTACCTGCATTAACTAAAGCACACAAGGTACAAAAAAAGGTTTCAAAGGTTGGATTTGATTTTGAAGATGTAAATGAAGCTGTTAAAAAAATAGAAGAAGAAATAAATGAAGTATTAGATGTATATAAATCCAATAATATGGAAAAAATAATAAATGAAGTTGGTGATTTATTATTTGCTTGTGTTAACGTAGCTAGATTATTAAATGTTGATGAAGAAGAAGCATTAAATAAATCAATCAAAAAGTTTGTTAAAAGATTTAAATTTGTTGAGGAAAATTTATTAAAGCAAGACAAAAATTTAAACGACTCTACATTAGATGAAATGAATGCTTTATGGGAAGATTCAAAAAAGTACGATTAACAGAAAAGATAGAGAATTTCTGCATTTATAGAAGGATTTTTATAGTTTGTGCAGAATATTTTAAGAAGAGGAATATAAAAATGACTATACTACAAGAAAAAGTTGTAATAAATATATTTTTATAGAAAAAAAGCCCGTATTACTATAGACTACTGAATAAAGTGGATATATAATAAGGTAATGTAGTTATAGTACATAATTAAAAATAGTTAACTACAATATTTTTAACTGTTTATTTAAGGAGGATGTAAATCGTGAATAAAGCAGAATTAATTACTAGCATGGCAGAAAAAAGCCAATTAACAAAGAAAGATGCAGAAACTGCATTAAAAGCATTCATTGATTCAGTTCAAGAAGCTTTAGAAAATGGGGAAAAAGTTCAATTAGTTGGATTTGGTACTTTCGAAACTAGAGAAAGAGCAGCTAGAGAAGGAAGAAACCCAAGAACTAAAGAAACTATAAACATTCCAGCTTCTACTGTACCAGTATTTAAAGCAGGTAAGGAATTTAAAGAGAGAGTTAATAAGTAATTATAATTTTTAAGCCCGAGTTATCTCGGGCTTTTTAATACCTAAAATTAATGAACTTATGTGGAGGAATATTATATGAGATTAGATAAATATTTAAAAGTATCAAGAATAATAAAAAGAAGAACAGTGGCTAAGGAAGCATGTGAAGGCGGAAGGGTTTCAATTAATGATAAGGTAGCAAAACCATCAACTAACGTAAATGAAGGAGATATAATAGAAATTACTTTTGCAAATAGAAAGCTTAAGGCAAGAATTATTAATATTGCTGATCATGTGAGAAAAGAAAATGCTAAAGAAATGTATGAGATTTTAGAAGGTGTAGAAGATCAAGAATAATTTTTAATAATACTTCATATATTTAATCAAGAAATATATGGAGGAGTAAATAATGGAGAAAAAATTAGAGGGTAGTATAGAGGATAATAGAGGAAATATTATATTAGAAAACAGAAAGAAAATGACATTAACTGGAGTAGAGGAAGTAATTAGCTTTGATGATGAAAAGATATTACTTAATACTAAGCTTGGAGCATTAACGATAAAGGGTCAAAATTTGAAAATGAATAAGCTTGATGTACAGAATGGCGATGTAATGATTAATGGAGAAATATATTATATCGTTTATAGTGGAAAAGAAGTTAAAAAAGAAAAAGAAAGCATAATTGGAAGGCTTTTTAAATAGGAGGTTATTATGCCATTAAAAACAGATGTACAATTTAGTATTATACTTTATGCAATGTTAGCTGGTATACTAACCGGAGCAATGTTTGACTTATATAGAATAATAAGAGGTAGCAATGTAAATAAAATTGTAATTGCAATTGAAGATATATTGTTTTGGATACTAGCGGCTATGGCAGTTTTTACATTCCTCCTTTATACTAATTATGCTTTTTTAGGAGCTTATGTTTATATATTTATGATTATTTCGTTGACCTTATACATAAGGTTTATTAGTAATATATGTATTAAATTTGAGTTAAAGCTTATAAGTGCTTTAGGAAAAATGTTTAGAGTAATATTTAAAAATTTTATTTATCCATTTAAAGTAATATTTCACAATATTACAGGAAAAAACAATTAGTATAAAAAATATCTTGAATTAATTATGTAGAGTGGTTTACAATATATTTATAGAATAATATAAAGAGGGTACTATTTTATGAAAAAAAACGTAAACCTTAAAGGAATTATTATTGTTTTAGTTATTGGATTTTTTAGTATAAGTGTAATAAAGCAAGTTATTGTACTAAAAAGAATAAAGAGTGATATTTCTACTCAAGCCCAAGAATTAGAGGAATTAAAAGAAAAAAATATTAAGTTGCAAGCAGAACTAGATAGGGCTCAAAGTAATAATGAGTATCTAGAAAAATTAGCTAGAGAGAGGCTAGGATTAATAAAAGAAGGTGAGCAGCAAATTATTCCAAGTAATGAGGTAGAATAGTATTGGTTTAAGTTTAAATTTCTATTAATATGGTTATTATTATTAATGACATAGATTATTTTTAATTTTAAGGAGGATTCTTTGTAAAATGACCTTAATGGCAGGAAACATATTAGAGGGTACAGTGGTAAATATTACAAACTTCGGAGCTTTTGTAGAGATAGAAGGTAAAACAGGTTTAGTTCATATTTCAGAAGTTGCAGATTCTTTTGTTAAGGATATAAGACAACATCTTAATGAACAAGATAAGGTAAAGGTTAAAGTTATATCAATTGATGATAATGGAAAAATTAGTTTATCAATTAAGCAAGCTAACGTTAAGAAAAAATCTGTAAAACCTGCAGAAATTGAATGGACATCTGAAAAGAAAAAAGCTGCACCAGCAAACTTTGAAGATATTATGTCTAGATTCTTAAAGGATAGTGAAGAAAGACAACAAGATTTTAAAAAGCATCAAGAATTTAAAGGAAGATCTAAAAAGAGTTTTTAATTAGAACCGTTATATAAGTTTTATATATTAGAGAGAATGGATAATCACTTATCTTTCTCTTTTTTTATTAAATTAACGCCCTAATTTAAACGAAGTTTCATTAGAATATATTAACTCTGGTGCATAAACAACTAAGCTTGAAACTCCACAATTTGTAAACATTTCATCATGTGTATCAGCTATTTTTGTAAATACTGCACCTAAATCTAAAGTAGTCATTGCTGAAGCTCCAGTTCCATTAAACATTCTTGTCATATCAGTAACAGCTGTTGTATAGAATTTATCGCCTAAATCTAAGCTCTTCATACTATTATGACCTGTACTTAAGAACATACTATTCATGCTTTGTACATTACTTGTATTAAAGTTTGGACCTAAATCTAATTTAGTCATTTTAGCAAATCCTGTATTAGCAAACATATTATTCATTGTTGTTACTGAACTTGTATCAAAGGACTCACCTAGGCTCAAGCTTTGCATCTTGTCATGACCTGTACTTGCAAACATACTATTCATATTTTTAGCGCTACTTGTATTAAACTTCGCACCAAGATTAATACTTGTCATCTGTTCAAATCCAGTTTCATTAAACATACCTTCCATGTTCTCAACTTTGCCTGTATCAAAACTATTACCTAAACTAAATGTCTGCATTGACTTATATCCCATATGAGCAAACATATTTGTCATATTCTTAACATTGTCAACATGTAATAGTTCAAGATTCTTAATTATTTTATTAGAAGCTTCACTAGTTGTAACGCAACCTGAACTATAAGCTATATAATTAAATAAGTTTGTAGAATTTACATTACTATTCATGATAATTGTTGTACCTATATGAACTATATATTTTCCGGTTGTATTGTTCTTTTCGTACCAAGCTAAGATTGTTCTATCTTGTGTTGCAGAAACATCCCATAATGTTGAATCACCATCTTTTATGTGTTCTTCAAAAATTATTTGCTCAATGTTTTGTCTTTGTAAATCTGTATTTCCTAAGAATGGACTTGTTGCTTCTGTTTCTGTAGTAGCTTCTCTTAAACTACTAAATAAGATAAATTCTCTTTCTTCGCTAGTATTTCCATAATTATCCATCAACACTCCTGCTGGTATTGTAAATGATACCTGATATGCTGCTGGATCAAATCCTGTTAATGATACATTATATTGTTTTGCATATGCAAGATTTACTGATGTATCTTCTGTCATTGTTAGTTTTACATCTGTTTTTGGTGCCTCTCCATTTACTTTAACAACTACATTATTTACATTTAATGTACTTTGTAATTTGTTTAAGTATTTATCTGTACCTCTAATTACCATATTTGCTTTACCTTGTCCTGCTTCTACTGTTGCTCTTCCTATTTGTTCCCACATTGGGTCTACAACATCGACTATTGTTCCATTTCCAGAACCTCCTGGTAAATTAACTCCTGATGTTATTGTTGCATTTGTATTTCCGTTGTTTGAAGTATCTTTTGCCATTACATCACCTTTAAGTGCTACTGTAATAACACCACTATAATCTAATGTATTTCCTGTTTTTATTGCTTGTTGTAAATTAGATATTTTTAATTTATAGTGTTTACCTATTACTTGATTTGTTAATCCAGTCTTTATCACACCATCAATTGTTTTATTTATAGGTTTCGCTGTAGTTCCTGCTGTTACGTCTGATGAAGAAACAATTTCTTTTGTTACATTTTTATTATTTGTAATATCTACTCCATCAACTTTTATTGTTAAGTAATTTGTCAAATTAGCTGTTGTTAATTCTGTAACTGTATTAATGTATTTATCTGTAATTTCAAAATCCATAGTAAATGTCTTATTTCCATAATCTATATCTGAAGCTGAGTATTTATATGTTATCTCTGGTTTTATAAAGTCTACAAAGTCTCCTGTTATTGATGTTACTTCACTTACATTATTTGATGTATCTACACCTATTCCTGCATCAACATCAACTCTTACAGTACCACTCCAATCTTTATATCCTTTTGAATTTTTAGTCTTTTCAAAACCTGTTAATTCTAATGTATATCTGTATCCTACTATTTGACCAGTTTTTCCACCTATAGTTGCTGTTAATTTGTCAACTTTTGTAATATTTTTTGTAATATTGTCAGCAGATTCATCATCTACATATACATGTAATTTTGATAAATTATTATTTGCTTCTGTTACTGTTGTTCCTAATCCTGAACCTGACAAATACTTATCTACTACATCAAATACAATTATTTCTTTTTTATTGGTCTTGTCTACTGATGATGAGTATTTTACTATATCTGGTTTTATTTTATCAACTTGTCCTAAATCTAATGTTGTTGCTTTATTTGTATTTTCTGATGTATCAACTAATTGATTTGCTGGTATTTCAATTTTTATTGCTCCACTGTATTCTCTGTACCATCTTGTTTCATCTGCTCTTGCTTCTAAGAATGTTGCATCATCTTCTTTAAAGTTTGATAATGTTACTGTATATACAATTTCTGGATTTCCAGAAGCTGAAGTTCTTAATTCCTTTTCACTAACAGATTTTTCAACTTTAATTCCTGCAGTTTTTTCGATGTCTTCTCCATTTATAAATACTTTTATATCTGTTGGATTTAAAGAACTACGTTCTGTATCAAGATATTTATCTGTTCCTACAACTTCTGCTGTTACTGTTCCATTAGTCTCATTTACCGTAAATCCTCCAACTTTCCATATTGGATCAACAACGTCTACTAATATTGGATAATTATTTACTCCATCTGATGGTGTATCTACACCTATAGTAATTGTTTTTCCATCATTTGTATTTCCTGATGTATCATATATTTTTCCACTTGGTATTCCTATTGTAACTATACCACTGTAATCTATACCTGTATTAGGAGTTTGCTCTAAATTTTTAATTACTAATGTATATCTAACTCCATAGTTATTTGGCAATGCTGTTGATGTTAAGCTATTTTTTGAATTTGTCAACTCTGCTGTTGTCATTTGTTTTCCATCAACTCTAACTGTTAAGTCTGATAAAGCTAATTTGGCTTTTGAAATATCATAGTATTTATCAGTAACATCAAATTCTACTGTTAATGTTTTATTATTTCTATCTATTTTTGTTTTTGCTGATTTATAAACAATGTCAGGTTTTACAAAGTCTACTTTTCCTAATGAAAATTCACTATTACTTGCCTTATTTGTATTTCCATGTTCATCTTCAATTGTTCCTTCATCAATTTTTATTACTGTATTTCCACTATATTCTCTATAAGTTTTACCACTTCCAGCAAAATCTTGATCTGATTCAGCCCAATCGCTTAATCTTAAAATATATTTTACTCCATATACTCTACCATTATTTTCTGATTCTTGATCTACTGGTTCACTTAGTTCTTTCTTTACATAGTTATTATCTGTTATTTCTGTTCCATCAACAAATACATGTATTTTGCTTACATCTAATGTTGATTGTTTAAAATATTTATCTGTACCATATAATTCCATTGTTAGTTCTTTTTCATTTGTTTGGCTATCTGTTACTTGTTTAACATTTTTAACTTCCCAAATTGGATCAACAACGTCAACTATCTGTTCTGAGCCTGTTTTATCAGGTTCGTCAACTCCAACTGTAATAGTCATTGGATCTTGGTTGTAATTATTTGAAGTATCATATAGTACTTTACTTGGTATTCCAATGCTTATTGGTCCACTGTAATCTTTATATTTTGCTCCTTCTGATTTGCTTGCTTGTTCTAAACCACCTATTGTCAATGTGTATTTTTTACCTATTGTCTCTTCTTTACCATTTCTTATCTCTTTAATATCTTCTGATGTTAAAGTTTTTGTAATATTCTGTGGTACTGCATCCTCATCTTTCATTTTTATTACTAAATTGTCTGCAGTAATACTTGAACTTGCAAAATACTTATCTACTACAGAAAATACTACTGTTAATGTTTTTTCTCCATAGTCTATTTTTGTTTCTGACCATTTATAAGTAATCTCTGGTGTTATAAAGTCAATAAATGTTACATCTGTAAGTGTTTGCTCTATATTTTGACTTCCATAGTTTTCTATTAATCCAGAATCTTGAAGTATTTTTAATGTAATATTTCCACTCCATTCTTTATAGCTCTTTCCTGATTGTCTAGTTGCTTCTTCAAAATCTTTTAATGTTATAGTTTGTAAGATTTCTATTCTTCCAGAATCATTTACCTTATAGCTTACATCTCCTATATCCATAGACTCTTCTACATTAGTTAATTCTGTACTATCTATAAATACTTTTACTTTACTCTTATCAGCTATACCTGTAACCATATCTGCAGGGTATTCTGCTGCTGTTATTTGCGAATTGATTTTACCTCTTAATGTAATTTCAACTTTTTTAGTTGTTTTATCTACTGTTGTACTTTCTATTGCCCATTCTGTTCTATATTTAGGATTTATTGTTCCTCTAGAATATGCAACTGCTGTTGAACCTTCTCCTCCAAGTCTAAAGTTTGTAGAATCTTGGTATATTGCTTCTGGTGCATCTATAACTGTTCCTGAAGTTTTTCCTATAGAGTTAAACATATTGCTATTTGAACTTGCAATCTTTGTAAATTTAGGTCCTAAATCAAGTTCCTGTAATGAATTTAATCCACAATTTTGGAACATTGAATCCATATTAGTTACTTTTGCAGTACTAAAATTATCTCCTAAATCTAAAGTTGTCATTTTTCCAATTCCAATTTGATTAAACATGTATTCCATTGTTGTTACATTGCTTGTATCAAATTTGTCACCAAGTCTTAAAGTTGTTAGAGTATATTCTCCACATCCTGCAAACATTGATGTCATATTTGTTGTTTTGCTTGTGTTAAATTTATCTCCTAGGTCTAGAACTGTTATTGCTCCAAATTGTTGGAACATATTTGTCATATTTGTTACATTACTTGTGTTAAATTTAGTGCCTAATGTAAAGTCTGTTAATTTTTCATATCCACATTTATAGAACATAGCTCCCATATTGGTTACACTTTCTGTATTAAAGTTTGTTCCTAAATTTAATTTTGTCATTGCATTTGAACCTGTATTATAGAACATATGATTCATATTTGTAACTCTTTTTGTTGTTACCAAATCTAATCCTTTAATTACTTCTGTTGCAGTACATTTTGAAGCACTACCTATATTAGCAAATAAATAACTTGAATCTGGGTTTGCAAATATTGCTGTAGTTCCACCAATATATACATTTAATGCTCCATTTGATGAATTTGTTGTATACCAAGCCATTATTGAACCATCATTTCCAGCTGATACGTCCCATTTTGTAGCACTAACAATACTTGATAATCCTGAAACAAATGTTACACTTTCTATATTTTGTCTTTGTATTGAAGTATTTCCTAAGAATCCACTAGTTGATAAAGTTTCTGTATTCGTCGCTTTTAAACAGCTATATAGCATAAACTCTAATTCTTTACTTTGATTTCCAGCATAATCTTTAATTGTTCCTGCTGGTATTTTTATCTTAACTTGACCCTCATCAATGTCAAACCCTGAAGCCTTAATCGTATATTTTACTCCAACTAAATGCTTAGAAGTTTTTCCATTTTCTATCCAGTCTTCATATATATCTTCTTGTTTTTCTATTATTAAATTCTTTCCTGTTGCTCCATTTTTTTCTACTTGTACTCCATTAATCCATAATTCTAAAGTCTCACTTGTCAAAGTACTTTCTCTAAAATATTTATCTGTTGCTGTTACTACTATTGTTGCCTCTTGATTATCTAAATCTACTGTTTGAGAATCTACTGCCCATACTGGACTTACTATATCAAGATTTTCTTTTGTTCCTGTTTCATCTGGCAAATCAATTCCAAATGTAAGTGTTTTATTTAAATTACCATTATTTGATGTATCTTTAATCTTTCCTGCTGTAACCGCAATTGTTACATTACCACTATATTCTAAATATTTAGCTCCATCTGCAATTTTAGATTGTTCTAATCCTGAAATAGTTAATGTATATCTTCTACCAACCACTTGATTTGTTAATCCAGTTTTTATTTCACCATTTACAGTTTTATTTATAGCTTTTGTTGAGATTATATTTGTAGGTGTTGAAAGTGTTAATTTCGCACCTGGTATATTTTTCATATCAATATAATTTCCTAAGTCTGTACCATTTTGCATTTTTATTGTTAAATCTGCTAATGTTAAATCTCCACTTGAATAATATTTATCTGTTACATCAAATACTATATCAACTGATTTAGCACCTTCTACTGTTTTTGTATATTTATAAACCATACTTGGTTCTATAACATCTACAAAATCACCTTTTAATGTCGTTTCATTACTTGTATTTCCTTTAGTATCTGTTGCAATTCCCGCTTCTATATCAACACTAACTGTACCACTTAATCCTTTAAATTGATATCCTTCTTGCAATCCCGCTTGTTCAAAGTCTGATAATACTAATGTATAACGTTTTCCTACTGTTCTTTCTACACCATCAATTGTTGCTGTTAATGTTTCTACATTTGCAATTTGTTTTGTTATTGTATCTGCATTTTCACTATCTATAAATACATGTAATTTTGATAATAATGTTTGATCATCTAATATTGTACTATAATATTTATCTGTTACATCAAATACTATTGTTTCTGTTTTTGCTGTTTTATCTATGCTTGATGATACCTTTACAATTTCAGGTTTTAATGTATCTATTTCTCCTACACCAATTGTTAATTTTGAGCTCTTATTTCCATAATTATCTATTAATGTTTCTTTTGGAATTTCTATTGATACATCTCCACTATATTCTCTATATACTCTCTTACCTTCATTTCTTGCTGAAATAAATGCATCATATGATTCCTCTAAATTAGAAATTGTAAGCGTATATTTTAATCCATTTGTTATCTCTTCAGGTTCACTTAATGATTTTGAAAGTTCTGTTGCTAATCCAGAAATATCAACTCCATCTACCATTACCTTGATACTATTTGATGTTAATAACTCTTTACTACGTTCTTTATCTAAATATTTATCTTTTCCTATTAGTTCCATTGTAGCATTAGTCTTTCCAGATGCATCTTGCGTAATATTCATATTTTGTACTGTCCATATTGGACTTACAAGGTCAACAATTTCTTGATTTTTGTGGTTAGTATCATTTTCTGGGTCATCTACACCAATTGTAATTGTTTTTGCTGAACTTTTTGTACCTGAATAATCTTCTGCCATTCCCTCTGGTAATGCTATTGCCATAGGTCCACTGTAATATATTCCATCACCTTGGTCTAATCCTTCAATTACTAATTTGAACTTTTCTCCAACTTTTTGATTCTGTCCATTTATAGTTTCATAAATTTCACTATCTCTTGTTAAAGTTTTCTTTATAGCATCATTTGGTATAGTTGTATTTGTATCAAGTAATTTTAATGCTATTGAACTTGAATTATAAGAACCATCTGCTAATTTAGGTAATTTTTCTTCATCAATTTTATTAAAATATTTATCAGTTACACTAAAATAAACTGTTACTTTTTTAGATTCATGATTTATTTCTGTTTCTGCATGTTCATATGTAAATTCTGGTGCTATTGAATCTAAGAATAATTTTCCTGTTGCATTTGCTTTTCCTGTTGGACTATCTTGTAGTTTATCTTCTTCAAGTTTTAAATTTGGATTTCCATATGAATCAACTAATGTTGCTTGAGCAATTTCTAAAGCTATATTACCACTCCATTCTGTATATTTATTTATAGCTCTTCTTGTTTCTTTAAATCCTTCCAATTTTAAACTACATTGTACATTTGTAGCTGGTGTTGAACTTGCTCCACTTATTGTTCTAGTAATATTATTATTTTCTGTACCGTCAATACTTACTGTTATTTGTGAAGTTGTTGTATTACTAAATTTATTTATTACATTACTGTTATATCCATTATAATTTGCTGAATCTACAGTTCCTTTTAATGTTACTGTTATTTCAGAATTTGTTTTATTTGGTGCTGTTGTTTCAGCTTTCCATTGTGGTCTATATTTTGGTATTATTGTTCCTCTTGTAAAACTTATTTTAGTAGTTAAATCTGCTCCAAGTCTTAATTCATGTTCTCCCGAATAAATTGCTGAACCTACATATATTTTAATATTATCTTGTTGTCCACATTCAGTAAACATATTTGTATTTGTTGCTGCAATATTTGTAAATGCTGGACCTAAATCCAATTCTGTCATACTTCCTATACCACAATTTTGGAACATACTTGTCATATTTGTTACTGCTGTTGTGTAGAAGTTTCCTTCTAATGACAATTTTGTCATTTTTGAACTTGCAGTTCCATTAAACATATAACTCATATTAGTTACTTTTGCTGTATTAAATGCACTACCTAAATTCAAGCTTGTCATTTCTGTAAATCCTGTATTTTGGAACATATTTGCCATATTTGTTACATTTGTTGTATTAAATCCTGTTCCTAAATTCAAGTTTGTCATTGCTGTATATCCTGTATTTTGGAACATATTTGCCATATTTGTTACATTTGTTGTATTAAATCCTGTTCCTAAATTCAAGCTTGTCATTGCTGTATATCCTGTATTTTGGAACATATTTGCCATATTTGTTACTTTTGAAGTATTAAATCCTGTTCCTAAATTTAAGCTTGTCATTGCCATGTATCCTGTTCTTTCAAACATATTACTCATATCTGTTACAATTGCTGTATTAAATTTATTTTGTAAGTTTAATGTAGTCATTGCATTTTCACCAGTACTTGTAAACATACCAGCCATATTTGTTACTTTGCTTGTATCAAAGTTTGGACCTAAGTCTAAACTTGTCATTGCATTATAACCTGTATATGCAAACATATTATTCATACTTATTACAGTACTTACATCTAATAATTTGATATTTGTAATAACTTGTGTTTCTTGGCATTTATTTGAATATCCAATATATTTAAATAAATTATCTGAAGTTCTATTTGCTAATATTCCACCTTCACTACCAATGTGAACTATATATACTCCTGTTCTTGTTTCTTCATACCATGCAATTATTGATTGATCTCCTGCTGCTGATACATCCCAAGCCCTTGTATCATCTGTTATTTTGTTTGTTGTATGATTGTATATATCAGAAGATATGTATGATTCAAAAGTAACATTTTCTATATTTTGTCTTTGGATTGGTATCTTAGTTTGGTCATTTCCTAAAAAACTACTTGTTGCACTTGTTTCTGTACTTGCACTTTTCAATCTATTATATAAAACAATGTCTTTTGCTTCACTTGTATTTCCAGATGTATCTGTTGCTGTTCCTGCTGCTATACGAAGTTTTCCTTGATCAGAATTTAATGTAATTCCTGTTACTGTTACTGTATATTGATTTCCATATTGAATTTCTGTAGCCACTCCGTTTACCATTCTTGTTTCTTTTAAAGCTGTTGCAGCACTTACTGTTTTAGTTATTCCACTTGTTACTGCTGTATTTCCTAAATATACTGTTATATTGTCTTTTGTCAATGTACTTGATTCAAAGTATTTATCTGTTGCTTTTACTATTACTGTTGCTGTTCCTGTTGTAAAATCAAATGATATGTTATTACTATCAGCTGTCCATGTTGGATTTACAAGGTCTATATTTGTTGTCTCATTTTCATCTGGTTTTAAAATATTGTTACCTGGTCCTACTGATATTGTTTTTGTTGGGTTAGTGTTTCCTGAATTATCTGTCATTGAACCCTTTGGTATTGTTATTATTACAGGTCCACTGTAATCTAAATAATTTTTTCCTACTGCTATTGCATCTTGTTCTAATTCTGTTAGTGTTAATACGTATTTATATCCTATTGTAGTTCCATTTTCAGTTATTGGAGTTTTTGCCAATCCCATATTTACATGTGTTTGTGCTAAATCTGTACCATCCATAGAAACTATCATTCTATTTGCAGCTCCAATTTCTATTCCTAAGTTCTCTTTAGCAAAATATTTATCTGTAATAGAAAACTCTATTGTTACTGTTTTAGAAGTTTTATTAATTGTTGTTTTTGAATAATCATACATTGTTGCTGGTCTTACAAAATCTGCAAACATTTTTCCATTAGTATTTTTGCTTGTAGTATCTGAATCCGCATCTTTTATTTCAATTGCTGTCATTGTTCCAGATTCATCACTTTGTGTTAAATTTGGGTTTCCATAAGCATCTACTAATGTTCCTTCTGCTATTTGCAATGCAGTTTTTCCTGACCACTCTAAATAAGATTTTCCTGATTGTAATACTGATTGCTCAAAATCTGTCAATATTATGTTGGCACTTACTGTGCTTGATGGTCCTGTTTTAGACATTGTAACTTTTTTAGTTATGTCATTTGCTTCTTGTCCTGCAACTTTTACATTAAATGGTTTTGTAGAATTTGCATCTGCAGTTCCATTTGTCAAATTATTTGTTACAGTTTTTATTGCATCTCCATATGTTGACGAATCTACTTGTCCTGCAACTTTTATTGTTAATAATTTTTCAGACTCATCAAATGTTACATCTGTTTTTGACCATGTTGGTTCATATTTTGGAACTACTTTTCCTACTGTATAACCTGTTGTTGTTGTTGAATTCGCATTTAATCTAAATGCATTTTTATTTGAATATATCGCTGAACCTGCATATATATTTGCTCCAGATTTTCCTGTATTTGCAAATATATTTGTATGTGCGTCTGCTATTTTTGTAAATGCTGGTCCAAGGTCTAATTCTGTCATTGCTGTTTTTCCACAATTGTAGAACATTGAATCCATGTTTGTTACATTTTGAGTAGTAAATCTATTGCCCAAATTCAATGTTGTTAAACTTGTACTACCAAAATTATTAAACATATTTTTCATATTGCTTACATTACTTGTCTCGAATCTTTGTCCTATTGTAAATGATGTTAATCTATTTCCTGCATCTTGGAACATTCCTTCCATATTTGTTACTCTTGATGTTTCAAAATTATCTCCTAATGCAAATGATGTCATTGTTGCATAACCTAATCCTCTAAACATATATTGCATATTTGTTGTAAATGTTGTACTTAGTAAATCTAAGTTTTCTATTGTATTTCCTGATGTTGCTCCACTTGCATAACCAATATATGAGAATAAATATGATGAATCTACATTTGCATATATTGGGTAATCACTTGCTATATATACTTTTGAATTTGAGTACCATGCAATTATTGAATTATCTTCTGTTGCAGATACATCCCATGTTCCAGTTGATGGTGCTGTTGCTGTACTATTTAAGAATGTAACACTTTGAATATTTTGTCTTTGTATACTAGAATTTCCTAAGAAACCACTTGTTGCAGAAGATTCATATACTCCTGAACTTGATTTAGCAACTCTTAATGTATTAAATAGTGATATATCTTTTGGAACATTCTTATTTCCTGATAAATCATGTACTGTATCTTCAGATAATCTTAATTTTACACCTCTTCCTAAGAATTGAGAAAGTCCTGTTATTGTTACATCTTGTAATATTCCATATTGTGAGTCAGAACCATTTCTTGTTCCTATTAAAACTTCTGGTGTTCCATAACTTATTGTTACTCCATCATCTTCATCTTTTACTACATTATCTACTAATAACATTATTTTATTAGCATCTAATGCTTGCCCTGGTGTATAGTATTTATCTGTTGCTTGTATTTTTAGTGTTAAGCTATCATTTCCTTCTCCATTAAAGTGTGATGATGCTACTGATATTTCTGGTTTTATAAAATCTGCAAATAATGCATCTGATATGTTATAAGTTTTTTCTTCTTCCTCTTCAATTACTACTGCACTACTTAAGGCATCCCCCATATAGAATACTACATTACCACTCCATTCCATATATTTCTTTATGTCTTGCCATTGTGATTCTTCAAAATTTGATAATGTTACTCTAAATTTCTTTGTATTCTTATTAAACCAATTTCCCCACCAATTATTACCACTTGAAGAACTTGCAATCTCTTCTACTGCCATTGAAGGGTTGCTCTTTCCTAATACTGATTCGCCATCAATTCTTATATCTTGCATATCTGCCTTAAAGTCTGATAATTTATAATTATATGTTGCTCCTCCGCCATCCAAACATTTGTTTAAATGCATCAAAGAATGAATTTGCAGTATTAGCTATTATTACAACATCTAATTTCTTGGCACTTTCGTCTAATTCTGCAGAATATTTTAGGAATGCTGGGTCACTTGAACTTAATGTAAAATCTATTGTTCCATTAAATAATTGTGTACTTACATTTCCATTTCCAGCAAGATCATGTACTGAATTTGCTTTTAATGTTATTGTAAATGTATTTGAACCTCCATACATACCTGTTGTTGATGTATCAATATTAGAAATTTTTACTTGATAATGTTTACCATTACTTAATTTTGTTTCTTTTGTTATTTTTATGTTACAACTTGATGTTATATCACTCGTTGTACCTTGTCCAAAATAAGCTTTAGTTGTTTTAGTTATTGTTATTTCTCCTGACTCTACAGCTTCTTGGAAATCGAACCATTCATCTGTAATATCAAAATCAATAACTACAGCTTCCATTCCTTTGTCTTGTTTTACAACAATATTGCTTACTACTGGTGGTGTATCATCATCTAATGGTGGTATTACTCCGACTGTTAAGGTTGTAGCATTACTTGTATTTCCAGATGCATCTGTTAGTAATCCTTCTGGCAATGTTATTGTTATTGACCCATTAGAATATCCTGTCATTTTTAATACATATTTTATTCCACCTTTTCCATCTCCATATTCTTCTTTGTTCAATGTTAATCTTGATGAATCTATTACTGTTGAGCCTTCTTTTACTATAAAACCTTCTGTATCTAATTTTAATTTACTTGATACTAATTGCACATTATCTGTTCCTGTAAATTCTATTGATACTTCATTTCCTTGATATTGCGTATATTCTGCACTTCTATATGTCCAAACAGGTATTGTAATATCTGGTGTTACTGAGAATGTTGCTTCATTATTCTTGTTGTTTCCTCTATCTGTTAATGTCCCTTGTTTTATAGTTGTTTTTATTTCTCCTCCTGTAAAGTTTGCAATTGTTACTGTAAATACTTTTGTTTTAATGTCAGATTCACTGTCTATTGCTTCTATTGTTGGGGTTACTGCTGTACCATTAACTGTAACTGTTAAATCTGATGCTGTTAAAGATGCTGATGCAAGTTCTGCTTCATCTGTTCCTTTAAATTTTAAGGTATATGATTTAGCTGTTTTATTATAAGTTCCAGCACCTTCCATCTTCCATTCTGGTTTTATAATGTCTATTATTTCATATTCTTTTGCGTCACTCTTTTTACCACTATTATCTTCTAGTGCTCCAGAGTCTATAGATATTTGAATTTTTCCTCCTGTATATCCCCTTATTGTTATTGGGAATGTTTTTATCATTTTATCTGCACTTAATGTTGCTTCTTCAAATGTTACTCTATTTGATTCTTCATCTAGCGTTGAGCCATCTACAGTTACTATTGTATTAGAAAAATCTAGTAATGATTTAGTATTATTTAAAGATGTCTCATCTCTACCTGTTAGTTTTATAGTAATTTTTTGATTTATCTCATCATAATCAAATTGTAATTCATCATCCCAAGTAGGCTTTGCTATATCACTTGCTGGTAATGTAAATGTTGCTGCAGCATTTTTATTTCCAGTTGTATCATATATTGCACCTTCTGCTATTGATACATTTACAACTCCTGATGGATATTTTTGTATTGTTACTGTATAGATTATTTCTTTTTCTGTTGTACTCTTAATTGTTACTATTGGTGTTACAATTACATTTCCACATTTTACAGTAATATTTTGAGCACTACCACTTGGAGAAAGACTTGATTTTGTTGCATCTATTGCATTTTCATCTGTTGCAACTACTTCAAATGTATATTCTCCATCTGTATCTGAATAACTAGGATTTTGTACTTTTAATGTAGGTTTTGTTATATCTTTTTCAGGAAGCTTTATTTCTTTTGCATCACTCTTGTTGCTTGATGCATCTATTAACGCATTCGCTCCTATAGAAATTGTTACTGCTCCTCCTGGATAATTATTTATTGTTAATCTATAAACTATCTTTTTAGATTCTGTTATAACTTTTTCTAGTGTTGGTGTTACTGTTGTACTTCCACATTTTACAGTCACATTTTTAGAACTTCCACTTGTTATTAGTGATGATACTGTTGTATTTAATGCACTTTCATCTGTTCCTACTAATTCTACTGAATATGTTTTTAAGTCTGCATCATATGCTAAGTTTTGATAGTCCCATACTGGCTTTGTAATATCTGGTGTAAATTCATATACCTTTGCATTACTTGTATTATTAGCTGTATCTTTTAACGAACCTTCTGCAATTGTTATTTTTATTACTCCACCTGTATAATTATTTATTGTAACAGGGAATGTTTTTGTTTGTGTACTTGAGTTAAATGATGTTGTTCCATATGTTACATTTGCAGGACTTTCTCCAACTGTAATTGTTGCATTTAATGTTGAGTTATCATCACTTAATGCTGTTTCATCTAATCCTACTAAATTAAATGTATATGCTTTAGTTGAATGATTATATAATGCACTTTGTACAGTGTCAGTCCATACTGGTGGTGTTACATCTTGGAAAAATGTATAAGTTTTTGCATCACTCCAGTTTTCTGTTTCATCATATAATGCCTTTGAAGCAATTGATATTGTTACATTTCCACCTTTAAAGTTTCTAACTGTTATTGGGAATGTTTTTGTTTTTCCATCTGAGCTTAATGTTCCACTTCCTATAGTTAAATCACTTGCACTTACTACAGTTGAACCTGTTTTTATTGTAAGTTTTCCAGCTAGGGAAGATGCTGAATTATTTAATTTAACATTATCTGTCCCTATTAAGTTAAATGTATATATTCCAGTCTGCTTATCATATTGGGCACTATCTATACTATTTTTCCATGTTGGCTTTGTTGCATCCATAGCAGCAAACGAATAAGTTTTCTCCGCACTTGTATTATTCTGTGTATCTACTAATGCTCCTGCATTAATTCTAAGCGAAATTGCTCCACCTGTATGTTTTGATATTTTTATTTGATATGTAACACTTGTTGATGTTGAAGCTGTTCTTGTTATTGTTGGTGTTACTCTTGTTCCTCCAACTGTAAGTGTTGAATTTGATGTTGTTATTGCTGATGAGTTTGTATTTAATTCTACATTATCAGTACCTGTTACTGTTATTGTATATGATTGGTCATCTGGGTTATAACTTCCTGTTGCATCTCCCCATACTGGTGCTTGTATATCTGTTAAAAATTGATATTCTTTGTATGCACTTGTATTACCAGATGTATCTTTTAATGCTCCTGCTTTTATTGCTATCTTTACATTTCCTCCTTTAAAGTTTTTTATACTTATTGGAAATGTTTTTGTTTTAGAACCAGAAGCTAATGTTCCTGTTCCAATTGTCAAATTACTTGATGTTACTGCTACACCATCTACTGTAACAGTTAAATTTGATGTATTTAATACTGATGTACTACTATTCAATCCTGTTTCGTCTGTTCCTACTAAATTAAATGAATATGTACTTGTTGAAGTATTAAATGTTCTATTATTAACATTATCTGCCCATACTGGTGGTGTTACATCTACATTAAATGAATAAGTTTTAGCACTACTCTTGTTTCCAGATGTATCTACTAATGCTCCTGCACTTATTGATATTGTAATATCTCCACCTGTAAAGTTATTAATTGTTAATGGAAATGTTTTTGTTTTATCATTTAATGTTGCTGTTCCAAATGTTACACTTGCTATTTTTCCACCCATTGTTACGGTTACATTTGAAGAATTTAGTACTGATGCTGTATTATTTAATCCTGTTTCATCAGATCCTATTAATTTTAATGCATATGTTTTATTATTTGCATCATATGTTCCATCACTTATGCTACTATTCCATACTGGCAATGTTCCATCTACTGTGAATGTATACACTTTTTGAGAGCTTGAATTTTCTGATGTATCTACCAAAGCCCCTGCATATATTGTTATTTCTACATTTCCTCCTGTAAAGTTTCTTATTGTTAATGGAAATGTTTTTGTTTTTCCATCTGAGCTTAGTGTTCCTGACCCAAATGATAAATTGCTTGAACTTACTGTGCTTCCATTTACTTTTACATTTACTTTATTTGAGTTTAATACTGATGCAGATGAATTTAATGCTACATCATCTGAACCTACTAAATTTAATTCATATGTTTTATTAGTTGCAGAATATGTTCCATTACTTATAGTATTTGCCCATGTTGGAGCCACATTATCAACAGTTGGTGTAAAAGAATATGTTTTTGCGGTACTTTTATTTCCTGCACTATCAGCTAATGCTCCTGCATTTATTGAAATATCAATTTTTCCACCTGTATAATTTTTTATTGTTATTGGGAATGTTTTCTGTGTTACATTTCCACTTGAATTTATTGTTGTTGATGCACTTCCAAATGTTATGTTAGTTGAACTTACTGTTGTTCCATTTACTTTTATTGTTGTATTTGATGAACTTAATGTTGATGATGCACTATTTAAAGATGTTTCATCTTTTCCTATTAAATTAAACGCATAAGTTTTGCTAGAACCTGAATATGTTCCTCCACTAACACTAGCATTCCACGTTGGTGCCGTTCCATCTATTGTAAATGAATATGTTTTTTGTGCACTTTTGTTTCCTGCTGTATCTACTAATGCATTTGCATTAATTGTAATATTTACTGTTCCCCCTGTAAAATTCTTTATTGTTAATGGAAATGTTTTTTTGATTATATTTCCATTTGAATTTGTTGTTTTTGTTGCTGTTCCAAATGTTAAATATGTTGAATTTACTGCTGTTCCATTTATTTTTACTGTTACGTTTGATGTATTTAATACTGATGCAGTATCATTTAATCCAGTTTCATCTGTTCCTATAAAATTTAACGCATATGTTTTATTTGTTGCAGAATATGTTCCTCCACTTATATTTGTATTCCATACTGGAGATGTTACATCTGTGTTTGGTGTAAATTCATAAATTTTTGAAGCACTAGTATTTCCTGCCATATCTTTTAATGCTCCTGAATTTATTGTTATTGTTATTTTTCCACCTGTATAATTTTTTATTGTTAATGGAAATGTCTTTTTAGTTACATATCCACTTGAATTTGTTGTCTTTGTTGCTGTTCCAAATGTTAAATATGTTGAACTTACTGTTGTTCCATTTACTTTTACTACTACATTTGATGTACTTAATGTTGATGAACTGTCATTTAATGCTGTTTCGTCTGTTCCTATTAAATTTAATGCATATGTTTTTGCTGTTGATGAATATGTTCCACCACTTACACTATCTGCCCATTTTGGTGCTGTTGAGTCTGAGCCTGATGGTGCTGAAATTGAATATGTTTTTGATGAACTTTTATTTCCTACTGCATCTACTAATGCTCCAGAACTTATTGTAATATCTATTTGTCCTCCCCAGTAATTTTTTATTGTTAATGGAAATGTTTTCTTTGTTACTTTTCCACTTGTTGATGTTGTTGTTGCTGTTCCAAATGTTAAATTACTTGAACTTACTGTCGTTCCTTTTACTTTTACTGTTACATTTGATGTACTTAACACTGATGATGAACTATTTAATTCTGTTTCGTCTGTTCCTACTAAGTTTAATGCATAGGTGTGCCCTGAACTTGAAAATGTTCCGTTACTTATACTTGTTGCCCAAATTGGTGCTGTAGTATCTATCTTAGGAGTTATCGAATACGTTTTAGCAACACTAGTATTTCCTGCTACATCAACTAAAGCTCCTGCATCTATTGAAACATCAATTTTTCCTCCAGTATAATTTTTTATTGTTATTGGAAAAGACTTTTTCACTATATTTCCACTTGAATCTTTTGTTACAGATGTAGTACCAAATGTCAAGTTTGATTGACTAACTGCTGTTCCTGCTACTTTTATTGTTACATTGGATGTACTTAATCGTGACGAATCACTTAAATTCGTTTCATCGTGTCCTACTAATACAAATTGATATGTCTTGTTTGTTGACGAATATCCTTGGCTTTCTGTTGAAAAACTACTATCCCAAGTTGGTTTTGTTGAGTCTGGTACAACCAATATACCTCTTGCATATGCAATTGTTGAACTTGAACCTGTTCCTAATTTAAATGTATGATTGTCTTTATATATTTCACTTGGTACATATATTTTACATGCATCATTTGTTGAACTGCTTTTTCCTAAGTTACTAGCGAAATCAGTATTAGTGCTTGCAATTTTTGTAAATTTACTGCCTAATCTTAATTCTGTAAGTGCATCTCTTCCTAAAAAGCCAAACATTTTAGTCATATCTGTCACTTTGCTGGTATCAAATTTATCTCCTAAATTTAAGCTAGTTAATTTCGTCATTCCACATGAATAAAACATATAACCCATATTAGTTACATTGCTTGTATTAAATTTACTGCCTAAATCTAAGCTAGTTAATTTTTCTGTTCCACAATAATTAAACATATAACTCATATCAGTTACATTGCTTGTATCAAAATTAGAGCTTAAATTAAAATTCGTCATTGCAGTTGTCCCAAAATAGTTAAACATCGCATTCATGTTAGTTACTTTGCTTGTATTCAAAAAACTCAAATTAGTTATTGGTGTCTCCTCTGTACATTTACTTCCTGATCCTATGTAAGCAAATAAATTTTTAGAGTTTGTATTTGCATATATAGTATTATTACTAGTAATATAAATTCTATAAGGACTATTTGTAGTTTGCTTGTAATAATAGCCTACTACTGTATTATCTCCAGATGCTGATACATCCCATTTGGTATTATGTAATGCTATTTGTCCTTGACTTAAAGCTTTATCATATACTTGTACAGAATAAACTTTCATTTTTGAATAAGAATCATTTGCAGATGTTGCATTAGGATTACAACCTATTGCCATTACTGTATTTTCTGTAGTATTACCAATTGTTGCGGTTTGTGATAGAGATTTAACTTTTTTGCCATCAACATAAAGTATAAGCGTACTTCCATCATATGTTCCTGCCAAATTTACTGTTTTTCCTGTTTGTATAGCAGTATCACTAACTACACTAATATATTCACCTGCTTCTTTACTATATACTTCAAATCTAGGTTTACCATTTTGAATTGATAGATATGCTCCACCTCGTTCCGGATTTCCCAAAACACCATTTCGTCCATTTGAATTGTATGAGTCAAAATTTACAGTTGCATACAACGTTACTCCAGAAGAAAAACTAATTTTTCCCAAATTAACCCAATCGTCAGTTCCATCAAGTTGTAAATATTCAGCTCCAAAACTTCCTCCAACTACTGTTCCATTTGTACCACCAGCTAAATTCGTCCATGTTTTTGTTGTTGTACTATTTCCAGTGCCCGTATTGTTTTTACCATCCAACATAATTTTTGCACTTGATATATTTGCTGAACTTGTAAACATTACATTTTCAATATCCTGTCTTTGTATGTTTTTATTACCTAAAAATGCACTATTTGGCTCTCCCTCGGCAGCTGTAGATTTCAACATACCTGCTGTGCTACTTGTAGCTATTGTTGCTATATTATTCTCATTTGAGTTCGCATAAGCATCCTCTTGAATTTTGTCTATATCCTCTTGTGTAAGTTCATCTCCTGTTGTATTATCTTCTTTATTAGTAGAATCTTCTTCTGCTTTATTTTCTGTTGCTAATATGTAGCTTATTTTGTTTTCTTTTTTTCCGAACTCTGCATATATGTATTCTCCGTCTATCATTGTTTGTGGAACTTCTGTAGCTGTATCATTTTCTATGCTATATATTGCAGGTATTGTGTTTTCTTCTGTATTTCTTGCTTTTATTATTACTGTCTCTGAATATTTGCTTGCATCATATTCTATTCTTTCTGTTTCTACATTTTCTTTGTTTGTTTGCTCTTCTGTTTTTGAATTTTCTTGCATTGTTTGTGTTTCTTTTGTATTTTCAGTTGTAGCTTTTGTTTCAGTTTCTGCTTGCTCTTCTGTTGTTGTTGTATTTGTGTTGTTTTCTTCATTAGTTTGTTTAACTACCTCTTGATATATAGAAACCTCATATGCTTTTTTCTTTGTCTGATTTTCATTTGGTATTTTTACAGCAGTTAATGTTGCTAAATCTATCTCATTAATTTCTGCTTTAGCATCTAATGGCATATATCCAGTTGCGATTACATCACCTTCGCCATTTCCATTTTCGTCTGCTGGTTTTCTTATCTCTTTGTTATAAAATAATTCTTTTTGCTGATCTACTGTCATAACTTCTTCTGTATCATAATCTGTTTCCACTTCGATTTTCTTATTTGCTACTTCTGTTTCTGTCAGTCTTAGTGTTTTGTCAGAATTTTCATCAGTCATAGTTACTTCTGCACCATCAGCAGTATAATATTTAGTTACTATATTTTCGTTTACAGATGTTGGCAATTCTACTAGAAAGTTTCCATCCTTTGTTTCTGTTGCATCAACAGTTATAGTCTGTTTTTCCAGTAGCTTATTTTTATCTGCTACTTCCATCTCTATTTGTATTACATTTTCCGCCCTCGAATTTCGTATATTTCTATATACTCCAATCATTATTATTATTGCCATTAATAGTATAAATATATTTCTTATTTTTTTAACAATTATTTTATTTTTTAACATGATTTTACTCCGTTTTTTGTCGCAATTTTTCACTTGCATTTTCTCTTTATATTTATATCATAACAAGCATTTTTTTTCAACATTTTTCGAGGTTTTTTTAGGCTTTTTTTCAAAAAAATTTATGCCATTTTTGGCACTTTTTTCTTATATTTTTTCTTATGTTTTTTTGCAATTTTTTTCGCTCATTTTTTGACTGATTTTGGAAGTTTTTATTGCTTTTTAGGTGTTGTTTATGTTGTCTTTTTATGTATTTTTGTCTGTTGGTTTGATAGCAAAAAGAAGCAAGATACTTATTTCTAATAAGTATCTTGCTTCTTTTTCTCTTAAAACTCTTGATATTTAGCTTTCTTTCTAAGAGTTGGCAAACTTTTATATATTATTTTAAAACATGAGAACTTTTCTAATTCATTATCTTCTAGACAATCCAAATAAATATCCAATTCTTGTAAATTTTTACAAGCCGAAATTATTGCAGGATGTAAGTTAGTTTCAAACATCAACTCAATCCCTAGCATAATTGCACTTCTTTTAGACTTTCCTTCTCTTTTATACATCAAATTATAGCCTTCTCTAAATCTAGCTCTAATTGAATTTTTATATTTATCCAAAGGCATTATATATTTATCTTCAATAACATCAGAAATTTTACTACCTTTGTTCTGTAAAACTTCATTTTTTACATCTTCTTTGGTGTATGGTAAATAAACCTTTCCATCTTCCTCAGAAATAACAAGGGTGTGATTGTCTTCTAGGTTATTTTCTATAACTTTTTCTTCATCAATTTCAAATACTAAACCATTTTCATCAGCAACTATTTGAGTTAAATTTGTAAGTTTAAAGTTTACAGTATTATCCTTTCTAGCCAAATTATCAATAACATAATTTATTTTAAAATCTTGGTTAGTAGTAACCTCGTAATCTTCGCCTTGTTTTTGTAAAAATAAGTAATCATTTCCAGAAACAATCCTTAAACCAGAATCCCTAACAATTATGTATGAAGTTTCATTTTTCTCTGTGTATATATTGTATTCTAGTTTTTGTAACTCTATTTTGTATTGATTATGTCTTAATAATATTTCTGTCACATCATTTTCTGCATGAATCTTTATTTCACCTTGAGCATCATCTTGGATAGTTTGGCTCATTCGGCTCATTTGAGTTCGACTTGTTTGAGTTTGGTCTATTGTCATATTGTCTGTGTTTGTTGTGCTTGTTGTGTTTGTTACGTTTGCAAAATCAGCAATATTATTTATTGCTTGCTCTTCTTCAATTTGTTTTTTAGTACTACTTATCTGTTTATTTAATGATGATATTTCAGCTTTGTACTCATTTAATTTCTTTACTTGAAATACAAAGTTACTTATTAATGTATATACTATAAACAAAATAAAAACTGTTACTAACATAAATTGGGCCGAAAACTTTTTTCTTATGTTCATATCAATTACACCTTACCTATGCTTTTTTGTTTACCTTTAATTTAATTCTATGCTTTCTTTTTATAACCTTCTTAGTAGCTGAAAATAAATTTGGTATAAAAAATATAGTATCTAGTAAAAGGTGTATAGTATAAACAACCATATAATATAAACTTTCAGAGACTACAGATATGTAAATTATAGTTTTCTTTATTAAAAATACTATAAATCCAATTATTTTATTGAGCATTTTTAGAACAAATTTACTTATTGTATTGTAATATAATAAAAAACCTATTAATAAAGCCACAAAATGATAGTATCTTAAATCAAAAGATTCTATAGCGTTTACTGTTATAAATATAATTACAGTTGCCATTATCCAAAATACCATAT